>Ga0068865_100002942_pt1 | contig 10157 bp, 8 predicted proteins | sample KBSMisM12_FD_75293 | JGI IMG/M metagenome (GOLD analysis project Ga0068865, IMG submission 75293) | Miscanthus rhizosphere microbial communities from Kellogg Biological Station, Michigan, USA - KBS Miscanthus M1-2 | ecosystem: Host-associated > Plants > Roots > Rhizosphere > Soil ...
GTCGTAGGTTTCCGACGTCTGAGATCAGGGGGAGTCGGAGTGATCGTCGGCGTTCTCCGAAAACGGAGATCCCTCGCCTTGTCAGCACCTCGGCGAAACCATCCTGTATGAGGACGCTCGCTCCACCTAGGCGGTCATCATGATATCCGTGGGAACCGGATAGCGCCCACCTGATGCGACGGGGTACGGGCCGCCGCTCAACACGCACTGCACGACGCTTGAAGGACCGGCGACGGTAGGGATCTCAACTCGGCGCGAGTGATGGCGGGTACAGGCCATACACGCCGCGGTCGTCGCCCGGACGGCCACGCACTCGATCGTGGCCAAGGACCGCAACACCCACCACGTCGTAGAAGTCGTCGAGTCCCTCGTACGAGGAGGCGATGCGCAACTCCAACCTGCCCGAGACGAACCGGATCTTCGAGGAGATCGTCGCGCTGTGCACTAGGTCACATTGCGCGCAGCTCAGGTGTGGTGTGCTGTTTCCTGGACGAGTTGTACCCGCGAGTTCAGTCCAAGTTTGGTGTAGACGTGGGTGAGGTGGGTTTGCACGGTCCGGGGTGAGATGAGAAGCCGTGCAGCGATGTCTTTGTTGGCTAACCCTTCGCTGACGAGCCGAACAACGTCGGTCTCGGTTGGTGTGAGCGATTCCCAGCCGCTGGTGGGCCGTTTGCGTTTCCCGCGACCGCGCTGGGCGTAGGCGATCGCCTGCTCGATTGACAAGGCCGCCCCTTCTGCCCATGCGGCGTCAAACGCCCCCTCACCCAATGCATCCCGTAACGATTCCATCGCCGCGTCATGGCCGGCTTGGTACACCGGGAAGCGGACAACGCCTATCTGGTGGCGGATCGCGTCCGCGGCCCCGAACAGGCGCGCCGCGTGCTGGTCATTGCCATCGCCGCCTGCCAGTCGCGCCAGACACTCGACGATATCGGGCAGATGCAGAAATCCATGGGTGTGCGCGGCAACTACTAACGCGTCGTGGGCGTCGCGTTCGGCCTGCTCGGATTCGCCTTGGGCCAGGGCGATGTGGGCACGCGCGATCAGCGCCCACACCTTGTGGCAGCCCGGCACCATCGCGACGGTGTCATCGGCCCACCGGCGGGCCGCGACTAGCTCACCGCAAGCCAGTTGAGCCTCAGCCATCGGGTTGAGGCATCGGCTGAAAATTTTGCGTTCCGGCACGGAGTGCCGCCAGCTCGCCTCACAAGCCTCCTTGGCCGCGAGCCCGTCGCCGCGAGCCAGGGCGGCCTCGGCGAGCATCGCATACGCGACGTCTTCCTGGAATCCGCCCGTGGCGGTCGCGGCTGCAAGCGCCGTTTCCCCGCAGGCACGCGCCGGGCCGGGGTGGCCTTGGTATGCACGCACTCGCCCGAGCATGACGTTGGCGAAGAAGGTGATGAAGAGCTCTCCTGTCGCCGCTGTCTCCTCTACCAATCGCAGAAAGACTCGACCGGCCTCGTCAAGGTCGCCCAAAAAATACAGTGCATTGCCCAGCCATATCTGGCTGCTCCATGACGTGGACCGGTCGCCGAGCGCGTCGGCGAGACCGCGGCATTCCTCAGCGGCTGCGCGTGCGCTCATCGGATCGCCCCAGATGGCGGCTCCGATTGCTTGACGCAGGCGCGTTTCGCACAGGGTCTTGCGATCGTTGGACGCCTGGGCCAGATCGGCGGCCTCGTCAAAGTAGATTCGGGATGCCTCCGGGGCGCCGCCGACGACCAGCACGGCGCATGCGTTGAGCGTTGTGGCAATCAGCGCGGGGTTGTCGAGTTGCCGCGCGACAGACAATGCTGCCCGCGCTGGATCCAGGCGGCCGGTGGGCGCCGCCAGCCACGCCGCGAGGGTGCTTTGGTGCGCCACCGCGCGCACCCAGACGGCGGGCGCCACGCCGGGGCCGGGCGCGTCGGTGACGGCGGCGTCGAACAACGCCAATCCGTCCCGGAAGCGTGCACGAGCGATCCAAAACGGTTGCAGCGAGGACGCGAGCCGCAACGCCCTCTCCACGTCGGTGTTTTCGCAACTCCACGCGAACGCGGCCCGCAGATTGTCGATCTCGACGTCGGCCCAGTCGATCAGCCGCTGATGCCCGACCCGCATGAGTGAGACGAGATCGGCGGCCCTGTCGGTGTAATGGTCACGGTGGCGGTCACGGACGGCGTCGGCCTCGTCGGACTCGCCGAGCTTCTCCAAGGCATACTGGCGCACCATCTCCAGGAGTCGGTACCGCATTGCGCCCGAGACGTCTTCGGCGACGACCAGCGATTTGTCGACCAGCAGGCTCAGTTGGTCGATGACCTGGTACCGCTCGACGGCGGTGCTGGCGCCGACGGCTTGGGCAGCCTCCAGATCGAAGCCGCCCAGGAAAACGCCGAGCCGGCGGAACAAACTCCGTTCGGGTTCGGTCAGCAGCGCATGCGACCAGTCGACCGAGGCGCGCAAGGTCTGGTGGTGGCGCATTGCGGTGCGCGCACCCCCGGTCAGCAATCGGAGCCGGTCGTGGAGATGCTCGACGATATGCGCGAGCGAGAGCGCGCGGACTCTGGCCGCGGCGAGCTCGATCGCGAGCGGGATGCCGTCGAGGCGGCGGCAAATGTCTGCGATGGTGGCCGTATTGTCGTCGGTGGCGCGGAAGTCGGGCCGGGCGCGACGAGCACGGTCGGTGAACAGTTCGATCGCCTCGTCGGTCAGCGACAATGACGGCACCCGCCAGATCAGCTCGCCAGCAACTCCGATGAGCTCACGGCTGGTAGCGAGAATCGTCAACCGCGGGCAGGCATCGAGCAGAGCCACGCTCAGCGCGGCGCACGCGTCGAGCAGGTGCTCACAATTGTCGAGCAGCAGCAATATCCTTCGGTGGCCGACGAACCTGCGTAGTGTGTCCATCGTCGAGCGGCCCGGCTGATCCGCTAGGCCCAGCGAGCGTGCGACGGTCACCGGCACCACGAGCGGATTGGTGATCGGCGCCAGGTCGACATACCACACCCCGGCGGCGAACTCGCTTACCAGTTGGGCCGCGACCTCTTCGGCGAGCCGGGTCTTGCCGACACCGCCGGCGCCGGTCAGAGTGATAAGCCGGTTGTCTGTGATGATCCGGCGCAGTTCGTCCATTTCGGCTTGGCGTCCAACAAACGTGGTGAGCTGTGCCGGAACATTTTGAGAAGGAAAGGCTTTGGGCGTGCGCAGGGGTGGGAATTCGTTGCGCAAGTCGGTGTGACAGAGTTGCACCACGCGCTCGGGCCGCGGCAGATCGCGCAGCGGGTGGGTCCCGAGATCGGTCAACCACGTATCGGCCGGCAGCCGGTCGATCACCAAATCACTCGTCGTGCCGGACAACACGGTCTGGCCGCCGTGCGCCAAATCGCGCAACCGCGCAGTGCGGTTGATAGTCGGGGCGATGTCGTTGCCCTCGTCACGTCGCTGCACGTCGCCGGTGTGCACGCCGATGCGCAGCCGGATCGGACCCAAGGGTGCCGACTGCAACTCCAACGCACACGCCACGGCGTCGCTGGCACGTCTGAACACGATCACAAAACTGTCGCGCTCGCGCTGCTCGACCGGCCGCACCCCGCCATGGGCGACGACGACATCAGACAGGGTCCGGTCGAGCTGCGCGACCGCAGCGGTCATCTCCTCAGGCTGGTTCTCCCACAGCCGCGATGAGCCCTCGACGTCTGCGATCAGCATCGTCACCGTTCCAGTCGGCAGCATCTCGCTCACGCCAAGGTCGCCTCAATTCAACAGCGGCGTGTCCCCCCGCGACTCAATCTCATGTTAGGCCGGAAACAGCCACTCACACCCTGATCAGCAAGATTGGGGCGACAGTCGTGGTGACGGTCCACCCCTGGCCCAAGTGCTGCACATATCGTGAGGGCGATGAGCGGGGTCAGCACGAGAGCGGCGGCGACATCGGCGGGTATGTCGATGTGACGGGTCCACCGTTCACAGACCGGGTCGGCGACACGATCCAACGCCTACATGATCGCCCACAGTCCGGCGACTCCGGCGCAACGACTGCGGCGAACAGCCAGCCGATGACCCGTCGCCGAGGAAATGAACAATCGCAGATGCTGAATTGGCTTGCATCGCGGCGGAACCCGCCCGCCGCGCCGAGCCGGTCTGCGCTCCACACCAGGTCCGGCACACGGCCATGTTGATGGCGATGGCCTAGCTCATCGGGGCGAGCGATCTGCCTGTTGGCCGACGCGATGACTTCGATCCCGATCAGCGACATTCCTGGCAGCAACACCGACGCCACCGCCCAGCGCCGTTGGTGGCAACTGGGGCGCAATCTGCATCAGCTCGGCGCCGGACAAGCACAGGCGATGATGGCCAACGAGACGTAGGAGTTCGCAACGCCCATGACGGACTCCCGGCAGGAGCTGCAGACCTTAGCCGCCAGTGCCCTAATGGTGGGACTGCACCAGGCAATCGAGGCCTATCACGAGGCTGTGCGCGGCGCTAAGGCCGGAGAGCACTCGAGGGTGTCAGCAAACGCCCCGTGCAGCCGACGTTGGCGGCGAACAGCGAGCGCGTCGTGGCCATCTCGTTCGGTCTGTTCCGGATCCTCCTGCACGATCGCGACGCGAGGCGTCGTCAGCGCCGATGCCAAGCGACCAGCCCGACGTCGCCGAGGCGTCTCATCCGCGCAGCGTCGGACGCCAACGAGATCACTGCACGCCAACGCCACCTGGGCGATGGCGGTCACAACGGGCGCGCCATCCAGCGAGTCCGCTGCCGGCGCCTTCATCGCCGCCTGGGTCTTACACACAGGAGCACCGCGACCCGACAGCGGTCAGCAGCGACGTCACCGTTCCCGTCGGTTCAAAATCGCTCACGCGCCAGCTCGCCCCAATCCACCGGCGGCGTGTCCGTGCGTGGTTCGCCCATGCATGTCAGCATGCGGCGCTGCCTACCGCCAAACCTCAGCCCGAATGCGCAGTACTGCCGGATCGGACGTGGCAACCTACGACCCCCCTGTCGCAAGATGCGACTCCTTGCGTCGCAGATCTACGCGTGGTGGCTGATGGTCTTTCCCGGAGCAAAGCGCAGAGTCAACCACGGGGTGGCGTGAGCCCCCCGGCCCCGGTCGACATGGCCCCGTACCGCCGCGGGTTCGCCGCCAAGCGCCGAGGGTTCCTCGGCGTTTCGTGAGCAGCGCGAAAAATGGGGGTGCTGACCTCACGTGAAGTCAAGAAATCCTAGGTTTGGGGGGAAACGCGGATGCTAGATCCGGTGCCGACATTCGGCAGTCAACGCACTACAACGCCGTCACGCAAGGCGGGTATACCTCCGACACTGCTGTGGATTGGCTGTGGCTCGTGTAGTGGCGAGTCGATGGCCATTCTCGGTGTCGACGGGCAGGCGACTGATTTTCTTGATCTGCTTGAGCACGACGGGATTCGGCTACTGTGGCATCCCTCGCTCTCGCTCGAACCGTTGGCGCCGATCGTTGACCGGGTCCTCAACAGGGCGCTGCCGCTGACGCTGCTGTGCGTCGAAGGCTCAATCGCGACGGGGCCCGACGGGACGGGTCTCTTCGACACCTTTGACGGCCAACCGAAGCGAGACTTGGTGTATGAGCTTTGCTCGGTAGCCGATTATGTGCTTGCGCTGGGGACCTGCGCCAGTTATGGCGGCATCCCGGCGGCACCACCTAACCCCACCGCAGCAGTGGGGCTGCAGTATGCGGACGGCCAGCCTGGCGGGCTGCTTGGCAACGATTGGCGATCTCGGAAAGGCCTGCCGGTGGTGAACGTCGCGGGATGCGCGGCTGACAGCGACACCATGGTGCTCGCCATGCGCTGGCTATTGGCCGGCGATCCGGATCCGGCGCAGTTGGACCATTTTGGGCGGCCGACATTCGTTCGACCCTGCCTCTCCGGCGCCGACCGGCCAAAGTGCGGCACCGCACAATGGGTCGGCCATTCGTGTTACGGCTGCATCGGTCAGAAGTTCCCGCTGAGCCGAGAGTTGCTCAAGTGGACGGAGGCCAGAAAATGCGCGAGCGAACTACTATTGACCTGAATCGAGTTGAAGGTGATCTCGAGGTTCGAGTTGATGTCGAGGACAACGTCGTCCGAGACAGTTGGTGCGTGGGCACCATGTACCGAGGCTACGAGCAAGTTCTGGTCGGCCGCGCGCCGTCAGATGTGTTGGTCATTGTCCCGCGCATTTGCGGCATCTGTAGCACAGCTCAGCTCTACGCCGGGGTGAGAGCACTCGAAGACGCCTATGATATCCAGCCGGCTCCCAATGGCGTACGCGTTCGCAATCTCTGCCTGATGGCCGAAGCCGTGATGAATGACGCCCGGCAAACATTTGTGATGTTCTGCCCCGATTTCTGCCATGCCGCCTATCGCTCTCACCCTCTATACGACAAGATGGTGACGGCTTTTGAGCCTCCGATCAAAGGTTACTTTGCTCGCCAGGCGGTCTTGCGCTCGAAAGGCATGCTCGGCGTCATCACCGCATTCGCCGGACAGTGGCCCCATGCCACCTATATGGCACCGGGAGGAGTCACCTGCGAGGTGACAGCCGAGAAACTGGCCAAGTGTGAGGCCGCGATCGACGAATACCAATCCTGGTATGAAGCAGAGGTGTTGGGCTGTTCCAGTGACCAGTGGATGGGACTTCACACCGCCGAAGGGTTTCTCGGCTGGCTAGAAGAGCATCCAGACACCGGTGCTGGGCTTTACGCCGGCTTCGGGCGCTCCCTCGGCCTACAGCAGCTGGGCCTGGGCAGCCGCTACCTGCTGAGTTGCGGCTGCTATCCACGACCCGACAACAACGGCTTCCTGATGCCGGGCGGACATCTCAACGGCGAACGCGTTGAACCCTTTGATCACCACCAGGTGCGGGAACACACGCGCTATTCATGGTTTGCCGACTACGGACCCACCCACCCGTGGGACTCGATCACCAAGGCTGAGCACGGGCCAGACCGAGGACAATACAGTCATGCCAAGGCGACACGCTACGCGAATCAGGTGGTCCAACTCGGGCCGATGGTCGACCTCTTTCTCGCCGGTGATCCCCTCATCGCATCTTGGATGCGGGCCGAGGGCCCCAATGCCTGGCTCCGCCAACTGACCCGGCTGTACCGACCCGTCGTAGTCATGCAACTCATGCGCCAGACGATCGCCGAGCTGCGGGCAGAAAGCAGCGAACCGGCCATGGTGTGGCTCACTGACGTGCCGGACGACGCTCAAGGATTTGGCGCGGTCAATGCGGCACGAGGAACTCTGTGCCACTGGATCTGTATCCGGGACGGGAAGATTTCCAACTATCAAGTCATAACCCCCACGACCTGGAACGCCTCGCCGCGCGACTCCGAGGGCCGGCGGGGGCACTGGGAGGAAAGCCTCATCGGGCTGACCGTTCCAGATCCGGAAAATCCTCTCCATCTTGGCCACATCGTTCGTTCTCACGACCCCTGCCTTGTCTGCACAACGCACATGATTCGCACCAGTCAACGGCGAAACTTCACTCCGTACTGACTCCGTTCTGTTGTCGCCCGCCATGGCTTGAGGGACTGTGGATTTAACGGTGTTTCCAGCCTGACACGTTGAGCGATGCTCGGCGAGGAAGGTGCCGTGATGACGACACTGGATGGTGTGACGAAGAAGAAGCAGGCTGAGGTCTTGACGGTAGGCCTTCATCGTGTGCTCGGACGGCTTGCGCGTCGCGCGGTCAACCAAAAAATCGGCGAACCACTGCGGTGTCGCGACCACGTGGTCGCGACACCGGTTCGGATTCTGACGTCGGTGGAATTCCCCCGATTTCCGGAGGCGCGACGCTCGTCCATCAGCGTGCAGTACAACCGGCCCAGGGTGCGCGTCTCCAGCACCTGCGCGGGCGGAATCCACGACTCCGGGAACCGCCCTTCCAACAGCAGCGTGCGCAATAGCCGCGCATCGGCGCGGTCGGTCTTGGCGCGCTTCTTCGGCCCCCGCAACGTCGCGATCTCGGCCGGATCACCCAGATGCACGCCCACATCGGCGGCAGCCAGCTCCTGGCTCACATACCGCCAACCGGTGCAGCCCTCCAGCGCGAACTCAGCATCCCCGTCGGGGCAGTGCTCGTCCAACCAACGCCGCAACGTGGTCCGCGTTGCCGGCCGGATCTGCCCCCACCGCACCAATCCATCGTTGTCCACGTAGTCGAACGTGATCTGCTTCCGATGCACGTCAAACCCGCCTACCATCGTCATTGGGACCTCCTCACGCTCCCGAAAACATCTGACGCAAACTCAACGAGCGTCTGAGCTGAGGGGGTCCCCATCACATGTCTATCTTTTGGGTGTTGGGTCCAAGGCGACTTCTTTGTCGCGATCACGCGGCGTCCCCTCCGGTGAATTGCTGGTTCTCCCAGGCGATCACGTCGCTTAGCCGGTAGCGGAAAACCGACCGATCTTCGTGAACGGGGGGCTTTCTTCTGGCTGGCCCATTGCGCCAGCGTCTTGGGAGGGACTTTGAGGCGTTTCCCCACCTCCGGTCTGGTCAGCCAGTAGTCATGCACGGTATGGGCCAGCGGGTGGGGGAGGCGTCACCGGCCCGCCTGGACGCGGCGCTGCGGTCGATGCGTTCGGCGCACGGCGCAAACATGGCCAGACACGCCAAGACCATCCTGCACGGCGCGCTGGCGCTGGCCGTCATGGCGAATGTGTTGGGGGCCAACCCGATACGCGACGTGGCGTCGATCAAGTCCAATAAGGCGACCAAGGGGGCGACCGCTTTGACGGGCGACCAGTTGCGGGAACTGCTGGCTAAGCTGCGCACGTCGGACTACTGCCGCGACCATGATCTGGTCGACCCGATCACTGTCTGTCCTGATCGCGACCGGGCTGCGGCGCTCGGAACTGCTTGGCCTGCGCTGGTGCGACTTCGATACGGACGCGGACACGATCACCATCACCGGCAAAGTCATCCGGGAGACCGGCAAGGGATTGATCCGCATGGACGAGACCAAGACGGCCTCCGGTCCTCGAACCCTCCGCTGCCCAGGTTCGCGATCGAGGCGCTGACCGAGCGGCGCGCCCTGCGCCTTATATCGTGAAACCATCCGCGCTAGCACGTGCAACACCGCCGGTTCTTGAGTACCGGCGTGCGTCAGTTCCCAGTCGTTGCGCGGGAGGTGCCGCTTGGGTTTGTCTGGGCATAGTGAGAACAAGCCAGCTTGCACCGAGAACTTGACGAGAATGTTCCAATCGTGGCTTCCAGCTGGATCCCCGCGATCAACACCGTGGTTGGAATATCCCTGACTTGTTGGTCGAGGCGCGAATAGGCCGTTGTCAAGGCGTCCACGATCCGTCGCCTGACTTCCATATACTGCAGCCCGGGGTCCCGGAAGTCACCGAAGTGCACTGACCGTCCTCCGCCGAGTTCCCGTTGTGAGACAGCTTCGGCAATAAATCGGTCGGTGGGCTTGTCGTCGAGGTACGCCGGGCCGGTGTAGCCGATTACCCAGCCAACAGTCTCGCGCGACAACGATGATGGTTTTATTGCTATGCAGATCGTGGGCCTCGTATGGACTGCTGGGTTTCTTGCGCTTGCTCACCTGGCGATCGCTGGCGTGTAGCGCGTAACCGTTCCAGACTCCGCCCAGTATCAGCGTCACGGAGCTGCGTTCGACGCGCCGCACATCGCACCCACGTTACCGCGAACAGTCTGAGGTGCGTTTCGTCAAGTGATTTGGCCCCAGGGTCGGCACGAATTTTGGCCCCACCTGGTTTAGTTGGCCCGTTTGGCTCGGGTGGCGGTCTTGCTGGTGCGTAATCGGTAGGACTTGGTGCCGGTCTCTAGGATGTGGGCGTTGAAGGTGACGCGGTCGACGATGGCAGCGACCAGGCGAGGGTCGGGGAAGACGGTGCCCCACTCGCTGAAGGGCAAGTTGGTCGCGATCGCGACCGAGGCGCGTTCTTCACGTTCGGTGATGATCTGGAACAGTAATTCTGCTCCGCGAGGGTCGATTTGGACGTATCCGAGTTCGTCGAGGCAGAGTAGGTCCAGTCGACCGTAGCGGGCGACGACACGGGAGAGGACCCGTTCGTCGGCGGCTTCGACGAGTTCGTTGACCAGTTGCGCGGTGGTGATGTAGCGGACCCGGCGGCCCTGTTCGCAGGCCGCCAACCCCAGCCCTATGAGCAGGTGGGACTT
>Ga0068865_100002957_pt1 | contig 10128 bp, 8 predicted proteins | sample KBSMisM12_FD_75293 | JGI IMG/M metagenome (GOLD analysis project Ga0068865, IMG submission 75293) | Miscanthus rhizosphere microbial communities from Kellogg Biological Station, Michigan, USA - KBS Miscanthus M1-2 | ecosystem: Host-associated > Plants > Roots > Rhizosphere > Soil ...
GAGTCCACTGCCATACCGATCGTCAAGATGATTCCGGCAATTCCTGGAAGCGTGAGCGTAGCGCCGAAGAGAATTAGACCGGCTAACATTAGAATCATGTTGAGCACCAGGGCTACAACAGCATTTACGCCGGCACCTCTGTAATAAACCAACATGAACAGCACTACCAGCGCCAAACCCACAATTGACGCCCTGACGCCCGCATTGATCGAATCCTGTCCTAAACTCGGACCGACTGTGCGCTCCTCGAGATATTCAATCGGCGCCGGTAATGCACCTGAGCGGAGGGTTAACGCCAAATCTTCGGCAGATTGCTTCGTGAATCGGCCCTCGATTTGTCCTGAGTCAGTTATCTGAGACTTGATAAAAGCAATCGACTGAACCTCATCATTGAGCACGACACCCATGTACTCATTAATGTGTGAGCCAGTCCATGCACCAAACTTGTCCGCACCGGTCTTCTTCAACGAGAAGTTGATTTCAAAATCCTCTGTACCGCCTGCTCGAGTTGGAACGGCACTGGCGTTTCTTAATTCGCTGCCATCGATAATCGCGGGCATTTCAACCACGACCCACTTAGTTCGCTTCTCTTTGCTCTGATCTTCCGTGGCAGCCGCCGTTGGATCCATGCGCTCAACATATTTCAGTACGCGACGATTTCCGGGCACCGTTCCGCCGCTATTGAGCGAAGCCTTGGCCTCTTCTTCGGTAGCGTAAGTCTGACTGGGAGCTGGGCTGGGCGGACTAACAACGTGAACCAATTCGAGTCGCGACTCACCTTTCAACAGGTTCTTTACGCGTTCGGGATCCTGAACTCCCGGCATCTGCAAAAGAATCTGATGCGAACTTTGCGAACCATGTGTTTGCAACGTAGGTTCGGTAATTCCCAGGGCATTGATACGACTTTCAATGATGTTCAGCGCTTGAGTAGTGGCGTTATCGGCAAGTGTTCGCTGTCCGGCTCCGCTGATCGACCAAATCAACTGGTTCCCCGAAGCGGTGTAAGACCAAACTGACGTATCACCGAATTCAACTTTTTTCTGTACGGCTTCCTTAATTTCGGCAGCCTTTGAAGGATCGGCAACTTCAAGCACAACGTTATAGTTACCACTTCCAACATCGGCTCGTGCCGACTTAACCTCAAACCCTGCGTCTTTGGCTGCGTTCTCGGCCGCAACTGCATTACCCTCGGCCAGATGCTTCAGAAACTCTTCAGTCTTAACTCTCATTACAAGGTGGGAACCACCTTTTAGGTCCAGACCCAAGTGGATGTTTGAGGCCAGCGTTGCCTTCATTCCCGACCAGCTAAAATCCTTTATTGAAGGACGGTGACGCGGTCCGATGACTATGTAAAGGCCGACCACCGAAACTATTGCGATAATAATTACGCGCTGTAGGAGGTTCTTTTTCTTCATTGCAAGAATTAGTTAAGGAAACGTCTATTTCTTCTCTTCTTCGTCGATAGCGGCGATGGAACTGCGGGAGATTTCGAGGATAGTCTTGTCCGCACTTCTGATGTAAAAGCTGGTATCACGAACGGTTGTAATCACACCGATAATACCGCCATTGGTAACTACTCGATCACCAATCTTAAGTGTCGATATCGTCTCTTGTAGCTGCCTTTGTCTTTTTTGTTGTGGACGAATTAGCAAAACATAAAAGACGCCCATGATCAGTACGATAGGCAGGATTCCAGCAAGACCACCGAGGCCGCCTTGAAAAAAGATCAGAAAAGGTTCCATTTGGTTTTTATTTTGTTCGAACGACGCTAGCGCCATCCGTTCGAAAGGGAATCAACATTTCCAAATCCAAACAAGCAGAAGCGGCCAGGTCGCGAACCACTATTCACCATTCGCACTTAGCCGCTCGGTGAACTCTTGCCGGAATTTGGGGAAATTGCCAGACCGGATAGATTGCCTTACACCTCGCATAGTGTCAAGGAAGAACGCTAGGTTGTGATGGGTCAACAAGATACTCGCAAGCATCTCACCAGCCAAATAGAGATGGCGGATATAAGCGCGAGTGTGACGTCGACAAACAAGACATCCGCATGACTCATCGAGTGGCCGAGTATCTTGAGTCCACCGAGCGTTTTTAATGTTCAACTTACCTTGCGAAGTAAACGCCTGGCCCGTTCTCCCATTCCTAGTAGGCAAGACGCAGTCAAACATGTCGACGCCTCTGGCGACCGCCTCCACCAAATCCTGTGGCGTACCGACACCCATCAAATAACGTGGATGATCTTTTGGCATTTGCGGAGCTATGTCGCCAATTACTTCAAACATGGTCGACTTCTCCTCCCCCACGCTTAGCCCACCGATCGCATATCCATCGAAACCAATGTCAATCGTTTGCCGGAGACTGTCTCTCCTTAAATTAAGATGACCAGCACCCTGAACAATTCCGAAAAGTGCTTGCGCACCGCTCAAGCCTTCCGCTTCCGTTCGTCCCGTATCAGCAACTTCAAATTGCAATCGGTTAAATGCTTCCCTCGACCGTCTGGCCCAACGAGCAGTAAGCCCTACGCTCTTTTCAGTCTCTTCATGACTCGCATCGCCTGGCGCACACTCGTCAAACACCATCACAATGTCGGAGCCTAGGGCCGCCTGCACTTCCATCGACACTTCGGGCGACAAAAACCGAAGACTGCCATCAACGTGGGATCTGAACTCGGTACCTTCTTCTGAGATCTTTCGAAGATCACCCAAGCTCCAAACCTGAAATCCGCCAGAGTCCGTAAGGAGCGCACGATCCCAACCAATAAACCTGTGTAAGCCGCCGCACGCCTTGATTGTCTCAACACCCGGTCGCAGCCAGAGATGATAGGTATTTCCCAGGATGACTTTGGCGTCGAGATCTGGTGATTCCAATTCTTCAAAACGAGTCGCCTTGACTGTGCCCGCGGTACCAACCGGCATGAACACAGGCGTTTCGATAACGCCTCGACGCGTGGATAACAAACCTGTTCGCGCCTCGCCATCTTGCGCTGTTATTTCGAATGAGATTGCAGGAAGACTCAACGCTATGCCCCAGCCCTCTTCTTGCGCTTGTGCTTTTCGATTACTCGTAGCGGAGTGGCAAAGAAGTCAAACTGTTCTCGGAGTCGATTCAGGAGGTATCGTTCGTAGGAGAAATGCAAGCCAGGTTTACCGCCAGAGGTGAAGACAACAAAGGTCGGTGGTCGTATGCCAACCTGGGTGAGGTACTGGACGTGCAACCGCGAGAACCCTCCCTTTGCAGGTGATGGGGCCGTGCCACCCCGAGGTTGCGAAATTGCTCGTTCGAAGAAGTCATTAAGTTGTGCTGTGGGAATACGTCTGTGTCGAGCTTCGTAAGCCTTGCGCACAATCGGCAGAATGCGATCAACCCGTTGTCCACTTAAAGCTGAAATCGTGATAACGGGCGCCCACTCCAGGAACTTCATTCGATCCCGCAAAGTTCTTTCAAACTCATATGGCGTGCTCGTGTCCTTGTTCTCGACTGCGTCCCACTTGTTCACGCCGATAATGATCGAGCAACCGGCGTCTAAGGCGTAACCTGCAATCGTCGCATCCAACGCTGTCACGCCTTCCACTGCATCTACAATGACAATCGCGACGTCCGCACGCTGCAGACTCTTTCGAGCCATAATTACGGAAAGCTTTTCCGCCATTTCGTCGGTCTTCCCTTTACGGCGAATCCCTGCTGTATCGATCAAACGTACTTTTCCCTCGGGAGTGTCCAGGACGGTGTCGATCGCATCGCGTGTGGTACCAGCTAGTGGAGAAACGATCACGCGGTCTTCACCAATCAACCGATTCAAAAGTGAAGACTTGCCAACATTTGGCCGCCCAATTATCGCCAGTAGTAACTCTTTCGACTTCTCAACCTCCTCCTTCTGGTCGAGGTCGGTTAATTCTTCTCGCAACAGGTCGATAACTGCGTCGAGTAACTCACCGACACCGATTCCCTGCTCTGCCGACACAGCAAACACTTCATCAAAGCCGAACCGATAAAACTCGCCTCGCTCATTCTCAAGGGTGGCGGAGTCAACTTTATTAGCAGCAATCAGCACTCTCTTTCCGGTGGATCGCAAGTGTGTGGCAAGTTCCTCGTCGAGCTGCGTAATTCCCTTTCGTGCATCTACAACCCAGACCAGTACCTGGGCCTCTTCAATAGCAACGCCCGCTTGCTTGAATATATTGGCGGGAATAACCGCATCGTCGTCGGGAACCATTCCTCCCGTATCTATTAAGGAGAAAGTGACCCCACGCCAGTCGACTTCGCCATAGATCCGATCTCGCGTAATGCCTGGCTCATCTCCTACGATCGAGCGGCGCTCGCCTATCAGACGGTTGAATAGGGTGGATTTACCCACATTGGGTCGGCCTACAATTGCGACCAGGGGCGACGCCTTTGCAAATTCGGGTTGTGTTGTTTCAATTAAGTCCATTTATTTATTTGGCGGAAGAATCACCGCCATCCGCGAACGGCATAACGTAGGCGAAAACTCAAACTAATTCCAGCGACCAAGGCAGCGAAAACTCTAACCGGCCCGCAACGGTAGAGATTAATTGACTACTAAACCACTCATAGGTATAAGGCTTAGATACTAAGTCGAGATTGCAGCCGGAGGATTTTGGAGCATGAAAAGGGGTTTACTAGCTTCATTAATAATAACCGTAATCAGCGTTGCGGTTCTCGCTCAGGACCATACCCGTCCTCGCTCAACGCCCAGTCCGATTGTCAGACCCACCCCAAGTACTCAACCCACGCCGATACCAAATCCTGAGGGTTGGGTGACATTCAACAACGAAGCGGGTCGTTTTTCTGTGCTGATGCCGGAGATCCCGACAGACAAGGCAGAAACCGTTCCGAGCGATCCCGGGCCATATACGACTCATCTCTTCATCGTAAGCGGAACGCAGAGCATCTTCTTAATTGGATGGGTCGACTACGATCCAAAGTTTAATTTCAATCCAACGCAAGAATTGGATTTGAACCGCGAGAACTTCATCAAAGGCGTAAACGCAACCTTGGTCAATAGTCAAAGAATTACAATCGACGGATATCAAGGAATTGAATTCACCGCCGAATCACCAAACAGAGTTTTTAAATCTCGAGTATTGATGGTTGGACGCCGGCCTTATCAGCTCGTGACTGGTACAACGAAAGGACTTGACGATTCGGTCAACGTCAAGCGGTTCTTTGACTCATTCAAGGTTCGGCTGCATTAGCACTCTAGATTCGCGAATCCTTCTTTACCATCTTGCGCTCGTGTCATTTGTTCCCGCTTGCGGCTGTGCCGCTTTCCGTGCGGAATGCCTCTGGCTTTCCTCAGACACGCTTTAAATAACGCGGCAATGCCGCCGAGGCGGAGTCCAAAACGTTTTGACCAAGTACGGAAAGCCACAAGCATTCCGCGAGGAGAACGGCACAACCGATCTGTAGCGGCTCAGCTACGACTCGAAAACTCGCGCGATTGCATATCGACTGATTGAATGATTCAACTGCGAAGGGACCATCTCCAATATGAAGCGTAGAACCTTCTTGCATTCGAGTGCGGCAACTTGTGCTCTTGCCCTGGTGACACCTGTTTCCGGAGAACCAAGATCATCGAAGATTGACCCTCCTCAACCGGCAGCAGATTTCGAGTTGGATGAATTGTCAATCACCGACCTGCAGAGACACATGGCGTCGGGCAAATACTCAGCCCGGTCTCTCGTTGAAAAGTATGTCGACCGAATCAGTGATATCGACAAGGATGGCCCACGCTTGAACTCCGTTATCGAACTCAATCCCGATGCAGATTCAATCGCCACCAAACTTGACCAGGAACGCAAGGATGGGCGAGTCCGGGGTCCTTTGCATGGCATTCCCATATTAATTAAGGACAACATCGATACCTATGACCGCATGCAAACGACTGCAGGCTCAACCGCGCTCATCGGCTCAAAGCCAACGCGAGACGCCTTCGTCGCCAAGCGACTGCGAGAAGCGGGCGCAGTGATTCTCGGGAAAACAAATTTGAGTGAGTGGGCAAATTTCCGTTCGAACCATTCGTCCAGCGGTTGGAGCGGTCGTGGTGGACAAACGAAGAACCCGTACGCGCTAGACAGAAATCCGTGTGGCTCGAGTTCAGGCTCTGGTGTCGCGCCATCGGCGAATCTGTGTGCAGCCGCGATCGGAACAGAAACTGACGGCTCAGTAGTGTGCCCTTCTTCGGCAAATTCTTTGGTCGGAATCAAACCGACAGTTGGGCTCGTGAGTCGATCGGGAATCATTCCGATTGCGCACAGTCAGGACACGGCTGGACCGATGGCGCGGTCAGTGTCTGACGCAGCCATTCTCCTGGGCGCAATTACAGGACAAGACGCTAGCGACTCCGCCACTACTGAAGGTCAAGGAAAAGCGTTGAGCGACTACACGAGGTTTCTGGAAAAAGATGGACTGAAAGGAGTGCGCCTGGGCATCGCACGAAAGTATTTCGGGTTCAATGATCGTGTCGACAAGTTAATGAGCGAACGCCTGGAAGATTTGAAGCGACTTGGCGCAGTGCTCGTTGATCCTGCTGACATACCGACACATGGAAAGTTTGATGATTCAGAATTGGAAGTGCTTCTTTACGAATTCAAAGCCGACCTAAACAAATACCTTGGGGGCCTTTCGAGCGGGACTATCGTGCGTTCTCTTAAGGAACTAATCGAGTTCAATGAAAAGTTTCGCGACAAAGAAATGCCGTACTTCGGACAGGATCTGCTTATCAAGGCCCAGGAGAAAGGTCCATTGACAAGTCAGAAGTACATTCAAGCTTTGAAGAAGAATCACTTGCTTTCGCGAACTCAAGGAATCGACTTCGTGATGAAGCAACACAAACTGGATGCGCTTGTTGCGCCAACAGGCGGGCCGCCATGGCCAACCGATCTCATTAACGGCGATCACTTCACCGGTGGATATTCTTCGGCGTCGGCAGTCGCGGGCTACCCGCACATAACAGTGCCTGCGGGTTACGTGTTTGGAATGCCAGTTGGAATCTCGTTCTTTGGCACTGCGTGGGGCGAACCCAAGCTCATCAAGATCGCGTATGCCTTTGAGCAGGGAACAAAAGCCCGTCAACCTCCCAAGTTTTTACCGACCGCCCGGTTTAGTTAATGAGCAAAGCTCTGTGTGTTCAGTATCCTGGGTCCTCTGCGTCTCCGTGTTCTCTGCGTTTGATAGAGAGTGGCAAAAGTTAACGCAAAGGGACAAAAACGCAGAGGAGCGATCCAGATTTAGCTTCTTAAAGAAGCACGACAACCTTACTCAACTGTATTCTCTAAACAATGAAAGGGAGTTGTTCAAGGTGGCAACAAAAGCAAAACGAAAGTCGATCTATAGCGTTCATCCTGGCGTGTTGATGACACAGAAATGGATAGGCGAGTTGAAGGAAAAAACGGGCCGGTCGCTCGAAGAATGGCTCAAACATATCAAGAAATCAGGCCCAAAGACCGAAGCGGAACGCCGGCAGTGGCTTAAAGAAGAATTCAAACTAGGAACAAACACTGCGGGGTGGCTTGCTGAGCGTGCTGTCGGAAAAGGACAAGAATCCAGCGACCCTGATTTGTATCTTGCGGCCGCCGAGCGCGATGTTGAAAAGATGTACTCGGGCGCCAAGGCACAATTACGACCTATCTACGATGCATTACTAAAACTCGGCTTGAAGGTTGGTAAAGAAGCGAAGGCTTGTCCCTGTCAGACGATTGTTCCGCTATATCGGAATCACGTCTTTGCGCAGATCAAACCAACAACCCAGACCCGCATTGATCTTGGCTTTGCGTTGGGAGATACGAAACCAACCGGACGGCTGATCGACACTGGTGGCTTTGCTAAAAAGGATCGGATTACCCATCGCATTCCGATCACATCCTTAAATGATCTCGACGACGAAGTGAAACGTTGGCTGATTGTCGCTTACGAGCGCGACGCGAAATAATGTCTGATACGCTTCAGCTTGTCGTTGAAAACCCCGTTTGATATTGGCTAGGAGCACTGACATGAAAACAGTTAACTCAAACCCGGCACCTCGAATGAGTAACGAAGCAGTCCTTGCTAAGACAGGCAAGAACTGGAAACAGTGGTTTGCGATCATCGACAAAGCTGGCGGTCAGAAGATGACGCACCAGGAAATCGTCAAGTTGTTAACTTCCAAATATAACGTCGGACCGTGGTGGTGCCAGATGGTCACTGCCACTTACGAACAGCAAACCGGTCGGCGTGCACACCACCAAAAACCAAGCGGCTTCGAGATCAGCGTCAGTCGAACAATCAATACATCACTTTCCACTCTGTATTCGTCATTTGAGAATAAAGACTCCAGAAGTAACTGGCTTGGAGTTGACGGATTGGCCGTGCGCAAGAAGACAAAGAACAAATCGATTCGTGTCACCTGGAAGGACGGGAAGACAAGTTTGGATATTCAGTTCTTGCCGAAGGATAAAAACAAGAGTCAGATTGTCGTTCAGCACAGCAAGCTGCCAACCGCAGCCGCCGCAACAAAGATGAAAACCTATTGGGGCAAAGCTCTCGATCGAGTGCTCAAAGAGTTGGAAGCGTAACTACTCGTAAAACCTCTCGGTCCATCGTCGCTTTGCTAATTGCTCTTCTCGCCAAAAGCTCTTGAGCAATTCGACTTGAGGGGATGTCTTATCTTCACCGATGACGATAGTCACAACGTCATACCGGTAAGGCTCATCTTCAAGTGCAAACATTTGCCGATATGCACGAGCAGCTCGCGCAATCTGTCTTCGTTTGCGGCGATCGACGTTCACGTCGGGCGTGGCAAACCAATCAGAGGCTCGTGTCTTCACCTCGATAAAGCAAAGCGTCGCACCGTCGTAAGCAATTAGATCAAGCTCGGCGTTGATAACAGCGTCGCGTCGATTACGTCCGACCGGCAAAGTGAAGTTGGCCGCCACCAGACGGTAACCACACTGCTCCAGATACGCAGCTGCGTACGCCTCGCCAAGTTGGCCAAGAGTGAGGTGATTAGGTTTTGAGAGTGAGGCTCTCATCTGTGAGGTCAGTACCACTTCGCGGTAGCGTGTGGCTCTATGTCACTTATGCAGGACCTAACATCAGTAGGTTGAGCCACACGCTACCGCGAAGTGGTACTGACTCCTTAACCACTGAAGTCAACTCCTGCTTACTGCTCCTGCCTTCTGCCTACTGTTCATTCTGCGTTGCTCGCTTATCCCTCGGCGGCGCGTTCTTCACATACTTATCAAACCAGCTGATCATCTCGTACAACACATGCTCGATACTTTCGCGTCCGGTGTAACCGTGCGCCTCGAAAGGCAGCATCACCAAACGTACCGTCGCTCCCTGCCCTTTCAACGCCTGGTACATGCGCTCGGATTGAATAGGAAACGTTCCGGTGTTGTCGTCTGCTTCGCCGTGCGTCATCAGTAACGGTTCGTTGATCTTCTCCGCGTACATGAACGGCGACACCTTCAAATAGAGATCAGGCGCCTCCCAGATCGTTCGGCGCTCGTTCTGAAAACCAAACGGCGTGAGCGTTCGATTGTAGGCTCCACTGCGAGCGATTCCGGCTCTGAATAAATCGGAATGCGCCAGCAGATTCGCTGTCATGAAGGCACCATAACTGTGACCACCGACACCAACTCGATCCGGATCAGTCACTCCCATCTCTGTCGCCTTATCGATTGCCGCTTTAGCGCTCATCACAATCTGTTCAACGAAAGTGTTGTTGACCGTTTCCGGTGTTCCAACAACCGGCATAGTTGTGTTGTCGAGAATCGCATAGCCTTCCATCAAGAAAAACAAGTGAGACATCCCGGTGATTTGGGTTGCTCGTTGAGTCGAACCCGTTACTTGTCCCGCTGTATTTGCGTCGTTGAACTCAAGCGGGTATGCCCAGACGACCGTGGGCAAACGCGTTCCTTGTTTGTATCCGGGAGGCAAATACAACGTAAACGAACACTGCACGCCGTCGGCGCGTTTGTACGTCACCAACTGCTTGCTGATGCCGCGAAGTTGTGGCGTGGGGTCCGGATACTGAGTCAACGCCTTTGATGGTATCGCCGAAGTCTCACCTGCATTTCTAACGAAATAGTTTGGCGCATCATTGGGCGATTCACGTCTGGTAACAAA
>Ga0068865_100002960_pt1 | contig 10127 bp, 4 predicted proteins | sample KBSMisM12_FD_75293 | JGI IMG/M metagenome (GOLD analysis project Ga0068865, IMG submission 75293) | Miscanthus rhizosphere microbial communities from Kellogg Biological Station, Michigan, USA - KBS Miscanthus M1-2 | ecosystem: Host-associated > Plants > Roots > Rhizosphere > Soil ...
GAACCCTCGCCCGCGTGGGCCTCGGTCATCGTGTCGGCCGAGAGCGGCTCGCCTTCCCGCTGGACCACGATCGTGATCGGCAGGTCGTAGGCTTTGGCGAACTCGAAGTCGCGTTCGTCGTGGCCGGGAACGCCCATCACCGCGCCGGTGCCATAGCCCCAGAGCACGAAATTGGCGACCCAGATCGGCACCGGCTTGCCGGTGAACGGGTTGATCGCCTGGCGGCCGGTGTCGAACCCTTCCTTGCCGCCCATGCGCACGTCGCGCTCCTGGGCGCGGAACCCCTGCGCCCGGGCGCGGAACGCCGCCGGATCCGTCGAGGCCGCCGCGAACTGCTCGACCAGCGGGTGCTCGGGCGCGAGCATGATGAAGTTGGCGCCGAAGATGGTGTCGATGCGCGTCGTGAAGACCTCGACGAAGGCCTCCCCCGATCCCGGCGCGGCCGGTCCCGCGGGCTTCAGCGCGAACTTGACGCGGGCCCCTTCGGAGCGCCCGATCCAGTTCCGCTGCATCACGACGACCTTCTCGGGCCACTCGGTCAGCGTCTCGAGCCCCTGCAGCAGCTCGTCGGCGTACTGGGTGATGCGGAAGAACCACTGCTCCAGGTCGCGCGGCTCGACGATCGATCCGCAGCGCCAGCAGGCGCCGTCGATCACCTGCTCGTTGGCCAGCACCGTGTTGTCGACCGGACACCAGTTGACCGTGGACCGCTTGCGGTACGCGAGCCCGCGCTCGAGCATCTTCAGGAAGATCCACTGGTTGAACTTGTAGTAGTCGGGCAGGCACGTCGCAATCTCGCGCTCCCAGGCGTAGCTGATGCCGAGCCGCTGCAGCTGCCCTTTCATGTGCGCGATGTTGTCGAGGGTGGACGTCTCGGGGTGCGTGCCGGTCTTGATCGCCGCGTTCTCCGCCGGCAGGCCGAACGCGTCCCACCCGAACGGGTGCAGCACGTTGTAGCCGCGCAGGCGCTTGGTGCGCGCCATCACGTCGCCGATGATGTAGTTGCGGACGTGGCCGACGTGGGCGTGCCCCGAGGGGTACGCGAACATCTCCAGGCAGTAGTACTTCGGGCGCGACGGATCGACGTCGACCTCGAACGCCCTGGACGAGGTCCACTGCGCCTGCCACTTCTTGTCGAGCTCTTGGGGTTTGTAGTCGGCCATGAGGGGACTGCCCTCATTCTAGACCAGACCGATCGATTACGGGGCGGGCGGGCGGGGGCTCGGAAGCGTGATGAAGAAGGCCGTGCCCTCACCGGTGCGCGACTCGCAGCGGATGGCGCCGCCGAGCGCCTGCACGCAGTCGATCACGATCGCGAGCCCGAGGCCCGTGCCGGTCACGCCGAGCTCCTGGTCGCGATGGGCGTGCGCGCGGAAGAAGCGGTCGAAGATCGCCGGCTGGTCGGCTTCCGCAATGCCGAGGCCGTTGTCGCGCACGCAGAACGTGAAGGTGTCGGGCTGGTCGGGGAGCGCGGCATCGACGTGCCGGCGCGCGCGCGCCACCTCGACGAACGACTCCTTCTCCGGGTCGCTGTACTTGATGGCATTGGCCAGCAGGTTCAGCAGCACGAGCTCCAGGCGCGCCGGGTCGGCCACCAGCGTCGGCAGGTCCGGCTCGATGCGAATCGCCACGCGCCTCGCCGTCGCCATCTCCTCGAGTTGCCGGGACACGTCCTCCGACAGCGCCGTCAGATCGACCAGCTGCTCGCTCGGCATGTCGACGGTGTCGCTGATGCGGGCGATGCGCTGCAGGTTCTCGACCAGCCAGGCGAGGCGATCCGCACTGGACTTGACTGTCGACGCGACCTTGGCCAGGCGCCGCGGGTCCTGGCGCACGATGTCCTTGTCGAGCAGCGCGCTGGCGAACCGCAGCGTGCCGATCGGCGACCGCAGCTCGTGGCTGGCGGAGCGGTTGAAAGTCTTGATGCGCTCGTTCTGCTCCTGGATGGTGGTCGTGTATTCGCTGATGAAGGTATCGACCGTCGTCCGCATCAGCACCCGGACGGCTCCGGTCAGGCGGCGCTGGACCTCGAAGCACTGACTCACCGACGGCTGCTGCGCCAGACGTCCGGTCTCCTCGACGAGGAAGGCTTCGAGGATCTCGCCGAGGATCTCGTATTCGTGCAGCAGCTGGTGCGCCGAGGCGCGCTGCTTGTAGCGCAGCATCCCGAGCTCGCGCGCCTTTTCCATGACCGAGGCGTTGGCGGCGAACGCTTCCTCCTCCGGCGCTGCGAGGTAGCGGGATATCTCGTCGACGAGCGCCGGAATGTGATCGAGCAGCTGCTCGGACGGAAACACTTCGTTGGCGGTGACCGTCAGCAGCTCGCGCAGCCGCTCGAGCCATCGGCTCGCGAGCGTGAGACGCTCTGCGGCAATACGCGCGGCAATCACCGCCGGGTAATCCTGCACCGTAAGTGGCATCAACGCAGAACTCTCGTGACCAAGGGAGGCCACGATTCTACCACCGCGATATGGATGAGCGGCCGGTCCAAGCGCTACGGTTGTGCGGTCGACGGCTTCTTCGCGGCGAGGTCGGCCTTCAGCACGTCCACCGCCTTCTCGATTTGCGCGTCGCGGCCTTTGACGAAGTCGCCCGGCGTGTTGTCGACGAAGACGTCGGGCGGCACGCCGAAGTTTTCCATGTTCTGGCTCGTGACCGTCCAGACGCCGCTGCCCGGCGTACGGATGGTGGAGCCGTCGAGCAGCGTGTACGCTCCCGTGCCGATCACCGCGCCCATCGTCGGGACGCCGACGATCTTGCCGAGGCCGAGCGCCTTGAACCCGGCCGGGAACATTTCCGCGTCGGACGCGGACCGCTCGTTCTGCATCACCACCATCGGCCCGTAGAAGTTCTGGGGACGCGGCTGCTGGAAACCGGCGTCGCGGCTGATCGTGTACTGATACTCGCGGCCCGCAAGGATGCCGAGCAGCTCCTGATCGATCCCGCCGCCGCCGTTGAACCGCTGGTCGATGACGAGCGCCTTCTTCGTCCGGTTCGACGCGAGATCGAGCTGGAACTGCCGCAGCGACGGGGCATCCATGGCGCGGATGTGCAGGTAGCCGATCTCGCCGTTGCTCGCCTTGGTCACCATGTCGCGACGGTCGTCCACCCATTTCGCGTACTGGAGATCGGCGAAGGCCTGGCCGGCGACCGGCGTGACCGTCACATCCCACGCCCCGTCCTTGGCCGGCTTGTCGTTGATCAGGAAGTGGAACTTGTTGCCGGCCGCGATCGTGAAGGCGCGCCAGTAATTCTCGCTGGTTTTCAGCTCGCGATCGTCGACGGCGATGATGAAGTTGCCGGGCTGCAGCTTCAGATAGTCGTGATCGGCCGGGCCGTTCTTGTAGATGTGCCCGACCTTGTAGTAACCGGACGGGTCGGATACGACGTCGAAGCCCGGGTACCGCGTCTGCACCGCGGCGCGCATCGGGTTCGGACCGCCGCTGACGCCGGTGTGCGACGCGTTGAGATGGCCGATCATCATCATCATGATGGTGTGGAGCTCGTCCTCGTCCACGAGGTTCTCGAGCAGCGGCTCGTACATCTCCCTGACCGCGTTCCAGTTCGCCCCGTGCATCTTGGCGTCGTAGAAGCGGTTCTTCATGATCCGCCACCCTTCGTTGAACACCTGCGCGCGAAGCGCCTTGTGATCGACTTCCAGGTTCGCGGTGTAGGTCACCTGGCGCGCGGTCGCGGCCGCCGGCGCCGCGTCCGCGGCGGCAGCCGCCGGCGCGCCTCCGCGTCCACCGCGACCGCCTCCGGCAGCAGCGGCACCGGCTGCGCCACCTCCGGTATTGGCGGGAATTGCCGCGGCGAAGAGATTGTCCCGGCTGCGGAAATAGAGCGTCCGTCCGTCCCGCGCGAACGCCATTCCCGAGCCGAGGCCGGCCGCCGGCGGTCCGCCAGGAGCGGCGCCGCGTCCTTCACCGGTGGGCGCTGGTGCCGGCGGCACGCGCGTCAGCTGACCGCTTTCAATGTCGATCATCTCGATCGTCGTGCCCGGATCGCCGACCGCACCTCCGCGGCCGCCGGCTCCAGGCGTGGACACGGTCAAGGCCACGGCGTGCCCTTCAGGCGCGGGGGTCAGCGCGCCGAGCGTCGTGCCGGGAACCGTGAGGCGCCGCACGCGGCGCGCGAGCCCGTTCCAGTCGATCCGCACATCGGGCGGCGGCGCGGCTCCGGCGCTGCCACTGCCGGCCGCCTGGCCTGAGCCTGTCGAAGGCCGGCCACCCGCCTGGCGCGCGGCCGCTTCAGCCGCCAGCCCCTGCGCCTCGTTGTCGATGTCGCGGTTCATCGGATCGCGTTCCTGATCCCTCAGCGACAGCGCCCACAACCCCATGGTCGTGTTGATGCCGCCCTGCGAGGCGATGCCGTTGCTGAAGCCTTCGGCCGACGTGAACACGAGGTAGCGGCCGTCGGCCGTCCAGACGGCGTTGCTCTCGGAATAGAGCAGGCGATCCTCGGAGACGTGCCGCTCTTCGCCGCCGGCGATCGGCGCGATGTAGACGTGCGAGCGCAGCGTCCGATCCTGCTTCGCAAACGCCACCCACTTGCTGTCCGGCGACACCGCGACCGACCCAATCCGGTTCACGTCGCTTGACGTCACGGTGGCGGTCTTCGCATCGGCGACGCTGTAGCTGTAGAGCTTCTTGTCGGCCGCCGTGAACAGCAGCGACTTCGAGTCGGGTGTCCAGACGATCGCGCCCTTCTCGTTGTCGAGGTCGGTGATCTTCTTCGGGCTGCGCCCTTCCGGATCGCTGATCCAGATCTCGTCGCGGCCGGACTTGTCGGACATGTAGGCGATGTACTTGCCGTCGGGCGACCATTTCGGGAACTGGTTGCGCGACGCCTGGTTGTCGGGCGCCACACGGGTGATGTCGCCGCGCTCGGTCGCGATGGTGAAGATCTGCCCCCGCGCGGAGATCACGGCTCGCCGGCCCGAAGGCGAGAGGTCGAACGCGTCGACTTCGTCCTTGACCGTCTCGACGTCGCTCTCGTTGTCCTTCTCGTCGCCGGCAATCTCGATCTTGATCTCGCTGGTCTTTCCCGTGGCGACGTCGAGCTTCCAGATCCCGAAGAGCTCTTCGTACACGATCACCTTGCCGTCGCTCGACATCGACGGCCAGAACAGGTTGCCGTCGACGTGGCGGGTCACCTGCACCGGCTGCCCTCCCGCCGCCGGAATCTTGTAGATGTTGTTCGCGCTCTTGCGGACCTCGGGGCTGCCCGGCGCCACGCTCTTGTCGTTCGGCAGCGGATCGGCGACGTAATAGATCGCCCCGTCGCCGCCCCACATCGGCCAGTAGCGGTTGTAGCGCTCGTCCGGCAGCAGCCTGGTGTAGGTCTTCGCCGCGAGATCGGCGACCCACAAATCGGCAGCGAAGCTGCCGCGATAGTGCTGGCGCGTCCAGACGGCCGGATGGCGGTTGAACACGAGCGACTTCCCGTCCGGCGAGTAGCTGCCGTAGTAGCCCCAGTCGACCGGAAGCGCCTGCTCCTGGCCGCCGCCGACCGGCACCTGGTACAGCGTCGCGACGTTCGGGAACACGCCGTCGCCATGCGAGGCGCGGAACAGGACCTGCTGCGAATCGCGGGTCCACCCGACGACCTCGTCGGTCCCGGTGTGGAACGTCAACCGGCGAGGCGCGCCGCCTGTGGCGGGCACCACGAAGACGTCGTTGTTGCCGTAGCGATTCGAGGAAAAGGCGATCCACCGGCCGTCCGGCGAGAACCGCGGGTACATCTCGTGCCCGCGGTGGTCGGTCAGGCGCTGCGGCGCCGTGCCGTCCTCGTTCGCGGTCCAGATGTCGCCGAGGTAGCTGAACGCAATCTTGCCGGCGTGGTAGTCGGGATGACGGGCCAGCCTGATCGGCGCCGACGTCTGCGACGGGCGGCCGAGCGCGAGGATGAGGAGAGCCGTGGCGAACACGGCGAGGGATGCCCTTCGAACCATCGCTGCCTCCTTGCGGACGCGCCGGATCCTACCACCTCATCGATCGAGGACGGACTAGGTGACCGCAAATAGCGGCGGCTGTTTCTCGTAGTCGCGGGTCAGCCCCTGATAGGCGGCTGCCAGGGTCACGAGCTCGCCCTCCCGGTACAGCTGTCCGGAGAACATCACGCCGGCTGGCGAGCCGCTCGCATTGAATCCATTGGGCACGGCGATGGACGGGTGGCCGGTCAGGCTCATGACCGGATTCAGGCTCGTCGCCGAGTCGAGGGTGAGCGTCGTGAACAGCACCGCGTCCACCGTCGCCATGACCTTCGCCACCTCGGTCATGATCGCCAGGCGCCGGCGATTGGCCTGGAGGTAGTCCACCGCCGTCACCAACTGGCACGCGCGAAGGTACTGGCCCGTGCGCGGGCGCACGCCGCGGTCGAGGCCGCCGCGCGTCAAGGTGTCGAACGCGGCGGCTCGCTCGACATATTCGATGAAGTACGAGAGATCGCCGCTGGGCAGCGCGACCTCGTGCATGGTGCAGCCCAGTCGCTTCAGCACGTCGAGGACGCGCGCGTTGTTGGCGCGCGCGTCCGGATCTTTTTCCGCCTCGAGCATCGCCGGGACGTAGCCAATCCGCGTCGGCCGCCGGGTGCGGGCGGCATCCCACGCAAACGGCACGTGCTCGGGGACCGCGAGGTCGCGCCCGTCGGGGCCGGCGATCGCACCGAGCACGATCGCACAGTCCTCGGCCCGGCGGCAGAGCGGGCCGATCTTGTCGAGGGTCGTGCCGGCGGACATGACGCCGTTCCGGCTCACGCGCCCGAACGTGGGCCGCAGGCCGACGACGCCGCACCGCACGGCCGGAGAAAGAATCGACCCGCCGGTATCGCTGCCGATCGCAAACCCGACCAGGCCGGCGGCGGCCGCCGCGCCGGAGCCGGCCGACGAGCCGCTCGAGCCTTCGCTCACATTCCACGGGTTGTTGGTGCGGCCGCCCGACCACTGATCGCCGAACGCCAACTCCCCCGTCGTCAGTTTCGCCACCAGCACCGCGCCGGCCTCGTGCAGCCGCTCGACGACGGTGGCGTCCGCGTCGAACTCCTGCCGCTCCAGGGGCGCCGCGCCCCACCGCGTCGGATACCCCCTGGCTGCGATGATGTCCTTCACGCCATAGGGGACGCCATGAAGCGGTCCGCGATGTTTTCCGGCGGCGATCTCGGCATCCGCGGCGGCGGCCTCTCGCATCGCCCGCTCTTCGGTGAGGCTCGCGACGCAGTTCAAGGCAGCGTTGTGTCGCTTCAGCCGGCCTAGGTACATGCGCGTCAACTCGACGGAGGAGACTTGACGCGTTCGGACCAGCTCCGACAACTGCCGCACGGGCAGAAAGGCGACGTCTTCGATCCTGGCCGGACGCGCGACACGAGCCGCTGGAGCCAGGCGGACGCCGCCACTCTGTGGCGGGTCGAGCGCGACGCCGGGGGGACGCGGGTTGAAGTGGAACGGCAGCGGCGAGGCGTTCGAGAGCGTCGGCTTGTCGATGCGATCGACGTTCGCCACCAGGCTCGACAACGATGCCGTCAGATCCTGACACTGGGCGTCGGTCCAGTCGAAACCTGCGAGGCGCGCGGCTTCGCGAACCATCGCCACCGTGATCGTCCGGGTTCCGGGCTTGATCTGCGCCCACAGCGCGCCGGGAAACAGCGTCGAGGTCAGCCCCGCCGCCGCGAAATAGGCGACAAAGGCGCGGCGATCGAAGTCGGACACCGGACCCACCTTCTGCCCGCATCGGGCACGCACGCGTTCGCGCGCGATGACTACTTCGAGATCGACTCGTTGCGCATGCGCCCGTTCACGCTTACGTTGCGCAAGGTCAGATCGCGCACGCTCTGCAGCACGTCCGCGGTCGCAACGCCGTCGAATCTGCAGTCGGTGACGCGCACGTCCGACACCGGCGAGCGCTCGTATCCCTTGAAGAAGAACACGTATTTACTCTTCCGGCTCGTGACGTTGCGGATGTCGACATCACGCAGCACCGGCGTGAATCCGCCGGTGTCGCCTTCCTCGTAGTAGAAGTCGGCCGCCACGATCGCCTCGGCGACTTCGCCGACCGTCACGTTCCGCATCGCCACGTGCTCGATCACCCCGCCGCGCTCGGCGTTGCTCTTGAAGCGGAGGACGCGGTCGAGCCGTGGACTGTCCATGTGGCATCGCTCGGCGAAAATGTAGCGGGCGCCGCCGGAAATCTCGCTGCCGATCACGACGCCGCCATGCCCATCACGCATCTGGCAGTCGCGAATGATGACGTTCTCGATTGGGGCGTGCAGCCGCCGGCCGTCGTTGTTCCGGCCTGACTTGAGCGCAATGCAGTCGTCTCCCGTGTCGAAGGTGCAGCCTTCGATCAGGACATCCGAACATGACTCTGGATCGCACCCGTCGTTGTTCGGGCCATGGCTGCGAATCGTCACATTGCGTACGGTGACGTTCGTGCACAGCACCGGATTGAGCTCCCACATCGGCGAATTGAGAATCGTCACCCCTTCGATGAGCACCCGGCGACAGCGGTACGGCTGCACGAACACCGGCCGCATGAAGCTGCCGTCGCCGAACACGCGCTCGGCGACCGGGACACCCCGTTTTCCCATGTCGAACAAACGGTCCCGCGAGGCGCCAGGCTTGATCGCCTCCGTGCGCCACGGCCACCAGTGGGAGTCGCCGGCCTGCCCGTCGAGCGTGCCGCTGCCGGTAATGGCGATGTTCTCCTGCTCGAAGGCATAGATGAACGGGGAGTAGTTCATCAGCTCGACGCCTTCGTACCGGGACAGGACGACCGGCAGATACGCGCGGGCATCCTGTGAGAACGCCACGACCGCGTCCTTCTCGAGATGCAGGTTGACGTTCGATCGCAACACGATCGGACCGCTGAGAAAGCGTCCGGCGGGGACAATGACGCGTCCGCCTCCCGCATCGTGGCAGGCGCTGATCGCGGCGCGAAACGCCGCTGTGGCATCGGCGTCGCGATCCCGGACGGCGCCGAATCGCGTGATGTCAAACCCGCGGGCAGGAAACGTGGGCGGGGATATGCGACGAAGGATCGCGCCCGCTTCGGCCCACAGCCCCGCCGACGACTGCGCCTCCAGACGGCTCTGAGCCAATGCCACGCCGACGGCCGAGGCGGCGGCAGCCTTGAGAAAATCACGCCGGTCAGGCCATTGACGCCTACTCAAGGGTTACAGCGTCCAGAAGGGAGCGAGAATCGGCCGAAGCTCCGTCAGCGCCGCCTGCCCGCGCGACGACGCGACCCCGCTGGACGGCCAGGCGGCCGGTGCGGCGGGCGCCGCGTGCGCGCCGATGACGGCGTCGAGCGACGCCGCGAGCGCCTGGAGGTCGTATCCCCCTTCGGTGACCGACACGATGCGCCCGCGGCAGCACTCCTCGGCAACCGCCCGCAAGTCCATCGTCATCGCCGCGAACGCCGCGGTCGAGAGCCGCATGCCGCCGAGCGGATCTCGCTCGTGCGCGTCGAACCCGGCGGACGCCAGGATCACGTCGGGCTCGAACTGGCGCAGGATCGGGAGCACCACCGTCGCGAATACCAGCTGATAGTCCTCGTCGACCGCGCCGACCTCGAGCGGGATGTTGACGGTGAAGCCGCGGCCCGCGTCGCGCCCCACTTCGTCCGCGGCTCCGGTTCCGGGGTAGTACGGGAACTGGTGGGTCGAGATGTACAGGACGTGCGGATCGGCCTCAAAGATGTGCTGCGTGCCGTTGCCATGGTGGACGTCGTAGTCGACGATGGCGACCTTCGCGGCGCCCTGCGCGCGCGCGTGCGCGGCCGCAACCGCGATGTTGTTGAACAGGCAGAACCCCATGGCTCGATCGCGCTCGGCATGGTGTCCCGGCGGGCGCACCAGCGCCACCGCCGCCTTGTGCAACCCGCCCATCACGCGCTCCACCCCGTCGATGGCCGCGCCGGCCGCCAGCAAGGCAATCTCGTACGACTCGGGCGAGGTGTAGGTGTCGGGATCCAGCTGCCTCGATCGTCCGACGGTCTCCGAGATCCGGCGGAGGTGCTCGCCATCGTGAACCCGCGCGAGCTGCTCGGTCGTCGCCTCTCGAGGCGCGACGATCTCGGTCCCGCGCTCACGCCAGCGGGCGGCGACCGCGTCCATGACTTCGGCGCGCTCGG
>Ga0068865_100002962_pt1 | contig 10126 bp, 8 predicted proteins | sample KBSMisM12_FD_75293 | JGI IMG/M metagenome (GOLD analysis project Ga0068865, IMG submission 75293) | Miscanthus rhizosphere microbial communities from Kellogg Biological Station, Michigan, USA - KBS Miscanthus M1-2 | ecosystem: Host-associated > Plants > Roots > Rhizosphere > Soil ...
GTCAGCGTCTGCGCGATGTCTTCAAGCGACTTCGCAGCGGCGATCTTCGCCGTCACCGAAGGGTCTTTAGGAAGCGGGTAAACGATCTGATCCAAGGACCAGATTTCACGGTTCGCGAACATGCCAGGCCTTGCGGCTTCGAACTTGTTGAGGTCCGCAGCCCTCGGCAGCTGTTGGGTGTTGGTCTGCCGCGAGACCAGCATATTGATCAGCAGGTCCTCTGTCGCGCGCCGTTGCTGGTTCAGGAACTCCGGCGATTTGTCGAGCCCATCGGAGATAGCCTGCTGCGCAAGCAGCCGACGGTCGATCAGCCGCTGTAGTGCCTGAGCTCGAACTTCCTTGCTGGCGTCGGCGCCGGAGTTGGAATTGGCGAGTTCAGCGTTCAGGTCGGCGGCGGTGATTTCTTCGTTGTTGACGACTGCGACGGTCTGGCCTCCAGGCTTCTTCTCACAGCCCGACACGATGACCGCGAGAACGATCGCTAAAACAATGCGCTGACCCATCTAGAGACCCCGTTGAAAAAGAAGATGTTGCGGCCATAGCATGTGGCATTACCCGGTTCTAGCAGTGTAACTTGAAGGGGGAGAGCAGGATGCAATCGATATATGATTGGCTGTCGCTGGCAATCTTCGCGGGGTTGATCGTGCTGTTCCTTCAGAGATCGACCAGCGATCGCGCGGACAAGGATGTGTCCTTGTTCTACTATCTCGCCGCGGGCGTCGGCTGCGCCGTTGCCAACTACTTCGGCAACAATGGACAGGACATCATCGCCATCCTGCTGCTCGTCGCCACGCTCGGCTTCATCGCCTACTTCCTGAGGCCGTTCCAAAAGCCGTCGAATTCATGAATCTCGCGCGGCGCAGGAGGGGCCGTCCTATCAGGCGATTATGACGGGTCTCCGCACAGGCGCAATGGATCCGACCAACGCCTGTGCGAATGCGTCGAGGGTAGCACGCGCCTCTTCTTCATTGCCGCTGACCGTCGAGATGCGCACGAGGACGGCGTCAGGGATGATGCCGCGCAGATTCTCCTCGGCGACGTCGAGCTTCTGTTCCCTCCAGGTAGTCGGAATGCGGTCGCCAACGCGGATCCAATAGACGATATGTTCGGTGCTGCCCTCGTTGTCCGCGCTCAGCCTGTTTGTCTGCAACGTATGAGAGCCGATCCGGATGTCATGCTCAGTGACTGCAGAGATCCGATATCCGCTGGCCGGATAACAGGTCTCGGGCCGGTGCACCTGGAGGATTCCCGATTGGCCGGCGCTTTGTGCAATCAGCAGCATTACGGGCTCGTGTTTGTCGTCCGAGTAAACGCGGGTCAGAAGCTGGCTGTAGAGCGTTCTGGCGAGCTGGTCCTCAGGCGGGATGACGAGACCGCTTACGGCCACGAATTTCCAAGGACCGATGGTCTTCGGGATGATGTCCTCGAGCTTGTCGGGCCCGAGGTAGTCCAGGTGCTTTGACGGCTGGCGCCACGCCGCGACAGCCGCAGCCGAGCCGAATAGCAGACCCAATAGGACCTTACGCCTGTCCACGGAGGAAGCGCTGAAATCGTCGGATATCGAGCTCATGCCTTCGTCTCGTCGGTCCGGCGCGAATAAAATGGCGTAGCGATCTGGTCGATCGCGAAGATCGTCAGCAGTGCGACAGCAAACATCAGCAGGCCCGCAAAATCATGCAGGAAGCCCTGGGCCGCTGCTTCGCCCAGATAGTAAGTGACAAGCACCAGCACCATCACGCGGACGAAGTTCGAGATGATCGCAACCGGGATTGCGGCGAGCGCCACGACAAGGAATGCGCGGAAATTGGAGCGATGCCGAAGGTAGACATAAAGCAGGCACAGCGCCCCTAGCGTGACGATCGAATTGAGGCCCGCGCAGGCGGCTGCAACCAGCAATTGATACTGGCCGATCTGGATGGTGACCCCTGAGTTCGCGACGGGGTAGCCGATAGCGTGCAGGAGCGACACCGCCCATTCAGAGATGCGGATCTTGATCGGTAGGGTCACTGCCGCGACCACGGAGTCCGGCGGCGGCAGCGTGAAGGCGAGATAGACCAGCGGGAACCAGATCGTTCGGAGCAGAGCGGCGCCCCACAGAAGATAGGCGCCGACGATCAAGGCGCCGTACATCGCAAAGGCCTCGATCTCGAGCACGCCGGTGATGCGCGCCACGATGAACACTGTGATCAGCGGCACTAGCATGGCGAGACCGATCAGCGGCTTTCCTGGTCCGGTCGCCGGGCGCGAAGCCGTAAGCTCTCTCCACAGCAGCCAGATGCCGGTCACCAGAACGAGCGGACCGTGGCCGCCTTGTTCGGTTGTCCAGCTTACCTTCGCGACCTCGATCATCGTCGGTAGGACGATCAGGGCGACGCCGATCGCCAGGAGGACGTTCGCGAATGTTACGTGTCGCGTGCCCGGGGGCGGTACCACCTGTGCAAGCGAACTCCCAACTTCGTGCCGCAACTCTGGCCCCTCTCCGGAATTTGAGGACGCTAAACTTTCCCATACATTGCCGCAAGTTGCGCCAATCCCCGTTCGGGACACCGCGCGAGGGCAGGTCCAGGCCTCAGCGGATAGGCATTGAGGGTGGAAGCGCTAGCCCGTATCGTCAGACCTCGCCAGCAGAGCGCTGACCGGAGGGCAGGCTTATTCCCAATATCTTGGCTTACGTGGCGTTGTTCTCGTGGCCCGCGGTTTGTGTTGTGCTGTTCATGCTTCTGCCGCTGGAGGCCGCTGCCATCTGGTCGCTGCTCGGCGGGTATCTGCTGCTGCCGTCGGGTGCGACCTACGATGTTGCATTGCTGCCGCCGCTGGACAAGTTCACCATCCCGGCGCTCAGCACCATCCTGCTTTGCTGGATGAAGGGGACACAGGCTCCGTCACCGTCACGAACGTCACTGATTTACTGTCTAGCCCTCATCTTCGTCGTGTCGCCGTTGTTCACGTCCATCGACAACAGCTACGAGTTACTTATCGTCGATCGGAGCATCCCGGGCTTCTATCCGCTCGACGGTGCGAAAATGGCGCTTCACAACCTGATCACGCTTGCGCCGTTCGTCGTCGGGATGCGCTTTCTATCCTCCGACAAGTCTCGTGCGCTGTTGCTCAAGAGCCTGCTGATCGCGGCGCTCATCTACAGCGTGCCGATGCTGTGGGAGATCCGGTTCAGCCCACAATTGCACAGACTGGTCTACGGCTTCACTTCGACATCGTTCACTCAAACAGTCCGTGCGGGAGGTTACCGGCCGGTAGTCTTCCTGTTCACCGGCCTGGAGGTCGCTCTGTTTATGGCGATGGCGTTCATCGGTGCGCTAGTTGCGGTGCGGGCCAAATGGCGAGCGATCAACATCCCGGCTGGAGCGGTGGCCACGTTCCTCGGTGTCATGCTCATTCTTTGCAAGACAATGGGGGCGCTGGTTTACGCGGCAGTGGCCGCGCCTCTCGTACTTTTCACCAAGCCCCGCGTGTGGGTGAATGTGACGTGCGCAATCCTACTCATCGTCTGCGCATATCCCGCCCTTCGCTCGGCCGACATCGTTCCGGTGCATCGGATCGCGGAGTTGGCCAACACGATCAGTCCGGAGCGAAGTTCATCGTTCCTGACACGTGTCGACAATGAAGATAAGCTTCTCGCCAAGGCCAATCAGAAGCCGCTCGGCGGCTGGGGAACCTGGGGCCGCAATCGCATATATGACAAGGAGAGCGGGGGAGACGTCACCATCACCGACGGTGCGTGGATCATCCTCTACAGCGGCTTCGGCTGGCTGGGCTATCTGTCGATGTTCGGCCTTTTCGCCGTTGCGGTATTTCGAGCTCGGACGGCGGTCCGGGGGCCCACAACCCGGCCGATGATCATCCTGGCCGGATTGTGCCTGTTATTCGGCATGAACATTCTGGACCTGGTACCGAACGCCAACCTTACCCCGCTCACCTTCCTAATGGCGGGGTCGATCGCGGGGGGTCTGCCCGCGAGAGCGGCCCGACGATCGACAGCTCCGAGTGACCGTCAACCTGACATGGTGGCGGCAGCCTAGACTCGTTTCGTCGCCGCACTTCAACGGCTGGGCGGAAACCAGGCGCGATTAACTCTAATGTTCCGCTCCAATACTATACATTATCAATGTTTTAACTAGCGCTGTCAGAAGTTCATCAGATTGAATTTCGCGGGGGTTTGCGGTTCGTGGTTAAAATCTTCAGCGCAAGCGCTCGGCTTGCGCCAATTGCACTTCTTGCTTTGCTCGGCGCTTGCAGCAGCGCAATCGGAGATGAGACGTCCGGCAATGCGGCGGCGCCAGTTGTCACGCCTACGCCTACGCCTACGCCGACGCCGACACCGACCCCGGCGCCTCCTGCCTCGACCGCGTCCGTATATGACACGTCGGTTGGAATTGGAGTGGATTCGGCCGGGTTTGCCAACCTGCCTCTTCGCTCAGGCGCACATCGGTATTTCGTCAATTCTGCGATCGGCTCAGACGCCAATGGCTGCGGCGGCGCTCAATCCGCGGCCAAGCCGTTGAAGACGATCGATGCCGGCAAGGCTTGTCTTGCGCTCGGCAACGGGGACCAGCTGCTGATCGCGGAGGGGACCAGCTATTCTGAGGGCCTGACTAATCTCCAGGGGCAGATGGGCTACAGCGCCCAATATCCGACGGTCATCCAATCGTACGACCCTGCTGATCCTACAAACGAGGCAAAGTACGGCCACGCCGGGCAAGGCCGGCGTCCGGTGGTGAACACAGGTGGCACCAACTCGCAGCAACTCAGCTGCTGTGGCAGCAACGCCAACCAATTCCTCGCGATCCGCGGGCTCGACTTCAATCCCGGCGACAAGCCGGACATGAACGTGCAGTTTGTCAGCACCGCCAATTACATCCTCATTGAGAACAATATCTTCCGCTATACGGGGCTCGGCTTCGACATAGGTGCTTCGCCGAGGGCGGCGCATCATGTCATTCGCCACAACAGCTTCTATGGGATGTGGAGCCCGTCCGCTCACGTGGGCGGTATCTACGATGCCGGTACCGACGGGCTGGTGGTTGAGGACAACGTCTTCTGGCATGTCGGATGGAAGCTCGGCGTCAGCCGCGATGCCGACGTGACCCAGGGCGGACCGACGGTGTTCCGCCATCCGGTCTACGCGCAGACCAATGACAATGGCATCCTGGTCCGCCGTAACCTGTTCATGGACGGCGCCGCGGACGGGGGCTCGCTCCGCGGCGGCGCCATCACCTTCACGGAGAATGTCAGCATCGACAATCCGGTCGGCGTCGGCGTCGGCGGTGGTGTGAACTATAATGTCGAAAACCCCAACGGCGTCGACATCGAGGTCAGCTACAACGCATTCCTCGGCGACGCAGATCTCAACAGCACCAACCCCCGCGGAATGGCGATCGTCTCTGCAAACGGCCGCCAAGGAAGCTCGGCGCACCACAATCTGATCGCGCGTAGCCGCGATGTGAACGCCGTGAACGTGACAGCTTTCCACACCCAGTCGGACTATGCCGACAAGCCGAGCTACATGAGCTATGACTACAATCTCGTGTACCAGTGGGCGGCTGCTTCCCAGGTATATGGCATCGGCGGCGCCGCCGGGGCCGAGTTCCCGACCTACAACAACAATGTTTGGGACGCGCTGACCTCGGGCACCAACGCCAACATCGGATCAAAGAGCTTTCCCAACCCCCTCACAAGCCCGCAGCTGTTCGGTGCGCTCGGTTGCACCGACAAGGCAGGCTGTGCCACCCAGATGATCGAGAACCCCGAACTGGGCTGGGGAATCAAGGCGCGAGCACTACTCTGGCAGGGATACGGAATGTAAGGTCTTCGTGACCCGAACCGGCACTCCGGCAATTTGAGATTACTAAGCGCTGACCTTCGGTGATACGCAGGGCACATGAGTGCATCTCGCCGCGGCAAGCTGACCCGTTCCGCTTTCAATCAGGCATATGATCGGTTCGTCCGCCCAGGCGGCTTTCACGAGCTCAACTCCTATTACGAGAGGAGCCGCGAGCGCTATTACCTGACGCTGCGTTATCTCGCGGATCTCGATCTGTGCGAGCCTGCCAAGCTGCTCGACGTGGGCGGTGGTCAGTTCGCAATCCTCGCATCGAAGCTCTTCGGAGACGACGGGACGGTTGGCGACATAGGCGACGCCTATCGCGCCCCCGCTGACGCAGCGGGCGTCAACTTTACAGTCTGTAACCTGCTGGACGACGACCCGCCTTCGTTCAAAGGCGCTTTCGACGTGATCGTCCTCGCGGAAGTCGTCGAGCACCTGCCGGTCCCGCCTTACGTGATCCTGTCGAAGGTGCGCACCTGGCTCAAGCCGGGCGGCCTGTTGCTGCTTACAACACCGAACCTATTCCGGCTGCGCAACCTCGTAAGGATGGCGCTGGGGCGCGATCCCTTCGACATCTTCAGGATGCCTCGTGAAGACGTGAGCTTGGGGCACCAGACCGAATATTCCGCGCGGCATCTCGCCTGGCATATTCGAGAGGCAGGATTCACGCTTGAAAGGCTGGAGCACGATCAGCTCGGCCAAACCGGCTTCTCCTGGAAAGCGCGGGTTGCCCGCAAATTGGTCTCTCCCCTGCAGCTGCGGAAGGCCTGGCGTGAGGAACTCGTAGCCATCGCCCGCAATCCGGCCGCCTAATGATCTCCAATAGATCAGCCTTTGGGTGCAATGAATGCGCATAACCTTTGTCGTGCCGATCCTTGAGGTTTCGGGGGGCGCTCGCATCATTGCCGGCCATGCGCAAAGGCTGGCCGAGCGCGGGCACGATGTCGTCATCGTTGCGAAGCGAACACGCCGACTGAGTTTCAAGGAGCGCGCGAAAGCGTGGCTCCTCAGGAAACCTGTCGAGGTTCCGACTGAGCATTCGCACGTCGCCTTGTCCGGCGTTCCCTTTCACGTTCCCAACCACTGGGGCCCCGTCCGAGAGGAGGATGTTCCCGACGCGGACGTGATCATCGCGACCTGGTGGGAGACGGCCGAATGGATTTGGTCCTTCTCGCCTGAAAAGGGTGCGAAGGTTCATTTCATCCAGCATTATGAGGCATTTCCCGAGCTGCCGGTCGGTCGGGTCGATGCAGTCTGGCGCTTGCCGATGTTGAAGATTGCCGTTGCGCAGTGGCTCGTCGATTTGGGACGCGAGAAGTTCGGGATCGAGCAGATGGCGCTCGTCCCGAACAGCGTGGACCATCAGTTCTTCAGCGCGAGCCAGCGATCGAAGACTGATCCACCAACCATCGGATTACTGTTTCACGAAGTTCCCTTCAAGGATCTTCCGACGACGATCGCGGCCGCGCGGCTGGTCAAGCGAGTCAGGCCGGAGACGAGATTTCTGTCATTTGGTGCGGCCCGCCCTGCGGAAGACCAGCTCCCGCCCGATACCGAATTTCACTATTTGCCGAGCCAGGAGAAGATCGCCGAGATCTACGGGCGCTGCGATGTGTGGCTTTCGACGAGCCGCACCGAAGGCTTCAACCTCCCTCCACTTGAGGCAATGGCGTGTGGATGCCCTGCGGTGTGCGCGAAGACGGGCCGTCCGCTCGAGATCATCGAAGATGGCATCAACGGCTACCTCGTCGACCAGGGCAACGTATCCGGCTTCGCCGACGCGCTCCTCAAGATAGTCGCGCTGCCCAATGCCGCTTGGCAGGAAATGTCGCAAGCTGCGGTTAGGGCCGTTGCCCACCCGACCTGGGAAGAATCGAGCGCCTTGTTCGAAAAGGCGCTGATCCGGGCAGTTGCGGGTAGCGACCCGTCTTAGAGTCCGTATCCAAGCCAGAGGATGCCGCGAGCCTTGATGCCCCAACCGAGCTCCGGAGTTTCGATCATCTGAGCGGCACAGCCGGCCTTGTCGGTGCAGCCAAGCGCAGCGAACATCTGGGCGGAGGTATACGGGCTGGGATAGTTCTTCGAACCGTTGTTCAGGTTGGTTCCCCACGCGGGCGCGTCCCACACGTTGTAGTTGTAGGTCAAATGAAGGGCTGCGCCTCCGAACTCGCCGCGCGTGTTATTCGCGGAAGCAGATGACCACAGGTAGATCAGGTTGTCGTGGACATCGAACGTCGAATCGTTGCCGACATTTGCCTCGAGATGAAGGGCATAGCCGTTCAGTGAGTTGGGGTCGCGCCGCCGGACGATAAGGTTGTGATGAATCGAGCTGCCCGGCTGTCCGTTGATCCCCCAGATCGCGTCGCCGCGAGGGTAGGAGGTGTTGACGTCGGCATCGCCGATAAAGGCGTTATGGCTGACCTCGCTGGATGAGCCGCCCGTAATCTGACCGCCGACCCCTACGCCGATCGGGTCGTCGATGCTGACGTTTTCAGTGAACACCACGTTGTTGCGAAGCGATCCGCCGTCAGCCGCGCCGTCCATGAAAATGTTACGCCGGATGGTGAAGCCAATCGAGTTGGTCTGCTGGTAAATCGGGTGGCGGAAATAGGTGGGTCCACCGAGCGTGACATCGGTGTCACGCGTGACTCCGAGCCGCCAACCGGTATGCCAGAAAACGTTGTCTTCGATGACCGCAACGTCAGTGCCCGCGTCGTAGATGCCGCCCGTGCTGCCAGTTGGGGACCATTGTCCGTAGAACGAATTGTGCCTCAAGATGTGGTGCGACGAGCGGCCGGATCCACCAATGTCGAAACCTACGGCCGTGTAGCGGAACAGGTTGTTCTCAAGCAGGATGTAATCGGTCGTTCCGACAAAAGAGATGCCCTGATCTGGCTTATCCCCGGGATTGAAGTCTAGCCCGCGGATGGCGAGGAATTGATTGTGGTTGCTGCCGCAGCAAGTGATCTGCTGAGCTCCCCCGCCAGTATTGACGACCGGCCGGCGGCCCTGGCCTGCGTGGCCGTACTTCGCCTCGTTGGCGGGATCCGCGGGGTCGTAGGACTGGATGACTGTCGGATATTCGGCGCTGTAGCCCATCTGCGCCTGGAGGTTTGTCAGGCCCTCTGCGTACGACGTACCCTCTGCGATCAGGACCTGGTCGCCATTGCCGAGCACAAGGCAGGCCTTCGCTGCATCGATCGTCTTCAACGGCTTGGTCGGGGCTTGCGCGCCGCTGCACCCATTGGTGTCCGAGCCGGTCGCCGAATTGACGAAGTAACGATGCGCGCCCGTTCGAAGCGGAAGGTTCGCAAAACCGGTCGAATCCACCCCAATCCCGACTGACGTGTCGTAAACCGCGGCAACCGACGGCGCCGGCGCAGGCGTCGACGTAGGCGTGGGGGTAGGCGAGGGCGGCACCTGCGACACTTTCCCGTTTCCCTTGCCCTTGCCGAGGCCTAGCGCTGAAGCGACGGCGTCGGCGGGATCATTGCTACTGCTGCAAGCGCTCAGAAGGCTGGCGAGTACGAGAATCACTGGTGCAGTTTTAAGCGCATTCCGGCCGCGCGATGAATTCGTCATTTCTAACCCCCCGGATCTGCTAGCGCGGGGCACAAATCCCGGGCCAGGTCACCTGAAGGCGTTTTGCGCAACCAACCGTTGAAGAAGGGTCAATTTCATCTTTAGCTAAAATCAACCGCGGTTGCGGCGGCGTTTACCAAGACGGCTTGGGAATCAGAGGTGCGGGAACCACCGCAGGATCTGGGTTCCGCCTATCCAGCCAATCGCGGCGCCCGCCGCGACGGTCGCCAGGAAGGTCAATTCCTCGCGAAGCTTAAGCACACCGAGGCGGCGCAGAAGGACCCAGCAATAGATGGTCGCCGGAAGCTCGATGGTGCCCATCGCTGCGACCACTCCGATTGGGCCGAATGCCAGGAAGAGGATCGGTATCGTTACGGCGACCCAGAGCAGGCGGACCAGCGTGATGTGGACGGTCTTCTTGACCTGTCCAACCGCGACCATCAGCTGAGACGCGGCAGTATTAGGCAGCCTCAAGGCTGTCCCAATCATCAATAGCGAAACGAAGGCCGAGGCGGCCGCGTAGCGCGGGTCGTACAGAAGCGCGACGAAAAAGGCCGCGCTGCCGATCAAGCCGCCACAGGCGAACCCGTAAAGCGCCGCTGCCAGCCGACGCACCCGGTAATAGATATAGGCAAGATTCTCCGGCTCTTCGCGCCACGCCCGCGCGCAGATCGGGAAAACGATGCGATTGACATAGGACTC
>Ga0068865_100002966_pt1 | contig 10121 bp, 5 predicted proteins | sample KBSMisM12_FD_75293 | JGI IMG/M metagenome (GOLD analysis project Ga0068865, IMG submission 75293) | Miscanthus rhizosphere microbial communities from Kellogg Biological Station, Michigan, USA - KBS Miscanthus M1-2 | ecosystem: Host-associated > Plants > Roots > Rhizosphere > Soil ...
AGCACCACTCCGTTCGCAATATAGAAATTGGCGTAGCTGGCGGGGAGGCGCTCCCCGTTCATCAGCACGCGGCGCGGATACGGCAGGTGGACGATCTTCAGCGGACCGACCTGGGGATCCTGCGAGGCGAGCTCCAGCCGCCGCACGTTGTCCATCGACCGCGCGTGGTTGTCGTCGGTGGGATCCGCTTCGACCGCGAGCACGATCGTGTCGGGAGCGACAAAGCGCGCGATGTCGTCGACGTGGCCGTGCGTGTCGTCGCCCGCGCAGCCTTCACCGAGCCAGATCGTCCGGCGCGTGCCCAGCCACTCGCGGAACGCCTGCTCGTAGCCCTCACGGGTCAGCCCGGGATTGCGCACCTGCACGTTGCTGAGCAGCCACTCCTCGGTCACCAGCAGCAGGCCGGCGCCGTTGGTCTCGATGCCGCCGCCTTCGAGGACCATCGGTGCGCCGTTGTCGGGACGCGTGGGTTCGACGTGCGGCAGCGGCACGATGTCGGCGATCGCGCGGCCGACCTGCGCGTCAAGACGCCAGTTGGCGTACTTCGCCCAGGCGTTGAACGACCAGTTGAGCAGCGTGACCGCACCCGACGGGTCGACGACGGCGGTCGGCGCGCTGTCGCGCAGCCAGGTGCGATCGTTGGGCACCAGGTGGAGGCGGATGTGATCCGCGCGGACCCCGTGGCTCTCGAGAATGGCGCCCGCGTTCTCGTAGACCGGTTCCGAGTGGCAGAGGATCTCGACCTGCTCGAAATCGGCGAGGACGCGCGCGATCTCGCCGTAGACCCACGGAATCGGCGCGAGTTTTCCCGGCCAGTCCGGCTCGAAATGCGGCCAGGCGATCCAGGTGGCGCGATGCGGCTCCCACTCGGCGGGCATCCGCCGGCGCGGCGGTTGGGTGTCGGCAGTCATCCGAGATAGCGCTTGAGGATCGGCCCGTAGGCGTCGATGCGGCGATCGCGCAGGAACGGCCAGTTGCGGCGCACGGTCTCGATCAGCGCCGGATCGCATTTCGCGATGAGAATCGTTTCGTCGCCACCCGCCTCGGCGACGTAGCGGCCGAACGGATCGGCGATGAAGGAGCGGCCGAAGAAATCCAGACCGTCGGTTCCGGGCTCGTCCTCGTGGCCGATCCGGTTCGGCGCGGCGACGTAGACGCCGTTGGCGATCGCGTGGCTGCGCTGCATCGTCCGCCACGCGTCCACCTGCGCGTCTCCCCATTCGTCCCGTTCGGACGGGTGCCAGCCGATCGCGGTCGGATAGAAGAGCACTTGCGCGCCGAGCAGGCTGGTGATGCGGGCGGCCTCCGGGTACCACTGATCCCAGCAGATCAGAACGCCGATCGTCGCGTACCGCGTCTTCCACACCTGAAAGCCCGGACTGTCGCCTGGCGTGAAGTAGTACTTCTCGTTGAACAGCGGATCGTCCGGGATATGCATCTTGCGGTACACACCCAGCATGCTGCCGTCGGCGTCGACGATGACGGCCGAATTGCGATAGACGCCCGGCGCCTGCCGCTCGAAGATCGGCACGATCAGCACCACCGCGAGCTCGCGCGCCAGGCGCGTCATCGCGTCGGTGGTCGGCCCCGGGATCGCCTCGGCCAGATCGAAGCGCTCGGACTGCTGCGACTTGCAGAAGTAGGGCGCGTTGAACAGCTCCTTCAGGCAGATGATCTGGGCGCCGCGGCGGGCGGCCTCGCGCACGAGCTGTTCCGTGCGCGCCAGATTGGCGGCGGCGTCGCCGGTCGCATGATCCTGAATCAGGCCGATGGTGAACGGCTTAGACGGTTCGCTCATTCACTTCCTCGAAGCGCGCGTGCGGCACGGTCTGACCGTCGACGGTCATGACCGGCCCGGCCAGCGTGAAGATGGGCACGACACGCTTGGCCAGGAGCGGGGGAGCCGTCACCGCCAGCGCGCTCACCAGGAGCGGCAAGGCGATGGTTGCGTCGGACTGAACCGACACCCTGGCGGAATCGGTCGCCAGCTTGCCCCAGCTCTGCGCTTCTTCGAGGCTCGAGCCCGAGGCGCCGCCGAAATGCGGCACATCGGTGACGATCTGCAGCGCGTAGCGATGGCCGCCGACCTGGTCGCTGTAGAACTCAGCCTGCACCGAGGCCTGGTTGATGAAGTTCTTCGGCGTGCCGCCGCCGAGGACGATCGAAGCCGTCCGCGGCCGCCGGATCACCAGGTTGGCCGACTCGACGATGTCGCCGATGATGTCGATGTAGCCGGCGCCCGCCTTCTTCTGTCGCGCCTGCGACAGCCCCATGCCGATCGACGAATCGGCGATCGCCGGGCAGAAGATCGGCACGTTGGCGCGATAGGCCGCGGTCAGAATCCCGTCGCGTCCGGTCGTCTTCCACAGGTGGCCGCCCAGGAGATAGAGGAACTCGCGCGTGGTGTAGGGGCGCGTCTCGAGGGTGGTGGCGAACTTGGCAATCCACGCGTCGTTCGAGCAGAACTCTTCTTCGCTGGCGTAGGTGTCGTAGACGCGATCGATCCGCTCTTCCGCCAGCGCGGCGTCGTCGGCGGTCGGAGAGCCGAGATAGTGGCTCTGACCGCGGGTCTCGTGCAGATCGTGATACAGGTTCGCGCCGGTCGAGACGAGGCAATCCACGTAGCGGTGAGCGATCAGGTGCGCGACCACCAGCCGAAGGCCACCGGCGGAGAGCGCGCCCGCCATTCCCAGGAAGATCGTCACGTCGTCCTGCAGCATCTTCTGCCAGATACGATGCGCCGTGGCGAGATTGCGTCCCTGAAACGAGATCCGTTCCATGCGAGTGAGGACCTGATCCGCCGTCAGACCCGCCTCGACGGCGAACGGCTCGATCGGCGTCTGCAGGAAACGGGACTTCTTCTTCATGCGGAGACAATTAAATCATATCTAGAACCCTTTGCCGACGCGGAAGTAGGCGGTCACGCGATCCGAGAGATTGCCGCTGCCGTCGTGTCCGTATGCCGCGCCGACGCTGACGGTGAACGGCGCGAAGAAACCGACGACCAGATTCGCGGAAAGCTCTCCGCCGGCCGAGGTTTTGATCGCGCGTCGATCGAACGCGCGCGTCCATGCGTCGCCCGCGTCGGCGAACACCGCGCCGTACAGCGTGTGGAGAAACAGCGGCCAGGTGCCGTGGCCGCGCTGCGGCCGCGCGATCGGCCAGCGATACTCGAGGTTGCTGACGGCGACGCGGCTGCCGGCGAAGGTATTTGGCGCAAAGCCTCGCAACAGCGCGAAGGCGCTGCTGCCGAAATCGACGACGCTGTCTCCAGGAAAATCGCCGCCGAGCAGAAACGTGCGGCCGGCGGTCGAGGTGCCGATCGACGCGCCGCCGGCCAGCCGGAGGGCGACGACGTGATGCGGTGCGAGGCCAGGCAGGTAGGCGCGGGCATCGCCGGTCGTGGTGGTCGCGTCGGCAAACGATCCGAGATCGCGACGGACGAGCTCCGTGGTGGCGCCGACCGCGAGGCCGTCCTCACGGCTGATCGAGTAGCCGTAGGTGCGCGCCGTGACCGTCTGCCACGAGGCGCGCAGCGGCGTGCGATCGCGCGAGAAGGGGTTGCCGCTCAGGGTACCGTCGGCCACGGAGCGGAGCACCGAGAGCCGCAAGGCATGCTGCGCCCGGACATGGCGAATGGGGAAGAACACACCGCCTTCGATCTGCCTCTCGCGTCGAGTTTCCGGGGTCGGGGTGCCGGCGTCGGTCGGAGGCCCGGTGAAAAAGGACGTGTCGCTCGTCGCGGACACGTAGAAGGCCGGCCGCCATCGATCGTAGACGTAGTAGACCTGCCAGTCGGGGGACGCGCCGTTTGGCGTCGTCGCGCCGTCCGGGGCGGAGACCAGCCAGGTCGCGGTCGCGGCGTAGGCGTGATAACCGAGCACGTCGGCTCCGGTGATCCCGGCGCCGACGCGCACCTGACCGTTGCCGGTTTCCACCACCGGCGTCCAGGACGTCGGTTTCAGCGTGTGCAGCGGGTTGTAAGAACCCGCGCGCAGGTCGGTGCCATCGGGTAGGGCTTGGTCGGATCGGTTGAGCGGGGCGTCGGATGAGGCGGCGTCGAAAGGCGTACGCGCGACGTCGTCTCCCCCCGTGCGATAGGGCATCGAGAACAGATCGTAGCCACCGGTCGTGTAGCCGACGAACACGATCGTGTGGCCGTCGGGCGCAAGGTCGGGCCAGGTTGCGCCCCCGGTAGTGTGCGTCAGCTGTCGGCCGCCCGATCCGCTCACCGGGAGCTCGACCAGGTTGAACGGATCATCGTCTGGTGCGACGGCGGCAATGATGGCGCCGCCATCAGGTCGCCATGCCGGCGTGGCGAATCTTGTGTTCGGCGCAGACGCGAGCACGCGTACTGATAGGGATTCGACGTCGACGAGGACGATCTCTGGAGGGCCACCCAACCGCTGCCGCGCGACCGCGATCGTCCGGCCATCCGGCGACCATTTCGGCGCGTCGAATTGTGTGCCCGGTTCGGCGATCAGGGCCGAGATCGCGGAGGTCCGGCTAAAGCCGGACACTACCGATGACGCGCCGGTGATGTCGTGCGTGTCGGGCTTCCGTGTTTCGGTAGTGTCCGGCTTCAGCCGGACCAGAACCAGATCCCGTTGGCCCGGGTGATTCTGGACGCAGACGAGCGTGTTGCCGTCGGGCGACAGATCCGGGTCGAGCAGGCGCGCGTCGGAGGTGAGCTGCCGGACACGGCCGTCGGCGCGCGAGTACGCGTACAGATCACCGTACAGCCCGGTGTTCCGGCGCAGCTCGAGCTGGTCGAAGTAGATCTCGTCGCGGCCGATGCCCGTCGTCGATCCCAGGTACCGCGTGGCCAGCTGTCGAGGCGCGCCGCCGTCGAGACCGACGCGGTAGAGCGCCGGGAACCCGTTCGGGTTGGCGGCGGTGTAGACGATGTCGGCGGGACAGCCGGCGCACGAATAGCGATCGAAGCGCGGCCCGATGATCGAGAAACCCTGGCGCGTGAGTTGGGTCAAAGGCGGATCGGAAGAGACGGTCATGCTCTCAGTCAGACTCGCCTCGTAGTCTTTCCACAGCGACCCGAGCGACTGGCCGTACACCTTCTTGAACGCAGGCGAGGCGACGTACGGCACGCGGCGCGCGGTTGCCGCGGCCAGCGTCGCGAACGTCTCGGCGCCGAATCGCTCGGCGAGATACTCATGAAATCCAGCGCCGTAGGCGTAGACCGCCCCTCCGCCGGGCCAGTCGGTCAAGCCGCCGTTGACGCGGTCGAGCGGCTCGAGCCGGTGCTGCCGGGCGGCCTCCGACACGACCGAGAGGAAGTCGCCGGCGTGCAGCCGTCCTTCGCCGGTGATGGCGCTCTCCTCGTACGTCGCGAGCCCCTCGATCTGCCATTGCGGCAGAAAGACGTTGGGAAAGGCGTAGGCCGCGCGCCCGAAGATGTCGCGAGCGATTCGCGCCCAGCCTTCCGAGCGATCGAGGTGGACGATGTGCGTGAACTCGTGGGTGAAGAGCAGGCGCAGCCAGTCGTCCGATTCCGAGCTCGACCCGGAAGGCGTGACCGCGTACAGGACCACCGTGTTGTAAGGCACCGGTGTCGCGTATCCGTTGAACAGCTCGGTTTGATCGGCGAGCACGACCTGCGTCTTCCGTGGCGGGATCACGCCCATCGGCTGCCCCAGCGTGCGCCACGTCTCTTCGGCGATGGCGGCGAGCCGCTGCGCCAGACGCTCCTCGCCCTGGTGGAAGTAGATGACGAAATGCTCGGTCGGCAGCGCGCGAAAACGGAGCGCGGGATCGAAGCGTGAGGCAGCGCTCGCGGTGCCGGAACACCCGCCGGCGAGCAGGAGCATCACGGCCGCGGTCAGCGCGCGTGCCCTGCCGCTCCCCATCATCGCGTCGTGGCGGGTGGAGGCGTGGTCTTCTCGCGCGCGGCTCGCGAGAGAAAGATGCAGAGGATCAGCGCGGGAAGGCCGAGGAGGCCTGCGCCGATGAAAAACAGCCCGTACGCCTCGAGCAACGGGCGCCCGACGGCGAGCCGCTCGACCATGACCCCGGAGAATCCCTTGGCGAACTTGCCGACGTAAGTGTACGCCGAGCTCAAGAGCGCGTACTGCGTCGCCGTGTAGCCGATGCTCGTCAGGCTCGACATGTAGGTGACGAGCGCGACCCCCGCGAAGCCGATGCCGACGTTGTCGGCGAACATGACGGCGCCGAAAACCCTGAGGTCAGGGCCGGTGTAGGCCAGCGTCGCGAAGTTCGCGATCACCAGAATCTTGATGGCCACGCCCGCGATCAGCGTCCTCAGATATCCGAAGCGCAGCGTGCTGAAACCGCCGGCGGCGATGCCGACCAGGGTCGCGACGAGGCCGATCGATCCGCGGACGGTACCCACCGCGTCTTTCGAGAGTCCGAGGTCGTGGTAGAAGGGGTTCGCCATCGGGCCCATCACGAATTCCGGCAGCTGGTAGAAGCTGATCATGGCGAGCATCAGCAGCGCGAGCCAGCCGTACATCCGGAAGAATTCCGTGAACGGGCCGATCACCGCGTCGAAAAAGCCGCGGCCGGTCCACAGCGGCGTTTCGGCTTTCGATCCGAGAGCGCGCGCCGCACGCACCGGCTCAATCGCCACCAGCGTCGCGCCCATCCCGACCGCCATCAGCACCGCCATCGCTCCGTACGAGATCCGCCAGCCGAAGTGGTTCGCGGAGATCAGGATGAGCGCGTCGGTGACGATGATCGCACCGCGGTAGCCGAGCTGGTAGGCGGACGAGAGCAGCCCGAGCTCGTCCGAATCACTCGCGGCCTCGATGCGCCAGGCGTCCACGACGATGTCCTGTGTCGATGAGGAGAACGCCACGACGAGCGCGAAGACGCCGACCGCCGCGAGCCCGGCGCTGAGCCCCATTACGGCGAGAGCGGTGAGACCGAGCGCCACGCAGATCTGGCTGACGATCATCCAGCCGCGGCGCCGGCCGAGGCGGCCGAACACCGGTGCGTCGACGCGATCGATCACGGGTGCCCAGAGGAACTTCAGCGAGTAGGCGAGGCCGACCCACGACAGGAAGCCGATGGCGGCCAGCGTGGTGCCGGCGTCGCGCAGCCAGTAGCCGAGCGTGTTGCCGCTGAGAAAGAACGGCAAACCTGACGAGAAGCCCAGCAGGAGCATCACCGCCACCTTCGGCTGACCGAGCGACGTAATCACGTCGCGCTTGCGAATGGCGGGCTTGGCGCTCACAACGTGTTCTTCAGCTCCGCGAGCAGGGTGAGCGCTTCGATCGGCGTCATGTGATCGACGTCGAGCGCCGCCAGCCTCGCCCGCAGCCCATCGTCGGGCGGCGCGGAGTGGAAGAGTCCGAGCTGGCGCTGCGGGTCGGACGGCGTGCCGCTCACCGACGGGCGGCCGCCGCGCGTCAGCTCATCGCGTTCCAGGGCGCCGAGGATCTCGCGCGCGCGGGCGATGACGCTCGCCGGAAGCCCCGCCAGCCGGGCGACCTGGATCCCATAGCTCCGATCCGAGCGGCCCGGCACGATCTTGCGCAGGAAGATGATGTCGTCCTTCCACTCGCGCGCCGAGACGTGGAAGTTCACCACGCCGGGCGTGGCGTCGGCCAGGTCGGTCAGCTCGTGGTAGTGCGTGGCGAACAGCGTCTTGGGGCGCACTTTCGGATTGGTCGCGAGGAATTCGGCGACCGCCCACGCGATGCTGAGCCCGTCGAAGGTCGCGGTGCCGCGGCCGATCTCGTCGAGCACGACCAGGCTACGCGAGGTCGCGGTGTGCAGGATGTTCGCGGTTTCCTGCATTTCGACCATGAAGGTCGAGTGGCCGCGGGCGATGTTGTCCGACGCTCCGACGCGCGCGAAGATGCGGTCGACCAGCGGAATCTTCGCTTCGCGCGCCGGGACGAACGATCCGGCCTGCGCCATGACGCAGAGCAGCGCGGTCTGCCGGAGGTAGGTGGACTTGCCGCCCATGTTCGGGCCGGTGAGGATCACCAGCTGGCACGCCACGCCGTTCAGCGTGACGTCGTTGGGCACGAACGCATCGCCGGACGGTGTTCGCCGTTCCACGACCGGATGCCGCGCTTCGAGGACCATCATCTCGTCGCCGTCGTGGACGTGCGGCTTGATGTAGTTGTTGATCGCCGCGGCCTCGGCGAGGGCGCCGAGCACGTCGAGCGATGCCAGGGCGCGGGCGGTGGCCTGGATCCGCGGCGATTCCGCCGCGACCGCGGTCCGCAGCGCCTCGAAGATCTGCAGCTCGTGCTCGAGGATCCGCTCGTCGGCGCCGAGCACCTTCTCCTCGTACTCCTTGAGCGCCGGCGTGATGTAGCGTTCGCCGCCCGCGATCGTCTGCTTGCGATGGTAGTCGGGCGGCACCGCGTGGAGGTTCGACTTCGAGATTTCGATGTAGTACCCGAACACGCGGTTGTAGCGGATCTTCAGCGAGTTGATTCCGGTGCGCGCGCGCTCGCGCTCTTCCATCTCGGCGATGGTCTGCTTGCCCGACCGGCTGATGCCCCGCAGCTCGTCGAGCGCGGCGTCGACGCCGTCGCGGGCGAAGCCGCCGTCGCGGGCGAGCGCGGGCGGCTCGTCGATGAGGGTCGATTCGATCCGGTCGCGCACGTCGACCAGGTCGTCGAGCTGCGCCAGCAGCGATCGGACAAGCGGCGCCTGCAGGTCGGCGAGCACGGTTCGCAGGCGGGGAATGACGGCCAGGGAGTGCTTCAGCCCGACGAGATCGCGCGGACCGGCGGTGCCGAGCGCGGCGCGAGCCACGAGCCGCTCGAGATCCTGCACCGCCTTGATGGCGTCGCGGAACTTGCCCCGCTCGGTGTTGTGGAACGCCAGCTCTTCGACGGCGTCGAGGCGATCCCTGATCGGTTCGAGCGCGACCAGCGGGCGAAGCAGCCACGACCGGAGCAGCCGGCTGCCGATCGACGTCACCGTACGATCGAGCTCGTCGAGCAGCGATCCCGTGCGCCCGCCTTCGGATCCCTCGATGATCTCGAGATGCTTCAGCGTCGTCGGATCGATGAGCAGCGCGTCGGCGCGCTGGCGGTACGCGATCGACCGCACGTGCGCAAGGTCCACCTTCTGGGTTTCGCGCAGGTGGTGGACGAGGGCGCCGGCTGCCGCGGTCGCCGCCGGATGGCCGTCGAGGCCGAACCCCTCGAGGCCGCCCGCACGGAGCTGATCCAGCAAGGCTCGACGCGCCGCGCCGAGCTCGAAGGACCAGCCGTCGATCGGGGTGATCGGCAGGCCCGAGGCCGCGACCGGCGGGATGGCCACGGTAGGCGCGCCGTTCTCGCCGGAAGGCACGACGATCTCGCGCGGGCGGAGCACCGCCAGTTCGTCGGCGAGCGCCTGCATGCCGCCGGCGCCCGCGTACTCGGCAGCGCTGAATTCGCCGGTTGAGAGATCGAGCAGGGCAACGCCGATCACGCCGGTGCCCTGCAGGTCGGGTCCTTTCAGGCCCGACGACGCCCCCTTCGACCCCGCCGTCGCGTAGACCGCCATCAGGAACGCCGGCTCGCGTGCGTCCAGGTAGTTGACGTCGGTCAGCGTGCCGGGCGAGACGACGCGCACGACCTCGCGCTTGACGATCCCTTTGGCCTTGCGCGGATCTTCGACCTGGTCGCAGATCGCGACGCGGAAGCCGCGCTTCACGAGGCGCGCGATGTAGCCGTCGACCGCGTGAAACGGCACGCCGCACATCGGGATGCCGCCGCCGTTGGTGTCCTTCGATCGCGACGTCAGCGTGATCTCGAGCGTGCGCGCCGCGACCAGCGCGTCCTCGTAGAAGATCTCGTAGAAGTCGCCCATGCGGAACAACAAAATGGCGTCGCGATGCTGCGCCTTGGCGTCGAGGTACTGACGCATCGCGGGCGTCACCGTCGCTGACATATGCTTAAGTCTAGCGCATGCGAGTACTTGCCCTGGACACGTCGACGCGCGCCGGAAGCGCCGCGCTGGTCGATGATGGCCGCGTCGTCGACGAGCGCGGTGGAGACGGGACGCGCACCCACGCGCTGCGTCTGCCGGCCGAGATCGTCTCGCTCGCCGAATCGAACCACTGGCCGCTGTCGACGATCGATCGCTACGCGGTCGCGTCGGGGCCGGGCTCGTTTACCGGACTGCGGATCGGC
>Ga0068865_100002974_pt1 | contig 10109 bp, 9 predicted proteins | sample KBSMisM12_FD_75293 | JGI IMG/M metagenome (GOLD analysis project Ga0068865, IMG submission 75293) | Miscanthus rhizosphere microbial communities from Kellogg Biological Station, Michigan, USA - KBS Miscanthus M1-2 | ecosystem: Host-associated > Plants > Roots > Rhizosphere > Soil ...
TCATCGATGTCGACCACCAGGCGGCGGCCGTCGACCAGGCCGGACAGCCGGTGGAAGAGGTAGAGCATGACTGGGTTGCGGACCTCGGCGTGGTCCAGCACGTGGGTCATGTCGAAGCCGGTCAGCGGCACGTCGAAGTCCAGCCGGTCGGCGTCGTTGTCGAGCACCCAGCCGAGAGGGCCGCCCTTCACCCAGCGGTCCAGGCGCGCGCCGATCCCGCCGGCGTCGCGCTGGCCCAGCAGCACGCGCAGCGCCGCCAGCGACCTTTGCCGGGAGGGGATCGGCGCGAGCGCGTCGATGGCCTCGGCGATCGCCCGCTCGTCCGGCGCGGAGAGGGGCGCCGGGCCGCTGACCAGGGCTTTGACCAGCCCGCCCAGGAACTCCCGGTTGCAGGCCGTGAACTCCAGCGCCTTCAAGGGCGCGAAACCGGTCGGCTCGCCGTTGCGCAAGCTGAGGTAGGTCCCGCCGCAGGCGCGCACGAAGAGTTCGGCGCCGCGGTCCTTGTCGATGAACACCTGTTGGACGCCCAGCTTCTCCAGCTGGGCGAGCATGAAATTCTGGACCACCGTCTTGCCGGAACCGGACGGCCCGCAGATGAAGGTGTGGCCGAGGTCGCCCACATGGAAGTTGAAATGGAAGGGCGACCCGGCCGCCGTCCGCAGCAGCGCCACGGCCTCGCCCCAATGGTTGCCCGAGGCCTGGCCGCTGGGGTGGGTGTGCAGAGGCGCCAGCGCGGCGAAGTTACGGGACGTGATCGCAGCGGGCCGGACGCGATGCCGGAAGTTCCCCGGGAACTGGGCCCAGAAGGCGGCCTCGAGCGCCAGGTCCTCGCGGGCGACCACGAGGCCGGCGTCGGCCAACTGCGCGCGGGCGCGGGAGAGGTGGTCGGCCAGGGCCGCCGGGCTGTCGCCATAGACCAACACCGAGGCCTGGTGGTCGCCCATGACGAAGCGGTTGGAGGTGAGGTCGTCCAGCGCGTCGCCGAGCCCGGCGACCTGCGAGCCGGCCCGGTCGCCGGCGCTCAGCATCTGGTTCTGCTTGCGGGTCATCACCGCCTGGGCGGCGGCCTTGGACAGGAAGGTGAAGGACTGGCTGGCGACCAGCGGGAAGCGGGCCGAGAGCAATCCGTTCCAGAGGCCAGGACGGGTGGTCGCGGGATATTCCTTGACGCCGAGCATGGCCGCGAAGCGTTCGCGGCCGGCTTCGCGGAGTTCGAGCGCCTCGCGGCCGAAGATGACGCGCGACGCATAGACCGCCGAGCCGAGATGGCCGCGGACCAGCGGAACGCGCTCTTGCCGCCCGGTCAGCACCAGGCGCAGCAACTCCATCGGCTCCGAGAACCAGAGGCTGTCATGCTGGTAGAGGGACAGCCGGCGGGGGCTGTAGCGGCCGAGGTGGGCCGCCAGGTCGCGGCCGGCGTCCAGCAGGCGCTTGAGGTCCGCCTCCGGATCGGAGGCTGTCCCGGTCCCGCCGCGCAACCGGGCGACCAGGCCGGAGGCCCGCTCTGCGGCGCCGCGGCCCGGGTGGAGCACCAGGGTCAGGTAGAGTTCGTTGATGAACATCCGCTCCCCGCCCAGCCGGGCGCGATAGGCGGCGTCGAGCTCAGCGGCGAAGGCCGAGCGGAAGGCGCCCGCGGCCGGCGCGCCTTGCTCGCGACGGACGAGGTGATGCCAGACGGCCAGCCGGTCGTCGGCGAGGTTGCGCCAGGCGCCGTTCAGCTTGCCGTGCCAGTCGTTGAGGTCGCGGACGTCGGCGGTCTCAAAACACGCTCCCGCCAGGCGGAAGCTCAGCATCAGGGCGCCGGTGTCGAGCGCGACGACGGCGTCGGTCACATGCCGTGCGTAGGGCAGGTGCGGCTCGGCGATGGGCTCGCGCCTGAGGATCGAGGGCCTAGCCACGGCGGGCCTCGAGCGGCTGGCGCCGGCGGACGAGCGGCAGCGGCGTGGCGGAGCTGCCGCCCCACAGGCCGGCGTTGCGGGCGCGGCCCTTGGTGTCGACGTAGAGATAGAGGATCCGGAAGGCGTTGTGGTCGGTCTTGCAGACGGCCGCGAGCACCAGGTGCACGGCCGGCGCTGTCAGCAGGTAAAGCAGGCTGTGGCCGGCGAGGAACGCCACGGCCGAGATCATCAGGTTGATCCCCATGGCCTCCATAGGCACCCCGGCGATCATGGCCGGACGGGTGCAAGCCAGGAACAGGGTGTCCTCGGCCAGGCGCTCTTCGGCGTCCGTGACAGCCACGGTCAGGTCGAGCCGCCGGTGATCAGGTCGACGATGGTCGCCGCCCCGAAAATCACGACGATGCCCAGCACGACCGTGCCGGCGCGGCGCAGGTCGACGTGCCCGAACATCCAGGCCACGCCGGTGACGATCACGGCCAGGACGGCGAGGCCGCGGATGACGTTGTTGTTGAGCAGGTCGATGACGTTCTGGATCGAGGCGCCGAGGTTGCTGGCGGTCGAGGAACTGGTCTGGGCCAGGGCCGGCGAGGCCAGGGCGGCGGCGGCCAGGAGGCCCAGCGCCAGGCAGGTTGCGGTTCGGACGAGGGTGCGGTTCACGGGGGACCTCCGGATTGCGGGTCAGAAGATTTGCAGGGGCGGCGCGGCGCCGCGGGCGAAGACGTCCCACGCCGGCGGCGGGGCCTCGGGCGCGGCCGGGGACATGGCGGCTGTCAGCGCCGGGACGACCTCGGCGGCCGCGCGCGCGACCCGGGCGACGTAGCCGTTGCGGAACCCCCGGGCCGCGTCGCCGGTGTTGTAGAACGACAACGCCGTGCGGAGGCCGGACAGCTCGTGGCCGGTGGCCGGCGCCGCGCGCTGGTAGCCGGCCTGCAGGACCTTGGCGCTGGCCGCGAGGTTGCGGCAGGGATCGAAGGCGTCGGCGGGGGTGAGGCCGAGGGGCGCCAGGTTGCGGCTGTTGATCTGGCCCAGGCCCAGGTCGACACTGCGGCCCGCCGCGATCAGGCGGTTGGCCGTGGCGGCGGCGTCCGACGCCGTGGCCGGGTGGAAGACCTCCCGGCGCGGGCCATTGACCGCCACCACCCAGGGATCGAAGCCGCTTTCGGCGCGGACCACAGCCAGCAGCGTCTCCGGGGCCACGTTCGGCGCGCACTGTTGGGCGAGCCCGACGAGAGCTGACAGGGCGAGGATCACGAGGCGCTCCAAGAGGACGAGACGTCCTGGCTTGCGAGCCGCGGACGCCACCACCGATGTCGTCCTTGTGCCTTGGAGGGTTCCCGGCGCGATACTCGGGACCTTACCGGTGATTACAGTGGCCCTTCAGTGCTTGCGGCCGGATAGGCGAAGGGCGGTGTATTCGCTGAGCCCTTGCCGGCTATCCGCAATGACATTGCGGATTGTGGTTCTGGGGAGGCCCGCGCGGAACAATCCGAGGACCAGGATATTGTGCTCGCGACACTGCTGGCGACCTGGAGGCATCCGTCGTGGTCTTCATTGTGCGAGGCTCAACATGAACGCGTCCGTCGACTTTGGTCGACCTCACGACGACCCCTGGCCGGCCCCGGACTTCAACGACCGGCACTTGGAAATCCTGGGCCTGGTCCAGGACGGCAAGAGTTCGGGCGACATCGGGACGATCCTTGGCCTGTCGCGGCGAACCGTCGAGTGGCACCTGGCGCGGATCTTCGCGGCGCTGGGCGTCCACACCCGTGTGCAGGCGGTGGTGCGCGCCCGCGAACTCGGGGTCCTCAGCCCCTCGCGGCACAGGCCGCCCGGGCCGCGCACGTTCCAGGCGACTCGTCCGTCGGGGCAGCGTCGACTCGGGTGACGCGGCGTTCAGCGCACGGACCCATCCGCAATGCGATTGCGGAATGATCCGCATACGGCTGCGGAACAAGCGCGACAGTCCCGCTTCTGGACGATTCTCTGCGGGTCGGAGCCGCGCCGGCCTTGCCTGCCCACGGGAAGCTGTAGAAACAACACGCAACAAGCTGAAGTTGAGGCAGCGCAGGATTGATGGGGACCGCCGCGCACGACCCCCAGCAGCGACCGGGTTGGCTCTCGCAGGCGCTGAAGGCCCTGCGGCGGCGCCGCGAGATGCGTCAGCCCGAGGCCGCGGCCCGCATGGGCATGCGGCCCAGGACCTTTGAGCATTTCGAAGCCGGCAAGGGGCCGTTGAATGTCGATCGGATCCATGACTTCGCGCGGGCCCTGAACGCGGATCCGCACGCCATCCTCCTGGCGCTCGAAATCGGCTCCCCGGCGTTCGCGGTGCGGTGTGCCGAAAACAAGCTGGCCACGATCATCGTGATGGCCCTGCAGGATTTCGACGAGGCGAACGGCGACGCCATTTCCCAGCTCGACGCCCAGACACTGCGGTCCAGTTTCGAGCGGCTGTTCAAGGATCTGGGCGAGCTCGCGCGGGCGCGGGCGGCGCTGGCGGACAACTGGCTCAAGCCGCCGCCGGAGGGCGAGCCTTCGGGCGGGCAGGGGGTTCGATGAGTCCCCTTATCGCGGCCCCCGACCGCGCCTGCCTCGTCACGACGCAGTCAAAGCGCTGTAGGACGGCGCCGGGAACATCCGCTTCCGGGATCAGGGCCACCGTCAGCTTTCGACCCTTAGCGGTCGTTCCCGCTGCAGGTCCGGCACGTTGCTCTGGTAGCGGTCAATCGGGAGCCCTTCACTCTCAGTCGCGCTCACTCCGTCGCCGGCCAAATCGCTGTAATCTTTCCTTCGGGGGCGAGCGTGAACGACCACACGATCGGTTTTCGCCCATGCATCGCGAGATAGAGGCGCGTGCTTCCGCCATCCGCGTTCCGTGTCGCCGAAACCAGGCGCCAGGAGTCCGGTGGCGGAAAGAGCGTCATCGTGAGTGACAAAATGGAGACGAGCGGACCGAGCGCGGGTGCGAAAGCAGTCGAGTCGGCCACGCCGTGATTCAGTCCTCGCACCACGGCCAGCAAGCGGGCGGATGCGACCGGCTCGTTGTCGACGGTGAAGGTATGTGTCGGCGCCGGTAAGTCGACCACGCGGTCGACAATCCCCTCCGCCAGGACCGGTAGTATGTTTTGCCCGTTCGTGAGCACCACGACGGTCACTCGACCGTCCGGCAGCGTGATGACATCCGAATTGGCCGCGGCGCCGCTGTGTCCCGCGAAACGCTTGCCCCGATACGTGTGAGCATACCAGGCCACCGCGAACTCGCCTGAGCGCCCGTCGTGAAGCCGGAACGGAGTGAACAGGGCCTCCTTTGCTGACGCGCTGAGGAAGCGGTCGCCGTCCAGCGCTACCGCCAGGCGCGCCAGGTCCCGGGGCGAACTGTAGAGCCCGCCGCCCGAGTACCCCCACGGCGGAAACAGGAACTCGAATGTCTTCTGTGATCCCTCCGTCCACTGATAGATTTGAGCACGGCCACGCATGACGTCGCCGAGCCTGAGGCTGCTACCGGCCGCCCCGGTCGGTCCGCCTGATATCTCCCGAAGGTTGACGTATCCCGTCTCCGTCAGCCGCAGTGGATCAAGGACCTCGTCGCGTAGCAGTCGGGCCCACGGCTTTCCCGAGGCTTTCTCCATGACCGCCGCCAGCACGGCGAACTCAACTTGGTCATACCTCGACTGGCTACCCGGCTGGAAGTCGAGCGGCTGCTGCTCGGCAGCATGAGCCACCGTTTCCATATCGGCGTCCGTCGCGACGTTAAGATTTTCGGGCAGCCCGCCGGCGTGACCAGCCAAGTGAGCCACGGTGATCGACGCCCAGGCTTCGGGGACGCCCGGCAGATAGCGCCCCACAGGGTCCGATAGCTTAATGCGGCCCTGATCAACGAGGCGCATCAGCAGCACGCCGGTAAAGATCTTCGTGCCGGAAGCGAGGCTGAACGGCGTATCTACTGTCGCCGGCGTCTCGTACTCCAAGCTGGCTACGCCATAAGCCGCTAGCTTTTCGATCCGGCCATTATGCACGACGGCGACCGCGGCCCCAGGCAGGTGAGCCCGCGCCATCGCCGATTGCATGTAGTCGTCGATGGCGTCGGCGCGCGCGCTGAACCCGAGCGCGAGACTTGCGAGGGCGATCGGAACGGCAGCGGCCGCACGCTCGGCCGAGCGGAGCAGGTTTGGTCCCATGGAGCAAACTCGGTGGTCCTTAGACTCGCGTACGACCCCGGCCGCGCATCAGCCAGTTAAGCTTTGGTAAGGCCAAAACGCGCTCCTCCCCGAAAGTCCGCATTCCACCCATCTCGGACCTTCGGCGCGGCTGCTTCCGGGCCGCCGCCGCGAACGCCCGCTTCCGGGGGTGACATCGAGGTCAGCTATCGACCAGTGCGGAACTAGCCGTGCGGCCTTAGCCCGAACTCCCGGAACGCCACAGCCAGCAGTAGGAGGGGGATGAAGGCGGACCAGCCGCAGAGGAGGGCCCAATATCTCAAGGGGGCTTTGTGACGTGAATAGTGTGTGCCTGCAGCGTTAAACACGCCGTGTCTAACGGCCTGGAAGACACCCCACCCCACGTAGGCGGCCAGCGCCAAGGCGAACCCTGTCCGGACCCATGCGGTCAACATGGGCCAATCTATAGGCGCGAGCGGTAAATGGATTGTCGCTCTGGTCCGCGTCCCGCCCATCTCGGACCATCAGATGGTCCGCCTAGGGGCCGGTAGTCCGAACGTCCGTTCCACGCGCGGTGGTGATGACCGCCTTCGACCCTTAGCGGAGCTAGGGCGTGTGCGACCTGCTGATAAACGCACCCCGCGAAAGCACCTCGCATGAGCCGTCGGGTCGGCGCGTGATGAAGTACTCGCCGTTCACGCTGTAGTGCCTTCCGACGCCAAGTGGTGCAGCAGGTGCTGACTGGCTCCAGCCATTAGGCACGACACCGTAGCCAACTCTTTGGAGCACGTAGTCGCGGTCGTGCGCGGACCGGCCTTCGATAGTCCAGGCTTGGCTTAGCCTGTGGTTGTGGGCGTCGACTTCATCAACGGCGACGAGGTTGAACTGCACCCCGGGTTCGCCACACCTGCCCCTTCTCGCGAAGCAGAGCGTCGGGCGATCATGGTCATCGGCGACGATGGTGAGGTTCCAGGTGCGTTCACAGGAACTCAGCGGGAGACACATGAACGCGGCTGCGGCGACTGTCACAGCGCGCCTCCGAAGCGTTCGAGCATGAAGCCACGAAGACATGGGTGACGACCGCCGCGAGCGTAAGACAACCGCAGAGTGCGGCCATGTTCGTGAACGTCCGCTTTCCAGCCAACACTCGGTCAAGGTCCGCTTCCGACCCTTAGCGGTTGTTCAACCGCCACGTGCTACGCGGGGCGGCATGGACATTGACGTCTTCCTGTTTCGGGACGGCTTCGCGGGAAGAGGTGAAGCCACCAACGTCTGTGTGGTGCGTCGCGACCAAGCGGAGTTCGTCCTTCCGCTCTCTGAGGTTGACGCCCTGTTCTACGGATATGTCCTCTACGCATCCGAGGATGGGGCTGAGTTTGTGGGCGTCTGGGGCGCCCGCAACGCCGCGAGGTTTCGCCGGTTGATGCGCGAACGCGGGGCCAAGCTTCAGTTGATGAAATCCAGCCCCCCGGCCCGTTTGATTCGCTGGGTAACTCACGGGAAGGCACGCGTGGCCTAGTGTCCGCTTCCGACCCTTAGCGGACCCTTAGTCCTCCTCGCTTAGCTAAGCTGGCGATGCAACACCTCCAGTCGCCATCGGACCCCGGCCCAAGTGGGCGCCAAATGAGGCCAGATCTCACGACCCTCGACGGTCAGCGACGGGCGGTGAGAGGAGGCGCATACGTCTGCCTGGGAGGCGCGGCCTTTTGCTTCTTCGGAGCGGTGGCGGCGCGCGAGGAATTGCGCCTGGTGGCTGCTGCGGCGACTTGTTTGTTCGGCGGCCCCGCCGTTGGCCTCATCACAATCCTGCGCGAAATGTCCATCCGGCAGAAATGGATGAATGCGGGTTCGGCAGGTTCTCCGCCGCGACAGTCGCAGTCTGGAAATTTGCTGGCTCAAGCCGCTGCGGTTCTGGGCTTCGCCTGCGGTGGAGTATTCATGTTCCTGTCCGGCAGCCTCTATCCGCACTGGCGCCACGTCTCTCTCTGGGCCAATCCCATGAAGGCGATGATCGCCGGAGGCCTCCTGGTCGTGGCGTCGCTCGTCGGGATGCCTCCCGCCATTTGGAAGGCACATCTCCGGAAGGCGTAGGCCCCGAGGCGCGCGCCAAGGTCCGCTTCCGGGCGCCGCCGCGGACGTTCGGGAGCGAGGTCGGTGCACCGTGCTAGTTGTCGGGATAGAACGGCGTGACGAACGTAACCCAATCCCCATCGGACGACAGTACATGCGCGGCCCATGGATTTGGGTGGTGGCGGCCCTGCGGATGGTCTCTTAGCCGCCTCGACATGCCCCTGCTCGCCAACATCTGTGGGTCATAGGTGCGCGATGGGCTGCGCGCCTTCAGCAGGCGCACTGCTCGAAATTCGTACCGCCAATCTCGGCGGAAGATGCCGCCCATGTGCGCGCCCGCCCTGCTTCCTGCTCCCCGCATTATCTGGATGGACTATAAATGTCCGCTTTCCACCCATCTCGGACCTTGCAGGCGTCCGCTTGCCGGGCGCCGTGGCGAACGTCCGCCTTCGGCGGCGTCTGTGAGGTCCGCTTTCGACCCTTAGCGGACCTTTCCATCAGCGCTAAGGTGCAGCTATGCCGGGGCTTCGTGCACAACCATCGCCGCCCATAACGAGCGTTTGGGCGACCTCCGTCATCGACCGTCTGAGCGGGTCGCCGTTCTGGTGGGTGTTGTTTGCGCCTTGCGCCCTGCTATGCGTGTTGACGGTGCTTGTTGTAGGCCAGGGTGTGCGTGACGTGGACCTTGGCAACAGACAGCGAGTTGCAGAAGCGACGGTCACGGCTCACGACCCCATCAACCACCTATATGGCTATGCGTTCAGCGATGGACGGCGGTTCTACTCGGGCTCCAGAAATCGGGTACCGCCTGTTCCGCTCGAAGTGGGACAAAAGACGCCGGTCTTCTACGACCCCGCCTCCCCAGGAGAGAACGCCCTTTCAAGCTTTACCGTTCGGGGCTGGAACAACCTATTGGGAGCGGCTTGGCTGCTCGCCATCCTCGCAATTGCCTTCGGTGCCCTGCCTTTCTGGTTGAGGCGACGCGCCCTCGCATCCAACAACCAACCCCAGAGGTGGCGGCGGACGCTCGCTTAGGGTCCGCTCGCCACCCATCTCGGACCTTCGGAAGGTCTGCTCTTGGCCGCTAGGCTCAAAGGCCGCTTCCGACCTTGGTTTCCGGGTCCGCCTTCGACCTGAATCGCGGCCCGCGTTGAGCAACTCGCCGCCCCTCGAGCGTGATGACGAATTGCCAAACGTGCCCTGACGTGAACAGTGAAAACTTACACAGTTTCTTACACAGTCGGCTTGACGAGCGAATTTATTGTAATAAAATCAAGCAATTAATGCGGACTTGTGGGACTCAAAATCCGGTTCCGAAAGGAGTGTCGGTTCGACCCCGACCGCCCGCACCACTCCATCCTGAAAAACAAACCAGCGGCCCGGCTGGGAGCCGGACCGCTGAGTTGCGATAGAGCGGCGAGGCCGCGGGCCGAAGCCCGCGGCCTGCCATGTCCTAGAACGACTTGGAGACCCGCACGCCCCACGTCCGCGGCGTGTTCATGAAGCCGCGCAGCAGGGTCGCGCCCGTCGCCGCGTTGCGCACGCCGAAGGCCTGGTCGAGCACCTGCGGGAACTTGGTCCGGAAGGCGTGCTCGTCGCTCAGGTTCTCGCCGTAGAGCGCGACCTGCCAGCTGCGGTCCGGACCCATCAGGGTCAGGCGCGCGCCGTACGTCGTGATCGCGTCGACCACGCCCTGCGGGTTGAGGTCGTTGATCGAGAAGTAGCGGTCGCTGTAGGCGGCGTCCGCCCGGGCCGTCAGCGTGAAGCCGCCGGCGAACGGGTTGGTGGTGTATTCGCCGCCCAGGTTGGCCGTCCACTTGGGCGCGAAGGTCGTCGAGCGGCCGGTGAGGTCCTGGGTGAGCGGGCACGAGGTGGCCGCGCCCGTGCACCCCGGCAGGCCCGGCGCGCTGTGGTTGGCGGTGAAGGTGGAGTCGAGGTAGGCGGCGGCGAAGTCGATCGAGACGTTGGCGATCGGCTTGGCCTG
>Ga0068865_100002986_pt1 | contig 10093 bp, 6 predicted proteins | sample KBSMisM12_FD_75293 | JGI IMG/M metagenome (GOLD analysis project Ga0068865, IMG submission 75293) | Miscanthus rhizosphere microbial communities from Kellogg Biological Station, Michigan, USA - KBS Miscanthus M1-2 | ecosystem: Host-associated > Plants > Roots > Rhizosphere > Soil ...
GAGGAACGCAATCGGATCGGCCTCCTCGAAGATGTGCACGTAGTCCACCATGCGCAGCGCGAGCAGCATCTCCGCGCGCCGCTTCTCCGGCACGCGCGGACGGCTCGGTCCCTTGTAACCCTTGACCGACGCATCGCTGTTCAGGCCGACAATGAGCACGTCGCCCAGCTGACGCGCCTCGTTGAGGATGTGCAGGTGGCCGCCGTGCAGGATGTCGAAGCTGCCGTTTACGGTCACGATCCGCTTCCCCTTCGCCTTGAGCGTCGTCGCCAGCGGCGCGAGCGCATGGCGCGGCACGAGGCGGAGCGCGTCAGTGTCGAGGAGGATTTCCTGCGCGGTGACCGTGGCCGTGCCGAACTTGCCGACGACCACGCTGGCCGCCTTGTTGGCGATGGTGACCGCGGTGGCGTGATCGGCGCCGGCCGCCAGGCCGAGCGCGAACGCCGCGACGACGGTGTCGCCGGCGCCGCTGACATCGAACACTTCCCGCGCAAGCGTCGGCATCGCGAACTTCTCGGCACCGTTGCGGCTGCAGAACGAAATGCCGTGGGCGCCGAGGGTGAGCACCACGTTGGTCCGCAGCTCGGACGACAGCCCCCGCGCCACCGCGTCGATGGCTTCCTGCGTCGGCTCGGCGTCGCCGAGCTTGAGCAGCGCCCGCGATTCCTTCCAGTTGGGCGTCAGGTAGTCGCACCCGAGATAGCAGTCCCGGTTCTGCGGACGCGGATCGACGATGACGTCGAGGCCGGCCTCGTGCGCGCGTCGAATGATCGACTGCGCCAGCGCCGCCGACACGAAGCCCTTCGCGTAGTCGGAGATGACGACGATGTCGCACGAGTCGACGCAGGCGTCCACCAGCTCCATCACCTGGGACTCGATCGCAGGGTTGTTCGCCTGAATCTCTTCGTAGTCGAGGCGCACGATCTGCTGCTGCTGCCCGACCACCCGCGTCTTGCGCAGCGTCGTCCGGCCGTGGTCCACCGCCAGCAGGTCGAGGCCCGCGTCCGACGCGCAGCGCCGGAGCGTGTCGCCGCCTTCGTCCTTGCCGACCAGCGCGATGAGCGTCGCGTGGCCGCCGAGCGAGACGACGTTGGCGGCCGTGTTGGCCGCGCCGCCCAGCACCGACCGCGACGACTTCACCCGCAGCACCGGCACCGGCGCCTCCGGCGAGATTCGGCTGCAGTCGCCGTGCAGGTACTCATCGACCATGGCGTCGCCGAGCACCAGCACTCGCTTCTGGTTGAAGAGCGATACGTGGGCGGCGAGCGGGTCGAGTTCGTTGAGCGTCATGAGGTTCCATGGGCCGGCCGGAGCACGTCTCCGGATGGTGGGCCCGCTCATTGGAAGGCAAAGCGCGCACCGGATGACCCATCATTGGCCACATCGTCTAACTTATTGACGATGATGCAGTTATGGCCAATTTGTCGCTCGGGAAGGTGAGAGGGCCGGAGTGATAGTCGGCCCTATGGATGACTTTAGTCCTTGGGAGCGTTACATCAAGTCGCGGTGGGACGAAGTCGGCGATGGAGCCCTCGCGGGGCCCCACCGTGTCAGGTGCAGGGCCGCCGCGAGAGTTGACGGAACCGACTATCCCCCGATGATACGCAGGTTCGTGGGAGCCGACGGCGCCGGCCCTGAATTGGCGTAGCAGTTGTTGGCATCGAAGTTCAAGATGCCGTTGGTCTTCGACGAGTTGTCGTAGCAGACGTGCGCCGGGATCTTGTAGGCATGCCCCCCGGGCCCCGGGCCGCCGGTGACGTCGGGTCCAATGGGAGGCCAGGTGGTCGAACCAAACCATGCCGGTTTCCCTGGAAGGTAGAACGAATTTGGCAACGTGTTATTCGACGGCACTGGATTGGCCGCCACACTCAGGCCTGATGGCACTTCGGCGGCAACGAATCTGGAAGTCCCGGTCGCAGTGTCGTAGTTCCCCCAACGCAACAATGTCGGCTTGACGAGGGCGTCGCTCGGGCCGGTGTTGGTATTGGATCCCAGCGAAAAAATCGACGTGTCCTGGCTCCCGCCGGAGAGGTTCCACTCGTAGTTGTTGTGATAGCCGACCTTGCCGAGGACATTGCCCACGAAATTCATGTAGCGGTTGAACGCGTACAACTTCACGGGATTGGTCTGGGCCAACTTACCGGGTTCCTGACCATTGAAGTAGTTTCGGAAGGCAGTCACAAAATTGTGGCTGCCGTGAACATCGTCCCCGTCGAAGCCCGTTCCCTCGTTACCCTCGTGCAGCACCATGTCCGTGCCGGACGCGTGCAAGTAGGAACTCGCCTGTTGCCAGGTGGGGCTGACGTTGTAGTAATCGTCGAACGTGTAGTTATATCCAAACACCGAGCCTGTACCCTCGTTGGTCTGGAGGGGTGTGGCGATGTGGTGCATGATGTTGTTCTCGATGAGATTGTCCGACGCCATGAACTCTTCGATGCCGTAGCTCTGCGACGCCGCGTTCTGCGTGCCGTAAAAATAGCTGTCGCGAATGGTGTTGTGAGCGGACTCATACAGCCACACGTGATTGCGGTTCGAGTTCAGAGATCGGACGTTCTTGGCCCACGAGTTTGTGGCGAAGATGAAATACAGACCCGACTTGCCATCCGTGTTTGAATGGTCCATCGACAGGTCTTCGACCCCAACTCCCGAGACCATGCTGGTCGAGTTCCCCCAGAAAGCACCGGGACTCTGAGAGCTCCGCCAGTTCGGCATATGAAGGCCGGGAGTGATCGTCACGGTGCTCCCTGAGATCGCCGTCACTTTCACGAACTGCTCTTGCTCTCGGTTTGTACGGCCACCGCCGCCAGGACCTTCATCCGCACAGACGTGCGCCACCGAGCACACCAGAATATTGCCTGTGTCGCTGCTGTCGTTGAGCTGATCGAGAACGAGATACATCCCAACCGACAACCCGGTCGTGCTGCTCAACGTGATTTGCGTGGCCCCTTGCGCATACCCGGCGGTCCAATTGGCGGTGTGCGCGGGCCCACCGACGTAGTAGCCGAGATCGCTGCCGTTGACACAGATGTCGCCGCCCTGCCCCATACATGCATCGCTGGACGCGAAGACCAGAAACGTTTGGGTCGGCCCGGCGCCGCGCAGCGTGACGTTGTTCTTCCCGCCGAATCTGATGCCCGTCGACAGGTTGTACGTTCCCGCGTTGAGCTTCACCACTTGACCGCTGGGACAAGCGGAGATGGCGCTGTTAATCTGAGCGGCTGTCGCGCCGGGATTGAGCGTCGCGCAGACTGTTGTTCGAGTCGGGATGCCGCCGGGGACGCCAACGGCCGACCAGTCGACGCTCCGGGTCGACGCCACGATCGTTTGTTGCTGGGCCTGGACCGGCGCCGGTGCGCACAGAGACGCCAGACCCGCAAGGACGCATGCGATTCGCTTCATTGATATTCCTGCTCGTTTCATTCGCCCGCCACTGAAGGGCTCGCCAAGTCGGAAGAGCCTGTCCGCGGACGGAACCTCATCCACCGGTTCCTAAGAGCAACATCAGCGCCAGAGCCCGGTCGGCGGAGAAACACGCCTCTTCCGGCCCGCTTTCGCGGCCAGGATCGGCGTTCTGCCTCATCAATGCCACCGGAATTTCGGGAGGGCGTTGCAGGGCGACGGAATTGGGCGACGGACGGATCTGGGGTGGGCCTACCGAAATCGTCAGCGTCTTACAGTTCCGGCAGAGCTTCGATTTTCTGCGGCCGAAGTCGACAATGGCGGCGTCAGCGCAGGGCGTCGGCATAGTAGCTGCCGTAGTTGTCGGTCGGCAGCGTCCGCCGCTCAACGCGGTTGAGGACGGTGCCGACGATGCGATCCGCGCCCAACTCCGCGATGCACCGTTTGATCAGCGCGTATGGCGTCACACCGGCCGCGATGACGAACAGCACGCCTTCGGTCAGGCGCGCAACCAATTGAGCGTCCGGCAGAAGACCGACAGGCGGCGTGTCGATCAGGACCCAGTCGAATTTCGAGGCGGCATCAGCGACCAGCGCGCGAACCTGGTCCGACGTCAGGATCGCGAGCGGATTGGCGACGGCGTGCCCCGCGGTCAGGAGACTGAGGCACGAGGAGAGCTCGACGTACGGCGGCCTGACTGCGGCCCCGCGCCCGATGTCGGCGAGGCCCGGCCCATTTTCGACGCCGAACACCTCGTGGACGGACGGACGCCGCAAGTCCGCGTCGATCAACAGCACGCGCTGGTGATACGACTCGCTGAGCGTCAACGCAAGGTTGGCGATCGTCAGCGTCTTGCCCTCGTGAAGCGATGCACTCGACACCGTCAAGGTCTTCGGGCCGTTCTCGAGCCGGAGATCGTGCAGCACCGCGGCGAGCCTTCGATACTGCTCCATCGCGACCGGCACCATCTGGCTGATCACGAGCTTGCCTTCGAGGGCCGGACTGTAGCGAACGGCCCGGAGTGGCGGGCTCACGCGCGGAGCGGGAGCACTCTGCTGCACCGGCACCGGCATCGGCTGCGCCGGCACCGACTGAAAGTGGTCGAGAGACTTCGCGGGTCTCTCGGCGCCGAACCGATCGAGGATCGACGGATCGACATCGTGCGTACGGAGCTCATCCGTGACGGCTGTATCGCGAGGCGCGCGTAATGCCGCGCGTTGTGCCAATCGAAGCGCTTCGTCGACTCGACTCATCTGGTCGTTCCCGTCCGCACTACGTCACCGTCCACCGAAGAAGGAGAACCGACGCCGGGTGGCCGCGGCCCCGAAGAGCTGCGGTTCGGTTTGCATGCTTTCAATGCGCTGGGCTGGTAAGGGTTCAGCCTCTACCAGCACAGGTGCAGGGGGGGGATCGAGGGGCCGCAGCTGCGTGGCAGCCTCAACCGTACCCTCGATCCCGGTCTCGCTGTTGAGCTCGGCGCCGCCCAGATCGAAGTCTCGCGACACTTCCAGGACGATCGCGGAATCAACAGGACGCCGGTTGAGCCCGCATCCTGTGAGCAGCGCGTTGTCGCACATCACGCTGATGACGCGGGGAATGCCGCCCGACTTCAGGTGAATCAACTTGACGGCTTCGCGCGTGAACAGCGCAGCCGCATCGCCTCCCGCCACTCGGACACGGTGAGCGATGAAGGCGGCGGTCTCGTCCTGGTTGAAGGGGCTGATCTCGCAGCGAAGCGCGACGCGCTGCTTCAGCTGGCGCAGACCGACTTCGTTCAAGCGATCGCCGAGCTCCGGCTGACCGGCGAGCACGAGCGGCAGCAGCTTCTCGGTCGTCGTTTCGATGTTCGCCAGCAGCCGGACTTCCTCGAGCAGCTCGGGGCTCAGGCTCTGCGCCTCGTCAATCACCAGCGCGGAGATCAGTCCTCGCGCCCGCCGTTCGCGAAGCACGCCCTCCAGCTCTCTGAGCAGGGCGGCCTTCGACTCGCCCGCTTCCGGGCCGAGGTTGAACCGTTGCGACAGCACCTCGACGAACTCCGCGCGGGTCAGCGCCGGATTGTTCAAGTACACGCACACCACGTTCTGGCACGGTGCCGATCCGAGCGCCGTATGCAACAGCGTAGTCTTGCCGGTCCCGGCTTCTCCAATCAGGACGGTGATCGGCTTGGCGGACGACAGGCCATATTGCAGATTGCTCAGCGCCTCGCGGTGACGGCGCGTCATGAAGAGGTACTTCGGGTTCGGCGTCAGCTCGAACGGCAGTTCGCGCAGGTTATAGAATTGCTGATACATCAAAGAGCCAGCGATCCTAGGATCGCAGCCTCCACAACGAGAAGGCGGCGCCGGATGCGACCAGCGCGATCGCCACGGCGCCCATGAGCAGGAACCGCCACCGCCGCGTCCGACGATCCGCGTCCGAAATCATCAGCGGCACCATCGCGAGCACGCGCAGATCGAGCAGCCTGACGGCGTCCTCCTCGGACTTCAGACTCGAGTCGCTGTACTCGAGGAACCCGACGATCAACAGCGCCAGCGCGAACCCTGCGCCCACGCCGCCCAGGTTGATTTGCAGCCGGTTCGGGCTGAACGGCCGCTCGGGGGCCCTCGCCGGATCGAGCACCTTGAACTGGGCGCCGATGTTCCGGCGTTCCAGGTTCGCCGCAAGCTTGGCTTCTTCCCGCTTCGTCAGCAGGCTCTGATAGGTCGCCTGAAGCGTGGTGTAGTCGCGGGTCAGCTCGACGAGATCCGACTCACGCTTCGGCACCGCATCCAGCTTGGCCTGGTACTCGGCGACGATGCCGCGCAGCCGCCGATCCTGTTCCTGCTTCTCCACCAGCTGGCGATCGATGTCGTCGATCTGCAGCTTCAGATCGCGAATACGCTGCTCCCTGACCCTCTCAGCCTGAGTGGGCGCCGGCGCCGGCGTCTTCTCCGCGGTCGTCGCCGCCGCCGCGGTCAACCGTTTCGCCTCCGCCTCCGCCTTGCTTTCCAGGTCGCGGATGGTGCGCTGCATCATCTTCACGTCGGGATGATCCGGCTTGTCGTGCAAGAGCAGGATCTGCAGGCGCGAGCGTGCCGACTGCAGCTGCGCCGTCGTCGAGTCGCCTGAAATGCCGTCGGGCGACGCCGGGGCGGCGGCCGGCGCCGCAACCGGCGGATCCGGCGCAGACTGAAGATCGACCACTTGACGCTCGAGCAGCAGACGGCGTTCGCGGGCGCGGTCGGCGGCATCGCCCAGGCTCTGCAGCTGGGTTTGCGCATTCTGAATCGCCTGCAGGTTCGAGGTCACCTGCGTCGGCAGCTCGCCGCCGTAGCGGCCGCGATATTCTTCCAGCTTCTTTTCGTGCTCGACGAGGCGGCGCTTGGCATCCTCGAGCTGCGAGTTGAGGAACTGGCTCGTGTCCTCCGCAAGGTTCTCGCGATCGCGAAGGTTCTCCTCGATGAACAGCGAGGCGAGGCGCTCGGTGGCCTTCTGGGCCGTCTTCGCCTCTCCGCTGATGTAAGAAATCCGAAACGACTCCTTGTTCTCCGTCTTGACCGTGATGTCGTGGTCCCGCATCTGCGCGACGACGTCTTCCATCGGACGCACCTTACGCATCGCAGGATACAGGTCGAGATCCAGGATGATGCGCTCGAGGCGAGACCGGCTGAGGATCTGATCTTCAAGAGAGTTGAGGCGATCCGCGATGTTGGGGGTGACGGCCGCCTTGACGTACGCGTCCGGGATTCGCTGCGGCACGAGCATGATCAGCGTCTCGGACTTGAACTGGTTCGGCAGGCGCCTCGACACGGCCACCGCCACGATGCCGCCGATCGTCATCAACAAGACCACGATCCACGCGCGGCGCAGCGCGATGAAGCCGATCTCTTCGGGGGAGTACTTCTTGCCGGGCAGCACGGTTATCTGTGCCTCATGACTGGCATCAACATCGTCAGGCCGACGCGAACGCCATTGCGCGTCAGGCCGGGCGGCACTCCGGGAGGAAGCGAAATGCCGGGCCCGAACTCGTAGTAGTAGAACAAATATTCGACGTAGGTCGCCCAGACCTTGTTGACCATGAAGCGCAGGCGGGCATCTCCAGTATAGGTCGTGAACTGGTCCGCCACGCCGACCAGCGCCGACTCGCCGCCGGAGTAGGCCGCGGACAACGACAGATCCGTCCGACGACTGAGCGAGCCACCGGCTGAAGCCGCGTACGCAGCAGAAAACACGGGGCTGTTGAAGCCCTCGATGTATCCCAGTCCTCGATGATAGGTGGCCTTGAGATTCCAGGTGCGATTCACCTGATGGACGAGCGACGCGTCGCCCACCATTCGAAACTGCCTTCTGACATCGAGCACGGATCCGAGGATCGGTGAGGTGGCCGCCGTGCTGCTGTCCGGCAAAACCTGGTTCTGCAGCAAGCCGCCCCGAAGCGCGCCGTTGGCGAGCGTCGGTCCCAGACTGAAAGCGATCGTCGTTCGTCGCGTCTGCGACAGGACCCGGACGTAGTCGATACCGATGTCACCGTTGTGCTCTGTCGTCTGCGGCGAGCCCACGTACTGGCCCTGCTTGTACGTATAGCCGAGGCGCAACTGCATGCCCCGGCTCATCGAGTAGGTGAACCGGCCGCCGGCCTCCTGCGATCGAAGGTCCGAATATCCAGGCACCTCGGCGGTGAAATGATCGTAGTGATAGGCCCCCGTCAGCAGCAGGGCGAGGCGCGGGGTGAACTTGTGCGTGAGGCCTGCGGTCGTGCCCAACGACAACGACTGAGCCCCCAGCAAATAGTTCGACGAAGGCGGCGGCGCGTTGCCCGGGGTGGGCGCGGCGACGCTCGCGAACAGGCCGTTGAAGAGCGCCGGCGAATATCCGACATTCTGACCAATCGACAGCGACGTCTGCGGGGTCAACTGCGCCGTCACGCCGATCCCGGCGGTATGGCTCGCCGCCCCGAACACGTTCAGATTCTGGTAGTACCGCAGATTCGATCCGGCGGTGATCCCGACTTGGACACGACTGCCGTGGGTTTGGAAATCCACTTGCGGCGTCAGCATCGTGTAGGGGCCGCTCGCTTGGAACAGCGGCAAGGTCACCCCGCCGAGACGCGCAACCACATCCTGGTCGTAGGCCTCTGCGAGGTCGATGGACAAACCCAGCGAAGGCCCCGTGGCGACCCGGGCGCCGGCCGGCGCGCGCGACGAGCCGCTGTCCGGGGACTGGGCCGCGGCCGGGGCGCCGAGTACAAGCGCCCCCACAACGACCATTCCCGCCTCACGGAGGATCTTCTTCACTGTATTGCTCGGGCGCGGAAAGCGCTAAGGAACGACCACAGTGTCGCCCGGCTTGAGGACGACATTCTGCGCCGTGCGTTTCTGGCTGATGACGTCCTTGTAGTTGAACTTGAAGTACTGCTGGCGGCCGTTCTCCGATCGGATGACGACGATGTTCTTGGCATCGGCGTACTCCTGGAGCCCTCCGGCGACCGCGATGAGCTGCAGCACCGTCATCTCGCCGTTCAGCGGGTAGGTCGCCGGCTTGGCCACGCTCCCGGTGATGAATACGTTGCGGCTCTTGATCTCCTTGACCACCACCGTGGCGTTGGGATCTTCGATGTAGGCTTTCGCCGCCTCCACGAGCCGGAGACGGAGCTCCTCGGGCGTGAACCCGCCCGCGGTGACTTCGTTGAGCAGCGGCAGCGTGATCTTGCCGTCAGGCCTGACCGTGACGTCGGCGGTCATGTCCTTGTCCCGCCAGAACACGATCGACAGGACATCGGCCGGGCCGATGACATAGCCCGGCGGAAGCACCGGTGTCGCGGCTGCCGTGGTGCCGCTCATCACGGTCTGGCCCACGGCCCGCGGAGTCTGCGCGGCGACGCTGGCGGCGCCGCAGATCAGCACGACGAAGGGCATGCACAGCGCGTGGATCGTTCGCATTGCTAGTGCCGGTATTCTTTGAAGGGGAGATGGCAATCGTGTTTGCGCAGGAAGTTCAGGAAGCGCTTGTAGTCGGACGAGTGCATGTTGAACAGGCGGAGCACGATCTTGTAGTTGCCGCGCGCTTCCTCGAGCCCCTTGTGGACCAGGTCGCGCACGTTCCCGCGGGTGATTTCCCGGTTCATGTAGAGCGGGTACACCGCGGTCCAGAATGACTCGCCTTCGGCGCTGAGCTTCTTGAGCAGATCGTCGGCCACCGTGCGGCGCCGTTCCCGCCGCGGCCGCACGTCCATCGACGACGTGCGCAGCTCGATCGGCAGATCGTCGACCTGGATGACCTCGTGGCGCCCGGTGACCACCAGCTTTTCGATCACGTTCTGCAGCTGGCGGATGTTGCCCGGCCAGGAGTACGCGGTCAGCGTGCTGACCGCCTCCGGCGAAATATCGCGGACGATGGCGGTGTAGCCGTTGCCGTTCGACGAGCCGTTCCGGCCGTTGCCGTTGCGGCTGGCGTTCTTCGCGAGCAGGGTCTGCAGAAAATGGCTGATGAGCAGCGGGATGTCTTCACGCCGCTCCCGCAGCGAAGGCACCATGAGATGAATCACGTTCAGGCGATAGAAGAGATCTTCGCGAAACTGGCCGTGTGCGATCAGCTCGCGCAGATTGCGGTTGGTGGCCGCGATCACCCGGGTGTGGCCGGTGATGGCGATGCGGTCGGCACCGACGGTCTGAATTTCACCTGTCTCGAGATACCGGAGCAGCAACCCCTGCATGCG
>Ga0068865_100002992_pt1 | contig 10087 bp, 10 predicted proteins | sample KBSMisM12_FD_75293 | JGI IMG/M metagenome (GOLD analysis project Ga0068865, IMG submission 75293) | Miscanthus rhizosphere microbial communities from Kellogg Biological Station, Michigan, USA - KBS Miscanthus M1-2 | ecosystem: Host-associated > Plants > Roots > Rhizosphere > Soil ...
GCGCGGATCTTGTCCTTGCGCCGCAGGACGAACGCCGCCTCGCTCGGCTGCACACCTCGCTTGATGAAGGTCTTGGCCACGAGCCCGGCCGCGCCGAGCACGAGCGCGGCCCCGACCGCATAGCCCTCGGCGGACTGCACCCCGTCGCCGTAGGAGCTCGCAAGCCAGCCGGCGACCGCAACACCGAGGAGGGACATCGGTCCCGAGCCCGCGAACATCCACAGCGTCAGGTGCGCGTGCACGTTGCCGAGTCGCCGGTGACGCACCGCGCCGAAGCTCTTGAAGACGGCGCCGTGCAGGATGTCGGTGCCGACCGCGTAGGTCGGCTTGAAGCCGAACACGATCACGAGGATGGGAGTCAGCAGCGCGCCCCCGCCCATACCGGTGAGCCCGACCAGGACCCCGATCAGGAGCCCAGTGAGGGTGAACTGCCAGGTCAAGCTACCTCCGGTACGCCTGGATCAGCACCTCGGCAACTTCTGGTCGCGAGAACTCCGAAGGCGGAAGCTCTCCTGCTTCCAGCATCTCTCTCACCTTCGTGCCCGAGAGGAAGACGTGATCGTCTCCGCCGTGCGGGCAGGTTTTCGCCGAGGCCATCGATCCGCACGCCTTGCACCAGAACGAATGCTCGAAGAACATCGGTTCGATGTCGAGCTCGTGCGGCTCGAACTCGTCGAAGATCAGCTGCGCGTCGTAAGTGCCGTAGTAGTCGCCGACACCTGCGTGGTCGCGGCCGACGATGAAGTGCGAGCAGCCGTAGTTCTTGCGGCAGATCGCGTGCCAGATGGCCTCGCGCGGACCGGCGTAGCGCATCGCGGCCGGGAAAGCGGAGAGCACGACCCGGTCGAATGGGTAGTAGCCATCGAGCAGGACGCGGTAGCACTCGACCCGTGTCGCGGCGGGCACGTCGTCCGACTTCGTGTCGCCGACCAGTGGATGGATCAGGAGTCCGTCGACCGTCTCGAGCGCCACCTTCGTCAGATACTCGTGCGCACGGTGGATCGGGTTGCGCGTCTGGAACCCGACGACGCGGCGCCAGCCACGCTCCGCGAACTCGGCCCGCGTTTCGGCCGGGTCCTTTGCCAGCTCGGGGAACGCCGGCTGAGCCCGCTCGAACACCGTGACGCGTCCCGCGAGGTAGAGCGGCTTCTGCTCATAGAGCCGCGCGACACCGGGATGCGCATCGTCGGTCGTGCGGAATGCCTGCTGCGCCTCCCGCTCTCGGTCGTACTCGTACGTCTCGGCGACCTCGAGGACGGCGACGAGCTTGCCGCTCTCGTCGGCGAGCGCAACACGATCGCCTGTCGGCGCCGACTCGACGGCCAGGCAGACGGGCAGTGCCCACGGCAGGCCGCTGGGGAGCCGCATCGTGTCGAGCACCGACTCGTAGTCCTCGTGGCCCATGAAGCCCTCCAGGGGCGACAGCGCACCGCAGGCGATCATGTCCAGGTCTGAGAGCTCGCGCGAGGTCAGCATCACGACCTCGAGGGTCTCGACGTCGTCAGGCCGTTCAGCCGTCCGGTCGACGAGCGTGCCGCCGTGCGGCGCGATCAACTTGGTCTCGGTGGCGACGCTCATACTCGCACCGCAGCGGGGATCAGACCGCGCTCTTCGAGGTGCTGCAGGATGAGCTGAGCGCTCTCCTCCGGCTCGTGCTGCTCGGTGTCGATGCGCACCTCGGGATTGCTCGGCTCCTCGTACGGATCGTCGACACCGGTGAAGCCCTTGATCTCACCCTTGAACGCCTTCTCGTAGAGACCCTTGACGTCGCGGCGCGCGCACTCCTCGACGGACGTGGCGACGTGCACCTCGACGAACGTGCCCCACTCCTCGACGAGCTCCCGCGCCTTCTGCCGCGTCTCCTCGTACGGGGAGATCGCGGCGGCCAGCACCGCGGCGCCGTGTCTGGTCAGGCGCGCGGCGACCCAGCCAATTCTCTCGATGTTCGCGTCGCGGTCCTCCTTCGAGAAGCCGAGCCCCTTCGACAGGTGCGTGCGCACCGTGTCGCCGTCGAGGTACTCGACGATCGGGCCGCGTTCCTCGATTGCGGGACCGACGAGGTGGGCGATCGTCGTCTTGCCCGAACCGGACAGCCCCGTGAACCAGAGTGTGAAACCGCCGTCGCGCCTGCGCTCCGTCTCCGGATGCTCATGCGCATAGATGTGCTCAGTCATTCGACTCCTTCACTAGTCGCGTGTTGCCGTGGATGCCGCACTCGAGCTTGTCCGAGCCGGCCCAGCGTCCAGCTCGCTCGTCCTCGCCGTCGACGACTGGGCGAGTGCAGGGGATGCAGCCGATGGACGGATAGCCCGCGTCGTGCAGCGGGTTGTAGGGAATCTCGTTGACGTGGATGTACGCCTGGACGCGCTTGGCGTCCCAGTCGACAACGGGTTGGATCTTCCAGACGCCATAACGCTCCGACCACTCGACCCGCTTTGCATCGGCGCGCGTCAGCGCCTGCTCGCGGCGGATGCCGGTGATCCACGCGTCGTAGGGAGACAGCGCCCGCTCGAGCGGCTCGACCTTACGGATGTGACAGCAGCGGTCGGGGTTGCTCTCCCAGAGGTTCGGGCCTTCCTGGATCGCCTGCTGCGCGACCGTGATCACCTCGGGGCGCTCGAGCCGGAGCCCGTAGCGCTCGACGAGCCGGTCGCGTGTCTCGTAGGTCTCCTTGAAGAAGAGCTGCGTGTCGAGCTCGACGACCGGGACGTCGAGGCCGAGCTCGCCGAAGACCATGTGCACGAGCACGGAGGACTGCCGCTGCCAGGAGCACGTCAGGCACATGTGGTCGCCGAACTGCTCGTAGGCCCAGAGCAGCGCCTCCTCGGCGGTCATCGCTTCGACGTCAGGAAGCTGGAGCTCCGGCACGGTCGCCAAGAAGCACCTCCTTCAGCGTGTCGCCGCGCAGGCCGCGGCGAAGCGTCTCGAGCGGGATGACCTCGTCGGGCGGGATGTTGCCGAGGTTCACGGAGGGACCGAACTGCTTGATGAACCAGACCTGAGCCGCTTTCGTCGGTGCCTCGAAGACGACGTGCACAGGTCCCACGGCCAGCGCGATCTCGCCAATCAGGTCGGTCCGCATGCCGCCGGAAGAATCGAAGATCCCGGCCGTGCCACCCTCTCGCGCCTCGGTGATCACCTTCCAGGCGCCGGCGTCGAGCTCCTCCTGGAGCCACTGCACCCACTGCTCCGTGCTGTACTCGACCGCTGAGTCCTTCGAGCCCACCTCGGACAGGACGGTAAAGTCGCGCGCGAAGTCGGCGATCAGCTCGAGCTTTCGCTCCCGCGGAATCTCGATCGTCCCGTCGGAGATCTCGACGTGCCGGAGCCCAAGGCCCTGCAGCCACGACTTGTACTCGTCGAGCTTGTTTTTCGCGTAGACGACCTCGAAGAACGTCCCGCCGATCACGACGGGCTTGTCGCGCAAGACGTCGAGCTTCCCGCGCAGGTTGGCGGTGACGGCGGCCGTGCCCCAGCCGAGCTTGACGATCGAGATGTGCTCGCCGGCGACCTCGAGCACGTCCTCCCACGCACGGGGGCCGAGGCCCTTGTCGATCACGTGGGTCAGCCCGTGGTGCGGGGTCAAGCCGAGGTCAAAGTCGCTCATAGAGCTCCTCGAGCTTCGCCTTCGCGCGCTCCTGCACGTCGTGGAAGAGCGAGTTGCCGTGCGAGTCGATCCCGACGGTGAGCGGGCCGAAGTCTTTGACCCGGAACTTCCAGAGGCACTCGGGCATCAGCTCTTCCCAGGCGACCTCTTCGATCTCCTCGATCTGCGTCGTCTCGAGCGCCGCAGCGCCGCCAACGATCGCGAAATAGACCATGCCCAATCTCTGCATGGGCTCGATCGCCTCGTCCGGCAGACCGCCCTTGCCGCAGATCGCGCGCACGCCGTACTGCGAGCCGAGACCCTCCGTGAAGCGCACCATTCGTGCCGACGTGGTCGTCCCGATGCAGACCTTCTCGTACTTGCCGGGGCCGAGCTTGCGCACGCCGGGCGCGGTGTGCAGCAGGAACGCGCCGCTCAAGTCCATCGGCGGCTCGATGCCCTGGTCGAAGATCCGGATCTGCGTCCGGTCACGGATGCCGATGATGTGCCCGTCGACGGTCACCTCGTCGCCGGCGCGCAGGTCGCGGATCGCCTCTTCGGTAGCCGGAAACTGCATGCGAACAGCGGCCATCTAACGCACCTCACCAAGAGCCGGGGTCAGACGCGTGCTCTTAATGACAGGGGCCGGAGCGGACTCGCTCCTCAAGGCTCGGGTCAGACCCTTGCAGTTCGGGGCCTGGCTTCGACGGTCGGCGTTAGAACTCACGGTCGTACTCCACTTCTCCGTTCGCTGTGACGTGCGCGCTCGCGCGCCGCGCGGCCCAGCACTGGTAGTTGACCGCGACCGGGTTCAGCGTCATGTGCGTGTCCGCGTGCTCGACGTGGCACGACAGCACCGTCACGTCACCGCCGAGACCCATCGGGCCGATGCCCGTCTCGTTCAGCAGCTCGTACAGCTCTTCCTCCAGCTTCGCGACGTGCGGATCCGCGTTGCGCGTGCCGACCGGTCGCGCGATCGCTTCCTTGGCGAGATACATCGCGTAGTCGGCGCTGCCGCCGATGCCGACGCCAACGATCCCGGGCGGGCAGGGCTTGCCACCCGCGCCGACGATCGACTCGAGCACAAACTGCTTCACGCCCTTCACGCCGTCGGCGGGGACGCACATCTTCAGGAAGCTCATGTTCTCGCTACCGGATCCCTTCGGCACGCATTTGACGTCGAGCCCGTCCCAGTCGGGAATGAACTCCCAGTGAACGATCGGCAGTCGGTAGCCGGTGTTCGGTCCGGTGTTCTCGCGCGTGATCGTGTGCACCGCGTTCGAGCGCAGCGGATGCTCGACGGTCGCGCGCTCGGTACCGGTCTTCAGCGCGGCGTAAATTCGGGCCGGATGCAGGGGAAAATGCTCACCCACGCGACAGGTGTAGACGGCGATTCCGGTGTCCTGGCAGACGAGGTTCTTCTCGGTCTCCGCGACGGTGACGTTCTTCAGGATCGTCTGCAGAACGCGCTGTCCGGGGACGGACGTCTCGCGCCCTGCGGCATCTGCAAGCGCGTCACGCAGGTCCTGTGGAATGTCCTTCAGCGCCCAGACGTAGAGGTACGCCGCGGCATCTTCGACTGCGGCTTCGAGATCGGTGACGGTGATCGTGCTCATGCGCTCGCTTTCTCTGCAGCGGCCTTGCCCGCGCGCCGGCCGAAGACGCAGCACTCGAGCAGGCTGTTTCCCATCATGCGGTTGCGGCCGTGCGTCCCGCCGGCGATCTCGCCGCATGCGTAGAGCCCTTCGAGCGTCGTCTCGGCATTCGCGTCGATCACGAGGCCGCCGTTCTGGTAATGAAGGACGGGATACGTGAACAGTCGTTCACGCAGCGGGTCGATCCCGCCCGCACGGTACCGGCGCAACATGTACGGGAGGGAGACGTTCGCGTCGCTTTCCGGTATCCGGGTGGTGTCGAGGTAGACAGCGGGCCGGCCGTCTGGCGTCTCGACGCCTTTGCCCTTTTCGACCTCCTCGACGATCGCCTGACTCACCGCGTCGCGAGGCCCGAGCGAGTCCGTGAACTCCTCGCCGTCGGCGTTCAGGAGGACGGCGCCGTACGCGCGCGTCGTCTCGGGAATCGAGTAGCCCTGCATGTTCTCTGGCCAGGCCCCGCCGTTCGGGTGGTACTGCAATGCGTCGAAGTCGCGCACCTCGGCACCGAGGTCGACCGCGATCTGCGTCACCTCGCCGGTTGCGCCTGGATGGTTCGTCGACAGCTCGCCTCGTTCCTCGGCGACGCGGAAGCACCGCCCGCCCGCTGCGAGGACCACCGTCGTGGCGACGATCGTGTGGTCTCCGCAGCGTGCGCGCCAGCCGTTCTCCGTCCGTGCGAGCTCGGCGAGCGGTGATTTGGGAAAGGTTTGAATGGCGGAGCCCTCGGCGTTTTCGCGGAGCGCGGTCGTGATCGCGTGTCCCGTGCGGTCGCCGACCTGCAGCAGGCGCTTGCGCGACGCGCCGCCGCAGCGCGCGAGGCGATAGCCGCCGTTCTCGCGCGTGAACTCGACGCCGAGCTCCTCGAGCCAGTGGATCGCGGACGGCGCCTCGCCGGTGAGGATCTCGACGAGCTTCCGGTCGGCGGTTTCGTGTGAGGACTTCCACACGTCGTCTGCGTGCTGCTCGGGCGAGTCGTCCTCGCCGAAGGCTGCCTGGATGCCGCCCTGCGCCTTGGCCGAGTTGCACGACTGCAGCGACCCCTTCGCAGCGAGAGCGACCCGTGCTCCGGCCCGCTGCGCGGAGACGGCCGCTGCGAGGCCGGAGGCCCCGCTGCCGATCACGAGCACGTCAAAAGGAGAGTCCGCCACGACCACGGGACTCTACCACGCTTCGACTAATTCGACGTATCAGGAGTCGTTATTCAGTAGATCGAGCGCAGCAGGGTCTCGACCTCCGCCGCCGTCACCGTTCGCGGGTTCGCTTTCGCGCCCGGCCGTTGGGCAGTCGCGCTGGCGACCTCTGGCAGCTCGTCCTCGGGGATGCCGAAGTCGCGGAGCTCCCGGAACCCGCCCAGGCGTGCAAGCTCCTCGACACGGGCGGCCGGATCGTCGGTTCCGAGCGCCTCGCCGAAACGGCGCAGGGCGTCCGGGGCGACGCCGGCGTTGAAGCGCAGCGCCGGCGGCAGGGTGAGGGCGTTCATCGCGCCGTGCGGCAGGCCGTAGCGGCCGCCGAGGGCCTGCGCCATCGCGTGGCCGAGGGCGAGCATCGAGCCGCCGAGCGCCATGCCTGCGTGCATCGCGCCTTCGAGCAGCTTCCTCCGCGCGCCGAGATCCTGCGGGCGCGCGACCACACGAGGCAGCCACTCGCCGATCAGCTTCGCCCCCTCGAGGGCGTGTTCGTCCGCCGTAGGGTTGTGTCCCTCGACGTACAGAGCCTCGGCACTGTGCGCGAGCGCGTTGAGCGCGGTGCCGACCGTCTCCGGGCGCGGAAGCGAAAGGGTCAGCTCCGGCTCGTAGACAACCCCGGCGAGCTGCGCGCCAACTCCGCCGCCGCGCATCCTCCGTTCGGGGTCGCGAATGCCGAAGAACGGCGTCCACTCTGCGCCCGCATAGGTCGTCGGCACCGAGACGACGGGCACGCCGGCCTCGACGGAGATGGCCTTGCCGAGATCGATCGCGCTGCCGCCTCCGACCGCGAGCACGCCGTCGCCGACGTGCTCCGCAGCGGCCGCCACCTGGTCCGAAGGCACCTCGGTCCAGCGCGCCACAGTCCGGACGCCGAGGTTGGTACCCGCCCACCGTTCACTCGCGACCAGAAGCGGCTCTTGGATCCCGAGCTCCCCGAGCACCATCGGCAGCTTGGCAAGACCCCAGCGGACGATCACGCGGGCAGCCGCTCCTGCGCGAACGCGACGAACGCGCGCGCGGCGCGGGTCTCGCTTCGCCCGCCTGCCCGGGCGAGGAAGATCTCGCGCACGGGATCGAGCCCGCGCACGCGCGCCGTCACGACACGGCCTTCGTCGAGATCGGCGTCGACCGCGAGGCGGGAGATGAACGCGATGCCGTGGCCGGCCAGGACTGCGCTCCGCACAGACTCCTGGAGGCCGAGCTCGAGTGAGACGTCGAGATCGCGCAGACGCAATCCCGCCTTGCGTAGCTCGTCCTCGATCACCTGGCGAACCCCGGCGCCTTCCTGCATCACGATCAGCTGCTCGTTCTTCAGATCGTCGAGCGAGATCGTCTTACCGGCGAGGCGGTGGCCGGCCGGACAGGCGAGCACGACCTCGTCACGGAAGAACGGCTCGAAGGTCACACCGCGGTGGCGGCGTGCAGCTCCGACGATGCCGAGCTCGAGCTCCCGGTTCGCCACCTGGTCGACGAGCGTCTGGGTGTCGGACACGGTCAGGCGCACGCGCACGTCCGGATGCTGCTCGTGGAACTCGCAGAGCAGGAGTGGCACGACGGTGCCGCCGGGGCCGGTCGAGGCCCCGAGCTCGAGCGTCCCGGTGACCGCGCCCTCGTCGTCCGCCTGGAGCTCTTCGAGGAGATGCTCCTCGAGCGCGAGGAGCCGCTGTGCAGACGCGTAGAGCAGGCGCCCGGCCTCCGTCGGTTCCACCCGGCGCCCGGAGCGGTCGAGCAGCTGCCGTCCGAGTCGCTGCTCGAGCGACCGGATCTGGAGGCTGACCGCAGGCTGAGTCACCCCGAGGCGTTCCGCGGCCTGGGAGAAGCTCTTCCGCTCGACCACCGCGCAGAACGCAGCCAACTGACGCGTGTCCATAAGCGTTCATTATGCAAAAGGATCCGAGTGGATGACGCTCTACGATCCAAACGTGGCGACAGGCCCCCATCCCGGCGACTCGCTCAGCTTGCGGTTCTCCGAGCTGGCGCAGGCAAGCCCGACACGGCCACGGGATGCCGCGCTGCGCGGGCTCGATGTGCTGCTGTCCGCGTTCTTCCTGCTCGTCACGGCGCCTGTCACGATTCCGATCGCGCTCGTGGTCCTGCTGACGAGCGGACGGCCGGTGCTCTACCGCGGGGAGCGGGTGGGGCGTGGCGGCCGTGTCTTCGCGATGCTCAAGTTCAGGACGCTGAACGCGAGTGCCGAGGACCGACTCGGCCCGTTCCTCGGCGAGGAGCTCGTCCGCCGCACTCGCGCGGAGACGACCGCGATCGGCGGATGGCTCCGCGCGACGCAGCTCGATGAAATCCCCCAGCTCTGGAACGTCGTGCGCGGCGACATGAGCCTCGTCGGGCCGCGCCCGATCCGGCCGCGCTTCTTCGCCTCACTCGTCGACGAGCTGCCGGCCTACTGGCAACGCCTGGTCGTGCGCCCGGGGCTGACCGGGCTCGCTCAGGTGCGACGCGGTTACGAGACGTCGATGGCCGAGAAGCTCGCGCACGATCTCGAGTGGATCGCCGACCGCTCGGTCCGTCTCTACCTGCGCACGCTCACGACGACGGCGTGGCGCGTGCTTGGCCAGTTCGCCCGCGGCCTCTCCGGGCGCTCGCGCTAGACGTCGAGTCGCGCGTCCTCGAGATCGAGGTCGCGGTGCAGCCTTCGCTCGACGTCGGAGCTGATCACCCCTTCGCGTCGGAGGTTGACGAGCTCCGACCGCTCGGCGTCGAGCAGCTCGCGGCGCAGCCGCTGATAGCTCAGAGACTGTTCCTCGATGGCACCGTCGTCGTCCCTGTCGAATCGTGACGCAAACCGGTTGCGGCGGAACCCGTAGAGGCCGCGCAGACGCTCGGCCGTATCGTCACGCACCCAGTCCTCGCTCTCCAGCTCCGACAGCCTTGCGATCGCAGCGTCCGCAGCCTTGATGCGCGCCTTCGCCTCTTCCTTCTCGTCGAGATGGTCGGCCTCGACTCCAAGCACGCTGATCAGCATCGGCAGCGTCAGCCCCTGGAAGACGAGCGTGCCGAGGATGACACAGAACGTGAGGAACACGATCAGGTCGCGCTGCGGAAACGAGCTGCCACCGTTCGTCGTCAACGGAACCGCCAGCGCCGCGGCGAGAGACACGGCGCCGCGCATCCCCGCCCAGGCCACGACCACCGAACGGTTGAGCGGAGGCGCCGGATTGTTCCCGCCGAACGATCCCCCGATCCGCTTCGGCAAGTACGTGAACACGGGCACGAACACGAGCCGCGTCACCACGACCGTGCCGGTGACGAGCACCCCCCACCACACGAGCTTCGTCCCCGCGTACCCGGTGAGCGCGTCGAGGATGCTCGGCAGCTGAAGCCCGATCAGGGCGAACAGCACCGCATTGATGACGAACGTGAAGATCTCCCAGACGGCTGATCCCGAGAGCCGCGTCTGGAACGACGTGAGCTCCGGTGTGCGCCAGCCGAGGTAGATCCCGGCGGTGACGACGGCGAGGACACCTGACGCCTGCGCAGCGTTCGCCGGAATGAATGCGAGGTAACCGGTGATCAGCGCGATCGTCACCTCGACCGGCGGGTTGTCGATTCGGCGCCTGACGAACGCCACGAGAAAGCCGACGATCAGGCCGATCGCGACCCCTCCGACGACGCTCCACACGAGCCGCCAGGACGCCTCCCAG
>Ga0068865_100002996_pt1 | contig 10085 bp, 8 predicted proteins | sample KBSMisM12_FD_75293 | JGI IMG/M metagenome (GOLD analysis project Ga0068865, IMG submission 75293) | Miscanthus rhizosphere microbial communities from Kellogg Biological Station, Michigan, USA - KBS Miscanthus M1-2 | ecosystem: Host-associated > Plants > Roots > Rhizosphere > Soil ...
GGCGACCAGGATCAGCGGCACGAACAGCGCGAGAACGGGGGTCTGCCGGCCGACCACTGCGCCGATCTCGGAGGCGGGGATGTTGGTCAGCGCGGCCGCCGTGAGGATGGGGGTGGCGATCGCGCCGAACGCGACCGGCGCGGTGTTGGCCAGCAGGACGATCGCGGCGGCGCGGAAGGCGGAGAAGCCGATCGCCATGAGCATTACGCCGGTGATCGCTACGGGGGCGCCGAAGCCGGCCAGCGCCTCCAGCAGGCCGCCGAAGCAGAACGCGATCAGCACCGCCATGATGCGCGGGTCCGCCGAGATGAGGTTGAACGACTCGCGCAGGTCCGCGAAGCGGCCGCTGACCACGGTGAGCTGATAGACCCACAGCGCGTTGAACACAATCCACATGATTGGGAACAGGCCGAACACGGCGCCCTCGGTGCCCGACAGCAGCGCCAGGCCCACGGGCATCTTGAACGCCGTGATCGCCACGATCACGGCCACGGCCAGCGAGGCCAGGCCAGCCCAGTGCGCCCTGATCCGGAACACGCCCAGCAGGATGAAGATCGTGATCAGCGGAAGCAGGGCAATGAGCGCCGACGCGGTGAGGCTGCCGGCCACGGGCGCGAGCTGTTGTGTGAACATCTGTTCCCCTTATCAATCGATCCGTCAACGGGACTGGGTTGAATGGGTCGGCGCCGCCGGTTGGTCATTGGGCCCTTCCGCCTCGGCCGCGCGAAACTGCGGCGAGGTTTGGGCGAGGCGCCGGGCGAGCGACATCAGCAGGGTCGACGCGTCGCGCTGGCAGCGCTCCAGGTCGGGCTCTAGGTGTGTCAATGCGTGCATCTCGGCGAAGCCGGCCGCCCGGGCCTCCTCGTCGGTCAGCGTGGACCGGCCGACGAGCGCCACGACCGGGACGCCCGCCCGCGCCGCGGCCTGCGCCACGCCCCACGGCGCTTTGCCGGCCAGGCTCTGCCCATCGAGGGAGCCCTCTCCGGTGATCACCAGATGGGCGGTGCGCACCGCGGTGGGGAAGTGGGCCAGGTCGAGCAACAGGTCGATACCGGAGACGATGGAGGCGCCCAGGAACGCCACCGCGCCGCCCGAGGTGCCGCCCGCCGCGCCCGCGCCCGCCCGGCCGGCCAGGTCCACCCCGAGCTGGCGGGCAATCACTGACGCCAGCTGGCTCAGCGCCTGCTCCAGCTCTTCGACGTCAGCCGGGCCGGCCCCCTTCTGCGGCCCGAATACCGCCGCCGCGCCGCGCAACCCGGTCAGCGGGTTGTCGACGTCGCTGGCGACCACGACCTCCAGGTCGCGCAGCCGCGGGTCGAGGCCGGCCATGTCGATCGTGTGTAGCCGGCCCAGGGCGGCGCCCCCCGGGGCCAGGTCACGACCGTCGGCGTCGAGAAAGCGCACGCCCAACGCACGGGCCATCCCCGTGCCGCCGTCGGTGGTCGCACTCCCGCCGACGCCGAGTACGACCCGCCTGACACCCCGGTCCAGCGCGGCCCGTATCAGCTCGCCGACGCCGAACGTGGTCGCCGCCAACGGCGCGGGCCGCCCGCCCGGCAATCGGCGCAGCCCGGCCGCCTCGGCCATCTCGACGACGGCGGTATCGCCCGATACCGCGAAGCTCGCCGTCACAGGTTGCCCCGTCGGGCCGGCGACAGTAGTGGTGATCCGGTCATAGCCGGCCGCCACGGCGGCGTCGACGGTGCCGTCACCGCCGTCGGCGACCGGGGCCAGGACGACATCCACTCCCAGCCTGCCCTGCCGCAGCCCCTCGCCGATGGCCTCGGCGGCCTCCACCGCGGTGAGGCTGCCCTTGAACTTGTCCGGCGCCACGACTACACGCATCGGCCTAGTCCTCTGCAAAGGGGTTACTGACGGGTCAGAACCGGCCTGGTTCCCGCGGCTCGCGGGCCCGGATTGGGTCGATTCCCCGGATCGAGGCGTCGACGAGCTGAATGGGGTGGAACAGCGGCACAGGCCCGGGCAGGTACCGCTGTATCTGCAGGAGGCATCCGGGATTGCCCGTGGCCACCGCGTCCGGCGCCACCGACATGACGTTGGCGATCTTGCGCCGGCCCAGTTCGGCACCGGCGTCGGGATTCACCATGTTGTAGATGCCGGCCGAACCGCAGCAGATGTCGGCCTCCGGGATGTCGGTCACCTCCAGGCCCGGGATGGTGCGCAGCACCGCCCGCGGCTGCAGCCGGATGCCCTGGCCGTGTCCGAGATGGCAGGCGTCGTGGTAGGCGACCCGGGCCTCGATGGGGTGCCGCGGCGCGACGGGCTCCAGGTCGGCGAGCAGCTCCGAGATGTCGCGCACCTTCGCCGAGAACGCCGCCGCCCGTTCGGCGTACCTCGGGTCGTCGCGCAGCAGCCGGCCGTACTCCTTCATCGTGGAGCCGCAGCCGGCCACGTTCACCACGATCGCGTCCACATCGGCGCGTTCGAAACCGTCGATCAGTCGACGGGCCCGCACCAGCGCCTCCGGTTCCCGGCCGGCGTGCTCGCTGAGCGCGCCGCAGCACCGCTGCGCGCGCGGCACAATCACGTCGCAGCCTTCCCGGGCCAGCACGCGCGCGGTTGCCTCGTTGACGTCGCGGAAGAACACCCGCTGGACGCATCCCTCCAGCATGGCGACGCGGCGCCGCCGCGCAGTGCCCTCGGCCGGGATGAACGCGGGCAGCCGCTGGGTCAGGCCACGCAGCCGCGCCGGCGGCATCAGCTCCTCAACCGCCCGCAGCCGGGCTGGCAGCCGCTTGCGCAGCCCGCTGCGCTCCAGCAGGTTGCGTCCGCCCGCGCGTTGATAGAGCGCACCCCCGAGGGCGGCGGCGCGCAGCCGGGTCGGATACGGGAAGAGCTGGAAGATCATTCCCCGAAACATGCGGTCGGCGAGGCTGCGCCGGTAGTTGCGCTCCAGCTGCGGGCGGACCGCCTCGATCAGCTCGTCGTAGCGCACGCCGGACGGGCACGCCGTCACACAGGCCATGCAGCCCAAGCACGCGTCGAAGTGCTGGACATAGGTGTCGTCGAGCGGGACGGCGCCCTCCTTGCCCAGCTTCATCAGGTAGATCCGCCCCCGCGGGGAGTCCATCTCCTCCCCCCACAGCGCGTAGGTGGGGCAGGTGGGCAGGCAGAAGCCGCAGTGCACGCAGTCGGAGATCCGCTCGTCGGACGGCGGGTGGAGCGCGTCGAAGATGCCGGTGGTGTCGGGTGAGTGTTCCACGTGTACTCGCTGGTCCTCATCGCGGCGGTTGGTCGATTCGATGGTCATCGGCGAAACTCCATGGGATTGGGTCGGTTACAGCCAAGGGGCAAGGCGGCCGGGCGCGCAGCGTCCGTCGGGATCCAGCCGGGCCTTGAGGGCACGCAGGAGACCGACGGCCGAGGGTGCGGGACCGAGCGCGTCGACTGCGGCGGCGTCGATCTCGGCGGGGCGCTCCCGCAGCAGCACGGTACCGCCGAGGGCCAATACCTCGCGGCGCCACCGGTCGAGCGCCGCCGCCTGTTGCGCCGGCGGTCCGGAAAACCGAGCGGTCTGCAGCCCGAGTGCGCTGTGGGAGGCCAGCGAGACGTCGACCCCGGCGGCGTCGGCCGCGTCTGCGAGCGCCGCGGCGACGGCGGTCAACCGGCTGGGCAGCGTGCCGGCAAACGCCATGCTCTGGCCCGGCTCCGCCCGGTGGGCGCCGGCGTACTCCCGCCACAGCGCGGCCTCATCGGTGTTGGCCAACACCTCCGGCGCGGCCCCGTCCAGGCGCCCCCGCAGCGCCGCCGTCTGCGCCGCCACGCCGGCCGCGGTGCCCTCGAACCGCACGGCCAGACGGCCCGACGATGCGCCGCCGCGGGGGTCGCCGACCCAGTCGACGGCGCAGGGTTCCAGCGGCGCGGCCAGCAGGTCGAGGCTGCGCGCGGTCGCCTCCTGGACCGACGCGGGCACCACGACGGTGGCGCTCGTCTCCGGTCGCGGGTGCAGGCGCAGCACCACCTCGGCGATCAACCCGAGCGTGCCCAGCGACCCGTACATCAACTTGGTCAGGTCGTAACCGGCCACGTTCTTGATCACATGCCCACCCGCGCGGGCCAGCGTCCCGTCGGAAAGCACGAGCGTGACCCCGATCACGAGGTCACGCAGCGCGCCGTACCGCAGCCGACGGGGGCCGGACTCGCCGGTGGCGAGCAGCCCGCCCAGCGTCGCTCCGTCGGGTTCGGTCGGCGGGTCGAGCGCAAGCCACTGCCCGGCCTCGGCGAGCCGGTCCTGCAGGGCGCGCAACGGCATGCCGGCCTGCGCCGAGGCGGTCATGTCGGCGGGGTTGTGGTCGAGGAGCCGGTCCAAGCCGCCGGTCTCCAGCACCAGATCCGGGTTCTCCGGGCGGCCGGCCCAGCTCATCTTCGTGCCGGCGCCGCGGAACAGCACGCTGCCCCGGCTGTCGCGCAGCACCTTGACGGCCTCGTCGACGCTGGTGGGCCGTTCAACCGTCGAACCTGCCGGGCCCGGGGATGTGGTGGCGGTCATCGCTCGTCGCCTCGCTTCAGAACCGTTCGATCTCGCCGGCCTGCTCGAGCGGGTGCGGCCGCCACGGACCCGGGCGCTCACCACACAGCCGGGGGGTAGGCAGCACCTTGCCCGGGTTGCACACGCCTTCGGGGTCGAACGCGGCGCGCACCAACGCCATCGCGGTCAGGTCCGACTCGGTGAACATCTTCGGCATCGAGCAGGCCTTGTCGCTGCCTACGCCGTGCTCACCGGTGATCGAACCGCCCTGCTCCACGCACAGCTCGACGATCGCGGTCGCCAGGCGCTCGGCCTGCTCTGCCTGGCCCGGCACCGCGCTTTCGTAGAGGACCAGCGGGTGCAGATTGCCGTCGCCGGCATGAAACACGTTGGCTACCCGCAGCCCGGCCGCCCGCGACATCTCCCCGATGCGGGTGAGCGTGGCGCCGAGCTTGGTCCGCGGGATGACCCCGTCCTGGACGAAATAGTCCGGGCTGATGCGACCCATCGCGGCGAAGGCGGCCTTGCGGCCCTTCCAGATCAGCGCCCGTTCGACCGGGTCCTGGGCGATCCGGATGTGCGTGGCCTGGTTGTCCCGACAGATCCGCTGCACCCGTTCGAACTCCGCCTCCACCTCCACCCCGACGCCGTCGAGCTCAACCACCAGCGCGGCGGGTGTGTCTAGCGAGTAGCCGGCGCCGGTCGCCTTCTCACACGCTTCGATCGCCAGCGCGTCGAGCATCTCGACGGCGGCCGGAATGATGCCGGCCGAGACGATGTCGCTGACCGCGTTGCCCGCATGCTCCGCGTCGGGGAAGTCGGCGACCAGCGTGCGGATCGCCTCGGGCTTGCGCAGCAATCGCACGGTGATCTCGGTGACGATGCCGACTGTGCCTTCCGAGCCGACGACCAGGGCGCGCAGGTCCGGCCCGACCTGGTCCAGCGAGTCGCCGCCCAGGGTGACCACGCTGCCGTCGGCGCACACCATCGTGAGCCCGAGGACATGGTTGGTGGTGAAGCCATACTTCAGGCAGTGCGCGCCGCCCGAGTTCTCCGCCACATTCCCCCCGATCGTGCACACAACCTGGCTCGACGGATCGGGAGCGAAGTACAGCTCGTGGGGGGCAACCGCGGCGGATATGCCGAGGTTGGTCACGCCCGGTTGGACGACGGCGCGCTGGTTCTCCGCGTCGACGGAGAGGATCTCGCGCATCCGGGCCAGCCCGATGACGATCCCGTCGGCGACGGGCAGCGCACCGCCGGACAGGCCGGTACCCGCACCGCGGGCGACGAACGGAATCCGTTCGCGGGCGCAGACCCGCACGACCGCCGCGACCTCCTCCGTGCTCGCCGGCAGCACAACCAGCGCCGGAACCACCCGGAAGCCGGTCAGCCCGTCGCATTCATAGGTGCGAAGCTGAGCCGGTTCCGAGATGAGGCCGCCTTCACTGACCAACCCGCCAATCTCTCGGCGGACCTGCTCGGTGACCCGCCCGGTGGGCTTCTCGGCGACCAGGTCGAGATAGGTCGTTGTCATGGTCATCGCCCCACTCAATCCAGCGGCGGGTACGCCGGCAGCGTTAGAAACTCGATGAAGTCCTCGGCGAGCGCGACCTGCTCGAAGAACTCGCGAGCTTCCTTGAACCGGCCGGCGTGGTTAACCTCGGCACCCACCGCCCGCGCAGCCGCGACAGTTCGGACTGGTTCCGACGCTTCTTTCCCTGCCGTGGCTCCATACGATACGACCGCGGATCCAACGTCGGCACCGAGAGCGGAGGGCATCCCATTACCTCCATGCAGCGATAACTCGCTGCAGTCACCACCGTTCCACCACGAAGCGTTTGACGTTGAGAAATCGCGCAAATAGAAGGCTGCCGATTGCCGGGCGTTCAGGAGTTGAGCGGGTAGCCGGCGTCTCGCGGCCTGCTCGATGCCGAGGACGTAGTGGCCAACAGCAACCGGGCGATCGGGCGCACTGGCACCACTCCAGGCGCTAACCGCTGCCCATTCCCACCGATTGGTGCCGTCAACAAGTGGGTATGAACGCGAAGTGGTTGAACCGTCCGATATGGCGTCACCTGGGTATCGATTCGGGTCGTCACCAGGCGCAACGACAACGGCGACAGCGGCGCGGGAATGAACCATCAACCGTTGCACTTGTCCATAAGTAGCGGCGGACGAGTTCAGTCCGTCTCGGTCCAGCGGTGTATCGGCCCCGCACGACCCGACCCGAGCTCACGAGAGACCTTTCGTCATGACGCACCATCCGTGGGATCCGCCCACGACACCGCTCAAACAGCAAGCCGATTCATCACACGTTGCGCCGCGGCATCATGCTGCTCATCGCAACCCTGGGATGCCCCGCCACTCACGCGACAGGAATTCGCACGCGAGCGCCCACCCGCACCGCCACCATCAGTCGGCGCCACCGGCACCGCCCGCCGATACTCGCCAGCGCACGCGTTCACGCACCGGGTTCTTGGTCGCCTCCGGGTTGGCGGTGGCGGTGGTCTCGGCAGGCGTCGGCGCAGCCGTCGCGTTGACCATCGACCACGCGGATCGCTCGCCGAGCACCCCGGTCACCGCCGCCGCCGGCCAGCCGGTGGTAAACCCCGGTCCGGGCTCTGTTGAGCAGGTTGCGGCGAAGGTGGTGCCCAGTGTGGTGCAACTCGAGGCCGGTGGGGGTGACCAGTCCACCGAGGGTTCCGGCGTCATCCTCAGCTCCGACGGGCTGATCCTGACCAACAGCCACGTGGTTTCGCCGTCCGCCGACGGTGCACCGGCGGGTGGGGAAACGAAGACCCGCGTGACGTTCAACGATGGCCGCACCGCGCCGTTCCGCATCGTGGGCGCCGATCCGGCCAGCGACATCGCGGTTGTCAGAGCTCTCGGGGTCTCAGGTCTGACACCGGTGACGCTGGGCTCGTCGGCGAGCCTGCGGGTGGGCGACGGCGTGGTCGCGGTTGGATCCCCGCTGGGCCTGCAGAACACGGTCACCAGCGGCATCGTCAGTGCGCTGAACCGGCCGATCTCGGCCACGACGGGCAGCCACAACCCAAACACCGAGCAGCTCAACACCATTCAGACCGACACCGCAATGAACCCCGGCAGCTCCGGCGGCGCGCTGGCCGACATGAGCGGCCGGCTCATCGGCATGAACTCTGCCATCGCATCGCTCGGCGGGGACGCTGCCGACCCCCAGAGCGGCTCGATCGGGCTGGGTTTCGCCATTCCGGTCGACCAGGTCAAAAGCATCGCCGACAAGCTCATCGCCACGGGGAAGCCATAAGCGGCGTCGATTTCGCGCGATTTGGTACGCGCGCGCCGCGAGGGTTCTCCTACTCGGCGACCAATGCCGCAACTCGCACCGGAGCGGACGCGCTCGTCAGGCGGGTGTGGGGAAGTCGGTCGAGAACGCGAGCTCTCCCTGCGCCTCGAGCTCTCGGCCAGGCGTTCCTTGACTGCGTTGTGGATGGCCGTGTAGGAGTCGCTGCCGAGCGCGATCCGCACGTTGGAACATGAGGTCCTGTCCCGGCATCACTTCGCCACCCGGTCCGAGGCCCGTGCGGTCGTTGTCGCCTGGTGCCTGGATTTTTACAACCACCGCCGCCGGCATAGCTCCGCCGGACTGCAGTCACCCGACCACTACGAGAAGACCACCGCAGAACAACAGGCCGCGGCATAACCGCCTGCAGACCGTCTCAGTTGAGGATGGGCATCCGGGCAGGAAACGCAACTTGCTGGCCAGCATGATGCGGCACCGTTTCCGATCCGCTCTGCCGGTGTTACCACCGCGGGTCATGCGATCGCCCCATGCGCAGATCTCCCGAATCTGTGGGCGTTTTTCTCTTGGATGAGACGGGAACGAGTGCTGCAATCAGCACAAGGAGTCGGCACGATGGATTAGGGAGTGTGATGGGGAACTACAACCCGGCCATGCAGAAGGTGCATCTGGCCGACGTCGAAAGCGACGCACACGGATTGATCTCGAAGCGCACGGCGGAGTTCGACGGCCTGTCTGTCACGCAGGTGACCTTCGACAGGGGAGCTCGTTGGTCCAACGATCTCAAGGAGTACGCCGGCACCGAGCTATGCGAGCTACCCCATGTGGCGCTGGTAATCGGTGGTGCCCTTGGAGTGCAGATGGCGGACGGTTCGGAAGAAGTCTTCTCTGCAGGCGACGTGATGCTGCTTCCGCCAGGACATGACGCCTGGACGGTTGGCGAGGAGGCGTGCACCTTCGTCGAGTTCTCTCGTGGGAACGACTACTACGCATGACGGTTGGTGATGGGTTGCCGGTGCACCGGCACATGGTTGACAAGACAGTCGCCCGCCGCCAAGTCACCAGGCACGTCTCACAAAGGGATCCTTCAGCGGGAACTGACACGCCACAACGTCACCCAGATCCATCACCCAGACGCCGACGTCGAAAGCGGGGCCGGCTTCCGCTTGCCGCGGCTGGGTGTGATGATGTGCGGGTCAGGTACATCATGTCCACCGGCTACCGTTGTCTCAGTGCCCATCGCATCGCTTGGTTTTCGCACCGACATCATGTTGCTCGCGCTGGGTGGCTCATCGATCACCGAGCATGACGGGCTGACTGTCGTCGCGACGCCACGCACGCCGGACTTCTGGTGGGGCAACTTCGTGTTGGTGCCGGACGCCAACGCCCTGGATGCCGCGGTCGCGCTGCACGCCGAGATGTTCCCCGAGGCCGACTTCGTCTCGGTCGGTATCGACGGGACCGACGGGGCGCTCGGTATCGACGCAGCGGCCGCCGGCCGCGGGCTGACCGTTGAGCGCAGCACGGCCCTCAGCTCGACCGCGGTGTGTCTGCCGCCCCGCCCGAACACCGACGCCGAGGTGCGCCGGCTGCACAGTGACGAGGACTTCGAGGCGGCCGCGGACCTGCAGTACACGAACCACCCCGCCAGCGGGCGCGGCTTCGTTGCAAGCCGCTTCAGGACGTGGCGCTGGCTGGCGGACGAAGGGCATGGGGCGTGGTTCGGCGCGTTCCTCGACGGGCGGCTGTGCACCGGCCTGGGCCTCTACAGCGACGGCAACGGCGTGGCCCGCTTCCAGGCGGTCGACACGCATCCGGACTACCGCCGGCGCGGGCTCGCCGGGACGCTCGTGCACCACGCGGGCGCCGAAGGGCTGACGTGGCCGGGGGTCGAGACGCTGGTGATCGTCGCCGATCCCGGGGACGAGGCGATCCGGGTTTACCGGTCCGTGGGCTTCGACGGGACCGAAACGCAGGTCCAGCTGCTGCGCAAGCCGCCAGGCCACGCCTAGCCGCTTGAGGATGGTGGCGAGGTCGAAGAACATGCCGGCCGGCATCGCCTCGTCCGTCACGGTCGCCTGATGGGCCAGCTCGGCGATGTCGGGCCAGTACTCCTCGAGGCTCGGCTCGGACGGTCCGGCGACGGCCAGCGTCACCGGTCTGCCCAGCGCGCCGGTGAGCAGCTCCCCGAAGCGGGCGCCGCCCGGTGCACCGAGCGCAGATAGCCGTCTCGACCCTCGACATGCTGGAGCCGCGGCAGGACCTGGATGCTCCGGTCGCCGAAATTGCAATGTTTTATTGGACGATCTGCAC
>Ga0068865_100002998_pt1 | contig 10083 bp, 8 predicted proteins | sample KBSMisM12_FD_75293 | JGI IMG/M metagenome (GOLD analysis project Ga0068865, IMG submission 75293) | Miscanthus rhizosphere microbial communities from Kellogg Biological Station, Michigan, USA - KBS Miscanthus M1-2 | ecosystem: Host-associated > Plants > Roots > Rhizosphere > Soil ...
GCGAGCGCGGCGCTGACCTGGCCGGTGCCGCATCCGAGATCGCCGACCGTCCACGTGCCTTCGGCGAGGGCCGCGAGCGCCGCGAGGTGGGAGCGATCGCCGAACAGCTCGTCGCGCATGCGATCCCACTGCCCGGCGGACGAAGAGAAGAACTCCTGCGACTTGGTCCGGCGCTCGGCGAGCGCCGCCTGCAGCCGGCGCTGATCCTGCGCCGCCGCCGGCGACGAGCCGACCTGCTCGCGGACCAGCAGCCACAGCCGGCGCATCGACGGATCGAGATCGTCGCGCGTCATCGTATAGAGATTGCTGGTGCCTTCCGCGCGCGCCGCCACCCAGCCGCTGTCGGCCAGCGCCTTCAGGTGCCGGCTGACCGTGGACTGCGGCAGCTGGACGATGCCGCACAGCTCGGACACCGTCAGCTCCCGGCGATCGAGCAGCAGCAGCACGCGGCTGCGCGTCGTGTCCGCCAGCGAGGCGAGATGATCGTGGATTGCTGCCGGGCGTGCATTCATCCGTATAGCCGGATGCAAGGATACATAACGTGGCGCTGCGCGTCAAGGCGCGCTGCCCGTTCCGCATCCCGGTCGGCGGCCGGCCGGGGCCGGCGCCGTGGGATGATGGCGCCATGACGCTCGATGTCTCCGAGGTGTCGCGGGATGAACTCATCAGTGGGCTGCGCGCCAGGCGCATCACCCTGGTGGACGTGCTCTCGCCGGAGTCGTTCGCGGCGATGCACATCCCCGGCGCCATCAACCTGCCGGTCGTCGACCTCGCGCGTCGCGCCGCCGAAGTGCTGCCGGACCGCGCCGCCGCGGTCGTCACCTATTGCGGCGGCCCCACTTGACCGCTCGGTGCGCAGGCCGTGAGCCTGCTCCGCGAGCTCGGCTACGCCAACGTCGGCCACTACCCGGGTGGGCTGATGGAATGGCTGGAGCTCAATCTGCCGACCGAGCCCTCGTCCGTCCGCCGCGCGGATCCGCCGCAGCAGTCGAGCGATCGATCCGGGCGCACGGGACCGCCGTCCGCAGCGCCTCACCCGCACCTGGCGCCGCGGTCCCGCCTCGCGCTGCGGTCGTCCTGGTCCTCCCGTTTCATCGACGCGCTCGCTGAGCGCTCCGTTGGCGCGCTGTTCTGGCTGTGGCTGGAGATCGTGCTCGGCTGCGGGCTCGCGTACTGGCTGATCGCATCGCTGTTCCCGCAGTTCGCGCTGATGTCCAACGGCGCGCCGATTCCGGGCGGCCTTCCCGGGCTGCTCCCCGCGCTGTACTTCAGCGCCGTGACCGCGACCTCGATCGGATACGGCGACATCGTGCCGGCCGGCGTGGCGCGCGTCCTCGCGGTCGGCGAAGGGATCGCCGGGTTGATTCTCTTCGGCTGCGTGGTCTCGAAGTTCGTCTCGCGGCGGCAGGAAGAGCTGATCGGCCAGATCCACCGCATCGCGTTCGAGGATCGCCTCGGCCGCGTGCGGACCAACCTGCTGCTCGTCCGCACCGAACTGCAGGCGACCGCGCGGCTGTGCGAAGGGCGCGACATCCCGCCGCCCGAAGCGGTCGCTCGCGTCGAAAGCGCGGCGATGGTGTTCGTCGGCGAGCTGCACGCGGTGCACGACCTGCTCTACCGGCCCCAGGACACGCCGGAAGAAGCGGTCCTCGAGGCCATCCTCGCCGGCCTCGCCTCGGTGTTCCGCGAGTTCAACGAGCTCCTGGCGTGCGTCCAGGCGCAGCGCGCCGAACGTCCGCCGGCCCTGACCGCCAGCGTCAGCACCATGTCCCGCCTGGCGCGCGAGATCTGCGGCGATTGCGTGCCGCGCGAGTTCGCGCCGGCGCTGCGGACCTGGATGGATCAGATTCAGCGGATGGCGGGCGAAGTCGAGCAGATCTGAATCGTGTTCGCGTTCGGCTGCACCGCGCAGTAGTTGGCGATCGCGCGCTGGACCTCTTCGCGCGCCAGGCGCTGGTCGCGCGCGCGCTTCGCGTCGGCGGCGGCGTGCAGGCCTTGCTGCAGCAGGCCGAGCAGGTTGAAGCCGATGGCCGGCGGCTGCCAGCCGATCGGATCGAGCTGCCACGCGGGCTTCTCGAAGATGTCGTGCATCGGGTGGATCGCCTCGATGTGGATCTTGAAGTCGGCTTCCTGCTCCACCGGCGTCAGCCGCAGCGGCGTCCGCTGCAGGACCGCCTTCATCCGCGCGAGCGACGGATCCGGTGCGGCCTCCTGCGCGTGCGCGGCGGCTCCGCCGAGGATCATCGAGCACGCCAGCAGGAGCGTCGCTCTCATCGGACCGGAGTATCGCAGATCTGGATGCCGGCGCCGTTGTTCGGCTGCGCGCCGCAGTACTGCGCCACGGCCGCTCGCACTTCCTCTTTCGCGGCCGCCTCAGCGCTCGTCCGTTCCCATTTCGAGATCGAGTGCTGCGCTTTCCCGCCGAGGTACTTCCCCACCAGGTTCTCGATCAGAATCGTCAGCAGCTCGGACTGATTGAAGGCGCCGAACTGCTGGCGCAGCGGGTTGTCCACGGGCGGGAACATGATCCGGTTCTGCTCGGCCATGTAGACGCCGCCTGCAGGGACATATCCGGCCTTGTAATCGAGCGTCGCGAGCAGCTCATCGATCCTCCGGCGTTCCTGAATCTGCATCCGGAACAGGGGGCGCTCGTCGGTGGTGCTCAAGGCCAGGGCGGGGGTCGTTTCGAGCGCTTCGCGGATTTTCGCGACCGACACGGGGAGCTTCAGCTCCTCCTGGCCGGTAGCCGGCGCGTCCTTCGTGTCCACCGTCTCCGGCCTGGAGGACGATGATGGAGGCTGTGCCGCCGCGGGCGAGGCCAGGAGGGTCGCCGTAAACAGCAGAGCCATTGGGCGCATGGTGGTTAGGACGCTGCGGGGCCGCCCGCAGCTTGTCCCAGAGTAGCGTACGCGTGCATGACGGGGGCCACCAAACGCCGTCCGTTTTCGAACAGATGCAAGGGCGGCTGGCGAAGCGTAGAATGCGAACGACGGAGGCGAGGATGCATCAAGTCCTGCGCGCGGATCAGATCGAGCTGGCAGACGCCATCGCCGAGGGTGCGAAGCGCCGGCCCAGCCAGGCGTTCGGCGAATACTTCTCCAGCAAGGGCGGCTCGTGCGCGCTCGGCGCGGCCTACGAAGGCGCCTACGCGCTGCCGCAGGAAGCCGGCTCGATCCGGCCCCGGCTCGATCGCCTGTTCGACTGCCTCGAGAACGTCCGGCGGCGCTGCCCCGAAGGCTGCAACAAGCGCCTGCCGCTCAACGCGATCATCCTGCACCTGAACGACGATCATCACTGGACCCGCGAACAAATAGTCACGTGGCTTCGGAAGTAGTCGTTGGTCGTTAGCCGTTCGTCTTGCCGGAACTCCCCGACGTCGTCGTCTACCTCGAGGCGCTGACCCGTCACGTCGTCGGACGCCGCCTCGAACGTCTCGTCCTCCACAGCCCGTTCGTGCTCCGTACCGTCGATCCGCCGATCGACGCGCTTCAGGGCCAGGTCGTCCGCGGCGTGCGGCGTGTCGGCAAGCGCATCGTTCTCGCGTTTGACCATGAGCTCTTTCTCGTCATCCACCTGATGATTGCCGGCCGCCTCCGCTGGCGGGAGCCGGGCAAGAAATCGGGGATGGGTCCCAAGCTGGTGCTCGCCGCGTTCGTCTTCGAGCACGGCACGCTGTTCTTCACCGAAGCGAGCTCGAAGAAGCGCGCGTCGCTGCAGCTGGTGCGCGGCGAGGCGGCGCTGCGGGCGCTCGACCCCGGCGGCGTCGAGCCGCTCGACGCCACGCGCGAACAGTTTCACGAGGCGCTCACCCGCGAGAGCCACACGCTGAAGCGTGCGCTCACCGATCCCCACCTGTTCAGCGGCATCGGCAACGCGTACTCGGACGAGATCCTGCACGCGGCCAGGCTGTCGCCGCTCAAGCTGTCGAGGACGCTGACCGACGCGGAGTTCGCGCGGCTGTACGACGCCACGCGGGAGACGCTCACACGCTGGGCGGACCTGCTGCGGGCGCAGACCGGCGACGGGTTTCCCGAGAAGGTGACCGCCTTCCACGGCGAGATGGCGGTCCATGGCCGCTTCAAGCTGCCGTGCCCGGTCTGCGGCACGCCGGTACAGCGCATCGTCTACGCGTCCAACGAGTGCAACTACTGCGCGACCTGCCAGACCAACGGCCGCCTGCTCGCCGACCGCGCTCTATCCCGCCTGCTGAAGGACGACTGGCCCCGTTCGATCGACGATCTCTGACACTTGCGATCTGTGTATCAACACATGTAGATTTATAGATGTGAAACAGGCGTCGGCGCTCTACCGGCTGCTCGGCGACGAGGCGCGGCTGCGCCTCCTCCGGGTGTTGTCCAGCGAGCGGCTCAACGTGACCGAGCTGACCGGCGTGCTCGGGCTCGCCCAGTCCGGCGTCTCGCGCCACCTCGGCCTCCTCAAGGACGCCGGCCTGGTGGCCGAAGAGCGAGATGGCGGCTTCAGCTACTACCGGGCGGCCACGCCGGCCGGCGCCGGCGCGCCGCTGGCCGCCATCCTCCAGGCGCAGTTCGACGCCTCCGCCTCGGACCCCGCGGTACGCGCCGACGAGGCGCGCCTGCAGGAAGTGCTGCGGCTGCGGAAGGAGAACTTCGACGCGCACGCCGGACCCGACACGCGCGACGCGCGCCAGCTGGTGCCGGGACGAAGCTGGGCGGCCTGGTCGCGTGCGCTCGGCTTGCTGATGCCGCGGGTGAAGGTCGCCGACCTCGGCTGCGGTGAGGGCTACCTGACGATTGAGGCCGCGCGCTGGGCCTCGCGGGTGATCGCCGTCGATCGCTCCGAGGTCGTCCTCACCCGCGCCAAGGCGCTCGCGCAGCGGCGCCGCGTCTCGAACGTCATCTGGAAGAAGGGCGAGCTCGAGCACCTGCCGATGAAGGACGCGTCGGTCGACATCGCGATGCTGTCGCAGGCGCTGCACCACGCGCAGGCCCCGGCGCGCGCCGTCGCCGAGGCGGCGCGGGTCACGACCCCGGGCGGCCGGGTGCTGCTGCTCGACCTGCGGGCGCACGACGAGGAGTGGGTGCGCTCGAAGCTCGGCGACCGGCGCCTCGGATTCGCTGACGAGGAGCTCCGGCGGATGCTCACCGCGTCGGGCCTGACCGACGTCAAGGTGGGTGTCGGCGCGCGAAAGGCCGGCGATCCGTTTACGGTGCTCGTGGCGGCCGGCGTCAAGCCCGCCACGAACCACGCCAAACGCACCAGGCAGACGAAACCCCATGACCTCTAACGTACGCACGCAACTCGACGCGCTCCTCGCCAAGCGGATCCTCGTGCTCGACGGCGCGATGGGGACGATGGTGCAGCGGCACCAGCTCACGGAAGCCGACTTCCGCGGCCAGCGGTTCAAGGACCATCCGAAAGATCTCCGCGGCAACAACGACGTGCTCGTGCTGACGCGTCCCGACGTCATCGCCGAGATCCACCGGCAGTACCTCGAGGCCGGCAGCGACATCATCGAGACGAACACGTTCAGCAGCACCTCCGTGGCGCAGGGCGACTACGCGCTCGAGCCGCTCGTCTACGAGCTGAACCTCGAAGGCGCGAAGCTGGCCCGCGCCGCCTGCGACGAGTACACCGCGAAGGATCCGTCGCGGCCTCGGTTTGCCGCCGGCGCGATCGGCCCGACCAACCGGATTCTCTCGATCTCCCCCGACGTCAACAACCCGGCGTTCCGCAACCTGACGTTCGACGCGCTGCGCGACGCGTTCAAGGAGCAGGCGCGCGGCCTGATCGACGGCGGCTGCGACCTGCTGCTGGTCGAAACCATCGTCGACACGCTGAACGCCAAGGCCGCGATTGTCGCCATCGAAGAGCTCTACGCCGAACGGCGTACGCCGCTCGCCGAACGACTGCCGCTCATGATCTCCGTGACGATCACCGACCGCAGCGGCCGGACGCTGTCGGGGCAGACGATCGACGCGTTCTGGGTGTCGATCGCGCACGCCAGGCCGTTCAGTGTCGGGATCAACTGCGCGCTCGGCGCGCGCGACATGCGCCCGTACCTGGCGGAGCTGGCGGAGATCGCCACCTGCTACGTGAGCTGCTATCCCAACGCCGGCCTGCCCAATGCCTTCGGCGCCTACGACGAGCAGCCGAAGCAGACCGGCGACTACCTGACCGAGTTCGCCACCAGCGGCTTCGTGAACATCGTCGGCGGCTGCTGCGGCACGACGCCGGACCACATCGCCTCCATCGCGCAAGGCGTGGTCGGGCTGCCTCCCAGAGGAATTAAGAATTCGGAATCAAGAATTAAGAAGAATTCGTACACGCAGTTCGCGGGCCTCGAGACGCTGACCATTCGACCCGACGCGAACTTCCAGATGATCGGCGAGCGGACCAACGTCACCGGGTCGCTGAAGTTCGCGCGGCTGATCAAGGCCGGCGACTATGCCACCGCGACCGAGGTGGCGCTCGAGCAGGTGCGCGGCGGCGCCAACCTCATCGACATCAACATGGACGAGGGCATGCTCGACTCCGAGCAGGCGATGACGCATTTCCTGAACTACATCGGCACCGAGCCCGACATCGCCCGCGTCCCGTTCATGATCGACAGCTCGAAATGGTCGGTGATCCTCGCCGGGCTGAAATGCGTGCAGGGCAAGGCGGTCGTCAACTCGATCAGCCTGAAGGAAGGCGAGGCCGATTTCCTGGCGAAAGCCGCGATCGTCCAGCATTTCGGCGCCGGCGTCGTGGTGATGGCGTTCGACGAGCAGGGCCAGGCCGACACGATCGAGCGGAAGGTGTCGATCTGCCAGCGCGCCTACGCGCTGCTGACCGAACGCGCCGGGTTCGATCCCTCCGACATCATCTTCGACCCGAACATCCTCGCGATCGCGACCGGGCTCGAGGAGCACAACGCCTACGCGATCAACTTCATCGAGGCGACCCGGATCATCAAGGCGACCTGCCCGGGCGTGAAGATCAGCGGCGGCGTCAGCAACCTGTCGTTCTCCTTCCGCGGCAACGACGTGGTCCGCGAGGCGATTCACTCCGCGTTCCTGTATCACGCGATCAAGGCCGGCATGGACATGGGGATCGTCAACGCCGGCCAGCTGGTCGTCTACGAGGACATCCCGAAGGATCTGCTCGAGCACGTCGAGGACATCATCTTCAACCGCCGGCCGGACGCGACCGAGCGGATGGTGGAGTTTGCGGCGACGGTGAAGGGCGGCGCGACCAGGCGCGAGCACGATCTGACCTGGCGCGAGGCCGGCGTCGAAGCGCGGCTGTCGCACGCGCTGGTCCACGGCGTCGTCGACTTCATCGAGAGCGACGTCGAGGAGGCGCGGCAGCGCTACGCCAGGCCGCTGGACATCATCGAAGGCCCGCTGATGGACGGCATGAAGATCGTCGGCGAGTTGTTCGGCGCCGGCAAGATGTTCCTGCCGCAGGTGGTGAAGAGCGCGCGGGCGATGAAGCGCGCCGTGGCCTACCTCGAGCCGTTCATGGCGGCCGAGCGCGAGGCGCGGATGGCCGCGGGCGGCGCCGCCGAGACCGCGTCGAAGGGCAAGATCGTCCTGGCGACGGTCAAGGGGGACGTTCACGACATCGGCAAGAACATCGTCGGCGTGGTGCTCGGCTGCAACAGCTATGAGGTCGTCGATCTCGGCGTCATGGTGCAGTGCGACAAGATTCTGCAGACCGCGATCGACGAGAAGGCCGATCTGATCGGGCTGAGCGGGCTCATCACCCCGTCGCTCGACGAGATGGTGCACGTCGCGAAGGAGATGGCGCGCCGCGATATCCACCTGCCGCTCCTCATCGGCGGCGCGACGACCAGCCGCCAGCATACGGCGGTGAAGATTGCGCCGGAGTACGGCGAAAGCACGGTCCACGTGCTCGACGCGTCGCGCGTGGTCGACGTGGTGGCGAGCCTGATGAGCGACGATCGCCGCGCGGCGTTCGAAGAGACCAACCGCGGCTTGCAGGAAACGCTGCGGTTCCAGCACAGCCAGCGGAAGGAGAAGCCGCTGCTGCCGTATGAGACCGCGTTCGCCAACCGCCTGAAGATCGATTGGCCGGCCGAGACGCTGCCGGAGCCGCCGTTCATCGGCCGGCGCATCGTCAACGTGCCGCTCGCGGATCTGGTCCCCTACATCGACTGGACCTTCTTCTTCGCGGCGTGGGAGCTGAAAGGGCGCTATCCGGCGATCCTGAAGCACCCGGAGTACGGCAAGGCGGCGCGCGATCTCTACGACAGCGCACAGGTGCTGCTGGATCGGATCGTCGGCGAGAACCTGCTGACGGCGACCGGCGTCTACGGCTTCTGGCCCGCGGCCAGCGAAGGCGACGACATCGTCGTGTACCCGGATCGCGAGCACAGCGGAGAGCTCGTGCGGTTCAACCTGCTGCGGCAGCAGGAAGCGATCGCGGACGGCAAGCCCGATCTCTCGCTCGCCGACTTCATCGCGCCGCGCGAGGCGCTCGGCGGCGGGCGTAGCGACTATCTCGGCGCCTTCGCGGTCACCGCCGGGATCGGCGCCGATGCGCTGGCGAGGCAGTTCGAGGGCGAGCTGGACGACTACAGCGCGATCCTCGTCAAGGCGCTCGCCGACCGCTTCGCCGAGGCGTTCGCGGCGTATCTCCATCAGCAGTCACGCCGGGAGTGGGGGATCGACGAAGCCCGCAGCGTCGACGAGGTGCACCACGAGAGCCACCGGGGCATTCGCCCGGCGTTCGGCTATCCCGCGTGCCCCGACCACAGCGAGAAGTTCAAGCTGTTCGAGCTGCTCGGCGCGGCGGAGGTCGGCATCGCGCTGACCGAAAACGCGGCGATGACGCCCGCCGCCAGCGTCAGCGGCCTGTACTTCGCGCACCCGCAGGCGCGTTATTTCACGGTCGGCCGCCTTGGCGAGGATCAGGTCGCCAGCTACGCGAAGCGGAAGGGGCAGTCGATCGAGCAGGTCGAGCGGTGGCTGACGCCGAACCTCTCGTACGAGCCGGCGCGCTGCTGAGCCCCTTTTCGTGATTGCCGCGACAGTTTGGTAATTTTTTCAGCCCGGCCGTTCCTCGAGCTCAGCTGAAATTCGTTCGACTCTGTCGGCTCGTGTTCCAGATGAGCTCACAACGGTAAGAGGATTGCCCTGCCGTTGCACAGATCCTCATGAAAATTTTGTCCGGCGCAGTACGAGTGTGCGCTCTCGTGCTGATGTGCGCAGCTCCGGCGGCGGCCGCGACGATTCCGCTGGCGGCCGGCGGCGACCTCCAACAGGCGATCAACAGCGCGTCGCCCGGCGACACGATTGCTCTCGCGCCGGGTGCCACCTTCACCGGTAACTTCACGCTCCCCGCCAAGACCGGGGACGCGGTCATCACCATCCGCACTGCCGGCGACCGCGATCTGCCCGGCGACGGCGTCCGCGTGTCTCCCGCAAATACCGGCGCGCTGGCCGTGATCCGGCCCGGCGGGAGCGGCGCCGCGATTCGCACGGCAGCCGGGGCCCACCACTGGCGGTTGATGCTGCTGGAGGTGCAGGGCGCCGGCGGCGGCGACCTGATGACCCTGGGAGACGGATCGAGCGCGCAGACTTCGCTCTCACAGATTCCTCACGACTTGATCGTCGATCGTCTCTACATCCATGGCGACGCCGAGAAGGGACAAAAGCGCGGCATCGCGCTCAACAGCGCGTCCACGACCGTGACCGGCTCGTATATCTCCGACATCAAGCTGGTCGGGCAGGATTCCCAGGCCATTTGCGGGTGGAACGGGCCGGGTCCATTTACGATCACCAACAACTATCTCGAGGCCGCCGGCGAGAACCTGATGTTCGGCGGGAGCGATCCCAGCGTCCCGAACCTCGTCCCCGCCGACATCACGGTCGCCGACAACTATGTGACCAAGCCGGTTTCCTGGCGGGCGGAGAAGTGGAGCGCGAAGAACCTGATCGAGCTCAAGAACGCGCGGCGCGTCGCCATCGCGCGCAACGTCTTCGAGAACAACTGGGAAGGCGGTCAGCCGGGGTTCGCCATCGTGTTCACGGTGCGGAACCAGGACGGCAGGTGCACCTGGTGCCAGGTCGATCACGTCACCTTCGAGCAGAACGT
>Ga0068865_100002999_pt1 | contig 10083 bp, 6 predicted proteins | sample KBSMisM12_FD_75293 | JGI IMG/M metagenome (GOLD analysis project Ga0068865, IMG submission 75293) | Miscanthus rhizosphere microbial communities from Kellogg Biological Station, Michigan, USA - KBS Miscanthus M1-2 | ecosystem: Host-associated > Plants > Roots > Rhizosphere > Soil ...
GAGGGTCACTTGGAACCATTTTTTATCCCGCCCGCCCCACTGCCCGCTACGCGGGCGGCCAGTTATGGCATCTCTTTCGCAGATTCCTCCCCGGGCGGGGTTTGTCTGGTCGCCGCGATTTCCCGAATCTGATGCCGCCGCGAGAATCTTCCTTTGCGGGGCTTAAAGGTTGCGAAGTTGCACCGGCAGGCTTCACACCGCATTGCGGACGCGCCCAGGCGCAATAGAATTCGCGTCCACCGAGGCGGATTGTAATACCGCGGAGCCCAACTGGTCAGCTCCTGGCGATAGCATTTGGGACATCGCGCAAATCTCCAGGATTGCTTGGCCCACACGCTGGTCTCCCAACGGCTTCGGCAGCGGCGGCACCGTAGCTGCGTCAGCCCCACCAGGCTTTTGACGTGCTCGATTACCCCCCGCGCATGCGACACCCGCGCGTCGCGTATCCCGCATTGTGGGCAATCTAGCTGCATGGGAGGCCGTACTAGGCTTTTATATCGGCCTTTTTTCGCGCATGGATATAGGAATCGACGTACGCCGAGAGGGCCTTCTGGAGCTGCTGGCGCACCCCTGTACCCGCTCGAATTACTAGTCCTTCGATGGAAACCACAGGCAGAAGCTCGCGCGTAGTGGAGGTGATGAATACCTCATCGGCGGCCTCCAGATCCGCCGGTAGGAGCGTTTTCTCCGAAATGCGCAAGCCGGGAATCCGAACCTCATCAAGCAACAGCGCACGCGTCACCCCGGGCAGGCAGCCGGACGTAAGCGGCGGCGTCCAAACCTGATCGCCTTGAGAGGCGAAAATATTGGCTGAGGTGCACTCGGCAACTTCTCCGCGCTCATTCAAAAGCACCACTTCGTCCAAACCCTGATCATGCGCGCGCTCATACCAGGTGAGATTTTCCGACCACGAGAGATTCTTGGTGCCGGCGAATTCGTTGGCTGCGTGGCGCGCGTTGGGGATCAATCCCAGCTTCACGCTGTCTCCCCAGCGATTCACATCTGCGGTGAACGCGATCACGTCGAACGGACGCATCTGGCCGGGACCTTCGAACATGCCGCCGCGATTGCGGACCACCGCGACGCGCAGTGTGGCATTCCAGGCTCGGTTCGCGTCGATCAGGCGGTACAAGCGCTGCGCGAGCCAATCCTGTTCGGCCGGAAATGGAACGTGCAGCTTGGCGGCGTCGATCTGCATCCGATGCCAGTGGCGTTCCCAGGCGAACAGGACGCCGTCGTAGACGCGAATGGTGGAGAACACTCCCCAGCCGTTCAGCAAACCGACCTGCCCGGCCGAGAGATCCTGCGTGCTGGTATCGCGGATATCGTCGTTGTGGAGCAGAAAGCTGTGCATGAGGATATACCTCATTCTATCTGGGATTCGCTGGATTACCGTGTGGAGCGGGCTTAGCCCGTCCCCTTTTTCAATACAAGACTAGTGATTCTTAGCTCTTACCGGCAGCCTTCTTCATCACGATGCTGACGTCGTCAGGGTTGATCAGATCCGGCACAGTCCAGCCGTCCAGATTGTATTCGGACATGCACTGCTCGGCGAAGCCCTTATACTTCGCGGTCTGGCCGAGCGCCTCGGCCACCATCAGCACTTCGAAGCGAATGCTTTCGTGGCTGCCGAAATAATTGCGTTCGTACAGCTCGTGGCGACCGCCGAACTCGGTTCCGATGGCGTCCCACATGAGCTTCATCAGCTTGATGCGTTCCTCAGCCGAGTAGTTATTCGACCCGCGCGCGTACTGGTCCAGATATTTGCGGATCTCCGGATTCTTCAGATCGCTCGAGTGCGACGGGAGATAGATCAGCGCGCTGGCCAGGACGTTCTCGACGATCTCCTTGAGCTTCGGATAAAGCGTGCTCGCGGCGACGCGGTACGCGAGACCCGCGTCGAGGTTGGGCAGCACATAGCCGGGCGTCCACGGTGTGGTCGCTCGCGCCATGGCATCCGTCAGGGCCCAGAACAGGTTGCGCCATGCCAGAACTTCGCCCACCTGAGCCTGCACGCCGCGGAAATCCTTGGTGCCGGTAGCTTCCACAGCTTTGAGCAACAAGCCTGCGATAAAGTCGAGCTTGACGGCCAGGCGTATGCAGCCGTGAAACATGAAGCGCGGCAAAAAGCCCGAGCGCGGGAAGAAGTTGTTGACCTTGTCGATATCGCCGTAGGCGAAGACATTCTCGAAGGGCACGAAAACTTTGTCGAAAACGATGATGGAATCGTTCTCATCCAGCCGGCTGGAAAGCGGGTAATCGAACGGGCTGCCGGTCGCGGCCGCGGCCAGCTCGTACGACGGGCGGCAGAACAGTTTCACGCCGGGCGCGTCGGTTGGCACGATGCAGACGAAAGCGAAATCTTTGGTCTTGATGGGCAGCGCGCCGTTATTGGCGATGAAGTTGTAGTGCGTCAGCGACGACGTCGTGGCGACGACCTTTGCGCCGCTCACGATCAGGCCGGCATCGGTTTCCTTCTCGACGTGCATGTAGACGTCGCGGACCTCTTCCAGTTGCTTGTTGCGATCCACTGGAGGGTTGACGATAGCGTGGTTGACGAAGGTGACTTCTTCCTGTACCTTCTTGTACCAGCGCTTGGCGTTGTCTTCGTACGGCGCATAGAATCCGGAGTTCGCGCCCAGCGTGGCAAGAAAAGCAGCCTTGTAGTCCGGGCTGCGGCCCATCCAGCCATACGACACGCGGGCCCATTCGGCAATTGCGTCACGCGACCCTACTAATTCCTCGGCCGTATGCGAGGCGCGGAAGAACTTGTGCGTGTAACCGCCGCTGCCTGTGTCGGTTTCGGTGCAGATGATGCTCTTGCGCTGGTCATGCAAGGCGTCATACAACCGCGCCATCATCCGGACGGTGTTGCGAAAGGCCGGATGCGTGGTGACGTCCTTGACGCGCTCCCCGTAAATCCAGATTTCACGGCCGTCGCGCAGGCTTTCGATGTATTCCTGGCCGGTGAAGGGCCGTGTTCGTCCGGCCGAAGTTGACTCGCCCATGTGGTATTTCCCCCTTACGTCCGCATGCGGAATACAAAATATAGTCCCACAAGAGAGAAGACCACATCCGGAGACCACGCCGCCAGTTGCGGTGGCAGTTCACTCAAATTGCCTAGCTGCTCGAAAACCTGGTCCACCGACCAATAGGCAATATAGATCGCGAAGCTGAGCCCGACGCCGGCCATCGCACCGCGGGTTCCCGCCTGAAATGCGAAGGGCGCGGCGACCAAGGCAAGGATAAACGCAAACAGAGGCACCGAAAACTTCTTGTAAAACTGGACTTGCAGCGGAACCGTCTCGAATCCGCTCTGCTTCAGCTCATCGATATAGGCGCGCAGTTCCTGAAAGTTCATCTGAGGAGTTTGTTTTTTTTCTTTGACGAAGTAATCCGGCGTTTCCTGTAGCTCGGGAAAGACCCGGATACCGCCCATGAAATCGACCACAGCGCCGGATTCCATGCCCTTCATCTCGCGGCTCCAGCCATTCTGGAATACCCACGCAGATAGCGCCGGCTCCCAACGGGCGCGCTCCGCGGAGATGTGCTTTTTCAAGCGAAACGTTGTCGGCTCGATTTCGAAAACGTTCACGCCGGACATCACCTGCTGGTTCTGATCGAAGTACTTGTAGTAGTAGATACGATCTTCGAGGCCGTAGAACCAGTTCCGCCGAGGATCGAGAAAGGTCTGCGCGGGGCGGCCTTTGATCTCGGCACGAATGGCGTCCTGGATGCGGTCGGCCTCCGGAACCCAGTAATGATCGAAGGCGAACAGTCCGGCGCTGAGGAGCAGTCCGCCTACCAGGATCGGCACCGCCAGGCGGTATACGCTGACGCCGCATGCCTTGAACGCTGTGACTTCATTGTTCTTGGCGAGCACGCCGAATACGACCAGCACCGCTGTCATTACGCTGATGGGCGTGAACCGGTAGATCAGGCGCGGCGAAAGAAAGAAGAGATAAGTAAACACGCGCCCCATGGAGATGTGGTTCTTGATGATGTCGCTCAGCAATTCGAAGAACGTGAAGACGTGTGTCAATAGCAGGAAGCTGAGTAGCCATAGAACGAAGTAGAAGATGAAGCTGGAAAAGAGATAGGTGTCCACCACCTGTGGCAGCAGGGGGAACCACATTTTGGGCTGGATGCGATCCAGCAGGCGCGGGATATTTTCCTGCGGCGCGCGGCTCGGCGAACGGAACAAGCGAGTCAGGCGACCGATATAGTCGCGGTCGCCCGGAGCCTCCAGGCGGGCCAGCATGGTGAAGCCGAGAATGGCGAAGGCGATGTTGGGCATCCACACCGCAAGGCCGGCTGGCAGCGTTCCCTCCAGGGCAAAATGGATCGCCGTGATCCGGCCCATGAAGTACAGGAACGCCAGACCGACCGTCAGGACGTACGCGGACGATTTTCCGGAGCGCCGGGATCCCACTCCCAGCGGAATGCCGGTCAGCGCCAGCAGCATGCACGCCAGAGGCAGAGCCAGGCGTTGATGAAATTCGATGCGAGCCTCCAGCGTACGCTTAGGGTCTTCGTTCTCGTCATACGCGAGCCGGTAGAGCGGGAGCGTGTCCATTTCGATCACGGGCTTGGACGGCTGCACTTCGTCTTGACGCTTCGCTTGCAGAATCTCGTCACGGCCGGGCGAGGAAGTGACCTTGTATTCGGACGGATCTTTGCCGGCCTCATAGATGCTGGGATTCGTTAAGGAAAGCTGCAGGCTATTCTGGGCAGCATCGGGAACAACGATCGCTTCCGAGGCCAGGGTCACGCGCGGACTGTTACCGTGTTCGGTGGAAGGTGTGACGTCCGCCAGAAAAATGCGGCGCCAGTGTGTGGTGGTTCCGGACGGCAGGTCACTGATATAGATAATCGTGTTCGGGAACTGCTCTTGAAATACGCGCGCCTGGACCTCGGCGGTCAACTGGCCGGCGATGAGCTGGTTCTGGATCGCATAGCGCTCGCGGATGGACCACGGTGTCAGCCACAATGACGCCGCCGCGGCCACCAGGGTGGCCAGGAATCCGAAGGCCATGATGGGTGCGGCTACCCGCCGGCCGGATACGCCGGCAGCCCGCATCGCGGTGATCTCGCCGTCGCTCGATTTGCGGCTTAACGTGATGAGCGTGCCGACCAGAACGCCCAGCGGGATCGCGTAAGGCAGCGCTTGCGGCAGCACCAGCGCGAAGAGCTTGCCGACCAGACGGGGCGATCCTGAATCGCGCACCAGAAACTCGAACAGTTTGCGCGCGCTTTCCAGGAACAGGACAAACGTGAACAGAATGCAGCCGAGCGCGGCACTGGCGAAGATCTCGCGGAATAGCGTGCGGCTTAAGAGGCGCATAGGTTATGCGAGCGCCATCGGCTCATTAGTTGGCAGCGTTGGGTGGAGGAACCGTAGGCGCTTTGGGCAATTGGTCCGTGGGCGGTTCAAACTCCAGCTCTTCGAACAGCAGGCCTGGAGCAACCACCGACGCCGGCGCCAGATATCCGCCCGCTCCAAGAATCGCCAAAGGAGCGGCGACGTTTACGTAATCGAACTGCGCGGTTTCTGACGATGCCGCCAGAATGTCGCGCAATGCCCTGGTGGTCAGCCCACGGAATCGCATCCCGCGGACCAGTTCCTCACGGCCGTCGGGATAAACGCGATAGATCAGAATGGGCGGGCTCACGGGCCGGGCGGACGAACCACCCGATTGCGCGCTGGCCTGCGCCAGAGACTGAAGCTCGGAACCCGTTGCCGAATAGGGGTAATCGAGCTTACGCACCAGCATTCCGTAGGGCTTCCCGCGCGAAGTGGTCATCTCGATCAAACGTTTCTTTAGATCCGCGAGCGGCGTGGTTTCGCTGGACTTCACGAAAAGATTGCCGATTGCGGCGGAGAAGGTCCCATACGATCCCGGCAGGCGCGCATGGCCGTTCGATACCGGGAATCCTTTGATTGGCTGGCGCGTGGTCAGGAAACTTTTCAAAACGCCCTTTTCAACTACGTTGACGGGTCGCGGCGGAACGCCTTCAATATCGAAAGGATAAAACCCAGCTAGAGGTTTCCCGTTGAACGTCGATTGGGTCGGGTCGTCGGTTACATCGAAAGAATCCGGCAGGACGCGGGCGCCCAGGCGATTCTCCAGCTCACTGGGTGCGAAGGGAACGTTGCGTCCCGGATCGGACATCGGACGGCGGGGAACGCGAAGATTATCTCCTATTAACTGCGCCAGCAACTGCGCGGCCGCGCGCGGCTCCAGCAGCACCGGACCGCTGTAACTTTCGGCCATGGGCGCGTGAACCAGGGCTCGAACGTTCTCGCCGACTTCTGCGATCGATTTGCGCATCTCGGCTTCGTTCGGAAATTTGTCCAGCTCCAGGGATTGAATCGAAACCGCATCGTGCAGCAGCATGCCGTCGGGCGCTTGGCCTTCGGCCTTGGCGTAGACCCAGTACATGTCGTCGTTATAACGAACCGCAGTGCCTTCCGAGTTCATCAGCGTGGTGGGTCCCTGGATCAGTTGCAACTCCAGACCGGAGGAAAGCACTTCCTTGGTTCCGTTAAAAACCGCAGCCAGACGGGATGTGCGCGTAGTCCATTCCTGATCGTCCACTTTTGGGCGGACGACCTTTCCGATACTCACTACCGGCGCAACTTTGGAAAAATCCGGCAAGGATTCGGCGGATGCGTTGGAATTGTTCATCGACGCCCGTTTACGCGCCATGGACTCCACCGCTGCTTTGAATGCTCGATCCGTGCTGAGCCACAGTTCACTGCGGAAGTTGGCGTAATCGTCATCCAGGGGCCAGTTCCCGTCATAACGCGAGCCGGAGTAGATTCCGCTGAAGACGTGCCCGGTATTGTCGAAATCGTAGCTGCCCACCCGAACCTCGGTCGACGGAGAACGGAATCGACTTCGCGATACGTTGACTACCGCACCCATGGAGGCGGATATCCGCAGCGTCTCGGCATCGGTGAGCATATAGCTGAAGAAATACGGAGCATCCGAGCCGGCCACCACGGCCAACTGCTTGGAGCGCGCCAGCTCATCGCTCATCGCTTTCAGTAGGATTTCATCGGCGGGAATGGAAAGAGTCGTACTCTGCGAGATTAGCCAAGCGGCCGATGCTGCCAATCCAGCTGCCAGCGCTCCTCCACGCAGGATCAAATTGCGTGCGGTCACGGACGGAGCTCCCCGATTTCTGAGCGGATATTCGCGGCGGGTGGAGCCGACAAGTATGGCGGACGGTCTCGCGAGCTGTCTTTGCGCTGAACTTCGATCTCAGAAACCAGCAGCGCGGGGGCGATGGCAGACACCGGAACGTTGCCGGATTCGGCGCCGCAGATACCGTTGAACACTGACATTTTGTCCGAGGTAGCCATGATTTTCGCGAAGCTCGCCAAAGGCGTACCGACGATGTCCACGCCGCGCACCAGCTCATCCGGACGTCCGTCAGGATAGACGCGATAAACCACCAGCGGGACTACGGTAAACGCTTGCAGACCGCGCCGCCCCGTTGTTGTGTATCCGCTGCTGACCTCGTCGAAGTACAGGCCGTAGGGTTTGTTCTGGCGCTTCACTTCTTCGATCAGCATTTTGCGCAGATCGGCGTCGCTCACCTGCTTGGTGGATTCGACGATCAGATTGGATTGCCGCGACACAATTTCATTGCCCGGGGATTTCCGGCCGTGCCCGTTGGAATTGCCAAAGCCCTGGATGGGAGAGCGCGACATCAGGAAGGTCTTGAGGATGCCTTTGTCCACTACCGTAACTGGCCGCGCTTTCACGCCCTCGTCGTCATAGAGGTAGTAGCCGTTGAGTGTTACGTCGCCGAACTGCTTGCGGGTGGGATCGAAGATGACGCTGAGAAAATCCGGCAGCACAGGAAGGTTGACGGACTTGGTAAACGTCTGGCCTTCCGACTCGTCCTTCTGCCGATGACCCTCAATGCGATGCCCGAAGATTTCATGGAACAGCACGCCGGCGGCGCGTCCGGAAAGAATCGCTGGCCCGACGTAGGGTTCGGCAAGCGGAGCCTTCAGCAGACCGGTGAGATTCGCGCCGGCCTTCTGCACGGCCGCCAGAATCTCGGAATCCTTGGGGAGCTTGCCGGGATCGTCGGTTTCGAAACTCTCCATGGTGCTGAGATCCATCCCGTCCTGGGCCTTGCCGTTGGCCACGATGATCATGCGCGTGAACGGCCGGCCAAACTCCAGACGCGTTCCGTCGGTAGTCACCAGGATCTGAGTGGTTGTCTTGGTTTCGAACTGCACGCTGGAATCGAGCGCTCCAGGATACTTGGAAAATTCCGCCGAGAGCTTGCGCAGCCGCGTGGACCATTCGGCCGCATTGAATTTGAGCGGTGCAGGCGAAGAGAAAAACACCTGCGGATCTTCCTTGTCGAAATCGTCTGACGTGTCCGCGGCCGCCGTGCGAAGCTTATCATCGCCCTTCAGCCGGATCAGCCGTTGCGAGGCGGCGCGATAGGTGCGGTCGGTGGCCAGCCACACGGCCTGTCGAATGGCGGCGGCGTTATCCTCCAGCGCGATGGGCGTCGCGACGGTGAAACGCGGGCGGTTCTCATTCGCCACCAGATGGTAGTTGTCGAATTTCTGCGTGCCGTCGCGCACGGTCACATCCAAATAACGGCTCTGGTTATGCTGCTGGGTTTCTAGCGAGCCGCGGCTGGCCACCAGTACGTAGGAATCCGTGCTGGTGACTTCATACGACATGAAGTAGGGCGGGGGATCGCCCTTCTGCTTCAAAATAGTGAAGTTACGATCCAGTTCATCGGAAAGGATCTTCACCAGGGGAGTCTGCGCGAAAGCGCAGCTGGAAACAAGCGCGAATAAGGCAGTTAGTGAGCGCACGACCCCCTCAGCATACCAAGGATGGAGTTTAGCGGCTTTCGGCTCGCGGGATCTGCGGCGCCACACCCTGCGGGGGAGGCCTGCGCCGGACGAACACACGAAACTCGACGCCGAAATTCTTGTTCTCGATGTGCCCCGTGCCGGCTGATTGCCAGTGATTCTGCTTCTGCCGCGCTTCCGGATCGCCCATGAACAAGTCAAAGGACCTGCGGGCCGCCCAAGCATGCAGCGCATCGGTCTGCTTGCGGTCGAATTTTTCTACTGTGAGGGCAGGGTCGAGATGCGCGGCCATCCCGCGTTTCACTACGACAGGCGTCGATCCCGGTACGGCTCCTGAACGGACTGAGGCCTCTCCGCCAAAGACTCGCAGCGTTTTTTGCGTCGTCCCGAAGCGGTACAGTCCCGTCCGCGTGAATTCCGTAACGGTATCGGCGAGGTGAATCTGGATCCGGCTACCTTCGGGTAGTTGCAGAACCTCGATCAAGGCGTCGCCCCGCTGGATTTCGACATGCGTGTCGGATAGCTGCGTGTCTGCCAGGTGCACTCGGGAATTCTCGGCGAGCCGAAGGATGACGCCCGGAGCCAGGAGGAGTTCGGCGCGGCCTCGAGTGGTGGAGAGTGCCTCTCCATCTTTCATCTGCGGGAAGCGCGTAGTTTTGATGACGACTCGTCGGCTGTCCAAAGAGGCGAACCCTTGAACGTAGGTGATCAGGCCGGCCCGTGCGCTCACGACTTTTTGGGCTGAGAGCTGTCCGATCAGCGCGCAGAAAACCAGCAGCCGAAAGGCCATATGCACGGCTATTGTGGCACAGGCCTTCAGCCTGTGCACGACGATGTCTCAGGCCGGTACGGAAACCAGGCCGCGATCCTTAAAGCCGTTCAGCGCCAGTCCATAGCGACCGCGTACGCCGGTCTTTTCGAAGATATGCTTCAGGTGAATCTTGACCGTTCCCGGCTGGATCCCCAACTCGTGCGCAATTTCCTTGTTCTTGAAACCCTGCTCGACCAGTTCCAGAACCTGTTGTTCGCGGGAAGTCAGTTCGCTCCGGGGGTAACGGTCTGAGCGGGAGGAATCGCGAAACACACAGTCCTCCATCCAGCTTCGTCCGGCCGCCACCGTCCGCAAGCAGGCGATGATCGATTGGACCCCCGCCGATTTCCGCAGGATTCCCCGCGCGCCGGCTTGCAGGAAACGCAGCGCCTCGGCCTCGGTAACCGAGACGCCC
>Ga0068865_100003006_pt1 | contig 10069 bp, 9 predicted proteins | sample KBSMisM12_FD_75293 | JGI IMG/M metagenome (GOLD analysis project Ga0068865, IMG submission 75293) | Miscanthus rhizosphere microbial communities from Kellogg Biological Station, Michigan, USA - KBS Miscanthus M1-2 | ecosystem: Host-associated > Plants > Roots > Rhizosphere > Soil ...
AATCCTGAAGTAATGGAGAAAATTGCAAAAGAAAAGCATACGGTGCGTGAACCCATTACCGTTTCCATGCCGGTAGCAGTCCCGGAACTCGTATAAGTTTACAAGCTAATTAAAATAGTTTAAACGAATAGGCCAGGAAGATCCTGGCTTTTTTTTGCTCTTCCCGGTCGTGCGGGAAAAGAACAGACATGATACTAATTTAAATTCCTGTATTCATTTGGCGTGTGTCCCACCCGCTGTTTGAATAGCCTGGTGAAATGTTGCGGGTATTTGAATCCCAACTCAAACGCAATCTGGCTCACAGATTTGCCCTGGTCAAAAATTTTTTCCTTCGCAATATCTATGAGTTTCGATTGAATAAATTCCTGCGCCGTTTTCCCCGTTTCTTTCTTTATAAGGTCACCGAAATACCCGGCAGATAAATGCAGCTCAGCCGCACAATATGCTACAGAAGGGAGACCCGTCGTTTGTGGCTTATCAGATTGAAAATATTCGTTCAGCAAATCTTCAAACTTTTCCAAAATACCTTTATGTATTTTATCACGTGTAATGAACTGGCGGTCGTAAAAGCGTGTACAGTAATTCAAAAACAATTCGATGTTTGATACCACCAGTCGTTTGCTGTGTGTGTCGATGGCGTGTTGCAGTTCATATTCAATTTTTGAAAAACAATCCAATACAATTTTTCTTTCCCGCTCTGATAAATGAAGTGCTTCATTGGATTGATAGCCAAAAAAGGAATAATCCTGGATATGCCGGCCGAGCATAGTACCATGCAGTAGATCCGCATGAAATATAAGTGCATAACCTTTGGGTTGATAAAGCTCTCCATTACTTTTAACCCCTGCAACCTGTCCCGGTGCAAGAAAAACCAATGTGCCTTCCTGGTAGTCATAGGTGTGGCGGCCATATACCAAATCACCACATTTCACATCTTTCAGGAAAATAGTATAGAAACCGAAATACATCCGTGAACCACTTCGTGGATTCGCCTTCGACAGATCAACAACACTCACCAGCGGGTGCAACGTTTCATTATTATTAAAAACGTTGTAGTCGCTTACCGTTTCAAATCGCCTGATGTTATCCATAGTGAAATGATTTGATGGAATTCAAAATTACCGTTTTATCGATGCGACAAGCTGCCTGGAATAGTGAATCAGCAAAAATGGTAGATAAATCCGGAATCTGTATACTGAGCGGGCTAACGAAAGCCGAGACCTTTACGCGATATTAAACTTGATCACCTATAACTCAATAAAGAGACCAATGAAAAAGGTATTATCTGCATTTGTTTTGCTGTGGATGGGTTCATTGCTTTATGCCCAAAATAAAAAAAGCCAACTGGTTAATCCGACGGTCCGTACTGCCAATGGAATTGTGCGCGGAGTTACAGAAGGAGATATCTCCAGTTTTAAAGGTATCCCATACGCTGCAGCGCCAATTGGCGAATACCGTTGGCGACCCCCTCAACCTGTCAGGGATTGGAAGGGAGAAAGGGATGCGACAAAGTTTGGTTCCGACTGTGCACAGATGGGATTTCCGCGCGGCGCTGATTCTATTTCAAAGACTTCGTCTGAAGATTGCCTGTTTCTTAATGTATGGACACCCGCTGGTATAGAGAACAAATCAAAACTGCCCGTTATGGTGTGGATCCACGGCGGTGCGTTTGTGTTCGGCAGCGGCGTTCAGCCTGATTCGATGTCGCTTCCTTTTATCAAACAAGGCGTCATTTTAGTAACGATTAACTACCGCCTGGGGCGGTTGGGTTTTTTCGCATTTCCTGCCCTGAGTCAAGAACACCCGGGAGAACCAAAAGGCAATTATGCGTATATGGACCAGGTTGCTGCGCTTAAATGGGTGCAGAAAAATATTGCTGCGTTCGGTGGCGACCCTCATAACGTCACGATTTTCGGCGAATCTGCAGGAGGAGTATCTGTACACTCCCTGCTTACTATACCTGCTGCAAAAGGTCTTTTCCATAAAGCAATTATTGAATCGGGTGGTGGCCGCAATGGTGTACTAACAGGCAGGCCTATACGCGATGAAAATGCCGATTCTTACTATCCGGTTTCAGCGGAAACGATCGGGATAAATTTTGCACGTAAACACAAGATCGAGGGCACGGATGCTGCATCATTGGCCAGGCTTCGCTCACTGACGGTGGCGCAGATTGTGGACGGTGGACAGGAAAGTAACGGTGCGGGTGGCCCGCCAATCTATTCAGGTCCTATACTTGATGGTAAGCTGGTGGTTGAAACTGCACAAAGTGCCTACGAATCGGGCAGGCAGGCAATTGTTCCGATCATCATCGGGTCAAACAGTGCTGAGGTGCCTGCAGGTTTTGTAAATGCAAGTTCGAAAGAGCAGCTGTTTTCTCTCTTTGGACAAATGAAAGAGGAGGCGAAAAATGTGTACGCCCCGGATAGCACTGTTGAATTTGCAAGGATACTCACCATGGTGAATACGGATAAAGTATGGGCAGAGCCGGCACGCTTTACGGCAAGAAGCTATCGTGCCAAAAATGCACCGGCCTATGTTTATCTTTTTTCTTACGTTTCCCCAACCATGTCTCAAATGATGCGATATGGAGCAGCTCATGCATCTGAAATTGCTTATGTATTTGGCAACCCGAGAAGCCGCAACGGTACGCCGCTGCCACAACAGGACCAGGACGTTGCAAAAATGATGAACACCTATTGGGCAAACTTTGCTAAAACAGGTAATCCGAATGGAAACGGATTGCCTCAATGGCCGGTATACGATCCACAGAAAAATGAGTTACTTGAGTTCAGGTCTGATGGCTCGGCAGCCGGTGGCCCGGATCCAAAAAAAGCACGCCTGGACCTGATTGAAAAGGCCGTTACTTCAGGCAACCTGCACTAAATAGATTAAATAGCCGGGGCATAGAATATAAAGAATCGTAGTAAGAAAGGGTTGATAACAGAAAGACAGCATCTGCAATATTGGTAGTTAATTCCGTAATCTGTATACCATACGGGCTGAAAATCAAACGGACCTTTGTGCCATAAAAAAAGAACAGACATGTATAACGTGAAATTGAATAACGGTGTTGAAATGCCCATCCTGGGATTTGGTGTTTTCCAGGTAAAAGACCTGAATGAGTGTGAACGAAGTGTTGTGGATGCTATTGAAACGGGCTATCGTTTAATCGACACGGCGCAGTCGTATGAAAACGAAGAAGCCGTTGGTAAAGCCATAAAGCAAAGCGGCATAGCAAGAGAGGAATTGTTTATCACTACGAAACTTTGGATACAGTCTAACGGGTATGAAGGAACGAAGAAGGCGTTTGAAAGTTCATTGAAAAGATTACAGGTAGATTACCTCGATCTGTATCTTATTCACCAACCCTTTGGAGATGTATATGGTGAATGGAAAGCGATGCAGGAATTGTATAAACTCGGATTGGTGAGGGCAATCGGTGTGAGCAACTTTCAACCCGACAGGCTTATTGATCTGATTATTCACAATGAAGTGGTGCCTGCTGTAAATCAAATTGAGACACACCCGTTTCACCAGCAAATAGAAACACAGAAATTCCTGCAGGAAAATAATGTACAGATAGAATCATGGGGACCATTCGCCGAAGGCAAAAACAATCTGTTTCAGAATGAGCTGTTGCGCTCCATAGGCAGAAAATACAATAAAACAGTTGCGCAGGTCGTCATCCGGTGGCTTACACAGAGGGGCGTAGTGACCATTCCAAAGTCGGTGCATAAAGAGAGGATGAAAGAGAATTTCAATAGTCTTGACTTTGAGCTGGGCAATGAAGAAATGGAAGCCATCAAAACACTGGATACAAATGCAAGCCTGTTCTTCGACCATCGTGATCCGGCAATGGTAAAATGGCTGGGAGAAAGAAAGCTTACAGCGTAAATCAACCGGCAACTTTAAACAATAACATTCCCGTCCGAAAAATAAAAATAAGAATGAAAAAAGTGTACTATTTAACCTCGTTACTTTTTGCTGCTTTGTGCATGCAAAAAATATCCGCACAGGATTTCTCCATTTTTCCTAAAGGGGAAATATCAAATACCGACAATCACACTGGTACAATCTGGCTCAACGAACTAAGTGTACCGGATACCGTCTTTAATTACAGCGTTGCCGTTGCTACCTATGCACCAGGTGCAAAGTTGGACTGGCATATTCATCCCGCCGGTCAGATTCTATTGATTACAGAAGGCACCGGTTATTACCAGGAAAAAGGCAAGCCGGCGCAAATCGTTCACAAAGGCGATGTCATTAAGTGCATGCCCGGCATAGCGCATTGGCATGGTGCATCACCGGGAGACAGCTTTGCCTACGTTGCCACTACGCCGGCCCAAAAGGGAAAAACAATATGGCTGCAACGTGTAACCGAACAGGAATATAAAGCAGTAAAACCCTAACGCGATTCAATAACCTATTTAACCTTTCATCTTTAACCAAAAAAACGGAGCCTGTATGAAATCATTCCTGGTTGTACTATTTTCCCTGTCAATGGCGATCCATGGATCGCGGGCCCAGCAAACAAAACAAGATCCATCTCCCGCGGAACAGGAAATAATAAATCTGTCCAAGCTGAAATGGCAATGGATGGCAGACAGGAATGTAGATTCCTTAACGGTATTGTTTGACGAAAAATCCGTCTTCGTTCATATGGGAGGAAGTTGGGGTAAAACACCTGAAATTAATACAATAAAAAGCGGAGGGATATGGTATAAGAAAGCAGACATCCATTCCGTCTCGGTAAATATAATCGGTAACACCGCCATTCTTTTAAATAATATCACGTTGGTGGCAGTAGTAGGAGGCAATGAAGTAACAAATCCTTTTATTGTAACTGAAGTGTACATTAAAATGAATGGAAAATGGTTATTAGGTTCCCTGTCATTTACCAAACAGCTTACGCCGGAGGATATGAAACGGTGATCTGCAATTTTAAATTATTATGAAAAAGGAATAAAGGACTAAATGAAAAATGCAATTGTTTTTTCAATAATAATTCTTTCAGGCTTTATCGCCGGATGCTCAAATGCTCAATCTATGTCAACTGAGAAAATATTGATTGTGTATTTGTCGCGGACAAACAATACCAAAACCATTGCAGCCATCATTCAGCGCAATACAGGCGGCACTTTAGTTGCACTTGAATTGGAAAAACCATATCCTGAAAATTACAAGGCAACGGTGGCGCAGGTAGTAGAGGAAAATAAAACGGGTTATTTACCACCGCTCAAGACAAAAATTGACAGTATTGAAAAATACGACATCATCTTTCTTGGTTTCCCCACATGGGATATGCAGATGCCGCCACCGGTGAAAAGTTTTTTACACCAGTACAACCTTAAAGGAAAATCAATAGTTCCATTCAATACCAATGCAGGGTACGGAGTGGGAAGTGGATTTGAAACGGTAAAGGAATTGTGCCCGGATAGTAAAGTGCTGGAAGGCTTTGAAATAAAGGCTGGTGCTGAAAGGGATGGGGAATACCTTGTTATAAAAGGCGAAAAGGCAAAGGAGGCGGAAACCAGGGTGAAGAACTGGTTGCAGAAGATACAACTTGTAAAAAAGTCAAATTAAAAGTTTATCGTGAACAGCGGTAAAAGCAATTAATAGGGCGGAACGAGGGATTGTTTGATTTTCGTAGCTTTTTGTTTGGAAATGTGAAAGGCAGATGACTTAATGTTTCTAACTTTAGATATCGCTCGAAAGTTGGCCATCACTTACCTCCAATTAAGCTGATCAAAATCTGATGGACGGAATTGACTAACGTCGTTTTAAACCAATTCGTAAACATTTAAAGTTTTGAAAAATGGAAACGATCAAAGCTAATTACAGCAGGCGTTCCTTTCTGAAATCATCTCTTTTAACCGGTGGCGGACTGATGATAAGTTTTAGATGGCTGGCAGAATTCGGAGCCGGTGATAAAATAAATGCTGCTGCTGATCAATGGTATGAACTGACCGGGTATATAAAAATTACCCCGGACAACGTCATAAAAATCTTTAACCCAAACCCGGAATTCGGACAAAATGTGATGACTTCCCTTCCGATGATCATTGCCGAAGAACTGGGTGTAGACTGGCAACAGGTGGAAGTGGAAATGGGTCCGCATGACAGTGTGAAGCTGGGACCGCAATTTACCGGCGGAAGCAATTCAGTAAGGATGTATTGGAAACCATTGCGCGATGCAGGTGCGGCGGCGCGACAGATGTTAATGCAGGCTGCGGCGCAGGCATGGAGCGTGCCGGTGGAAGAAATTACAACAAAGGCCGGTAAACTTATTCATGAAAAAAGTGGCAAGTCGGGAACATATGGTGACTTTGCGTCAAAAGCTTCGGCTATTCCCGTTCCAAAAGGAGTAAAGCTCAAAGACGTCAAGACTTTTGATGTGGTGCGTCATTCAAAGAAAAATGTGGAAGGTTTAAAAATCGTGACAGGTAAGCCGCTCTTCGGATTAGATTATAAAGTGGAAGGAATGCTGATTGCGATGATTGAACATCCACCTGCCTTTGGCATGAAGCTTAAATCGTTTGATGGGGCTGACGCGTTGAAAATGCCGGGTGTGAAAGATGTTTTCGCGCTTAAACTATTTGAAGACGGTTTTGAACTTGGCGGGTTTGACACCCACACATTCAATGATATTCTTGTCGTGGTTGGAACAAACACATGGGAAGTAATGAATGCAAGAAAAAAACTAAAGGTGGAATGGGAACCGATCGGCGACAGGAAAGAAACAGTGAATATGTTTGGCCGCAAACAGGAAGTGACCATACCCGGTGGTTTGGAAAGTTCGGAAACACAATATCAAAAAATGCAGGAGAGAGCAAAACAACCGGCTAATGTGTTACGAAAAGATGGAGATCCCGAAACGGCATTTAAAAATGCGGCTCAAATTATAGAGCGTACATACAACGCACCGTTTCTGGCACACAACTGTATGGAGCCAATGAATTTCTTTGCTCATGTTACAGATGAAAAAGCGTTGCTGGCAGGGCCATTACAGGCGCCGGGCTGGACAGAACCTACATTGTCGAAAGTTTTAAAACTGCCTGCCGACAAGATCGAGATTCAGATGACGCGCATGGGTGGTGGTTTCGGCCGTCGTGCTTATGGACATTATCTGGTAGAAGCCGCGCTCATCTCAAAGCAGGCCAAAGCACCCATCAAACTGGTGTACAGCCGCGAAGACGATATGACCTACGGCATCTACCGCCCGATGTATACTGCAACCTACCGGGCAGCCTTAGACGCAAATAAAAATCTCATTGCCTTTCATGTAAAAGGTGGTGGCATACCGGAGCACCCGGTTCACGCAAACCGCTTTCCCGCCGGCACGGTTGATAATTATTTAGCGGAAGGTTGGGAACTGCCATCAAATATTACGATCGGTGCCTTCAGGGCTCCGCGATCAAATTTTAATGCCGCTGCCGAACAATCGTTCTTAGATGAGTTAGCAGAAGCTATGGGTAAGGACCCGATAGAATTCCGGTTGGAACTTTTAAAACGTGGTAAAGAAAATCCAGTTGGAAAAAACAACGAGTATGATGCAGACCGGTATGCAGGTGTATTGAAACTTGTCAGAGACAAATCAGGATGGAACAAACCCGAAAATAAGAAATACAACCGGGGCGTTGCTGCCTATTTCTGCCACAATTCCTATGCAGCGCATGTTGTGGATATGGTAAAAAGAAATGGCGAACCGTATGTGGAACGGGTTTTCAGTGCGATTGATTGCGGTGTTGTTATCAATCCCGATGCTGCAACAAATATGGTGCAGGGTGCAGTGGTAGATGGAATTGGTAATTCATTCTATGGAGGGTTGACCCATAAAGACGGCGTTGCACAACAAAATAACTTTAGCGAATACAGGATCATCAGGATTCACGAAGCACCAAAATCAATCGACGTTTATTTTGTAGAAAATGATATTGATCCGACAGGGTTGGGTGAGCCGCCTTTTCCACCGGTTTTTGGCGCGGTAGCGAATGCACTATATAAACAGGAAGGCAAGCGATATTATAATCAGCCTTTTAAGAACGGCAATATTAACAAAGACAATAGTATTGATAAGAAAGCATTCTAAGTTTTCCCTGTAATGTTGTTGGTAAAAAATATTCTTCATCATTTATGTTTAAGGTATGATCTCACTTAATATAAATCAGAAAAACTACGATGTAGATGTAAATCCTGATATGCCCCTCTTGTGGGTATTAAGGGACGTTATCGGTCTTGTAGGAACAAAATATGGATGCGGCGTGGCGCAATGCGGAGCATGCGTTGTTCATCTTAATGGTGAAGCCGTCCGATCCTGCGTTACAAAAGTAAAACGTGCCGAAGGCCAGAAAGTGGTCACGATAGAAGGGTTAGCTGAAAACAGCGACCATCCTTTACAAAAGGCCTGGCTGGAAGTGGATGTACCGCAATGCGGCTATTGTCAATGTGGTCAATTGATGTCGGCGGCTGTGCTTCTGCGTGAGAATCCAAATCCAACGGACCAGGATATTGATGATGCTATGGCCGGCAATCTTTGCCGCTGTGGTACCTACCTGCGCATTAAAAAAGCGATTCATTTAGCTGCAGACATGCAAAGAAAAGGATAAAACAAGATTCGATATTGTAAAAACAACATGTAATGAAACGGCAATCAGTAAACTACAAATTGCACGCTTGGCGATTAAAAACGATGATAATCCTGGTGATTGTTTGTGCGGCGATCGGGATCATCAGCTCGTCATTTGAAAATAAAAATAAAGTGGGATCAATTGAAAGTGATGCAGCTAAGGATAGTGTGGCATCCGTGAAAGCATTTATGCAGGTGTATAAAGTACTGATGAGCCCGCGCTGCATGAACTGCCATCCGTCAGGCGATGTACCACTGCAGGGAGATGATAGTCATATTCACACGATGTTGCCAAAGCGTGGCAAAGATGGCAAAGGGATTTATGCAATGAAATGTAATAACTGCCATCAACCGGAGAATTTACCGGGGCTGCACAAACCGCCGGGAAATCCGAACTGGCATTTACCGCCGTCTGATATGAAAATGATTTTCCAGGGCAGAACACCGCGACAGCTGGCAAAACAGATAATGGATCCAAAGCAAAATGGGAATAAATCAAAACAGAAATTACTCGAACATGCGCATGATGCATTGGTGCTCGCCGGTTGGAATATGGGAGAAGGGCGCTCACTCCCGCCTATGAGCCATGAAGAATTTGTGAAAGTATGGACGACGTGGATTGAGAAAGGTGCGTATGCTCCTCCACGGTAGTAATGTGTGAAAACGGTAATTTTTTTGCCATTATCGGTCGTTCGATGAAGAAACATCCCACGGTTGCTGTTGTGTGACTGCAACAGGACCGGCTACAGTATTGCAGGACTCTTTTTCTGGCTATTTAATCTCTATCCGCTTTTTAAAATCCACGTTCTCCGTAATCCGCGTACCGTTCCTGTTAAACTCATTCATATACATATCAATTCTTTCCTTTGCCGTAGCAAGATCAACGTTGTCCAAATTGATATTCAGCAGATCAATAAACCACGGGAACTTTTGTTCACTATGTATATAAGTCAATACAATTTCTCCCGAGATAGGCAGCGTGGTTGTTTTGGAAGAATCAAATACATCCTTTGTATGTGCTTTTAATAGTTTGTCATATTCTTCTTTTAATAATCTCTCAAACAAATCAATTGAAAAAACATCGCCGCTCTTTGTACCTGTTGGAGTATCATCTTCGCTAAGTATGGCGCCTTTATGCACCCATTCCCAAAGAATGCTTAACCGTATCTCACCGGTAGCCATATCTTCCATGAGATATAAAATATCGTCGTTGCCAAAGAAGTCGGCGGGCTTTAAGGCAGCAGCCTGCATGCCCTGTAAAAATGCATTGCCGTATTGCAGCGCCACACTTAATAAGTTTCTTGCTCCGCGGATTGTCGTTGGTCCTTTTTCCAGTAAGGTCAAACCATCCGAATCCTGCTGCGTATAACTCAATGCCGGGAATTTTCTTCCAAGTTGATTGGGTGCCCCGATCTTTTCCCACACCGGTCGCACAATGCT
>Ga0068865_100003011_pt1 | contig 10063 bp, 7 predicted proteins | sample KBSMisM12_FD_75293 | JGI IMG/M metagenome (GOLD analysis project Ga0068865, IMG submission 75293) | Miscanthus rhizosphere microbial communities from Kellogg Biological Station, Michigan, USA - KBS Miscanthus M1-2 | ecosystem: Host-associated > Plants > Roots > Rhizosphere > Soil ...
CCGGCGGCAGCGTCGATCACCAAGAGGGTCAGGTCTGCGTCCTGCGCCCCCGTCCAGGCGGCGGCGACCATGGCGCGGTCGAGCCGCCGTCGCGGCTCGAAGATGCCGGGCGTGTCGACCAGTAGAATTTGCGCCTGCTCGTGAAGCGCAATGCCCATCAATCGCGCCCGCGTCGTCTGGGCCTTGGGACTGACGATCGCGACCTTCTGGCCGACGAGCGCATTGACCAGAGTCGACTTGCCCGCATTCGGCGCGCCGATCACGGCGACGAAGCCGGCACTCGTTTCCCTGGCTGTCATTGCAATTGCGACAACAACGCCGCCGCGGCCGCGGTTTCGGCCTCCTGCTTGCTGGCTCCCTCACAGGTCGCTTCCCCAAGCGTGGGGACCGAGACCCGGATGGTGAATTTCGGCGCATGATGCGCGCCCGTTCTCGCGATCACCTCATAGGCGGGCGCCTTGACGCCCTTTGACGCCGCAAGCTCTTGGAGCGCCGATTTCGGATGCTGGGGCGCGCGCCGCTGCATCGCGAGGTCGGGCTCCCAGACCTTGAGGATGAAGCGCTTGGCGACTTCGATCCCGCCGTCGAGGAACAGCGCCCCGATCAAAGCCTCGACGACGTCGCCGACGACATTCTCGCTCTGGCTCGCGCCATCTTCGCGGGCTTGCTTGCCGAGCTTGACCAACGCCGGAATGCCGATCTCGCGCCCGTTTTCAGCGCAGGTCTCGCGATCGACGAGGGCGTTGTAGCGCTTAGAAAGGCTGCCTTCGGGCTCGTTCGGATATCGTTTGTAGAGCGCCTCGGCGATCACCATGCCGAGGATCCGGTCGCCCAAGAATTCCAGCCGCTCGTAGCTGTCGCGGCCGACACTAGAATGCGTCAGGGCAAGCTCGAACAAGCGCGTCTCGCCCGGCTCGTGCCCGAGCTTGTCCCTGATGAACCTGGAAACCTCAGGGCTCATTCGGCCGTCCCCGAATAACCGTTGCCGATGCGGCTCGTGCGAAGCGCCATGAACCAGGTCCAGGGCTTTGCGTAGGACGCGGTGCCGTCCGTCGACCAGAAGGTCACGAGCGCTCGGCCAATGACATTGTCGACCGGGACCATGCCGATGCCGCCTTCAAATGCAGGATAGCGGCTGTCCAGGCTGTCGTCGCGATTGTCGCCCATGAGGAAGAGGTGTCCCGCAGGGACTTTCGTCTCGGGAAAATCGTCGGCCGGCCCGCTCTGCACCTGGTCGAGGACCGTATAGCCCGGGCCGCCGGGGAGGGTTTCCCGGTAAGCCGTGTAGAGGCACGCGGGATGGCCCGAGGCGACGGCGATGGTGGGCAGCGCGGGCGGGATAACCCGGCACGGGCTGTTGGCCGTGACTCGGATTTTCGCGGGCGGCAGCGGTTGGCGCGCCACGAGGCGGCCATTGAGAACCAGCCTCCCCCCCCGGACGGCGATCGTGTCGCCCGGAAGCCCGATCACGCGCTTGATGAGGTCGGAGTCTTCGCCGGGATGGCGGAACACGACGACATCGCCGCGCTTCGGCAGGCCTTCAAAAACGCGGCCCTCGAAATTGGGAAATCCAAAGGGGAAGCTGTAGCGCGAATAGCCGTAGGGCCATTTCGCCACCGCCAGATAGTCGCCGATGTACAGGGTCGGAAGCATCGATCCCGAAGGAATATTGAAGGGAGCGCCGATGAAGCTTCGAAACGCCCAGGCGAGGACCGCGACAGTGAGCACGAAGCGCACCAGCGAGCCGAGGCTTTCCGGCTTGTCCCTTTTCGATGAACCGGAAGAGGGGCGACCGCGGCGGGAGGAACGGGAGGCCATCGCAACCTTGTTTCCGCACGCACGCGGCGCGTCAACCCGGGGTGGCAAATGGCGGCCTGCGCATTATGTGCGGCCGCAATGACGCAACAGTCGATCAAGCGGCTCGATGAGCTGTTCACCGCCGAGCCTGACCGGCTGAGCCGCCTGACCTTCCAGACGGCGGGCATCTATTTCGATTGGTCGAAAACCCATCTCGACAAGGCGGTGATCGAAGCGTCGCTCGCCCGAGCGGAGGCCATGGGCTTTTCGGCGGCTCGCGACGCGCTGTTCGCCGGCGAGGTGGTCAACCTCAGCGAAGGGCGGGCGGCCACGCACATCGCCGAGCGCGGCAGCGGCTCTCCGGAGGATGCCGACCTCGCTTCCGCCCGGCGAAAGCGCATGCGCGCGCTGGTCGACGCCATCGAGGCGGGGGCGTTCGGGGACGTCACCGGCGTGCTGCACATCGGCATCGGCGGCTCGGTGCTTGGACCGGCGTTGCTGGCCGATGCGCTGGGCCGTCATTCCCCGCCGCTCAATGTGCGCTTCCTGTCGAACATCGACGGCGCGGCCTTCGACGAAGCCGTGAAGCCGCTCGATCCCGCGACCACGCTGGTTGTCGTGGCATCGAAGACGTTCACCACGCTTGAGACTTTGAGCAACCTCGACGCGGCACGGGCCTGGTTGCGGGAGGCGGGCGTCGACGACCCGGACGGGCGATTGATCGCTGTCACCGCGAAGCCCGAGGCAGCCCTAGGCCAAGGGATCGACGAGACGCGCATCCTGCAATTCGCCGAAGGCGTCGGCGGACGCTACTCGCTCTGGAGCGCGGTTGGGGTGAGCGCCGCCCTCGCGCTCGGTTGGGACGCGTTCGAGGCGTTGCTCGAAGGTGCGGCCGAGATGGACCGCCATTTCCGCTATTCGGAGCTTGCGGACAATATCCCGCTGATCGCGGCGTTTGCCGACCGCCTCTACGTCGAGCGATGGGGTTGCCAGACGCGCGGCCTGTTTGCGTACGATGAGCGGCTGCGGCTGCTCCCTTTTTACCTCCAGCAGCTGGAGATGGAATCCAACGGCAAATCGGTGACGACGGGCGGGCAACCGGTGGAGCATCCGACGGCTCCCGTGACCTGGGGCGGAACCGGGACCGATGCGCAGCATGCCGTGTTCCAGCTGCTCCATCAGGGGACCGTGCTCGCACCGGTCGAATTCCTCGCCGTTCGGGAGGGTGAGGATGCGCAGGACCCGGAGCACCATCGCCTGCTGTTGCTCAACGCGTTCGCGCAGGGTGCAGCGCTGATGCAGGGCCGTGTCAGCGACGACCCGCAGCGTTCGTATCCGGGCAACAGGCCCAGTGCGACGATCCTGATCGATCGGCTCGACGCCCGGTCGCTGGGCGCGCTGATCGCCTTCTACGAGCATCGCACGTTCGCCAACGCCGTGCTGCTCGGCATCAACCCGTTCGACCAGTTCGGCGTCGAGCTGGGCAAGGACATCGCCCGGAAGATCTCTGACGGCGCGGGTGACGGCAGCCTCGACGGGTCGACGCTGGCGCTGATTGAAAGGGCCGGAATCTGATGGCGGATTATGACCTGTTCGTGATCGGGGCAGGCTCCGGCGGCGTGCGCGCGGCGCGCGTCTCGGCCGCTTATGGTGCACGGGTCGCGATTGCCGAGGAGCATAAGGTCGGCGGCACCTGCGTGATCCGCGGCTGCGTGCCGAAGAAGCTGCTCGTCTACGGCGCGCATTTCGCCGAGGACCTCGACGATGCGGCCATGTTCGGCTGGGACGTTCCGCAAAAGCGCTTCGATTGGGCCGTGCTGCGCGACAATGTCCTTGCGGAGGTTGGCCGTATCGAAGGCGCCTATACCGAGACGCTCACAAATCACGATGTGATGATCCTGCACGAACGAGCCGTGCTCACCGGGCCCAATTCGGTCCGGCTCGCGAGCGGTAAGGAAGTCACGGCGGAAAAAATCCTGATCGCCACCGGCGCGACGCCGGTGATGCCCGAAATTGACGGGATCGAACATGCGATCAGCTCGAACGAGGTCTTTCACTTGGAAAAGCTGCCGAAGCGCATCGTGATTGCGGGCGGCGGCTATATCGCCAACGAGTTCGCTGGCATTTTCCACCAGTTCGGAAGCCACGTGACGCTGGTCAATCGGACGGACGTGATCCTGCGTCAGTACGATCAGCAGATCGTCGACCGGTTGATGCAGATTTCGCTTCGCAAGGGCATCGACTTCAAGTTCCATTCGACCATCGAGAAGATCGAGCGCCGCGAGGGAGGGTCGCTTCATGTTACGATGACGGGATGCGACGATATCGAGGCGGACGAGGTCCTTTTTGCCACCGGCCGCAAGCCGAACACGAATGGTCTTGGCCTGGAAGCCATCGGCGTCGAGTTGGGCGACAAATCTCAGATCGAAGTCGACGCCGATAATCGGAGCAGCATTCCCACCATCTTCGCAGTCGGAGACGTGACGGATCGGATTCAACTGACCCCGGTCGCCATTCGCGAGGCCCAGGCGTTCGCCGACACGTTCTTCGGGAACAAGCCGTGCCAGGTCGATTACAATTGCGTGCCGAGCGCGGTGTTCAGCCATCCGCCGCTTGCCGGCGTCGGCATGACGGAAGGCGAAGCGCGCAACAAGCTGGGCCAAGTCAGGACCTACACGTCGGATTTCAGGGCGATGAAGAACGTCCTTGCCGGCCGCAACGAGCGCTCGCTCTACAAGCTGGTGGTCGACGGCTCGAATGACCGGATCGTGGGCATTCACATGATCGGGCCCGACGCGCCTGAAATCCTCCAGGCTGCCGCCATCGCGATCAAGGGCAAGCTCAAGAAGGCCGATTTCGATGCGACGATCGCGCTTCACCCGACGATGGCCGAAGAGTTGGTGTTGATGCGCTGAGCCGGTCTGGACGCCCGAAAGGCCGCCCTCTAGTCGGAAAACAGAGACGTACCCGCGGGGGATTAGTTGCACGACGCAATCATCATCGGCGCCGGCCATAATGGCCTGACCTGCGCTTACTACCTCGCGAAAAAGGGCCTGAACGTCGCGGTCCTGGAGGCCGCGAACACCGTCGGCGGCGCCGCGGTCACCGACGAATTCCTTCCCGGCTTCCGTAATTCGGCTGCCAGCTACACGGTTAGCCTGCTCCAGCCGAAGATCATCCGCGACATGGAGTTGGAGCGCCATGGCCTGAAGGTGGTGCTGCGCAAGACCGACAATTTCCTTCCGGGCAACGGCGATTACCTGCTGGCGGGCCGCAATGGGCTCACACGCAAGGAGATCGGCCGCCATGTCAAAGCCGATGCGGAAGCCTATGACCGCTACGTCGCGGAGCTCGAAACGGTCGTCCGCCTGCTGAAGAAATGGCTGCTCCGCGCGCCGCCGAACGTTGGCGCCAGGGTTAGCGCAATTCCCAAGCTGTTGAGCCTCGGCCGCGACATGGCCGGCTTGTCGCTGGCCGAAACGCGGATCGTCCACGACTTCGCGGTTCGCAGTGCCGCCGATATTCTCGACCGTCACTTCGGGGGCGACCTGACCAAGGCCCTGTTCGGCTTTGACGGTGTGGTCGGAAATTTCGCTTCGCCGCAATCCCCGGGAACGGCCTATGTGCTGCTCCACCATTTGTTCGGCGAAGCGGCAGGCGTGCCCGGCGCCTGGGGCCACGCGATCGGCGGGATGGGGTCGATCACGCAGGCGATGGGGCGCGCGTGCCGAGAGGCCGGCGTCGACATCGTTCTCAACACGCCAGTCGAAGAAGTCATCGTTGCGAACGGCCGCGCCGCGGGAGTCGTTGCCGGCGGCAAGGCTTGGCGCTCGTCAACTGTTGTTGCGGGGGTAAATCCGAAGCTTTTGTTCGATCGGCTCGTCCCGCGAGGTGCGGTCGACGCCGACGTTGCAAGTCGGATGCACGGCTGGAACTGCGAAAGCGCGACTTTCCGGATGAACGTGGCCCTGTCCGAATTGCCGAAGTTCACGGTGCTGCCCAAGAAGGGCAATCACCTGACTGCCGGAATCATCATGGCGCCCAGCCTCGATTACATGCATCGCGCATACCTCGACGCGGCAGTGACGGGATGGGCCAAGCAGCCGATCATCGAGATGCTGATTCCTTCGACGCTCGATCCGAGCCTCGCGCCCAAGGGACGGCATGTCGCCAGCCTGTTCTGCCAGCATTTTCGCTACGACCTCGGTCCCGGCCGCAGCTGGGATCAGGAACGCGACGAGGCGGCCGACCGGATCATCGCGACGGTCGACGCTCATGCGCCCGGATTCGCCAAGTCGGTTCTTGGACGGCAGATCCATTCGCCGCTCGATCTCGAGCGCCGCTTCGGCCTCCTCGGCGGCGACATCTTCCACGGCAAGATGGGCCTGGACCAGCTGTTCAGCGCGCGGCCTATGATCGGCGCGGCCGATTATCGAATGCCGCTCAAGGGCTTGTACCTGTGCGGCTCCGGTGCGCACCCGGGCGGCGGTGTTACCGGAGCGCCAGGGCATAATGCGGCTCACGCAATGTTAAGCGACCGCCGTTTCTGGAAGCGGCGGCATTGAGCCCGCTGGAAGGTATCAAGGTCCTCGACCTCAGCCGGGTCCTCGCCGGGCCGTGGTGCACGCAGTTGCTTGCCGATCTCGGCGCCGAGGTGCTCAAGGTGGAGCGGCCCTTTGTTGGCGACGACACCCGCCATTGGGGACCGCCGTGGCATGGCGAGGGCGACAAGCGCGTCGCGGCCTATTTCCTGAGCTGCAATCGCGGCAAGAGGTCGGCGGCGATCGATTTCGCACAAACGGAAGGTGCCGCCCTGGTGCGCGATCTCGCCGCCAGGGCCGACGTCGTCGTCGAGAACTTCAAGGTCGGCGGACTGGAGAAATTCGGCCTCGGCGCCGCCTCGCTGCGATCGGACAATCCGCGCCTCGTCTACGCGTCGATCACGGGGTTCGGCCAGGACGGCCCGTACGCAGACCGGGCGGGCTACGATTTCATGATCCAGGCAATGGGCGGCCTGATGAGCATCACCGGCCTGCCCGATGGACAGCCGGGCGGCGGACCGATGCGCGTGGGCGTGGCCGTCGCCGACCTCTTCACCGGCATGTACACCGCGGTCGCGATTTTGGCGGCCTTGTACCGGCGCGAGAAGACGGGGGAGGGATCGCATGTCGACATGGCCTTGCTCGACACCCAGCTCGCGGTGCTTGCCAACCAGGTTTCGAACTTCCTCGTTTCAGGGGACGATCCGCCCCGGCAAGGCAATACGCACCCCAATCTCGTGCCTTACCAGCCGTTTGAGGCGTCCGATCGGCCGTTGGTCATCGCCGTTGGCAACGAGCGCCAGTTCGCCCGCCTCGCCGAGATCGCCGGCCACCCGGAGTGGGTCGCCGACGAACGCTTCGCCACCAACGCGGCCCGGGTTGCGAACCGCGCCGAAATCGTGCGGCTTGTCGCCGAGGCCATTTCGCAGCGGCCCGCCGATTATTGGTTCGAGCGGCTCGAGGGCGCCGGAATTCCTGCCGGGCCGATCAATCGCGTCAGTGAGGCCCTCGAAGACATCCAGGCTCAGCATCGCCAAATGGTCCGGACGATCGCAGGCGTGCCGATGGTCGGTTCACCGGTGCGCCTCGATGGCGCCCGCGCGGACGCGAATCTGCCTCCGCCCGCGCTGGGCGAGCATACCGAGGAAGTGCTGCACGATCTCGGCCTGGACAGGCAGTCGATCGACCGCCTGCACGCGGAGAGAATCGTAGGCTGAGCGTTATTTGCCGGTCTTGCTTGCGCTCTCGACCAGAAGGTCGAGCTGCTTCTGGCAGCCGTTTTCAATCAGCACCTGAGCCGCTCCGACGAGATCGCCGGGCGCTCCGGGCACGGTCACGAAGTTGAGGCTGCTCTTTTCGCCCGTCTCCGGCCACTCGACCTGGTAGCTCGCGCCGTTGCTGATCGGCAGCGTTGACGGCCATGCGGTCAGTGCGGACCCTGCGGCCCAGCTCAGATCATGACTCTTTCCATCTGCCGAGCGAATCTGCACCGTCGCAGCCGTCTCGCTGTCCGGCCGCCAGATCTGGAGCTTCGACGCGTCAGTCACGCAGATTCGGCCGCCCTGGCTGACGTCGATGTCCCAGATGCTGGGGTTGTGAGCGACTTCGGAGGCGCGGAGGGCGCCGAATCGGCCGCGCTGGCCGGCCGCCGACGCGAGCGCGACCTGCTTGGCGTCGAAATTGCCGGGCCCGCGCAGCGTCTGTGCACTGGCCGGCCCCAGGACGGTCAGCACGTCGCCGCCAACAAGGTTGATCTTGGCGCTTTCCGACAAGGTCTTGCCGGGCGGATAAACCTTCGACGATGGGCCAAGCGACTTGACCACGACGACGCTCGCAAGCGCGGTCGTCGAACTAAAGGCGATCGCAAGTGCTGCGCCCCACAGCATTGGCTTCGCTCGCATCATCCAGGCTCCTCATTTGCCTTCGTCACAATCAAAGTTCCGCATCGCCAGTCGTGGCGGCGGCCGAGTCGAACTGGTCGTGTCGCTTTCGGGGCAAATTATGCTTGGATTTGAATGGGGTCAATTAACCCTGATTTGATCCCTGGTCAGGCCGTTCGCGGGCGTCGCCGGGGAGCCGTTCCCGTCGCGTCCGCGAGCAGCGCTTCCAGAGCCTCGATGCGGCGCGCGTTGTCGGCGATCAGCTCAGCAACCTGAAGCTCGCGCGCCTCACGCTTGATCACCGTGCGGATTGCGCGCGCAATCGATTCCCTCACCTCCGAGAGAGCCTTCTGCTCGTCCCGGCTGGGGATGGACCCGTCCGGGCGAGGGCCAACCAGCAGGTAACCGATCGGCTCTTCGTCGTCGGAGCTCGGGATCAGCGGGACGCGGATCGGGAATTGCCGGTCCGAGGGCTCGCAGATGTCGCTCTTGTAATCCTGGGCGGAGGTCGTCGTTCGCCAGGCCTCCACCTCCTCGATCGACAGGCCGCGGGATCGAAGGACGCAACCGTTCACGATCGCCGCGCTGCGAACGGCGCGCACACCGCGATCGACCCGAGCGAGAATCTCGTCAAGCATCTCGCCGAGCGACGCGGTCTCGCGCATGTCGCGCGCAACCTCGGGCAAATCGTCGCGGAGCAGAAACAGGTTCTTCTGGAAACGGCGCTCCGACCAGCGCTGGACCCGCTCCTGGATGGGATTGACCAGAACGGTGGACAAAGCGGCGGCGAAGATGACCGGGCCTTCGCTGTTGGTGTTGCCGTAATAATTATAGATGATCTGCTTCAGGCCATCGGCGGTTCCCGCGAACACCGCGGCGACGGCAATCGTGATCAGCGCGATGTTGGCCGACCGGCTGATGACGATTTCCGCGTCGTAGAGGCGATAGCGCAGAAGCGCGATCAGAAGGCCGAACTGAAGGACGAGGACGGCGAGGGCGAAGCTGATCCCTGCTCCTATCTCCACCAGAAGCTGGTGCCCGAAACTTCCGGCCGACCATTTGAGGTAATCGCTGACGATCGAAACGCAGCGCAGCACCGCATAGCCGGTGATTCCGAGCAAGGCCCAGCGGATCTGCTGCCGCTGATCGCTGGATTCGGTCAGGCGAAGCGTCCGCAGCAGCGACAGGACGGTGATGATCATGCAGCAGACGAAGAAGGTCTGATAAAACGTTCCCTGGAGGAACATCAGGATCGGCAGGGCAGCGATCAGGCCGACTTTTCGCCACGACAAGTTGCCGTGCGGAAACAGCAGCATTCCCGTCAGCAGCAGGACGTTCCCAAGGTCGTACATTGCGACATTGAGCCCGCGGGGAACGCCGATCGAGGCGAGGAACATGGACGAGGGCTGTTCCGCCGCGATGGTGAACAGCACGGCGAGGGAGAGGACCGAGCTCACCACGTCTCGCGAATTGCGATGGTGGAGCAGCCACGCCGCCCACAGCAGGAAGGGGTAGGCGAGGACGTGCAGAACGTCGATGAAGCGCAGCCATCTGGCCGAGACGCCAAGTGCCCGGGCCCCGGCATCGATATGCTCGTCACCCGTGGTCACGGTGACCTCGCGGACGCGACCGTCGGGGTCACGCACCGTAAGCGGGACCTCGGCACTGTCGGTCCCGAACAGCAGATTGCCCAGCGCGATATAGGCGGGGTCGTTGGCATGTTCGGCGAGCGCTTCTTCATTGACCGGCATGCTCGGCGGCAGGGCCAGCCCGTAGATCGCCGTGATATGATCGCCGGCGACGATGCCGGCCTTCTCAGCTTGCGGACCGACCGTGAAGCGAACG
>Ga0068865_100003017_pt1 | contig 10054 bp, 8 predicted proteins | sample KBSMisM12_FD_75293 | JGI IMG/M metagenome (GOLD analysis project Ga0068865, IMG submission 75293) | Miscanthus rhizosphere microbial communities from Kellogg Biological Station, Michigan, USA - KBS Miscanthus M1-2 | ecosystem: Host-associated > Plants > Roots > Rhizosphere > Soil ...
TTGCGTTCAACCAGGCTGCCAACCGAAACGAGTACTTTCGCCTCGCGCGGGAGGCCCAGTCGCAGGCGCGCCTCGGACTGCGGTATCGGACGGAACTTGTCGATGTCGATGCCGTTGCCGACTTGAATCGATGCTTCTCCGCGGGCGCCCATTTCAAGTCCGACTTGGCGCAACGCAGCGGACACGGCGATCACCAGGTCAGCGTGCTTCAATGCCCGAGCCATGCGAGGGCCTATGCCCGCCACGGTTCGCAAGCGTTCTTCCTTGCCGCGCAAGGTGATTGCGTACGGAAGCCCGGTCCACCGCGAGAGCAAATAGCCTGCGTAACCGTCGGGATAACCGAAGTGGACGTCGAGCACGTCCGCTGCGCCGTCGTGCATCAACCGCCGCAGAGTCGGCAGAGCGGCGAGCGCGATGAACAGGCCGTCGAGCCGGCGCAGCATGCCAGGCAATGCAAAGAAGCGCGGCCGGAAGATTCGGATTCCGTCGACCTTCTCGAAACTTGGCTTCGGTGGGCGGTAGTGAGGCCTTACCGAGCGCAGCAACGACTGAAGCGGAAACCAAGGCTGCGGCGAGACCACGACGACGGGCAGGTGTCGCGCGACACGAAACATGCGCTCCTTGATGAACACTCCTGCCACCGGTTCGGCGGCTGAGGGAAACAGCGTGCTCAACACCACCAGCGCGGGTCGTGCCGGCGCACCTGATCGAGACGCTGATCTTTCGGCGTGCATTTCGTGATGTTTCAACAATCGCTAGTCACAGGGACGGGATGGGTCGCGTGAACCGGGCCTTGGCCGCTGCGAAGTCGAGCGCGGCACGGCGCCTGCGCGCAGCAAACCGCCAAGGAGCGAGAGTCCAATGACCGGGCGCGGCATCGTGGCTGGGGCCGCTTGGATGGTTCTGTTTCGCCTGTTCGACCGCTCGATCGGCATCGTCAGCACGGCGCTACTGGCTCGCTTGCTGTTGCCTGCCGATTTTGGTTTGGTCGCGATGGCTATGTCGGTGATTGCTGTGATCGAACTGGCCACGACATTCAGCTTCGAGATCGCACTGATCCGGGCCCCCGACCCAACGCGCGAGCACTATGACACCGCGTGGACCCTCAACATCATCGTCGGCACTTGCGGCGCCATTGCCACAGCAGCGGCGGCGCTTCCAGCCGCGGCATTCTACGGTGACGACCGACTCATCCCTGTGATGGTGCTTGCCGGCACGGCCTGGTTCATTGCCGGATTCGAGAACGTCGGCACGGTGAACTTCAGACGCGAGATGAATTTTGCGGCCGACTTTCGTCTCTTGGCCATCAAGCGAATCGTCGGTTTCGTCGTCACGCTGGCCGCAGCGCTCATGCTGCACTCTTACTGGGCGCTCGTCATCGGTACGACTGCCGCCCGATCGGCAGGGGTGATCCTGAGTTTCGCGATGCATCCGTTCCGGCCCCGCCTCTCGCTGCATCGGACGCGCGAGCTGTTCTCGTTCTCGGGGTGGCTGCTCATCAGCAATGTCGCGGGCGTAGTCATCGGCAAGGCGCCGCATTTCATCGTCGGACGCTTCTTTGGCGCGCAAGCGTTGGGCGCCTACAGCGTGGGCGCGGAAATCGCGCACCTGACCTACACCGAATTGGTCGCGCCGATCAATCGAGCGATGCTGCCGGGATACTCGCGCCTGATCGAGGACCCGGAGGCATTCCGTCGCACATGCTTGGACGCCACAGCGGGGATCTTGCTTCTTGTCATGCCCGTCACTGTCGGGCTGGTGGTGCTGGCACAGCCAATCGTCCGCGTTTTGCTGGGAACTCAATGGGCCGACGCCGTGCCGATCATTCAGATCTTGGCCATCGCCGGCACGGTCTCGGCCATCACATCGAACAACGTTCAGGCTTACCTCGCGCTGGGACGTCCTCATCTGACGACCTGGATCCTGGCAGCTCGCTTGGGCCTGTTGGCCGTGGCGATAGGCCTCCTGGCGCGGCCTTGGGGTCTGCGTGGCGTGGCCGCGGCTGAACTGGTCTCGTCCTTGGGTAGCCTTTTTGTCAGCGTGCCGATACTGACCTCCACATTGCACCTCGGCATCATGGAGTATCTGCGTGCCGCCGCCAGACCCGTCTTGGCCTGCATTGCGACAGGCCTCGTCATGGTCTTCGTGCAGTCGCTACTGCCTCAGGACAGCGGCCTGGTCGCTGCACTGATCGAGCTGGCGGTGGTGGGCATCGTCGGAGCGGTGAGCTATCCGATGGTCGTCGGTCTGCTGTGGGTCGCCAGCGGCCGTCCGAAGTCTATCGAGCCTCAAATCGCGGGTCGAACGTGGCGCTGGCTGTCCAGCGCGGTGAGCAGGAGAGCGCAGGCATGACCCATGACCGCACACCGTATCTGCGTGTGGCTGCACCATGCGAAATCGGTCATGCTGCCGAAGCGACTGCCGACACGGATGCGTGTGGCACGGTCGCGGCTGTCAGGAGTTGGTTTTGAGCGAACAGGGTCCGAACGCCGACGCGCGTTTTGTCGACTATTACCGTCAGCAAAGTCAGTCTGAGCAGACGCTCGCCCGCTTCTCCGCGGTCAAGCGGCAGGTGCTCTCGATCCTCGCGCAGAGAGGCAGCTCAGCCGACCGATTGACCGTGGCAGATATTGGATGCGGTCCGGGTGCTCAGAGCTTGATGTGGGCTACCGATGGGCATCAGGTATGGGGTGGCGACATCTCGGTCCCGCTGATCGAGATTGCGCGCGAACGCGCGCGCGACGCCGGGTTGCCCATTGCATTCGAGGTGGCCAGTGCAGAGAGCCTGCCGCTACCCGACCGCAGCTTCGACGTGGTGTTGGTTCCCGAGCTGCTGGAACATGTGCCCCGCTGGCAAGCCTGCGTCGGCGAGGCCGTGCGCATCCTGAAGCCCGGTGGCGTCGTCTATTTCAACACCACGAACTACCTTTGCCCGCAACAGCAGGAGTTCGAACTGCCGCTCTACAGCTGGTACCCGGCTTGGTTGAAGCGCCGTTGTGTTGCCAAGGCCCTGTCCACGCACAGGCAATGGGTGCAGTACACGAGCTTCCCCGCAGTCAACTGGTTCAGCTTCTACAGCCTGCGCAAACACCTGGCCACGCTGGCCATCGATTCGTTGGACCGGTTCGACGTGATGACCTGGTCCGGGCCCGGGCTTCGCGCCAGGCTGGCGCGAGTCCTATGCGCAGTGCCACCTTTGCGGTATCTGGGCCACGTTCTGACCCCTTACACGTTGGTGTTCGGGATCAAACGTGCAAGCAGCTAAAGGCGGCTATTGAACCTTGAGCCCGGTCGGGGCGCTGGGAGGCGTGCTGTCCTGGGCTGGTGGCGACCCAGTGGAATGCCGATACAGGTAAACGGCCGAATCGGACGATGGCCCCTGAAGGCCAGCGCGCGCCAGAAAGATCACGCCATGCTCAGTCACCGGTACGGCGGCGACCAGCAAGTCTCCGTACTGGGTGGGCAATGAGTGAGTGCCGTGCTGAGCCCACGTGTTCGTGGCCGGGTTGTAGCTGTAGATGTTCCGATTGCAGTGGAACACCACAAGGTTCCCCGAGACGGGATCGATCGTGTGCACGGCGCCGCACGTGCCGGTTCCGAGCGACACCGGCGCATCAGCACCTCGAGTCACTTTGCCACTGGCATCCATTCGCAGCAGCACACGGTCGCCGTTGACGCCACCGCCCAGCAGCAGCATCTTGTGCACCGGACTGTATTCGGTGAAGTTGTGGTACTCACCAAAGTGAATGCCGCCCGGCAGAGTCTGCCAGCTGCTTGACCCCGGTCGGTACAGGTAGAACTGACCCCCGCCGTTCAACGGGTCCGCAAAGACGAGCCCGCCGAGATCGGGGAAGTATTCCAACGCTCCGCAACACGGACCGGCGCTGGGCATGTCTGGCAGCCGGCTCCAGTTGCCACCGGAGTAGCGCCATACCGTGCTGCTGCTCTCCACCCGGTAGAAGTAGTCGCCGCTCGCGGGATCCAACGCCGCATGATCGTACCCATGGTGAGCGATCGAGAACGGCGCTGCCGGCAGGGTGCGCCAACTGTTGCTGGCCTCGTCGTATTCGACCCAGCGCGAGTCAGGCGAGTCGGACGTGCTGCAGGCGTATTGGGCTGAACCGTCGCTCGAGCGTGCGCACCCGATGATGTAGATCTTCTTGGTGACCGGATTGCGCTGCGCCTCATCCGTGTATTCGAGAATGGAACCGCTTCCTCCAGGAGGCACGAGGATCCCGCCGGGTACCCCGTTCAGGTTGAAATTGTTGGTGGTCAGTACCTTGAACTGTCCTGGCTGTACGGTTGCTGCCAAGTCACCGAGTGGCGTCGCGCGCGATGCCAGCGGCACCATGGCGAATACCGCGACGCTGGCGGCGAGCAGACCTCTTCGGATCTGCTTGAGGGTTTCATGTCGCACTCTTGGCGCTCCTGAATAGACTTTCACAACGTGGTCGGGGGACGATGCGTCCGTGGTCACAAAGGTACCCGCCCTGGCAGGTACCCATGTATCCGTTCACTCGGTACCGTAACTGCGTGACTCAAGGCAGCGCATCTGAACAAGCGGTTTGCGCTGGCAGTTGCGAGGCGTTCGACAAGGCATCGCCGTCCTAGGTGCGCGGGACCACGCCGTATTCCGGCGAATCGTTGAACTTGACTGTGTTGCTCGTAAAGTTGCTGGCGCTCTTCACGCGGGCATAGCCTTCTGCCGCCCCTGTTGCCCCGTGATCGACCGCGTACGAGAGCGCGGTCAGCAGATGCCCCCAGTTACCTTGAGGGAAGGCCACCGGACTCGGGTCATCGGCGTAGCTTTCCATGATCGTGAGTCCGCTTTGCGAGTCGAGGTTGTCGCCATACGTCGCTTGGTAGACGGCGCCCCAACTGCTGTAGAACGATCCCGAGTCGGGTCCCACCGTGGTCCGATACGGGCCAGGGCCACGTCGCCAGGAGTACTCGCCGTTGGCGGGCCCCCGGCCCGTCACGCCCACAGGGACGCGATAGAAGTAGTCGCGTACCTGGGCGTGGAGCGATCTTTCCGATGCGCTCAACTGCATTTCCTGATCCCAAGACCAGCCGATGCTGGCCACCAAGAAGAAATGCTCAAACAAGCTTCGCTGCATTCCTGCGGCGGCATCCTGATCGTCGTACGTTGCCCCAAGCCCGGTGGCAGGGCTGTTGGTCGCAACGTGTTGCGAGTTCCAATTGCCGAGGTTGGCCACGACGCTGGCCTTGCAGTCGGCCTTGAGAGGTTCGACGTCCGGCAACACGGCGGCTGCCGAGGCGATCGTGCGATACCGCCAAGCGCGCGCGCGTGTCTGCGAAGTGAACAGCTTGCCGGTGCCGGTGCGGCCCCCGCCGGAATCGGTGTACCAAGCTGTCCATGCATTGGCGAGGATCGTTTCGAGATGGAAACGCTCTCCGGTCACGAGCCAGGGAAGGTAACCGGCATGCGGATGATGAGCCACCTCCCATCGATTCGAGTTCGTTCCGGCTCCGTTCATGCCTTCCTGGTCGCCACCATTGACTGCGGTGGGGTAGTTGCTGAACAACGGGAATGTCCGGGTGCTGCTACTGCGATAGAAGATGGAGTAGGCGCCCATCGCGCGTGAATGCGCGATGCTGCACGCCAGCGCGTTCTCTGCGCCGGTTGTCGCGTACAGCGCGTCCCAATTGGGCAGCAGACCGATACCCGGCGTGAATCCGGGAGAGCCCATGTCCTGCTCCCAATCGAGCCGGTTCATTGGGGTGTATGCCGTCTTCAGGTTCGAGAGAGTCGAGGCCGACGGACTCGTGTAGCCGTAGTTCGGCACCAGCTTGGTTGCGCGCAGGTAGGCGGCGTTGTGAGTGACGGTCGCTTCAGGCCCGTTGGAGCCAACGGCGTCCCAACGGACGCCTTGCGGCATCGATACAGACGTGTTCAGCACGGTGGCTCCGGCGATGACAACCACTGCCGTGCCGGATTTCGTGGCCGATGCATTGAGTGCGCGCCCGTTCTCACAGGCGACCCGAACTCGATAGTGCCCATTGGCCCACAACTGCACGTAGAAGACGGCAGACAGGGTCGCATCGTTAGGGAAGTTAGCCAAGTATTGAAACGCAGCATACTGAGGCCCGGCATGCTCGATCGTCACCTTGGCGCTGGTACCCAGCAGGCTGGCCAAGTTGACCGTGCCGTAGCTGCCGTAGGTGATCGATGCCTGCGGGTTTGCCGCAATCAATTGCACCTCGCTCAGGGCTGCACCCACCCCGGCCGTGGTCTTGCCGATCGAGACCGTGGCTGCTGTCCCGGAGACGAGATCGACGGTGCCCGCAATGTGCGCGTGCTTGACGCTGCCATCATCCCAGGTGGAGATCGGCGAGAACTGCGAAGTGGCCGTGTTGAGCGCCAAGCGTTGGCCGGACGGCAGGTCTCCCTTGCGAAAGACTTGCCCAAAGGCGAACGCAATCGCGTTCGCCGTCACGCTGGATCGCATGCTGACCGTGGTCAGGACGCCCGGGGGCATCGGTGCCGGTGATGGCGCTGGCGCCGGGGAAGGAGACGGCGAGGGCGAAGGTGACGGCGAAGGCGAAGGCGAAGGTGACGGCGACGGCGAGGGTGAAGGTGACGGCGAAGGTGAAGGTGAAGGCGAAGGTGAAGGCGAAGGCGAAGGCGAAGGCGAAGGCGAAGGCGAAGGTGACGGCGAAGGATGCGGCGCCGGCGAGGGCGATGGAGTCGGGACTGGCGCCGGAGAAGGGGCCGGTCCGCCGGTCGGGGTGACGGTATCTGCGTCCGCACCACCGCCGCAGGCGCCCAGCACGAGCGTGCCAAGGGGTGCGCCAGCGAGTCTTAGAAACTCTCTTCGCGATCTGCCAATGCCTGGCTTCTTTGTCTCGTCGGGGGGAAACGTCACTGGCAATTCCTTACCAAAATTAGAAGATCGCTAGCTAGCTCTCATGTCGATGGTGTTGATCGACCATCGTTCGACGACCGCGCAGGAGGCCGGCGGTGCTGCCCGAGTCGCGGACGCTAGGGCAGTGTCTTGGATACCTCGGCCGAATACGCACTCTCATTGCCTGCGGAGTCGTATGCGGTCACGGCGAAGTAGTAGGTTCTTCCACCCTGAAGTCCTGTGACGGTGAAGCGCGTGGCGCTGCCCGTGTTGATGCCTGAACCACGCGCCTGGTTGTAGCTGCCGGACATGGTGCCGTAATAGATACGGTAGCCGGCTGTATCCGTAGACGAAGAACCGCCCCAGGTCAATACCGGACTTGGGGTGGGTGTTGGTGCAGGGGCCGGCGATGGCGTCGGGCTGGGCGATGGCGTCGGGCTGGGCGATGGCGTCGGGCTGGGCGATGGCGTCGGGCTGGGCGCGGGAGATGGGCTCGGCGCCGGGGTGGGTGCGGGCGCCGGGGTGGGTGCGGGCGCCGGACCAGGTGCGGGCGACGGACTGGGCGAGGGCCCGGGCGTCGGGCTTGGCGCAGGCACGGGAGGCGTCACGGCCTGGGCGCCACCAGCATCGTCCGATGCACCACCGCCACCGCACGCCGCCAGCACCGCGACCGATGCACACAGCAATCCGACGACTCGCAATCGATACGAAACCATACCCGCTCAGGCAGCCACGCAGACTAGTGTTGGACGTGCGCAGGGTGATGGCGTCCGCTGGTGCCCCACCCGCTGAGACATCATCGCGCGACAGGACGCAGGAATGTAACTCGACGTCCGGCGGGCGCCCAGTTGCTGACGGACGGTTGCAGTTGCCCCGGCGGACTTACGAGGACTCTATCGCCGTACGAAGCGGCGGCAGGCTCAAATCAGCGCTTCGCGCGCACCGGGATGCCCCAGGAAGCGCGATGGGCTGGCCGTCAATCCGTAAGCACCGGACTGGTAGACCACGACCAGATCACCTGGCTGCGCGCGGGCGAGGTCCATGCGATCCGCCAACGTATCGAGCGGTGTGCAAAGAGGACCCACGACGGAGGCGACCTCGCGTTCTTGACTGGTGACCCGATTGCCGATTTCGACTGGATAGTTCTTGCGAATCACCTGCCCAAAATTGCCGGACGCCGCCAGATGGTGGTGCAGACCGCCATCGGTGACAAGAAACACCTCGCCGCGCGACAGCTTGCGGTCGACGACCCGTGCCACGTAGACCCCGGCTTCGCCGACCAGGAATCGGCCCAACTCAATCACCAACTCGGCTTGTGGCAGTGTTCGCCGAGATTGCGCAACGATTTCCCGCAGATGCGCGCCAACTGCAGGCACGTCGAGCGCCTGTTCGCCAGGGAAATAGGGAATGCCAAATCCTCCGCCAAGATTCAGCACTTTGAGAGGACTCGGCGCGTCGGCTGCCAGTCGCGAAGCGAGGTCGAGAGAGCGGGTGAGTGCCTCGCAGATCGACGCCGCCCGCAAGTTCTGCGAGCCCGAAAAGATGTGGAAGCCTTCGAACGCGAGGCCCAGTTGACGGATCTCGTCGAGAGCGCCAGGGATGGCCTCTGCGTCGATTCCGAACTGCTTGGGTCCGCCGCCCATCCTCATGCCTGATGACTTCAACTCAAAGTCGGGATTGACGCGAAGCGCGACCCGAACCGGGCGACCCAATCGCTGACCGGCATTCGCGAGAACGGGCAACTCGCGCATCGATTCGACATTGATCAAGATGCCGGATGCGACGGCCTGCGTGAGTTCCGCCTCTGACTTGCCGGGTCCCGCAAAGCTGATGCAGCGCGGGTCCATGCCCGTATCGAGCGCCACCATCAACTCGCCACCAGAGGCGACGTCCAGCCCATCGACCAGACCCCTCATGTGATGCACAACCGCGGGCATGGGGTTCGCCTTGATGGCGTAGTGCAGGCTGATCTCCGGAGGCAGTGCTTCACGCAGCAAGCGGACCCGTGCCGTCAAGAGGCTGCGGTCGTACGCATAGTAGGGCGTACCGCCCACCCGTTCGGTCAGTGTCGACACCGGAACTCCGCCAATGGCGACTTCGCCATTCAACACGGCGAATTGCTGCGCTGCTGTGTGCCGATTCACCCGGATTGATCCTTCGACCTGACGTACTCGGTGCCGATCGCCTTGCGATCGATCTTTCCATTTGCATTGCGCGGCAGGGGGCCCGCATACACACGGATGTCGGCCGGCACCATGTAGGCGGGGAGTTGTTCGCGACAATGGCTCAGCAAATGCTTTGCATCCAGTGAGTGTCCGTCGGATGCGGTGGCCGCCACCACCACCACCTCGCCAAGAGCAGCGTGCGCCACGCCGAAGGCTGCGCATTCGCCGACGAGGCGCGAAGCATAGACGACCTCTTCGACCTCGTTAGGACTGATGCGGTAGCCCGACGACTTGATCATTTCATCGCGCCGTCCAATGAAGTACAGGAAGCCCTCGCCATCCTGTCGGACCGTGTCGCCAGAGAATACGGCCCACTCGGACATCACCAAGCCAGCCAATCGATGCGGCAACGGGCGAAATCGCTCTGCCGTTCTGTCTGGGTCGTTCCAATAACCCTGGGCGACCAGGGCACCGCGCTGTACCAACTCGCCGGGTTCATCCGGCAAACAGGGCGAACCGTCCTCGCGCAGGACGAGAATCTCGCTGTTCGGAATCGCCTTGCCGATCGAGTCCGGCCGACGATCGATCTCCTCGGGAGGCAAATAGGTCGCGCGAAAGGCTTCGGTGAGCCCGTACATCAGGTAAGGCTTCGCCACCGGGACGATTGAACGCAGCCGCTTGAGGGTCTCGAGTGGCATTCGCCCGCCGGTGTTGGCGAAGTACCGCAAGCACGAAGTGGCGCTCTCGGGCCATTTGACCTGCGTGAGCTGGATCCACAGTGGCGGCACCGCCGTGAGACCGGTGACCCGGTACCTGTCGATTGCGTTGACCACATCCTTCGGCAACAGGTAGTTGAGCAGGACAACGCTTGCACCCGCATGAAACGCCGTGGTGAGCTGACTGAAGCCCGCATCGAAGGACAGCGGCAGTGCTGCCAGCAGCACGTCGTCGCTCCGATTCTCAAGGTAGGCCGCCACACTCTTGGCACCGGCGACCATGTTTCGATGCGACAGAACCACGCCC
>Ga0068865_100003018_pt1 | contig 10053 bp, 9 predicted proteins | sample KBSMisM12_FD_75293 | JGI IMG/M metagenome (GOLD analysis project Ga0068865, IMG submission 75293) | Miscanthus rhizosphere microbial communities from Kellogg Biological Station, Michigan, USA - KBS Miscanthus M1-2 | ecosystem: Host-associated > Plants > Roots > Rhizosphere > Soil ...
CATGAGCCCGATCCCCGGTGAGCCGCTCGATCCCAAGCCCCCGGAGCTGACGACGCCCGACGGGCGCAAGTTCAGGATCAAGGTCCCCGGCCTGACGCCGCCCCCGAAGCCCGGCCGGACCGAGGAGCGCGCCAGCCCGGAGCCGCCGCGCGAGGATCCCCGGCCGCCGGTCAACCCGGACCACGCCGGGTTCTGACGCCGGACGGGACCGCCCGTCCGCCCACAGGCATCGGCGCACAGCGGTCCGCGCTGTCGCGCTAACGCGATGCCAACACGCCCCGCGACGGACGGCAACCGCTGCGCTCCTACCGTCCGGCGGCCGATGCGACAGCGGCCCTTCACGATCCCCGGCGGCGAGCGCGACCGCCCCGCCGCCCTCGCGCCGCAGGCGCTCGGCGGCCTGACGGTCGTCCTCGCGTGCCACGACGACGCCGCCCGCCTCCCCGAGGCGGTCCGGGACGCCACGGCCGCCGCGGCGCGCTGCGCGCAAGCGCACGAGATCGTGATCGTCGACGACGGCAGCGCCGACGACAGCGTCGCGCTCGCCGGGGCCCTCGCCGCCCGCGACCCGCGCGTGCGCCTGGTCGTGCGCGCGGGCACGCGCGGCTACGGCGAGACGCTGCGCTCGGGCATCGCCGCGGCCCGGATGCCGTGGGTCCTGCTGACCGACGCCGGCCTGCGCCTCGACCCGCGCGACCTCGAGGACGCCCTCGCCGTCGCGGCCTCGGCCGACCTCGTGGTCGGCTGGCGGGTGCTCGTCCCGGGCACGTTCGGCGAGCGCGCCGAGGCGGCGGTCTGGAACCGGATGCTCCGCGCGACCTTCGCCCTTGGGGTGCACGACCTCGACTGCGCGTTCCGCCTCGCGCGGCGCGACCTGCTCGCCCGCCTCGACCTCCGCGCCGGCGGCGCCCTCGTCGGCGCGGAGCTGCTCGTCAGGAGCCGCGGCGCGGGGGCCCGGACGGCCGAGGTGCCGATCCACCACGCGGCCCGCGTCGCCGGCGCGCGCCGCCGCGCCGGCCGCCGCCTGACGACGCGGACGCTGCGCGAGGCGTTCGACCTCCGCCGCGCGATGCGCCGCGGCGAGGCCGGAGCCTGACCCGGTGCCCGGCGCTACCGTTCGCTCCAGGATGGCGTCGCCGACGCTCGACATCCTGGTGTGCGACGACGAGTCGTCGCTGCGCGAGGCGCTGCGTCAGTCCTTCGAGCGCGAGGGCCACCGCGTCCTCGCCGTCGCGGACGGCCGCTCGGCGGTCGACCGCGCGAGCACGCAGCGCTTCGACGTCGTCCTGCTCGACGTCGCCCTCGGTCCCGGCAGCCCCGACGGCTACGAGGTCTGCCGCGAGCTGCGGTCGCGGCGCAACGCCGTGGCCGTGATCATGCTCACCGCCCTCGACAGTGAGGCCGACGCCGTCCTCGGGCTCGAGGCGGGCGCCGACGACTACGTCGTCAAGCCGTTCCGCCCGGCCGAGCTGCGCAGCCGGATCCGCGCCGTGCTGCGGCGGGTCGGCACAGGCGAGGACCGCGCCGGGTCGCCGCTGCGCGTCGGGCCGCTCGAGCTCGACCCCGGGCTGCGCGAGGTCACGCGCGACGGCCGCCCGGTCGCGATCACGTTCTCGGAGTTCGAGATCCTCCACGCGCTCATGGCGCAGCGCCATCGCGTCCACTCCCGCCACGAGCTGCTGCGGGCGGTGTGGGGCGACAGCGCGTACCGCGACCCGCGCTCGGTCGACGTCCACATCCGCCACCTGCGCGAGAAGCTCGAGCCGACGCCCGAGGAGCCGCAGCTGATCCTGACCGTGCGCGGCGCGGGGTATCGCATCGGCGAGCCTTGACCATGCGCCTCGGGCTGCGCGAGCGCTTCGTCGCGGTGCTGGTCGTCGTGAGCGCGCTGACGCTCGCGGTCGCGGCCATCGCGCTCTTCTCGCCGCTCGACCGCCTCGTCCGCACCGGCGCGCGCGATCGCCTGGCGCAGACCGTCCACAGCGAGATCGGCGACTTCACCCGGCTTCCCTCCGAGGCCGTGCGGCCGGGCAGCCCGCGGCTGCTGGCGGCCACGCACGCGCTCCGCCGCACGGGCGCGGACGTCGCCGTGCTCGACGGCTCCGGCCGCGTCCTCGTGGCCACCGACCCGGAGCCCGCGGGGTCGCTGGCCGCCGCCCGCGACGCACTGCGGACCGGCCGCGAGCGCGAGGTCGTCACCGGCGGCCCGGAGGCCGAGGTCCAGATCGCGGTGCCGGTGAGGATCGACGACGTCCCTGCCGTCGTCACCGCCCGGCGCTCGCTCGACGACGTGAGCGACACGACGGACGTCGTGCGCCGCGCGTTCCTCGTCGCGGCCGCCGCGGGGCTCGTCGGCGCGGTGATCGTCGGCCTCCTCATCGCCGGCCGCATGGCGCGGCGGCTCCGGCGCCTGCGCGACACGGCCGAGCGCGTCGCGCAGGTCGGGCCGGTCGCCGAGTTCCGCCCCGAGCAGGGCCGCGACGAGATCGGCGACCTGAGCCGCACGTTCGCGACGATGCAGACGCGGCTGCGCGAGCAGGAGCAGGCGCGCCGCGCGTTCGTCGCAACCGCCTCGCACGAGTTGCGCACGCCGGTCGCGTCGCTCCAGGTGATGCTCGACCTGCTGATCGCCGACCTGGAGGCCGACCCGGTCGCCGTCGACGACGCCCGCGAGCAGGCCCGCCGCGCGGACGAGCAGGCGGCGCGGCTCTCGCAGCTGGCGGGCGACCTGCTCGACATCAGCCGCCTCGACGCCGGGCTGCCGCCGCGGTCCGAGCCGGTCGAGCTCTCCGAGGTGCTGCGGTCGGTCGTCGCCGAGATGGAGGCGCGGGTCGCGCGCGAGCAGCGCCGCCTCGCGGTCGCGGACGGCGGCAGCGCCCGGGCGCTGGGCGACCCGGGCAGCGTCGCGCGGATCCTGCGGATCCTGCTCGACAACGCGCTGCGCCACACGCCGTCGCCGGGCGAGGTGCGCGTCGCGTACGTCGAGAACGGCGACGCCGTCGGGATCGCGGTCGAGGACGACGGCCCGGGCGTCCCGGGGGCGGACCGCGAGCGCATCTTCGCCCGCTTCACCCGCGGCGACCGCGCCGAGGCGGGCGGCTTCGGGCTCGGGCTCGCGATCGGGCGCGAGCTCGCGCGGCGGATGGACGGTGACCTCGCGCTCGAGGACAGCGAAGGCGGCGCGCGGTTCGTCCTGTCGCTCCCGCGGGCCGGGCCGCAGTAAGGGCGATTTCACGTTCGCCGCCTACCCTCGGCGCGATGCGTGCCCGGGCGTCGCTCCTCGCCGCGCTGGCGATCGCCGCGCTCGCCCTGGCGCTCGTCGTGCGCCGCGGCGACGGCGGCGCGGCGCCGGCCCCGGCGGCGCGGGCGGGCGCCGCGGCACCGGACGCCGCGACGGCGTGTACGGGCGGCGCGCGCCGGACGCGGCGGGTGTCCGTGCCCGTGCCGGGCGAGCCCGCGCGGTCGGCCCTCGTCCACGTCCCGGGCCGGCACGCCGCGCGGATGGCGCTCGTCCTCGCCCTCCACGGCGCGTACGGGAACGGCGCGTTCATGGAGGGCTACTCGGGGCTGTCGAAGCTCGCCGACCGCAAGGGCTTCGCGGTCGTGTACCCCGATGCCGCCGGACCGCGGTGGCGGATCGGAGCGGGCGACGGCGGCGACGACGTCCGGTTCCTCGACACCCTGCTCGACCGCGTCCTCGCCGGCGGCTGCTTCGACGCCCGGCGCGTCGCGGCGGTCGGCGTCTCCAACGGCGCGGGGATGGCGGCGCGCTTCGCCTGCGCCGGCGACGACCGCCTCGCCGGGCTCGTCGCGGTCGCCGGCGACTACCGGACGCTGCCGGCGTGCGCGGCGCGGCGGCCGCTCTCGGTCCTCGAGATCCACGGGACCGCCGACGCGGCCGCCCCGTACGGCACGGCGCAGGACGTGCACGGCGGCGTGCTCGGGTGGGTGACGGCGTGGGTCGGCCGCGACGCGTGCCCGGCCGCCCCGCGCCGCACGTGGCAGAGCCCGCGCATCCTCCGGATGGCGTGGACGCGCTGCCGGGACGGGACGACGGTCGAGCACGTGCGCCTCGTCGGCGCGCCCCACGCCTGGCCCGGCGCCGACCCGCCGGACCCGGGGGCGAGGCTCGGCGTGTCGGCGACCGGGGAGACGTGGGCCTTTCTGCGCGATCGCCGCCTCGCGCCTACGCGCCGGCCGTAGCGCGCAGCCGGTAGACCGTGCCGCGCGGCTGTCCCGCGGCGGCGCTCACGTCGCGCGCGTGGGCGCGCGCCCAGCGGACGACGGCCGGGCAGCCGCCCCGGGTGCACGACGTCCGCCCGAGGAGCGCGTAGCGGACCCGGCCGGTCGCGACGAGGCGCTCCAGGCCGGCCGGTCCGAGCAGCGGCCGGCCGTAGAGGCTCGTCAGCATCAGCACCGGCCGCGCGTCGCGGATGATCAGCGGCGCCGCCCGGATGACGGTCGGGCTGGCGACCTCGTAGCGGGCGGGCCCCTGGTGGGCGATCAGGAAGCGGCTGAGCGCGGCGAGCCGGGCAGGGTCGGTCCGCAGCGGCAGGCCCGCGTCCGAGCGGTGGTGGCGGGCGACGGAGACGGCGGCGCCGGCCGGGACCGCGAGCACGGCGACGAGGCCGAGGGCGGCGAGCGCGGTCGGCCGCCGCCGCCCGGCGGCCGCCGCCGCGACGACCGCGCATCCGGCGAGCGCGCCGAGCGCGAGGACGGCGGCCCACGCCGGCGGGCGCCCGATCAGGACGGCCCCGGCGGCGCACACCGCGACCGCGCCGAGGAGCGCGACGGCGTCGCGGCGACGGCCGGTCTCCGCGTGCGCCACGAGGCGGGCGAGGCCCACCCCGGCGACCGCCGCGATCGCGGGCGTGACCGCCTCGAGGTAGCGCGGCTGGAAGCGCTGCATGTGGCTCAGCAGGCCGACCCCGACGACGAGCCACGTGCCGAAGAACACGGCCCCGGCGAGCGGGAGCCGCTCGATCCGGGCGCCCGCGCGGCGCCGGGCGACCGCGGCCAGGATCGCGCCCGCCCCCAGGACGAGCGCGGCGAGCAGCAGCGTGCCGACGGTCGCCGGGTACCCGTCACCCGACGCGGTGAAGAACCGCAGCGGCCCCGGAGGGTCGAGCGCGAGCGCGGCCGCGGTCGCCGGGCTCGTCAGCCGGTCGAGCCCGTTGAAGACGAAGACCGCGTTCCAGATGCTGCCGTTCGTCGAGCCGATCGGCCACGGCCGCGCTCCGAGCGGGGTCAGCGAGGCGGCGGCGATCCAGCCCAGGCTCACGACGACGAACGCCGCGAGGCCGCCGGCCAGCGCGAGGATCTTGCGGCGCGGCGGCAGGTCGAGCGCGATCAGCGCCAGGAGCGCGAGCGACGGCAGGACGATCAGCGCCTGGAACAGCTTGACGTTGAAGGCGACGCCGAGCACGGTCCCCCCGGCGAGCACGGGCCACACCCGGCGCGACTGCGCGCCGACCACGACGAGCCACGCGGCCAGCACGTCGAACAGCATCATCAGCGAGTCCATCGTGTCGCTGCGGGCCGTGAGGATGGCCGCCGGCAGGACCGCGAGCGCGGCCGCGGCGGCCAGCCCCGCGCGCCGGCCGAAGAGGCGGCGGACGAGGTCGTAGAGCAGCGGGACCGCGAGGATGCCGGCCGCGACCTCCGGCGCCCGCAGCGCCACCGACGAGAAGCCGAGGAGCTTGACGCTCGCCACCTGCAGCCACAGGTCGGCGGGGGCCTTGTCGACCGAGACCTGCGCGCCCGGCTCGAAGGCCCCGAAGAAGAAGTCGTGCCACGACAGGCTCATGCTGCGCACGGCCGCGTCGTAGAACGGGTTGGCGCCGACCCGGCCGAAGTCCCACAGCCGCAGCACGGCGCCGAGGATCGTCACGGCGACGACGGGCACGGCGGCGGGGACCGCGGCGCGCACCCGCGCCCGGGCGACCGACGGCCGCACGCGGGTCGTCAGGGTCGATGCCTCCATCGCCGGGCCTCAGCCGCGCTGGAGGATCGAGACCGTGACCGGCTCGCCGTTCCAGGCGTGGTCGTGGAACGAGCTCACCCGGTAGCGCTGCCCCGCGATCCGCACCGACCCGGCGGCCGGGAGGGAGACGCTCGCGGCGGCGGGCAGCGAGGTGCGGACGTGGCCGGGAACGCGCCCGCGGACGACGACGTCGACCCCGTAGTTGCGGTGCATGAACCGGACGAAGCCGATCTCGTCCTGGATCGCCACCTGCAGCGTCCCGGCCACGCGGCCGCCCGCGCCGTGGAGAGCCATCTGCACCGGCGCCACCGTGAACGGCACGCCGGCGTCGGCGACGGTGCGGGCGCCCTGGAGGACCCGCACCCGCGAGACATGCAGGTGGTACCAGACGGCCGCGAACTCGCGGGCGACATACGCGCGCGTGGCCGTCGCGTCGCCCGAGCGCACCAGGCGCAGGAGCGTCGCGTCGCGGCCGACGCGGTGCAGCGCGGCGAACGCGGCGCCGCCGTGGATCTCGAGGGAGTACTGGCGGCGGGCGATCGCGGTGACGCCCGACGGCCCGGAGGCGGCCGTCGCGGGCGCCGGGCCGGCGACGCCGATCCCGCCGGCCCCCGACAGCAGCGCGGCCAGCAGCAGCGGGGCGGCGGCGCGGCGCAGGGACCGGCGCGGGCGTATCACGGGCTCCGTCGTCGGCGGCGCTGCGGACGCATCGGTCATGGGGTGCTCGCTCCGATCGGGGTCGTCGTCGGAGCCAGCGTGCGGGCGGCGCGCTTGGATGCGGGTTGGTCGAGGGTTGCCGTTGTGTTAGCCGCCCGGCGCGCTAACGCGATCCCAACGGCTCGCACGTCCGGCGCACGCCGCCGCGCGACGAGCATCGCGGCCATGACGCCCGACGAGCTGCAGGCCATGCTGGCGGGCGACGAGCGCCACTGGTGGTACCGCGGGCGCCGCCGCGTCCTGCGGGCCCAGCTCGACCGGCTTCCGATCCCGCCTGGCGCGCGGCTGCTCGACGCCGGCTGCGGCTCGGGCCGGACGCTCGACGAGCTCGCGCGCTTCGGGCGCGCGTCGGGGGTCGACACGAGCCCCGAGGCGGTCGCCGCGGCGCGGCGGCGCGGGCACCGCGACGTGCGCGTCGCGCGCGTCGAGGACCTGCCCTTCGCGGACGGGACGTTCGACCTCGTGACGTGCCTCGACGTCGTCGAGCACACGCCCGACGACCGCGCCACGCTGGCGGAGCTGCGGCGCGTGACGCGGCCGGGCGGCCTGCTCGTGGTGACCGTCCCGGCCTACCAGGCGCTCTGGTCGTGGCACGACGTCGTCAACCGGCACTTCCGCCGCTACGACAGCGCGTCGCTGCGGGCGGCCGCCCGCGCGGCGGGGTGGCACGTCGTGCGCGACACGCACTTCAACGGCCTGCTGCTCGCCCCGGCGGCCGCCGTGCGCCTCGCGCAGCGGCGGCGGCGCGCCCACCCGCGCTCCGACCTCGAGCTCACCCCGGCGGCGCTCGACGGCCTGCTCGAGCTCCCGCTGCGGCTCGAGGCCCGCCTCCTCCGCGCCGGGCTCAGGCTCCCCGCGGGCCTGTCGCTGCTCGCCGTGCTGCGGCGCCCGGCCGTCAACCGGGTCCCGGCGGAGCGCACGCCTGCGCGGCCCGTCCCACTCACCGTCGCGGCCCTGGCGGCCTGAGCGGCGTTCGGGCCGCGCGGGGCGGCGCGGCCCAGCCTCAGGGCGCGTTCGTGCGCGCCCGGTCCTGGGCGATCACGGTCGTGACCGGCAGGCCGAGGTGCTCGACGCGGCTGGGCAGGTCGATGTGCAGCCAGCGGGAGACCCGGCGCGGCAGCGTCGACAGGATGATCTCGTCGAACGCGCCGTCGTGGAGCGCCTCCTCGACGGCGTCCATCGGGTCGTGGCGGCGCGAGACGCTGCCGTCCACCGGCGCGCCGGCTGCCTCCTCCATGAGCGGAAGGGCGAGCGCCAGGACCTGCTCGCCCTCCGTCACGTCGGGGTGCGCGGCCTCCGAGGGATGCCAGCTCGCGTGGTGCGGGTTGGGGACCACGAGGTGGAAGCGGGCGGGGCCGCGCTCCGCGCGCCGCCGGACCGCCTCGAGCAGGGCCGGCGTCGCGGCCGTCTTGTGGGCGACGACCAGGACGCGGGCCAGGGGTTCGTCTTCCATCGCTTCGCTCCTTGCGGTCACGCGCCCTCGGGCACGGCCCGGCGCGCCTCGGTCGCATCGCGCCGTGTGATCGTCAGGTAGCCGACGAGGAGCAGGATGCACCCGAGGAAGATGTAGCTCGTCCCGGTCGTGCCGAGCCCGAGGCCGCCGTACTTGTGGCTGTTCTGGGACATCTCGTCACCGATCGACGCGCCGAGCGGCCGCGTGAGGATGTACGCGAGCCAGAACGACAGGACCGAGTTCAGCCCGAACGCGAAGTGGGCGATCGCGACGAGCGCGATGAGGCCGCCGAAGATGCCGATCGACACGGCGTAGCCGAGGTCGAACTTCTCGGCGCTGAGGTCGCCCGCGGCGGTGCCGAGCGCGAAGGTGAAGAGGATCGCCAGCCAGTAGAAGGCCTCGCGGCGGGTGGTGTAGATGGTGTGGATCGAGAGGGTCCGCTCGACCGCGTACCAGGCGGCGAAGACCGCGGCGAGGACGATCGAGAAGATGATCGTGCTCGTCGTCAGCGGCACGTTGTAGCGATCGGTCATGTTGTCGGTGATGAGCGTGCCGAACACGCTGATCACGACGACGACCGACCAGTACACCGCGGGGACGTAGCGGCGTAGACGGAACTGGACGACGAGCAGCGCGATGAGCAGCGCGCCCGTCACGTAGGTCGTCTTCGTCAGGCCGAAGCCGAGATTCACGTTGAGGTAGTCGGCCGCCGTCTCACCGACGGTCGTGCACATGATCTTGATGATCCAGAAGAAGATCGTGACTTCTGGAACCTTGTTCAGCATCTGGCGGCCGAAGGTGGCCGCGGCCGGGGACTGCGTCGCGCTGGGCGTCTGCGTGGCGGTCATGGCGGCCCAGGGTGGCGAGCCGCCATGAACGCCACCTGAGCGTGAGTGGACGGCGGCCCCGACCGCGCCGCGGAAGCGGCGATCCGCCACCTGACAGGAACCTGAGCGCGGACTGGTGGACCCCGCGATCCACGGCGATCATGGAGGCATGACCTGCGTCGGCCCGTGTGACGTCCTCCCCCACCCGGGCGCGCTGCCGGCGGCGCCGCGACCATGATCGGCCGAGGCCGCGACGCGCGCCGCCGCGGCGCGCGCCTGCTCGCCGCCGCGGCCCTGGTCGCGACCACGGCGGGCGCGGTCGTCGGCGTCCATCGCATCGGGGCGGGGCGGATCGTCGATGCCGCCGTCGCCGTGAACCCGACGCTCCTCCTGGTGGCGCTGGCGCTCATGTGCCTCGCCATGGCCACCCGAGCGGTCGCGTGGCGGGCGATCCTGGCGGCCGCCTTTCCGGGCACCCGGATCGCGCTGCCGCCGGTGCTGCGTGCGACCTCGATCGGCGTCCTCCTCTCCGCGACGATGCCCGCCCGCGTCGGCGAGCCCGCGCGGGCGATGGTCGTCGCACGCAACGTCGATCCGTCCGGATCCGGCACGGGCCCGCTGCCGCGGGTCCTCGGGACGATGGTCTCGCAGACGATCCTCAACGTCGTCGCGCTGCTCGGCCTCGGCGTCCTGACGTTCTCGACGTACTTCGGCGGTCAGCTCGGCTCGCTGACCGGCGCGACGGTCGTGCCGCTCATCGCCGTCGTCGTCGTGCTGCTCGTGGTCCCGGCGGCGCTGAAGCTGATGCCGCGCCGCCGGATCGGCCCGCTGGTCGACCGCGTCGAGGGCGCGCTCGCCGGGGTGCGCGCCGGCCTCGCGGTGTTCCGGTCGCCGCGACCGGCCTTCGAGGCGGTCACCGGCCAGCTCGGCGCGTGGAGCCTCCAGTGGCTGTCGTGCTACGCGCTGCTCGTCGCGTTCGGGTTCGACCACGCCGCCGGCCTCGGCGCCGCGGCCGCTGTGCTCGTGGCCGTCAACGTCACGGCGGTGGTGCCGGTCACCCCGTCGAACCTCGG
>Ga0068865_100003032_pt1 | contig 10040 bp, 10 predicted proteins | sample KBSMisM12_FD_75293 | JGI IMG/M metagenome (GOLD analysis project Ga0068865, IMG submission 75293) | Miscanthus rhizosphere microbial communities from Kellogg Biological Station, Michigan, USA - KBS Miscanthus M1-2 | ecosystem: Host-associated > Plants > Roots > Rhizosphere > Soil ...
ACTTTAAGAATGATCCCGAGTGTTCCCCTCGCTCCCACAAATAACTTGTGCGCATCATAACCGGCAACATTCTTCACAACCTGACTTCCGCTCTTCACGATCGAACCGTCCGCGAGCATGACTGTCATTCCCAATATCCAATCGCGCCAACTTCCACACTGTGCTTCTAAGCCGTGCGGAAGGTTTAGTGAGATAGCGGTTTGTAAACTTCCAAACGTGCCCTTTCGAGCGTAGTTCGTTTCGGAATCATCAAATGGCACGATTGGTAGGCACTGTCCCGATTTATCGAGTTCCTGCATCAATCTGCGTATGTTCACATGACCATCTACGATCACAATCTGATCACTTGCATGTAAGTCGATCTTCCCCTCGGTTTCAAAACGAACGAGCGCGGGCGGGGTCTTCGATCCGAAGGCATCTATCTTCCTTTCAATATCCACGACCGCATCGGCGGCGGCAGGCACAAATCGGAGCCTGCTGTCTCCGTCGGCCAACGTTTGCATGAACTGCAGATGCCCAAAAGCATGGATTGCCTCCTCGCGCCAATAAATTTCGTTTGGATAGTTGTATTCGTGTGCGTTATTACCCAACGCAGTCACGATGTTTCGCGAGGCAACAAACTTGCTAAGACTTTCGATATCGTCAGTCGCAGTAAACGACTCAAAGTAGCGAGGAAACTCTAAGTTCCTATCTGTCGCGCCTTTTACGAGCTCGTTCTTGCGGGCGAGAATGTCCACTACCAGGCAACCCCGCGCCAACGGCGCTTGTGCTCAACGCATCCCTTCTGATTTGGAAGAACTTTACATGGGTTGCAAAGGGATCCTTCGTTGAAAATCTGCTTACACATCGCCTGGAAACGCAGGTCGTCGGCTGTAAACATAAGAGTCAACAGATCCGATTTTTCGACACCGATTCCGTGCTCACCGCTCACGCTTCCGCCCATCTCGATGCACCGCTTAATGATCTCCTCACCCGCCTCAACGACCGCCTGAACTTGTTTTGGATCACGATCATCGAAGTAAAAACATGGATGGAGATTTCCATCGCCGGCGTGAAAAATATTTGCGACGCCAATTCCATATTTCTCTGACGTCGCATAAACGAAGTCGAGCATCTCCGGCAATTTTGAACGCGGGATAACGCCATCGTGCGTGATAATGCTCGGAGCGAGTCGTCCCATCGCACCAATCCCTTTCTTGCGAGCCGTCCACAACTTTTGGCGATCGCTTTCTTCTTTTGCCAGCTCTACGGACAACGCCTGATGTTTGCGGCAGATTGCAATAACCGTTTGTATTTCATGTTCGACGCGACCTTCCGGACCGAAATCCATCGCGCTCATATTCCAATCGATGGGTGCGTTGAGGTCGAGTACCGGATCCTTCTCCTCCGCCGTCTCTTTTGTGAACGAGGATTCGGGTGCGTGATCGCACTCGATGAGCAGCAGCGCTTCCGCACGTGCAGGATAGTTAAGCGAAAAGGCTTGGGTGACGGCTCGAAGTACGCCCTTATCCATCATCTCTAACGCGGCAGGGATGACTCCGCTCGCGATGATGTCGGCTACGCACTCCGTCGCATCTCGGATCGTTGGAAAGGAGGCGAGCGCCGTGCGAACCACCGCCGGAAGGGGCGTGAGCTTCACCCATGCCTCGGTAACGATCCCGAGCGTTCCTTCACCGCCGACAATGAGACCTAAGAAATCGTAACCCGGCGTGCCGGGAACACGACTCCCGATCTCAAGAATCTCTCCCAGCGGATCGACCATGGTGACTTGCGCAATGTGTTGGGTGGTCACTCCATATTTCAGGGTGTGAGGTCCGCCCGAGTTCTCCGCGATGTTTCCGCCTAAGGTCGAAACTGTTTGGGATGACGGATCGGGAGCGAAATGCAAACCGTGGCCAGCTACTGCGTCTGAAATTCTCTTGTTGGCGATTCCTGTCTGAGCTTTCAATTGGCGATTTGCGACGTCGATCTCAAGAATCTTGTTAAGCTTTTTCGTCGAAATGACCACGCCGCCAAGAGCGGGCATGGCGCCTCCACTCAATCCCGTGCCAGCGCCTCGTGGCGTGAAAGGCACCGAGTTTGCAACACACCACTTAACGACGGCGGCAACCTCAGCCGTGTCGAGGGGAAGGACGACGCAGGTCGGCTTGGATCGGTCGACGGTGTAGGCATCGCAGTCATAAGCTCGCGCGACCGCATCGCCGCTCAGAACACGATCTGGCGAAAGGAGGCGGCTCAGATCGGCGACCATCGAATCCACAGACGGATTCTAGCGTGTAACATCGGAACGTGTTCATCACGTTCGAGGGCCCGGAGGGCGGCGGCAAGACCACGGTTATTCAGCGGATCGCCGAACGCCTACGTAGCGAAGGGCGCTCAGTTGTATCTACACGAGAGCCCGGATCCGGCTCGGTAGGACTTCAAATCCGCGAAGTCCTGCTCCACAGTGGGCCAATCGATCCCCAATGCGAGCTATTCCTTTTCCTTGCCGATAGGGCCAATCACGTGACTACGGTGGTTAAACCTGCTCTGGATCGCGGCGACGTAGTGCTCTGCGATCGTTACTCGGATTCGACGGTTGTCTATCAGGCTCATGCCCGCGGGCTCGAGCCGACGGGAATCCGCGAACTGAATGCCTTCGCGACGAACGGATTGTCGCCAGATCTAACTCTGTTGTTCGATTTGGACCCTGAGATAGGCTTGAAGCGACTCATCTCAAAGGACAGGATCGACGCGGAGCCAATCGTATTTCATCGGCGGGTTCGGGAGGGCTTCTTGACCGAGGCCCGCCGAGAGCCGGAACGGTGGAAGATCATCGATGCGTCTAAACCGGTAGAGCAGGTCGAATTCGTTTGCTATGCCGTCGTTCGGGAGGTTCTGGGCCAACATCAGGATCCGCTTCCGTTTGGAGGCTTGGGCTAAGGAATTCGCCCCGTCTTACGTGTTGAGAACAAATAAATGTCACCACTATTGATCGCGATACTTTTAGGGCAGGGACAGGCGGTACCGAAGGGATCAGGCGCCCAACAGAACCGCGATGAGCAAAAGGAATATCTCGCAAAGCGATCAGCGGCGAACAATAAGTTTTTCAAGTTAATTAACGATGCGAAGAGTTTCTCGGTCGACATCGAAATCACGCAAGACAAGAATCCCGTTCTTGGGCACGCGACCCTAGTTGTCGCCAAACCGGGAAAGCTTTACTACCACTTGTCTTGGGGCAAGAACGAATACACGTACGCGATCTTGAATGGGGAAGCGACGGAAGTCGACAAGGCGAACCAGGTGTACGACGAGTATTCCGTTCCCGCGCTAATCGAGCCAGAGGCGAACGGGTCCGATTGGGTGCCATCGTTTTTCCCGACCGTTTTCATATCCGAGCAAAATCTCCTACCACCCAACTCATTTGACGCAGATGGGCATCTTTTGCACTATGCGATCGGATCAGGATCCGCAACAGCGACAAAGAAAAACATCCTCCGCTTTAGCAATTTCAAAACGAATGAGGTGTATCCGGATTCCAAATTCGTTCTCCATCCAGGACCCCTGATGGAGGCAGTTAGCACGCCTCGACCAGCTCCGCCTTTACAAATCGATAGCGTATTGCCGAACCTCAAGCTAGTGGATGCAGCCGGAAAGCCGACGGATCTTCTTCGCTCGTTCAAGGGCAAGCCTTGTTTGGTCGCCCTTCTCGAGCCACAATGCGCGCCAAGCGTGGGAGCAATTGCTTTGCTTAAGAAACTGAAGGACGTGGGGGTCGTGGTGCTTAATGATGCCAGCACGGGGAAGGGTTTGGCATCGACTCCACTGGTCACGCTTCACGATCCGAGCGGTGGTCTTTCCAAGAATCTGCGCGCTCCGATGACACCACTTTTCTATCTCGTGGATGGATCGGGGAAGATAGCGAATGTTTGGTACGGATTTGATCGAGACCAGCCCAATAAGTTCGAAAAGCAGGTTTCGACGGCCATTGCCGAACTGAAGGGTTGATTATTGACGGATAATTGAAGTCAGCAATGGTAAACCCCCTGCCGACAATCCTTTTCTTCCTTTTCGCGATTATTGGCTATTTCGTTCTGGGGCCAAACTTTGCGGCCCCTGCATCCATCGGCCAATACTTAGCATGGCTCTTCGTGAGCATGATCTTGTCTTCTTCGCTACGCATCGCGGCACAGTGGGAGAAGGCGCTCGTATTCCGGCTTGGACGATTTCAAGCGGTGAAGGGTCCGGGTGTGTTTACGGTTTTGCCAATGCTTGACCAAGTTCGGATGGTCGATACGCGAATCATCACCATCGACATTCCTTCACAACAAGCGATTACAAACGACAACGTTCCTGTGACGACGGATGCCGTCATCTTTCTTCGCGTGTCGCAACCGGAAGATGCGGTGATACGCGTGCAGAACTACGTTCATGCAATTCGCCAATATGCACAGACGGCGCTTCGCGATGTGATTGGTAGCGTTACGCTCGATCAAATTCTTGCCGATCGTGAAGGGGTTGGAAAAAAGATCGAAGAGATGGTGGATGCGGAAATTCAAGGGTGGGGATTGGATATTGCCGCCATACGAATTCAGGACATCATCCTGCCGGAAGACCTTAAGCGCGTGATGGCAAGACAAGCCGCAGCAGAAAGAGAAAAGCGCGCGAATATCACGAAGTCGGAAGGCGATCGCATGGCAGCGGAAAATCTTGCTGCAGCCGCGAAGATGATGGCAACCGCGCCAGGCGCGTTACAACTGCGAACGTTGCAGACGCTGGATTCTCTTGGTAGCTCCCAAGCGAATACGGTCGTGATGGCGGTGCCGGTCGAGGTCATGGGTGCCATTCAGGCGATCGGCGGCATGATGCCGAACAAGCTCACCTCCGCGCTTCCGCAAGAGGAAAAGCCCGCCACTCACTCGACTCCTTTGGCGCTTGGCGAAAGCTTCAAATTAGCCGGTCAGACTGCCAAGAAAGATGAGGACGAGGGTCAGAAGCAGAAGGCATAGTTGAGCCTAGTTTGGGATTTGGACCTGCCCATTTGAACCTGAAAAGCCATAATTAGATTGATGGAAGCACGTCGCGGACGAATGGATGCCAGCGGAAAGCGGTTCGCGATCGTCGTGAGCCGATGGAATGAGCTCGTGACCAAGGAGCTTCTCGATGGCGCGTTGGACGAATTAGAAGCTCATGGCGGACCAACCGTCGAGGTCGTTCAAGTTCCTGGAACGTGGGAGATGCCGGTCGCGATTCGGGGGCTGGTTACTCGAAAGACAAAGAAGCCTGATGCAGTGATCGCGCTCGGTTGCATCTTGCAGGGACAGACAACGCATGCGAAGTTGCTGGGTGGCGATGTGAGTTCCGCTTTGATGGGCTTGCAGACTGCGCACGGAATTCCGATCGCGTGGGGTGTGCTTACGCCAGACACAATGGAGCAAGCGCTCGAACGAGCAGGAATGAAGCACGGAAACAAGGGTCGTGAGGCAGCTCTGGCCGCCATCGAAATGTCGAACCTATTGGATAACCTGTAAGCCTTGCACCTTTCCGCCGATCAGCCTCTCGGTTTTGCTCTTCTCATTTTAGTGGGCGCTATCGCATCGGGAATTAATGCGGTGGCAGGAGGAGGAACGCTCGTCTCCTTTCCAGTTCTGACCATTCCATTCGGAATTGTTTCTAAGGTCGCGAACGCGACGAATTCCGTGGGGTTGTGGCCAGGATCTCTCGCCGGTGCGTGGGGATTTCGAAATCTGTATCAACAGACTGCTAAGCAACTTCAGATTTTGTTTTTGCCTACTCTATTGGGATCGGCTTTAGGCGCGTATCTGCTCATCACGACGAAACAGCGCTTGTTCGATGAACTCATTCCAGCGCTCATTCTGTTGGCGACCGCGATTCTGGCTTTTCAGCCGCAGATCAAGAAATGGGTTGGATCCGAGCACAAAAAGTTGCCGATTTGGACTGGCGTCGTGCTCCAGTTTTTGGTGGCTGTCTATGGGGGTTACTTCGGGGCGGGGATGGGGATCATGATGCTCGCGACCATGGCGCTGACCATCGATGCGACCGTTCACGAGCTGAATTCGCTGAAAAACTGGTTGGCAGTAGTGATCAACCTGGTCGCAAGCACCTACTTCTTTATCGAACACCTTATTTTGCCGTTGACTGCTGTCGCGCTGATAATCGGGGCGTTGGTTGGAGGTTATGTGGGAGCTCGAGTCTCTCAGCGTTTCAATCCAGATAAGCTGCGGTGGGCGATCGTTGTGTACGGTGTGGTGATGTCGATCGTGTTCATCAAGCAAGCATTTTTCAGTTCTTGATATGTTTACAGGAATCATTGAAGGGTTAGGTCGAGTTGTTGAGACCAAGGGTGGGCACCTGGTCATCGATGTTGTTCGCGGGTTTGAGAATGAACCGTGGAAGTTGGGCGAGAGTGTTGCAGTTAACGGTTGTTGCCTTACCGTCGTTGAATATAAGAATGGTCTGGAATTCGATTTCAGTCCGGAGACATTGTCACGAACATCGCTCGGACAGTTGAAGATCGGTGCCCAAGTTAATTTGGAACGCGCTATGCGTGCAGACGGGCGGTTCGGTGGTCACATCGTTCAAGGGCACGTCGATGCAACGGGCACGGTTGTCTCGATCACAACCAACGACAATGCGACGACCTTTCGTTTTAAAGCGCCCCAAGAATTTGGTCGCTACATGATCGATAAGGGATCGATCACCGTCGACGGAATATCGCTCACGATCGTCGACCTTCAAGATGCTTCCTTCGATGTTTGGGTCATCCCTCATACGCTTCAGGAAACGAATTTAGGAGAACGCAAAAGTGGTGACCTCGTCAATCTCGAATTCGATGTAATCGCAAAGTACGTCGCTAGGATGACTGATGGAGTCGGCTAGTACCGATTCCCCGGCTCGGAGATGCCCGTATCTCCAAAAAATGTGATTCAGGCTGAACTTGGCGGATAATTCCAGAGTGGACGCTAGCGTTTACGCCATCCTGGTTTTGCTTCCGGTATTCATAACCGGTGTCCTGCTTGCACATTATCGGTTTAGACCATCGAAGGGTGAGCTCCTTGTACGTCTAGGCATTCTTGTAGCCCTTCTCATTTATGATCTAGTATTCGTTCCCGTTTATTCTGATACTTCGTATCCGCCGCCGGCATGTTATCTTGTCGAAGCTTGCATTCCCCTTATCGTGTTGTTTGTTCAACCACGCGTTCTTGCGGCCGTAATCGCGGCTGTTTTTGTTGCCCTCACTTACGGAAACTTGTATCTGTATCGTAACTTGCGCGGCGTCTGTCTCTATTCTGAAAAGACGTACCATCGCCGCGAGGATCTCAATGTGCGATACGTAGCAATCCTATTGGGTGAGGTGATGGAGAACAGCAAGAAGACGTTTGCGCCGGGGTACCTCGATGAGATCAAAGACCCGGATGTTCAGGAAATCGTTTCAACGTCCGAAACCGGCATGCATGCTGTAGTGGACACTCGGGTGACTCCCCTTTGGCACACCCCGCTGACGCGCCTTTCAAAGTTTGAAACGCGACCGACTCGCATCTGGTTCGACGGTGGGACGATGACTTACGATTTCTCCAAGTATCATGCGATCGGTATCGGATCTTTCAGAACGGATCCGAATCTTTGGCGTTCACCGATGCGGTGAAAGTCAATCAACTCAAATCCATTATTGGCGGATAATCACCCTGTGAGTCCAGGATTTTATATCGCGATAATGCTCGCGCCATATGTCGTGCTGGCACTTCTGCTCATAAAATGGCGGGGCTTGCCAAGAGGTTGGCTTGAGGGCTCTATCCGTGCCATTTGTTTGGCAGTTGGCTTGGTATTGCCCTTTTTTGTAAACGTCATAGAGTTCGCAACGGATCACCCGCCAACACCACCTTGGACAGGTGGACTACTACTACTCATTCCAATTGCTCTGTTCTCGTTACAGCCAAGATGGCTTGCTCTTGGAACGGCCGTATTGTTTTTTGGATTGCTCTACAGAAACTGGTCAATGTATCAATCCATCTATAGAGCGCAGGATCTTACATGGCGAGACGTCCCGATGATCCCTAGGTCGGACCAACATCAGGACGAGTTCTTAATCGTAGAAGATATGGCAAACATTCACGAGGGGGAAAGGCACGCGCCCGGATACGTTGACGAAATAGATCCTCAAACGTACGCCGATGCGACGTATTTCCGACCGCTTAGGGAATTTCGGTTAGAGCGCCAGTGGTACACGGGACTGTTGGACATCTGGCGGTACGAGTCAAGACCGGCTCGTATGTGGTTCGACGGTGGCAAGTTAGACCAAGGAAAGCAGGCTTATCACGTAGTTGGCTTTGGAGAGTTTCGGGCAGGTCTCAACCCGCCGAAGCCAAGACCATAGGTCACGCTGTCGCTTGTAAGGGGTTGCCTTTTCCCAGTAGCAACCGTTGGCGAGTAAATCGAACGACATCCGCCCAATTTTCACAGTGGATGTCGTTTTGTAGAACGGCAAGAGTTAACAGCAGCGGGGCTCTTAGTAGTGCCAGTCGAGGTCGAGATGATTTTTGCCGTGGAGTTCGCCGACGCCCGTAGATTCAATACGGGAACTTCGGCCCACGGCCCAGTGTGAGCCAGTCGCATAATCGCTGTCCGAGTTCTGAGTGTTGCAGCGTCGATAGCGTAGCTTGACCGCTTTGCATGTTTAGGAACTCGTCTAGGTAAAGACCAGGGTTCAACCCCTACTATCCTTCGCCCGATTGTCGCGGGTCGCAAGACAAGCATTCGCAGGCTATGTGAGCTTCGTGCTCCCGCTAGGTGTTATGTCGCGTCAAGGGGCGGAGAAAAACACATAAGGAGACCAAGCAAATGATCGTAACAATTGGAATTGTGGCGGCAATCAGTGTGGCGGCGTATGTCGCGACCGCCATCCTGCTTGGCGTCTACCGAAAGGAGTTCACCGTCTTCGAGTATCAGCGCGGATTGCGCTTCAAGGATGGGAAGCTCGTTGAGACTTTGAAAGCTGGAAAGCACAGGCGATGGGGAAAGGGACAGACCTTGACTGTCGTCGATGTACGACCGATAACAACCGCGATTGGGAACCAGGAAATCCTCTCGAAGGATGGACTGTCGATCAAGCTGACGGCAACCGCCCGATACCAGATCGTCGATCCGGCAGCAGCGATTCTTGAGTCGCAGATGTACTTATCGGAGGCGTATCATGCGGTGCAGATTGCTCTCCGCGACGCGGTGACCGACTTGACCGCGGACGAGGTCTTGGAGCAGCGAGCTGAAATCGGAACTCGCGTTACCGAGGTGGCTCGCGCCCGATTCGCAAGAATCGGACTGCATCTCGATGAGGTGGAATTGCGAGACATCACGTTCTCAGGCGATTTGAAGAAGGCGATGGCGCAGGTTGCTCTCGCGCAGAAGGAGGGCCTTGCTTCTCTGGAGCGCGCACGTGGTGAGGCGGCCGCGCTTCGAACGCTTGCGAACGCGGCGCGGTTGCTTGACGGGAATCCGGCTCTTATGCAGCTTCGGATGTTGCAGAGCTTAAGCGACGCAAAGGGTGCGACTCTTGTGTTGAATACAACGGATCGGTCGATTCTGCCAACTGTCGGTAATTCCTCGTAGTCGAGACAATCGAGGAATAACATGAGCCCCGCACAACGGTGTTAGGGGCTCACACTTGATTTCCAATCATGGAGGAGAATCTCCTCCGTTGTCTGTAACTCCTCCATGATGTCGCCTTGTTTGGTTAAGGTCAAAATCTTCGTGAGTTTCTCTCGTCCGTAGTGCATGTCGACGTACTGCACGATCGATCCGGATATAGCGTATCGATATTGCCCCGTCCATGCTTTTACAAGCTCTTTTGGAGCCTTACCGTTCTTGATTGCTTCGACATCTTGTCCTTTGTGTTCGTGGTCCATTTGTCCAGAGACATATGTGGCGACGCCTTCGATGAGCCAGGCCAAATCCATTCCATCAAAGTCCTTTGAGGGGTTGAGTTGGCCGTGATAGACATGAGTGAGTTCATGGGCGACGATGCGCTGAATGTGTCCGGGGTCGTT
>Ga0068865_100003033_pt1 | contig 10040 bp, 13 predicted proteins | sample KBSMisM12_FD_75293 | JGI IMG/M metagenome (GOLD analysis project Ga0068865, IMG submission 75293) | Miscanthus rhizosphere microbial communities from Kellogg Biological Station, Michigan, USA - KBS Miscanthus M1-2 | ecosystem: Host-associated > Plants > Roots > Rhizosphere > Soil ...
TGGCGCGCAAGGATTTGCCGACCTCTTACCACCTGGCGGTGGTGGTCGATGACGCCCATCAACAAGTCAGCCTGGTGACGCGCGGCGAGGACTTGCTGTCGGCCACTCATATCCAGCGGCTGCTGCAAGCGCTGCTCAAGCTGCCGGAGCCCGCCTATCACCATCATCCGCTGGTGCTGGATGAGACCGGCAAGAAATTCTCCAAGCGCGATGGCGCAATCACCTTGCAGAGCCTGCGGGAGGGGGGCGCCACCCCCGCTGACATTAGAGCCCGAATTGGTCTTTAAGGGGTTGGCTATGTTATGAGGCCCCATGTCAAACGCCCTCGATAAGCTCTTTGCCACCATCGCCGCCCGCAAGGGCAGCGATCCGTCCCAGTCCTATACCGCCAAGCTGTTGGCGCAGGGCGTGGAGAAATGCGCCAAGAAATTCGGGGAAGAAGCCACCGAAGCGGTGATCGCCGCCGTCCAGAAAGACAAAACGGAGCTCGCCAAGGAATCCGCCGACGTCCTCTATCATTTGTTGGTGCTATGGGCGGCCAGCGGCATTACGCCGGAAGAAGTGTATACAGTTCTTCAATCACGCGAAGGACAGTCGGGGCTGGAAGAGAAGGCCTCGCGGCCCAAGACCTGAACCCGGCGCGAGGAATTTTGGGAGGCGAGCAGGAGCGCCGAGCGATGTGCACTAAAACGTGCATGAGCGAAGGCGCGACGAACTCACGGCCCAAAAGGACCGCGCCCTAGTTTTTCTGCTCTTCATCTTCGGCAAGGCTTTTCACCAGATCCAAGAAGCGTTTTCGCACTTTTGCGTCCTTGATCTTCATGAATGCCAGTGACAGTTGCAGGCCTTCGCCGCTGGAAACAAATTCCATCACCGGGGCGCTTTCGTTCTCGCGCGCACCGGGCTGATCGCCCGCGCCACTCAACCCTTCGTAGAAAAAATCTATCGGCACATTGAGAATGCGTGCCACTTCGAACAGGCGGCCGGCGCCAATGCGGTTAACACCCTTTTCGTATTTCTGAACTTGCTGGAAGGTGAGGCCCAAGAGATCGCCCAACCGCTCCTGACTCATGCCGATCAGCATGCGCCGAATGCGCACGCGATTGCCGACTTGGATGTCGATCGGATTGGCTTGCTTCTTTGGCACGCGCATCTCTGATGATTGGCGGGCGGGAACTTGCCCCATATCAGCTCCAACGCAAACACTTAATTTCAAACTGCCTTGCGGCGGCCGCACATATAGGCGGCAGAAGCGGCAATAATCAAAAATATTAGAAAAACAAGATCACCAAACCGTGCATATAAAGGAATAGCGATGGCTTGCGGCAATGCACTGTCGATTGCAGTCATCGTGTTTAATGCCGCTTTCGTCCGCACACGGCCCAGAGGGTCAATCATCGCGCTTATTCCGGTATTTGCGGCGCGCGCGATTGGTAAACCTTCTTCAATGGCGCGCACTTGGGCGATCAGCAAATGTTGACGTGGGCCCGCCCACGGGCCGAACCAGGAATCATCGGTGATATTGACCAGCCAGCCGGGGCGTGGCTCTCCGGGATCAACTACGGCATGAGGAAAAATCACTTCATAGCAGATCAAGGGCGTGACGGGCGGCGCCGGTGGCGCATTCAAAACATGGGGATGATCTCCGGAACGAAAACCGGAACCCACCGTGAGCTGCTGGATGCCGATACTGTTAAGGACGCTGGCGAAGGGCAAATATTCCCCAAACGGCACCAAATGAAATTTGTCATAGACCTGCGGTTGCGCGCGGCCTGGGCTAAACAGGTAAAGGCTATTGTAGGCGGTGGTGCCACTCGCATCATGCAGTATGCGGTCGGACCCGGTTATAAGCGTCTGGCTCCTCCCTGTGAGAAGCGCGATCCGGTCCAGCGCGGTGGGGGTGCGCGCCACGGCAAAGCCGGTCGCGGCTTCCGGCCAAACAATATGGGTGGGCAATTTCCCGCTGCCGGGCGCGACTGAGAGACTCCAGAGCCGTTCCCAATTGCGCAGCATCAGCCGGCGCACATACTTTTCCGCCTGCGGTATGTTCGGTTGTACCAAACGCACCGTTACACCCGGGACGTCTTTGATGGGTGTATCGGCCAAGCGGTACACGCCATAGCCCCACAGCATGGCGAACAGCGTTGCCATCAAGACGGGTGAACGCCAGCGCGCCGACGCGAACTCCGCCAGCGATGCGCCCCACAGAATGGTCAGAAACGACAGGGCATACGCCCCCATCAGGCTGGCGGATTGCAGCACCGCCAGCGACGCGCCCCAGCCATAGCTGGAGAGATTCCAGGGAAAGCCGGTGAAAAGGTGGCCGCGCAGCCATTCCGAACCGGCCATCAGGACGGCGAACACGAAAATCCGCGCGGCCCCCGTTTGCCAAAACGCCATCGCCGCGGCGCAGGCAACGGCGCCGAACAAAGCCACGCCGGCGGGGAGCAGGCTGGCGAAAGGCAATTGCCAAAGATTGGCGTCAGGATAAATCAGGAAGGGATAGACGAGCCAATGCCAGCCAACTCCGAACTGGCCGAAATAAAATGCCCAGCCCAGGCCAAAAGCGCGGCGCACCGGTTTCGGCGCGCCCCGCGCGCCGTCCAGCAACAAGACCAGTGCGGCATAGCCCAGCAGCAGGGCGGGAAAACATTCCAGCGGGGCAAACCCCAAGGCCGAAAAACCGCCGGCGGCAAAGGCAAACAACAAAGCGCGCCAACCGGCCAGCATGCCAACCCAGGTGCCGGCCTTATCGATGATTCCAGGGCCGATCATTCCGTGGCGCGCGGCTTGGGCAAGGTGACGCGCAGCTTACGCACGCGGCGGGGGTCGGCCTCCAGCACCTGGAATTCGCTGCCGTCAGGATGGTTGACGATTTCACCCCGCAGCGGCACCCGCCCCAACAGCGACACCACCAGCCCGCCCAGGCTGTCGATATCGCGCTCGACCTCGTCCTCGCCGTCTTCCACCAGGAAATCATGGCCGGTCTCGGTCTTGAAATCATCCAGGTCCATGCGAGCGTCGGCGATATAGCCGTCGCCGTCGAGTTTTACCCCGCCGGCGATTTCGTCATGTTCGTCGGCGATGTCGCCCACAATCTCTTCGATAATGTCTTCGATGGAAACCAGGCCATCGGTGCCGCCATACTCATCGATCACCAGGGCCAGATGGGTATGGGAGGCCTGCATTTTGAGCAGCAGATCCAAGGCGCGCATGGAAGGCGGCGCGAACAGGATGGGGCGGCGCAACTCGGTGATGCGGGCATTGGGCGACAGGCAATAAGCGCCGCCGGCTTCGGCTTCCAACAGACCCAGCACGTCCTTGACATGAATCAGACCGGTGGGATCGTCCAAGGTCTCGCGAAACATGGGCAGGCGGGAATGCTGCGCCTCGCGGAACAGCATCAAGAGATCGGCCAGCCCGATGGTTTCATCCACCGCGACGATTTCGGCGCGCGGCACCATCACATCATGCACCTTGAGTTCACCGAAGCGCAGCAGATTGCCCAGCATCACGCGCTCTTGCGCCGACAAAGCGGGAGATTCGCGGTCGCTTTCCTCAATCACCTCTTCCAGGCTTTCGCGGATAGCGGCAGCCTCAACGTCATGGCCGGTGATTTTCTGCAGCAGGCGTCTTAGGGGATGGTCGCTCATCACACCGCCACCTTGTAGGGATCGGCGATGCCCAGCCGCTTGAGGATCTTCACTTCCAGCGGTTCCATCACTTTGGCGTCCTTAGGGCGTTCGTGATCATAGCCCGCCAGATGCAGCACGCCATGCACCACCAAATGGGCGGCATGATCGGCAAAGTTTTTCGCCGCGGCCTTGGCTTCTTTGCCGGTGACGCCATAGGCGATGGCGATGTCGCCGGCATAGCCGTCGGCGCCCGGAAAGGACAAAACATTGGTCGGCTTGTCGAACCCGCGAAAATCACGATTGAGCGCCCGCAGCTTTTTGTCATTCGCCAAAAGAATGGTGACGCCGCCTTTCAGCCGCGCCGAGCGGCGCGCGGCCTCAGCCGCCTTGGTCAGCCGCGCCATCAGCCCGCGATGGGAACGCCATTTGGGATCGTCGACCAGCAGGGTAATCCCGCTCATGATTTGCTATGCCGATTATAGGCGGCGACAATGCGCGCGACGAGGGGATGGCGCACCACATCTTTTTCCTCGAATCGGGCAACGCCCACGCCTTCCACCCCTTCCAGAATGGAAAGCGCCTCATTCAGGCCCAGCGCCAGCCCGCCGGGCAGGTCGCTTTGTGACGGATCGCCGGTGACCACCATGTGGCTATCCTCGCCCAGCCGGGTCAGCGCCATCTTGATCTGGGCCTGGGTGGTGTTCTGCGCCTCGTCCAGGATCACAAAGGCGCGATTGAGGGTGCGGCCGCGCATGAAGGCCAGTGGCGCCACTTCGATGATGCCCTGCTCCATCAGCCGGCCGGCGGAATCGCCCAAGACATCAAACAGCGCGTCATAAAGCGGGCGCAAATAAGGGTCGATTTTCTCTTTCAAATCGCCGGGCAGAAAGCCCAGCCGCTCGCCTGCTTCCAAGGCGGGGCGCGACAGGATCAGCCGCTCGACGCGCTTTTCATACAGCATATGCGCGGCAAAGGCGGCCGCCAGATAGGTCTTGCCGGTACCGGCAGGCCCGATGCCGAACACCAGCGGGGATTGGCGCATCATGTCCAGATAGGCCGCCTGGGCGGGGGTGCGTGGCCTGACCGCACGCGCGGACGCGGTCTTGACCGCGCCGGGCGCCAGCACGCGCGTCTCGTCGGTGAAGCGGATTTCCGCATCCACCTCCGCCATGGTGACGCTTTCCCCCGATACCAATCTCAAATACAGCGCGCGCAGGATTGCGCCGGCGCGCTCGCGGTCCTTGCCTTCAATGGCCAGCAGATTGCCGCGCATGTCGATGCTGACATTCAGCTTCTGTTCGATGCGGGCCAGATGCTTGGCGTGCGGACCACCCAACGCGCGCAACAACTTGTTGTCGGAAAATTCCAGGGTGGTGACCTGAGTCTTCTTGGCGCTCAAGCGCGTCGTTCCTGAAGAAGGGCCCCATGCAGACTGTTGGCGGTGCGCTTTTCGATTTTGACATCCGCCACCTGGCCCAGCAGCGAAACGTCGCCATGGACATGCACCGGCTGCAGATAGGGCGTGCGGCCCATCAGTTGATGTTGATCCCGGGCGCGTTTTTCGAACAGCACCGGCACCACTTTGCCGATCTGGGAATCGTCGAACGCATATTGCTGCTTCAGCAAAAGTTTCTGCAAAGCGTCCAGGCGCGCGACTTTCACATCCTCCGGAATCTGCTTGCGCATGGTGGAGGCGGGTGTTCCGGGCCGCTTGGAATATTTGAAGGAAAAGGCGGTGGCATAGCCGATACCGTCGATCAACCGCAGCGTGGCTTCAAAGTCGGCATCGCTTTCGCCGGGGAAGCCGACAATGAAATCGCTGGTCAAGGCGATGTCGGGACGGCTCTTGCGGATGCGCTCGATCAGGCGGCGATAATCGTCGGACGTGTGTTGGCGGTTCATCGCTTCCAGCACGGTATCGGAACCCGACTGCACCGGCAGATGCAGATAGGGCATCAATTTGGGATTTTCCCCATGCGCCGCGATCAAATCATCGCCCATATCGCGAGGATGGCTGGTGGTATAGCGGATGCGTTTGATGCCTTCGATTCCGGCGATGGCGTCGCAGAGCCGGGCCAGTGACCAGTCCTCGCCATTATAGGCATTCACATTCTGGCCCAACAGAACGATCTCGCGCGCGCCCTTTTCGGCAAGCTGGCGCGCCTCACGCAGAATCGCGTCGGGTGAACGCGATTCCTCAGACCCGCGGGTATAAGGCACCACGCAGAATGTGCAGAACTTGTCACAGCCTTCCTGCACGGTGAGAAAAGCGCTGATGCCGCTTTCCATGGGCGCCGGAAGAGAATCGAATTTTTCCAGGGCGGGAAAATCTGTCTCCAGCACGTGACCGTGCTCACGCGCCGCGCGCGCGATCATTTCCGGCAGGCGGTGATAGGATTGCGGCCCCACCACCAGATCCACCGCGGGCTGACGCGCCACGATTTCCGCGCCTTCGGCCTGGGCGACACAACCGGCCACCGCCAGCAGCATCTGCCCGCCGGCCTTCGCCTTTTCCGCTTTCAGCGTCCTGAGCCGGCCCAACTCGGAATAGACCTTCTCGGCCGCCTTTTCCCGGATGTGACAGGTGTTGAGGATCACCATATCGGCGCCATCGGGCGCATCGGTTTGGGCATAGCCCAACGGCGCCAGCAGATCCGCCATCTTGGCGGAATCATAGGCGTTCATCTGGCAGCCATAGGTTTTGACGAAGAGCTTCTTCATGCCGGGTGGGTTATCAGGTTCGGGGGCCAGGATTTCAAGGCTAGGGCTGGTGCTCAGGCCCGGCCGGCCAAGGCAAGCGCTTGGCCGCCCTGTATGATTTTCCGGGCGCGGGCTGCCAAAGTTTTGCGGTCCATGCGATCCAGGCTTAACGGCTCATGGAACTGGACCACCACATCCAGAGGCCCGGCCAGCATCGCCTCCCACAGATGCGGCACCATTTCCATGTCGCCATACCAAGCAAAAGAAGGGCGATTTTCCCGTCCCATGGGCAGGCCATAGAGGCCGGTAAAGGCGGCGGAAACCGGCTGCACCTTCACGTGGGCCCCATTGGCCAGCCGGGCTTCGGCGGCTCCCAACAGCGCGCTTTTGAACGGCAGCACCCGATTACCGTCATGGCTGGTGCCTTCGGGGAACAGCAGCAGGGTGTCGCCGTCCAGCAACCGGTCGCGGATCTCATCGCGGGTTTCGCCGGTGGCGCTGCGCCGCTGGCGCTCGACAAATACCGTGCGCTGCAGCCGCGCCAAAGTCCCGAAAAATGGCCAGCTCCCTACTTCCGTCTTGGCAACAAAAGACAAAGGCGCGACCGCCGAAAAAATCACGATATCGGCCCAGCTGGTGTGGTTGGCCACCATCAGCACGCCTTCACCGGTCACCGGCTTGCCGATCACTTGGATATGCATGCCGAACAGCGCGGCGACCAGGCGATGATAGCGGTGGGGAAAAGTCCGCGCCGCCCGCATATGGAGTTTCAGAAACAGCCATTGTAGCGGCATGCCCACAAGGGTGACGAGCAAGAAAGCCGCGATGATGAAAACGGCGCGCAGGCGGGCCATCAGCTCAGAGACGCGCTCAGGATTGAGGCTTGTTGCGCCCTTTGGGGACGCCATACAATTCCAACCGGTGATCGATCAGTTCAAAGCCCAGCTCCTCGGCCACCCGGCGCTGGAGCTTTTCGATATCCTCATTGCGGAATTCGATCACGCTGCCGGTCGCCACGTCGATCAGGTGATCGTGATGGGATTCCGGCACTTCTTCATAGCGCGAGCGTCCGTCGCGGAAGTCGTGCCGCTCCAGAATGCCGGCATCCTCGAACAGCTTGACGGTGCGATAGACGGTGGCGATGGAGATATGCGGGTCGATGGCCGAGGCCCGGCGGTACAATTCCTCCGCATCGGGATGATCGGCGGCGTCCGACAGCACCCGCGCGATGACGCGCCGCTGGTCGGTCATTCTCAGACCCTTATCGACGCAGGCTTTTTCGATCCGCGTCACGAATGCTCCTTATTACTATATCGGACAGGTTAGGCGAATTTCGCGGGCAGCGGAAGCCTAAGCACCAACGCATCCGCGCCGCCAGACGCCGAGGCATAGTAGCCCTTGCGCATCCCGACCTTGGTAAAGCCCAATCTGGCATAGAGCGCCAAAGCGCTTGGGTTGTCAGCGCCCACCTCAAGAAAAAGCGTTTGCGCGCCCAGTTCCTGGGCCTTGATGATAGCCGCTCGCAACAGTGCGCCGCCCAGACCCTGTCCGCGCTTTTCAGGCGCCACCGCCAGGGTAAGGATTTCCGCTTCTTCCCCCGCCACCCGCGCCAGCACAAATCCATGCGAATGATGAAAGGCGAAAGTGCCGGGGGCGGCCAGCAGCGCGGCAATCGCCGCTGCATCCCAGCTTTTCGCAAAACTGGCCGCGTGTAGAACCGCAAGCGGGGCGGTATCAGCGGCGTCAAAAGGCAGAACCTGGTGCTGCGATGTCATGCCAAGGTTTTTCCACCCGGCAGCTTGGCATCGGGCGCGCGCAGATAGAGCGGGCCCGGCACGTCCTGGGAAGGCTGGGTTCTTTGTGCCAACCGCGCCACCCAGAGTGCATCCGGTTGACGAATGGACGACAGGGCAAAACCGGCTCCCAGGCTCGACGCCGCGCTTTGTGCGCCGGTACCCGCCAGGGCACAGATGCCGAACGTACGAATGGCTTGCACGGCATCATCAAACGGCATCACCACCGGCGGCTGGACCACGCTGTCGCCGTCTTGCAGCAGAAGATAACCCTCATCCCGTCGCGCATCATGCAGCGCGGCGGCTTTGGTTTTTCCGGTTTCGGCCTTTGCCGCGGCGGCCATGGCTTCCAAAGTCGTCACGCCCGTCAAGGGACGGCGTAGCGCCAGGCGCAGCCCGCGCATGAAAGCCAGGCCCACGCGCTGTCCGGTGAAGGTGCCGGGGCCGGTGGTAACGGCAAGGCGATCGAGTGCGGCAAAATCCATTCCGGCCTTTTGCATAGCCTCATCGACCATGGGCGCCAAGCGTTCGGCATGGCCGCGATCCATGGGCTCGGAAATATGCGCAAGGATTTTGTCGTCATCCAGCAGCGCGACGGAACAGGCGCCGAGCGCGGTATCGACAGCCAGAAGCTTCACTAGAGAATCTTGCAGGCTTCGTCGAAGCCAAGGCGGTGGGCGCGCGAACGCACGCTGCTGATCTCGCCATAGCCCAGATTGCACAGGAAATAGGACTTGATCTGGGTGCCGGCGAAAAATTCCTTGTCCACGCCTTCATTGTTGAAGCCGGACATCGGACCGCAATCCAGGCCGAGCGCGCGCGCCGCGACAATGAAATAGCCGCCCTGAAGACCCGCGCTGCGCCTTGCCATGTACCGGGCTTTTTCTGGATTCTCAGCCAGCATGGCGCTGAGATTTTCGGCGTTGCGCGGCGCGAGCTTGGGCAGGGTGCGCGCGAAATCCAGATCATAGGCGACGATGGCCGTGGCGGGAGCGGCCATGGTCTGTTTGCGGTTGCCTTCATCCAAGAGCGGTTCCAGCCGCGCCTTGGCCTCCCTGGACACCACAAAATGAAAGCGCGCCGGGGTGATGTTGGACTCGGTGGGGCCCCAGCGCATCAAATCGTAAATCGCCATCAGCAAAGCGGGTGAGACCGGCTTGTCCTGCCATTGGCGCAGAGTGCGCGCAGCTCGGAAGATGGTGTCCAGCGCCGCGTCGGAAATGGCGTGATCGGGTTCGGCGAGATAAGATTCTTCTGCCTGCATCAGACGGATTCTACCGCTGTCACTTCGGGCACGTAATGGCGCAGCATGTTTTCGATGCCGTTCTTGAGAGTGATGGTGGAAGACGGGCATCCGGCGCAGGAACCCTGCAGGTGCAGCGACACGACGCCACTTTCGCCGTCAAAACCCTTGAAGATGATATCGCCGCCATCGGCCGCCACGGCGGGGCGCACCCGGGTCTCGATCAATTCCTTGATCTGCTCCACCACTTCGCTGTCTTCGTCGCTGTAAGTTTCTTCGGTTTCTTCCAAGCCGCCTTCCATCAAAGGCAGGCCTTGGGTGAAGTGTTCCATGATCGCGCCCAGGATGGTGGGCTTGAGATGCTTCCATTCGCCGTCGCGCTTGGTGACGGAAATAAAATCGGAGCCGAAGAACACCCGGCTGACTTCCGGAATGGCGAACAGCGCCTTGGCCAGGGGCGAGCGGCCAGCCTGTTCGACGCTGGGGAAATCGGCCACCGCGCCCTCGCCCATCACATCGCGGCCGGGCAAGAATTTCAGGGTGGCGGGATTGGGGGTGGATTCGGTCTGGATGAACATCTGCTGGTCTTTTGGGGCGGGTCCCTGCTGCCCCTCTTAAATGAACCTTGAGGCGGGCATCATCAAGGGAAATCAGGAATTTACTTTTACC
>Ga0068865_100003034_pt1 | contig 10040 bp, 6 predicted proteins | sample KBSMisM12_FD_75293 | JGI IMG/M metagenome (GOLD analysis project Ga0068865, IMG submission 75293) | Miscanthus rhizosphere microbial communities from Kellogg Biological Station, Michigan, USA - KBS Miscanthus M1-2 | ecosystem: Host-associated > Plants > Roots > Rhizosphere > Soil ...
CCGAACCTGAAATGCCGGAGCCAGATATGACTCCAAATTATTTCAATAATCCAAACCGCACCGACTACATAATATATTTCATAACGCTGCAGTTTGCCAAACATGCCAAAGCCTATTCCATAAAAAAATAAGCCGCACATCAGTGATTGCATCAGGTAGTTGGTAAATGCCATTTGACCGACAGGCCGCAATAATGCAAATAGCCATTTGAACCAACCCGATTTGTATAACAACATTACCAAGCCAAAAAACCCGATGGATCGCAGCATACGCGACAACTGGAAATATTCAACAAAAACCCTTTTGCTGTAATTATATTCGTCGAAGCTGGTTTCGATTATTGGCTGCAGATGCAAATAAGTTAAGGCGAACCCAAGTGTCAACCCGCCGATACACATTATCCAGTATATTTTATTCGATGCTTTCCCTATCAGTATTCCGTTTTTAAAAAAGGCCATACCGAGAAACATAAACAACAATATATCCCAGATAAGAAAGAAGGTATAGTACAATTCTACATGCAGACTTTTTTCACTTTGATACGCATACAATCTATCATAACGACCTTGAATGTTTCTGACTTCCTTTGCTGACGCCTTTACTTTGCCTTCATGACTTGCTTTTTCCTTAAAAGCCAGCATTGCATCCAGGTCTTCGTTTTGTTGATCTGTCAATTTTGTCGAGTTCGTATCTATTCGTGCAATACGTTCTCCTTTTGCAATAGTTTCTTTATCGAGATAAAGATCCCTGTTCTCGCGCAGTGTCATAAACAGCAGGCTGACCAAAGCACCAATGAGTAAAGCTTTTGGTGATAACCTGCGAAATGCGAATAAAATCATACCACAGATGGCATAAGCAAAAAGAATGTCCCAAAACCATAATAATACGTAAGCATTAAATAATCCAAAAACCAGTAACCACAATTGCCTGCGAAAAAAATATTCTGCAGCCATATATCCGGCACTTTTTTTTCCAGACGACTGAGAAAAAGAATTATTCCTGCACCAAACAACATCGAGAAAAACGCCCGTTGCGTTCCTGTCAATACTAATTCAATAAAGTACCAGGTTTTAAAATTTAATCCTGTTTCATTTAAGACAGAAGGATCGGAGGCCTGGTTTTGCGGAAGTGCAAATCCGGGAATGTTCATTAACAGAATACCGAGTATCGCAATACCTCTGAGGCTATCGAGCATGGAAATTCTTTCCTGCTGGGCAACTGGGGATACGACGGAAATTGTGCTTGGTTCGCTGATCATATTAACCAGGTTTATTGTTTTACGGGTTGGTGATGCTCTGATTAACTACAGATAAGAGCTGGATTCAATCGCTTTCCATAATCATTCTTTAGCAAGATAAAACAGTCAATACCTATAATTTGCTTTCCATTGATTATAGTTTTATTCTTCTTTCAGGTGTAATAATATCAATGTCAAAACGAGAAAACTCAGAATTCTTTCTGCGCTTGCCAATCCGTTCCACGTATTGCTTTGCCACATGGCAAACCATTCACCGCCGATCACTTCAAATCCCACAAACCAAATAATAATCCCGATCGTTATACCGGCAATCGCCCAATTCTTCGCGGCATGAAATATCGCAGCCGTATGTTTCAAATTTTTGAAAAGCAGCCAGGCGCCTTTGATACAACAAAAAGCCATTGCCGTTTCCAAAAGAATGATGAATATATAGAAGACATGATACAGGGAATTGTTCGCGATACTGCGGTAATGAATATTACTGTCGGGAAAAGTTGTGTCCATTTTCAACACATGAACAACAAAATAATAGTTACTATAGTAGTCGGTGATATTTCCAAACGCAATTAATAGTGCCATGAGGGCAACAGCCGATACAGACACCGTCTTTGCAAGACGCAACAGGAACGCAGTGGGATACATAGCGACTTAATTAATAGAATCGCACATTCATAAAATTGATTTCTCAAGCCTGGAAAGGTAACTATTACATAGGTGGGATAGTACGCTTTTGAAGATAGATATTTAATCCAACAAAACAAAAGATAAAATAACGCAGGTATTCAACCATCAATTTTTTAAATTTTATCCGGTTGCATTATATTTGATAAAATCCCCACGCACATGAGAGTATTTAAACAACGGCCTGCCACACAGGCGATGTATTTTATTTTTTCAATCCTTGTATGTCTTTTCTACCTGGATGGATATACGCAGAATGCAAAACAGTATAACGGCGCTTTTATTGAAAATCTGAAAAAAGAAGCACTAACAAAAATTTCTGCAAAAGAAAAAGAGGTGCAGGAAATGGTCGATATGATTTTTTCTTTTGGCGAACTCGGTTTCCAGGAAATAGAAACATCAAAGTATATCACAGACATTCTCAGTAAAAATGGTTTTACGGTTGAAAAAGGAACATCGGGAATACCAACGGCATGGATGGCGAAATGGGGTAGCGGCAGTCCCGTTATTGCGTTGGGCAGCGATATTGATTGCATACCAAAGGCATCGCAAAAGCCAGGCGTTGCATATAAGGACCCAATTGTAGAGGGTGCGCCGGGTCATGGCGAAGGACACAATTCAGGCCAGGCGGTTATTATTTATGCTGCGATCGCAGTAAAGGAATTAATGCAAAAAAATAATTTGCCCGGAACGATTATTATCTGGCCGGGTGTTGCAGAAGAATTGTTAGGCAGTAAAGCATGGTATATCCGTGACGGATATTTTAAAAATGTAGACGCTTGCATTTTTGCGCACGTTTTTGGTGGCTTCGGTGTTGGTTACGGCGATCCCGGAATGAATGGTCTCGTATCGGTTAAATTTTCTTTTGATGGCGAAGCGGCACATGCCGCCGGGGCACCATGGAGAGGCAAGAGTGCATTGGATGCGGTTGAATTAATGGATGTGGCCTGGAATTTCAAGCGTGAACATTTAAAGCCAACCCAACGCTCACATTATGTAATAACAGATGGCGGCGATCAGCCAAATGTAGTGCCATCGAAGGCCGGTGTATGGTATTACTTTCGGGAGCGGACATACGAAGATATCAAAAGCATGTATGATGCCGGTATTAAAATAGCCAACGGAGCAGCGATGATGACAGATACGAAGATGAGTTATCAAATAGTCGGCACTGCATGGCCGGGTCATTTTAATAAACCGCTGGCTGAAACAATGTATAAAAACATAAAACGGGTAGGCATGCCCGTGTGGAGTGAAGCTGACCAGCAACTGGCACATGCTGTACAGAAATTGGTAGAATCACCCAAAGTGGACCAGAAGGGAGAACCGATAGATGGTTTAAAAGTGAAAGTAGATACAATTACGGGTTCTGTACCTTTTTCGTGGGGTGGCGGTTCGGATGATATTGCCGATATATCCTGGAATGTTCCAACAATAGTATTATGGTACCCGGCGAATGTACCCGGCACAAAAGGACATCATTGGGCAGATGCGATAGCCATGGCCACACCTATCGCCCATAAAGGATCCCTCGCCGGTGCCAAAGCTGCAGCGCTGACATTGATTGATATATTTACAACACCGAAAATTATTGACAGTGCCAAAGCGTATTTTACCAATGTGCAAACAAAAGATGTAAAATATAAACCGTTTATTTCAGCGAACGATCCAGCTCCAACATATCTTAATAACGAGACAATGGCGAAATACAGGGAGGAGATGAAGAAATATTATTACGATCCGGCAAAGTATAAAACTTATCTCGAGCAGTTGGGTATTGTATATCCTACATTGGAAAAGAAATAAGTGTTTAATCGCCATGATTATTTTGAGCAGTATAAGAAGTACAAGCCATACAGGATGGAATTTCCGTGTATCAAAATACCTGTATGGTTTAATTACTGCTCAGATGAATCAAAAAATTCGCCGATTTTAGCACAAAATCTTTCTATTCGGATTTAAAGCGTTAATTTTCGTATAATATCCGGCAAATTAAGTGTCATTCAGACACTGAATCTCGGCTAGCTTTGAAATGGTTCAAACCCGTTACATGTTAAGAAAATCATTTTTATTGCTCTTGTTTGCCTCAAGTCAGTGTGTACTCCATGCCCAGACACTGAAAGCAAAAATCAAAATAGATATTGAAAGGGCAACCGGGGAAATTGATTCGTTATTGTACGGAAACTTTACGGAACATCTCGGTCGTTGCATTTATGGCGGCATTTATGATCCTTCTTCTCCACAGGCAGATCAATATGGCTTTCGCAAAGATGTAATGGAGGCATCAAAACAGCTGGGTGTTTCTATTCTTCGCTGGCCGGGCGGCAATTTTGTATCCGGATATCACTGGGAAGATGGTATCGGGCCTATATCGGCGAGGCCTAAACGAAAAGAACTGGCCTGGGGTGTCGTCGAACCGAATACGGTCGGAACGGACGAATTTCTGCAATATGCAGAACGCCTCGGTACACAGCCTTACATACCGGTGAACCTCGGCACCGGAACATTGGATGAAGCGAGAAACTGGGTGGAATATTGTAACAGTGATACCGGCACTTATTATGCAAATCTTCGTGCGAAGAATGGACATGTTAAACCATATAAAGTTAAATATTGGGGATTGGGTAATGAAATGGATGGTTCATGGCAAATGGGAGCAAAGACTGCGGATGATTATGGTAAATACGCTTTGGAGGCTGCGAAATTGATGAAGTGGGTTGACCCGGCAATTAAATTAACGGTTTGTGGTTTGAGTTATTGGGCAGGTAATACGCCCGAATGGAACCGGACGGTATTGAACTATGTAAAAGACCATGCCGACTATATATCATTACATTTTTACTATGGCGATCGTACAAATAACTATCTGGAATACATGGCTTCGATGAAAGAGCCGGAGAATGAGATAAAGCAGACCGAAGCGATTATTAATGAAGTGCGTTTTAAGAATAGAATTGAAAAACCAATTTACATCGCCTTCGATGAATATAATGTATGGTACAGAACAGGCGTAGAAGAAAAGCTGGAAGAAAAATATGATTTGCAGGACGCATTGGCGGTTGCTACTTTTTTAAATTCACTTATCCGCAATGCGCATATTGTAAAGATGGCCAATATAGCCCAATTGGTGAACGTGATTGCCCCGATGATGATCACGAATGACAAGTTGTGGAAACAAACTACCTATTATCCATTGCAATTATTCGCTGCCAATTGCTATGGCTCAGCAGTCAACAGTTTTGTTCAAAGCGATACATTTAATACAGCGAAATATAAAGGTGTTCCTTACCTGGATGTGTCTACCGCGTATAATGTAAAGAATCAAACGGTGGTTGTGAATGTAGTGAACAGGCATCCTTCGAAAGCGATTGAGACAACTATCGAAAATCAGTTTGGAATGCCGGACAGAAAAGGAACTGCGTATGAAGTGTATTCAGCCGGGCTGAAAGATGAGAATTCGGTAAATGAACAAAAAGTAAAGACAAAGGAAAAAAGTTTTCCTATCGGGGGAAAAAGTTTTACATATACTTTTCCACCGCATTCGTTTACACAATTGGTAATACAGGTAAAACAATAAAATCCGGAGAAGTAGAGATTCAATAATTGTAGGACAATTTCAACAATGCTCAATAGGGGATAGAATGATGAAGGTTCCTCCGAAGGCGGGAACGAAAGCTTGACAACAGTAATGAAGCCGGGTACAAAAATAAATAGAGATCAACCACTTCAACATTGACAGCACTATGAAATTATATCGTGCAGTGATTGCAACCGGCGTTGCCGGTATACTTTGTGGGAAGCCGGCACATACCCAGTTAAGAAATGATTACCCGATTCAACCGGTTCCTTTCACACAGGTGCACGTAATGGATAATTTCTGGGCACCGAAAATAAATGTGAATGCCGGTATAACGATACCGTACACACTCGAACAATGCAGAAAATATGGACGCATTGATAATTTTCTTCGTGCTGCCGGCAAATTGCCGCCTGATACGATGACGGCTTACCCGTTTGATGACACAGATTTGTATAAAATTATTGAAGGCGCATCGTATAGCCTGCAGGCAAAAAAGAATCCCGCGCTTGAAAAATATCTCGATACGTTGATTGCAATAATCGCTGCGGCACAGGAGCCGGATGGGTATTTATATACATTCCGCACGATGAAAGCGCCAAAGCCGCATGAGTGGATCGGCAGCAAGCGATGGGAGAAAGAAGAAGATTTGAGCCATGAATTGTATAATGCGGGCCATTTGTATGAATCGGCAGTGGCTCATTACCAGGCTACCGGGAAAAAGAATTTGCTCAATATCGCGATTAAGAATGCAGACCTGCTCGTAAAAACATTTGGTCCAGGCAAAGAAGAAAAATTTCCAGGTCATGAGATCGTAGAAACAGGATTGACAAAACTGTATCGTGCCACGGGGAAAAAGCAATACCTGGAACTGGCAAAATTTTTTCTTGATCTGCGGGGGAAAGAAGGGCACATGAACCAGGAGTATAGCCAGTCGCATATAAAAGTAATTGATCAGCACGAGGCGGTTGGTCATGCAGTACGGGCGACCTACATGTATACCGGTATGGCCGATGTGGCCGCGCTTACAGGCGATAAGCAATACCTTTCTGCAATTGATGACATTTGGAATGATGTGGTGGATGGAAAAATTTATATCACGGGAGGTATCGGGGCCACGAATAATGGTGAAGCTTTTGGTAAAGCCTACGATCTTCCTAACATGAGCGCCTATGCGGAAACCTGTGCAGCGATTGCGAATGTTTATTGGAACAGCCGCATGTTTTTATTGCATGGCGATAGTAAATATATAGATGTATTGGAGCGGATTCTTTATAATGGTTTATTGTCGGGTGTATCATTAAGCGGTGATCATTTCTTTTATCCAAACCCATTGGCTTCACTCGGTCAGCATCAGCGTAGTGCCTGGTTTAGCTGCGCCTGCTGTATTTCAAATATGACACGATTTCTGCCTTCTATGCCCGGCTATGTATATGCTCAAAATAAAAATGATCTGTATGTAAATCTTTTTGTCGGGAGCATCTCAGCCATAAAATTACCGGCAGGAAGGATCTCGATTATACAACAAACAAATTATCCGTGGGACGGGGTCAATGAAATAACCATCAATCCTTTGCAAAAAACTCAATTTGCTTTGCATATTCGTATACCCGGCTGGTCGATGGATAAACCAATTCCCGGCAATTTGTATGTTGACGAAAATAAATCATCAACGTCATTTACCATTTTACTGAATGGTAAACCAGTAAAGTATCAGTTAATAAAAGGTTATGCAGTTGTAGACCGTACGTGGAATAAGGGAGACAAGATTTCACTTACTCTGCCAATGGACGTAAAAAAAGTAGTGGCTGATAATAATGTACAGGCAGATAAAGATCGGTTTGCTTTGCAGATGGGGCCGATTGTATATTGTCTCGAGAGCCCCGATAACAAGGATTCTGCTGTAATGAATATTGTGGTGGATAAAAATGCTGCGATTCAAACTGTTTACAAACCCGATTTATTGAAAGGAGTGATGACGTTACAAACAAAGGGTACTTCAACAAAACGACAGTTAAACAGTGACGAACTTGTTAAATCACAACAGGAGGTGACGGCGATACCTTATTATTCATGGGCCAACCGTGGACCGAGTGAGATGGAAGTATGGATACCCTATAATGAATCGGCAGCAAGACCAAAGCCGGCGCCGACGATTGCTTCGAAAAGTAAAGTAAGCGCGTCTGTAAACAGTGCAAGAATGTTTCGCGCTGTAAATGACCAATACGATCCGCAGGATTCAAAGGACGGCAGCGCTTCTTACCTGCATTGGTGGCCAAAGAAGAATACGACGGAGTGGATACAATATGATTTTGATTCCAGTTATACTGTTTCTGAATCGAAAGTATACTGGTTTGATGACGGTCCCTGGGGCGGCTGTCGTATACCGTTAGCCTGGAAATTGTATTACAAAAAGGATGGCGAATGGGTGCCGGTGAAAAATACATCGTCGTATGAAATAGCGAAGGATAAGTACAATGAAGTGAAGTTTGAAGCAGTGACAACAACAGCGATGAAATTGGAAGTGCAGTTGCCGGTAGAATATGCGGCGGGGGTGCATGAGTGGAGCTTGAAATGAAAATTATTTTGGAAAGATGACCCTTTGGAAATATTAATGTTCAACTCCCGATGATCAATGCTGAATTTGAACGTTCAATAAAGTGAGTATTAGTTGAGTCGTAAAAGATGATCTTATCTCTTTTAAATTTTCGTAAAAATGAATAAAGGAATTTGTTTGCTTGCTTGTTTTTTTTGTATGCTGCATAACACGAAATCACAGTCATACACACCTGAAAAGAATAACCCTAAAATAAAAGTGAAGCCTGTCGTGAACATCCAGGCTTATGCATTTAACCTGGCAGACGTGCGGTTGCTGAATGGCAGCCCTTTTAAGAATGCAATGGACAGGGATGCCGGCTTTTTATTGGCGATTGATGCAGGCAGACTGTTACACAGATTTTACAAGAATGCCGGTCTTCCAACGAACGGTGACGTATATGGAGGATGGGAAAGTGAAGGGCTGTCAGGCCATACGTTGGGACATTATCTCTCCGCCTGCTCCATGATGTATGCCTCAACAGGTGATAAACGATTTAAGAACAAGGTAGATTCTATTGTCAACGAGTTGGAACGTTGTCAAAAAGCAAGAAAGACCGGGTATGTAGGAGCGATTCCCAAAGAAGATTCCATCTTTGGAAAGCTGGCAAAAGGTGAAATAAAAACAGGTGGATTTGACTTGAATGGAGGATGGAGCCCATGGTACACGGTGCATAAAGTAATGGCCGGTTTACTCGATGCCTATATGCATTGTGATAATAAAAAAGCATTGACAATTGTAACGGGCATGGCCGACTGGACGGAAAATACACTGAAGAATTTAAGCCCTGAACAGTTACAAAAAATGTTGCGTTGCGAATACGGTGGTATGAATGATGTATTGGCAAGTTTATATGCGGTGACCGGAAATAAAAAGTATCTCGATCTTTCGTATAAGTTCTATGATGACTTTGTGATGGAACCGTTGTCTAAAAAAATTGATCCATTACCGGGTAAACATTCCAACACCAATGTGCCAAAGGCGATCGGTAGTGCGACACAATATGAATTGACCGGCAAAGAATCGGATAAAACAATTGCTTCTTTTTTCTGGCAAACGATGGTGCATCATCATTCTTATGTTATCGGCGGCAACAGCAACTATGAATATTGCGGTGAAGAAGATAAACTGAGTGATCGCCTGAGTGACAATACCTGCGAAACCTGCAACACGTATAATATGCTGAAGCTGACGAGGCATTTGTTTCAATGGGAGCCTTTCAGCGCATTGGGAGACTATTATGAACGGGCGCTCTATAATCATATTCTTGCCTCGCAAAACCCTGAAACCGGGATGATGTGCTATTTTGTTCCGTTGCGAATGGGAACGCAAAAGGTCTTCAGCGATTCATTTCACACATTTACGTGTTGCGTGGGCAGTGGTATGGAAAATCATTCCAAGTATACCGAAGGAATTTACTATGAAGGCAGGGATGGAAGTTTGTTTGTAAATCTTTTTATTCCATCTGTACTAACGTGGAGGGATAGAGGCGTTGCCGTAAAACAAGAAACGGCGTACCCGGAAAACAGTAACATGAAATTTACTATTTCTGCAAAGAAGCCGGTAAAATTCACACTTAAAATACGCAGGCCGCTTTGGTCGAAAGATGGATATGTTGTAAAAGTTAATGGAAAAGAGTTTACTTCCGTGTTAGATAATGGGTTTATCATTATCAATCGCAGCTGGGCCAATAATGACAAAATAGAACTAAGCATGCCGATGAGCTTATATACGGAGAGAATGCCGGATAATCCAAACAGGGTAGCCTTTCTGTATGGGCCGGTTGTATTGGCAGGACAACTGGGAAACACAATGCCCGACCCGGTGTATGGGGTGCCGGTTTTATTGACAGATAATAAGAATATCAATGACTGGGTAAAACCGGTGTCAAATGAAACGCTGAGTTTTGAAGTAAAAGGTGTAGGCAA
>Ga0068865_100003047_pt1 | contig 10022 bp, 12 predicted proteins | sample KBSMisM12_FD_75293 | JGI IMG/M metagenome (GOLD analysis project Ga0068865, IMG submission 75293) | Miscanthus rhizosphere microbial communities from Kellogg Biological Station, Michigan, USA - KBS Miscanthus M1-2 | ecosystem: Host-associated > Plants > Roots > Rhizosphere > Soil ...
AACTTTGGATTGACCGCCTTTATCGGGCTGCTGATGTTGATCGGCATCGTGGTTAAGAACGGAATTCTATTGGTCGACTACACGAACCAGTTACGCGGGCGAGGGATGGAACGAAACGAGGCGCTGCTCACCGCAGCGCCGACTCGATTGCGACCCATCTTGATGACGACCCTTGCCGCGATCTTGGGCATGATGCCGCTCGCGCTTGGCATCGGTCAGGGTTCGGAGATGTACGTTCCGCTTGCGACAGTTGTAATCGGCGGATTGACAACTTCGACCTTGTTGACGCTTTTCGTAGTCCCAACGGTTTACACCTACTTCGATGATCTGGGTCGCCGATTCCGAAAGGATCCGCGTGATCTAACTCGATCGGTCTTTGTTGAGCCGACAATCGAATCGGCCGAGCGATTGCCCGTCGCGACGGAGCCGGAGAGATGAACGAACGCGCAGAACAACTGGAGTCATTGTTGCCGGGGTTGTTGCGTCGGATGTTTAGCGGAGTCGACGAGACGCTCTCGGAACTCACCCTTCCCCAACTTCGCATCTTGCGTACGCTCTTGGATGGACCGCGCACTGCAGGTGAAGTCTCTGATCTGCTCGGTTTCTCCGCGAGCGGACTTTCGCAATTAACGCAACGCCTCGTCTCCGCGGGGCTGTTGGCCAAGACGAAAGACGGTCACGACGCGCGAGTGAAACATTTGGCGCTGACGAAGAAGGGTCGAACCCTTATGGAGCAGCGGCGATCCACTCGCGTTGAGCAAGCGGAAATGGTGTTGGCTCGGTTGGGTGAAAACGAGCAGGAAGAGTTCATCCGACTGTTGGAAAAGATGTCTTCGGCCGCCGCAAAGGAATCTTGGACCACATCGCTCGAGCGGATCACCGCTTAGTGCGCATCTACTGCGGCGGCTTCGGCGCGAGGTTTCGGTCTTCTTAAGATAAGAATCGCGGGTGCGGTCACCAAGAACGTTGCCAGGATGAGCAAGAACGAATCGTTGTAACTCAGGACTAGCGATTGTCTCGTCACGATAAGATCCAAAACTTTCCACGCGGGCTGGTTTTGCGGACCGGAATGAATGCCATGCATCATGAATCCAAGTTGCGATTCATAAAGGCGCAGTTGAAGTTGAGGGTTCGCGTAATTGATCTTCGAGACGAGATCCGCGCGATGAAGACCCGCTTGATGCTGAACGAAGGTTCCGAGCACCGCGATTCCAAATGAGCCGCCCAACTGTCGTGCGAGGTTGATGAGCCCGGAAGCTTGCTGCGCGTAGCGCGGATCCAATTCGCCATAGGCTATTTGGTTGATGGGGGCGAAGAGGAATCCCAAGCCCATGCCACGCCAAATCAGTGCGAATCGCGTGTCCTCAAGTCCGCTCGCGGTGGTCATGTGGGCGAGGTCCCACATCGCATAGGAGAAGATCGCGACTCCGAGATAGATAAGGAGTCGCGGATCGATGAGCGGTTTCTTGCCACCCATTAAACGACCTGTGACGATCGCACTGAAGGCGGTCGCGATTCCGCCGGGCATCAAGGCGAGGCCGGTCATCGTCGGGGTGAAGCGCAAGATGGTTTGGGTGAAAAGCGGATACAGATAGACACCGCCATACAAGCCGAAACCAAGGGCTACGAAGAGGAAGATCGATGCGGCCAGCGTGCGGTTCTTCAGAACATGGAAATCGATAACTGGGTTCTTGTTCTTTGGGCTGAATTGCCACCAAACGAGGATCGATAGACAAATAGTGGCGACGATCGCGAGGCGCACGATGAGCGCACTCTGAAACCACTCCTTCGCCTCGCCTTCCTCCAATAAGTATTGAAGAGAGCCGAGTCCGACGGCGAGCAATCCAATGCCGAGCCAATCGACAGAGCCGACTTTACGCGGACCAGTGGGGTCGTGGAGGAAGGACCACACGAGAAATGCAGAAACAATTCCGATGGGAACGTTGATGAAAAAGCACCAGTTCCAGGTGTAGTTATCCGTAATCCATCCGCCAAGGGTGGGCCCGAGGGTTGGCGCGACGATAATCCCCATGATGAAGATGCTTTGGACGAGCCCCTGCTCTTCTTTCGTAAAGATTTGCCTGATAGTTGCCTGTGCGGTCGATAGAAGTGCGGCGCCGCCGGCTCCCTGCAGAAATCTCCAGAGCACCAATTCGCCGAGAGAGTGCGACGTTCCGCAAAAGAACGACGCAACGATGAAGAGGAAGATCGAGAACGTTAGATAGTTCTTGCGTCCGAAGCGCCCCGCGAGGAAGGCGGTCATGGGAAGGACGATGACGTTCGAGAGGATGTAGCTCGTCGAGACCCAAGCAATTTCCGTGTTGGTCGCGCCGAGGTTTCCCGCCATCTGGGGGAGGGCGACGTTGACGATCGTGGTGTCGAGGACTTCCATGATCGCGGCGGTGATGAGACCCAGCAGGATGAGCCAGCGGTATTGCTGGACGTCTCCGGTGGAGAGGCTGGATGGTTTGGCGGCGGCCGCGCTCATAAGGACTTTGTGTTAGTGTATGTTACCTGATGTTTTAGTTCCAGGTGGAAGGATATTGGGCTTAGACTCTTTACTTTGGGACGTCTGCGCGAGGAATTTTGGGCGTCGGTATAATTTGAGTCCTTCCAACGCAGGGGTGTAGCTCAGTTGGTAGAGCGGCGGTCTCCAAAACCGTAGGTCGCGGGTTCGATCCCTGTCGCCCCTGCCATTTCAATTTATTACGAAGCAGCCAGCTTAGCTTTTCACCACGTGTCGGGGTCGTCCCCCCTGGACCACAAATACACGATCAGTTGGGCGTCGTGATACCACTCGTGGGCGGAGATATTTCGCAGAATCTCGTGGACAGGGCATTCCGTTAGGCGAAGCGCCTCCCACCAACCTTCCGGCGAAGAAACGTTCCGGTTCAGTTCTTCTTCCGTAAGAGAGTCGATGTAGGCAAATGTAGCTTTGCGCAAGTCACTCAAAGCCGTTTTGATTTCAGAGAGAGTTGCGGCGTCGTGGTCAAAAGTTGGAGGATCGTCGTCGGGCCAAGTGCCGGTTTGGATCCACTTGATGGTCTCGCGTTCTTTGTCGGCGATCTCGAGGAGGAGGCCACGAACGGTTCGCATTCCATCACCCAACGCCCATGGTAGGTCCGCGTCGGAAAGACGGCTGATCGTCTTTTCCAACGAGCGGCCCGTCATGTTGAATCGTGCTCTGAGCAGATCGTGGAGTGAAGGGCTCATGTCGGGATTATGGTGCGTGTTTCCCGGTTGATCTTCCTCTTCTTTCACAACGAAGGAGAGGATAGGGAGAACGCGGAAGCGCTCTCCCTAATTGTTGACAACGGCGTCTTACGGATTGAAGACTTCGCCGGTGGCAGGATATGCAGGAAGGGTCACGGGACCGTTCGCACCATTCGTTGAGGCGCTCGCCCAGAAGTCGCCGGGTGCTGTGCCATCTGGTACGGCGTTATTCACAGGCTTGATTCCGTGCTTCAAGTAAGCAACCATCGCCCAGAGATCGTCGTCGCTCATGTGACGCCAGTTCGACCACGGCATGATCGGCGCGAGGTAGTGCGGAGTCGCAGGGAAATTCCCTACCCCTGGAGTCTCGCCGGTGATCACGACGCTCGGAGTGTCCTCCGGATCGAGGCCATGTTTCAGTGCGTTATAGACCTGAAGCGGCGTGAAGCCGGCCATGCCGGTTGCATCTGGAGTGAGGTTAGCAGCGTTCGCCGTGAAGGGGCCGAGTTGGAAAGAACCTGGATCGTTGGGAGCACCGGTGTAACCGGCTAGCCACGTAGCGGAACTCGGGTCATCCAGCCCCTGCGCATGGCAATCCGCGCAAGCGTGCGTCGTCACAAGCGCGCGGCCGCGCAAAACTTGCGCGCGCGTAGCGGTACCTCCACCAAAGCCGAGTCCGTGGTTTGAACTTCCGCTGCCTCCACAACCGGGTGCGACGAAAGCGACGCTGAACGCGCCTACGCCGACAACCAGACTTGCCAACGCGAAGTGGCGAGTCTTGGATTTCGTATTAATCATTAATCTTGTCTCCTCAAATTCAATGAATTCTTCACATTAACAATGAATTGAGGTCAGTGTAACTCCTGATTGCACCTCGTCAAACAATTTTTTGTCGGCCGGTTGCTTCGTGCATCAGCAAATACTTGGAAACGCCTCCTCGAGCAACTTGATGTAGCTTTCGTATCGTTCGGGGCGGATCGCTCCATATTGCAATCCTTCTCGCACCGCGCAGCCGTTGCTGTGTTCCAAATGCAAACAGTCCGGATAGCGGCAGGCTTCTCCCATGCGCGCGATTTCGACGAATCCTTCTGCGACCTCGTGAGGCGAGTCGAATCCGACTGCGAACTCTCGAATGCCGGGAGTATCGAGGATCCGAAGACCGTCAACTTCGTGAAGAGTTGATCGCGTCGTTGTGTGTCGTCCTTTGCCGGTATCGCCGCTGACGGTGCCGGCCGCAGCGACTTCTCGCCCGATGAGCGCGTTGAGAAGTGATGACTTGCCTACACCACTGTGTCCGACGAACGCGGTGAGCCGATCGCCGAGGAATTCGCGGAGGTGATCGAGACCCACTCCTTCATCCGCACTCACTTCGTACAGGGGAAGGATCGCGCGATACGTGTCGATCGCGGCGCGATCTTCGTCCGACACTCCGAGGTCGCACTTGTTGAGACACACCCCTGCTTCCGCGCCTCCCTGTCGAATCGCTACGAGGTAGCGGTCGATAAGGCGCGGATGCAGCGGTGGTGAAACAACAGAGACGACCACCATGATGACATCGACGTTTGCCGCGATCAATCGCGGTCCGCCCACTTCCTTACGCACGAGTGTCGTTCGTCGGGGCAAGACTTCGGTAACGCCACCGTTGTTCGCGTGGACCTCGTCGCCGGGCGCGAGCCCTTCGGGCGCCCGACACACGGTGTCGACACCATCGATTCGCACGATGCATTGCGTACGGTCGACGCCGACAACGACGCCGCGCGGTCCTGCATTTTCCGCCTTCGTGAGGAGGTGCAGCATGAACCACTCCACGGGGCGCTTCGCCTCCTTGGATTCGGTCGTTTGCGCTCTCGTTCGAAGGTGTGATGCCTGGCGAATAAGGTCTTTGCGCGCTCGATTGTCGAGCGACGCGAGTCGATCTTTCAGTTCTGTTCGTTGTTCGGTATTCAATTCAGTGTCTCGTTCGTGCGGTTCCGGTTCACGCAGAGGCACCAAGGTCGCTAAGGATCGCAGGGCTTTGTCCTCGATCCGATTGGCGACAGGCGCAAGAACGCCTGGAGGCTTGAATTGAAAACGCCGATCTAGACGATCAGGCGGAGAGAATCTCGGCCCAGGCGAAGGTGGTGGCAAGAGGTCGGGTAGTCATTTGTTCTTCTTCTCCTTGGGTCGATTGGGTTAGCGCCTGCAAGGCGCGTTGGATTCATTATAGCGTGCAACAAATCCGCTATTGGGTCCTCTTGGCCAGGCCCGACATGCAAAATTACTGCCACCTATGATTTTTTGACTTCGCAGTGCGTTACAATTCCGTCTACAGTTTTGATGAAGACGCGAGCTATTTATGTGCAGGGTTGCGCCCGTTCGGGAAACACCCTGATGCGTGAGCTTTGCGTCGCCGCCTTCGAAAACGCTGACCTTGTAAAGATTAGTGAGAAGAGCGCGGAATGTGACCTCCAACACCTGATCGACTCCCTAGAGTCCGGCGATGGTCGCTTGCTGGTTGCCAGCCGGAACCGAACCACCAGCGTCTACATGGACCTCGAGCAGTTGCGCTCGCATCCCGAGATCGCGGTCGTTTGGATGTTGCGCAATCCGTTGGATGTTCTTACTTCCAAGAGGAGAAAGGCTAAGAACTTTTATGTCCACCCGTATCGCTTCACGGCAAGCCTGAATCTCTACAATCAATTCCGCGATGAGCCACAAGTTCTAGCCGTGCGCTATGAAGACTTAGTCGCACGTCCGAGCGAAGTGCAGCGGCAGATTACCGAGCGATTCGATTTGCAGGTGTCAAGACCTTTCGCTGATTGCCACGAGCACTTCCCCGGCTTTAGACAAAACTTAGAAGCCCTTAAATCTATCCGACCTATCGATGCGAAGAGCGTGGAGAAATGGAAGACGAATCCGGAATACGCTGCTTACTTGGCGGAAGTGTTGAGGACGAATCAGGAGTTGCCCACACTCGCAAGATTGTGCGGCGGTTATGAAATCAGTCGTGAGACGCTTTTACAATTTTCGAAAGGAAGTGCAAACCCATTAAGGAAGTTGCAGCTCGTCTTTGGAAAGCGCGGCTGATCCTTTTGCGATTCGGTGGTAAGAGCCCACCCTAACGCAACAGGAGTTGCGCCTACAATGTGATTCCAAGTCTGGGTCTCCGCGCCACTGCGAGTAAGAGTGTTCTTGTCACCCGCCCAGAAGGGCCCGCCGGCTACTCGGGATCTACGGGTAAAAGAATTCATGGCGCATCACAAAGTCGTAGTTGCGTGGGACTTGGACATCGCCGATTTTTCGAGCGGGCGATACACGCGCGGACACAAGTGGTCCTTCGATGGCGGTGCGGTGGTGGAAGGATCTTCCTCGCCGCACGTCGTTCCGGTTCCGCTGTCGGTGGAGTCGGCGGTCGATCCAGAAGAGGCGTTTATTGCGAGCCTTTCAAGTTGCCACATGCTTTCGTTTCTGTACGAGGCATGGAAAGCGAAGTTCGTCGTGAAGAGTTACCGCGACGAGGCAATTGGCGTATTAGAAAGGATTGCCCAAGGACGAATGGCGATGACGCGAGTGACGTTGCGACCAGTGATCGAGTTTGGTGATCGGACGCCAACGGCGGAAGAGTTGGATCATTTGCATCACCTCGCTCACGAGACTTGCTTCATCGCGAACTCGGTGAAGACGGAAATAATTATCGAGTATTGAGTATCGAGACGCCTAACAGTTTATTAGTGCCATCAAGGGTTCTCATTAACAGAGGCACGGAGGATTCCACAGAGGCGCAAAGAGCAATAAACCCATCCTCTAACCTTAAACGCGATTGCAATGAAGGATTTACAAATTGAACTGGAAAATCAGCCCGGTGGGCTAGCGGAAATGGGCGAGGCGCTGGGTCGAGCTGGCGTGAGCGTCGAGGGCGGCAGCGTGTTTGTTGTCAACGGGGTTGGAGTAGCGCACTTTCTTTTTCACGATGGTGACGCCGCGCGTGCTGCTCTGGAATCGGCGGGCGTTCGCGTCGTTGCGATTGGTGATGTGGTGATGCTGAGACTTCGCCAGGATGAGCCCGGGCAGTTGGGGAAGATCGGCCGAAAGATGGCGGAGGCGGGCGTCAACATCCTGGTGCAGTACAGCGACCACGATCATCAGCTGGTATTAGTGGTCGACGATTTAGAGGCGGCGACTCGTGTGGCAGAGGAGTGGAAGTGTTAAGTGTTAAGTGTTAAGTGTTAAGCGTTAAGTGTTAAGCGTTAAGCGTTAAGCGTTGCGTATTGAGTATTGAGTATTGCTTGAGTCGGATCAGGCATCAGGGTCTTCTTCAAACATCTTCTTCAAGAGACTCCTTGAGTCCCGCAACCTGAACCTTTCCTGAATCGAATCAACGGGCGGACGGACCAAGGGATTACTTCATGCCATGATGGTGCGGGCATTCATCTTAAAGCCGCCCGCTAAACTCATGATAGAAAACGCTTTTCTTGTACCCATTCTTCCCGGCAAGACCGACGCCGCGCTTGCATTCGCGAACGCATTGATGACTGAGCGCAAGAAGGACATGGATGTCGCTCAAGTGTCAGTTTCCAAGGAGAGCTGGTTCCTCCAGAAGACACCGATGGGCGACTTCATCATCGTGTACTACATCTCGCCAGATCCGGACGCAGTTCACGCCGCTCTCGCCGTTTCTGAGGAACCATTCGATGTTTGGTTTCGTGCGCAAGTGCTCGATGTAACGGGAATGGATCTCTCAACGCCGATGACCGGATTACCAACTCAGATTCTCAACTGGTCCCGTCCCTGACGTTGAAAGTTGTGGGTACGATCATTCGCCATGGCGAAGAAGTTGGCGTTCGTGACGATCGGAATTCTGCACGAGCCGCTGGGTGCGGCTAGGTCGCAAGGGTTTGTCGATCGTATACCGGGCGTTTTCGACGCCGCGGACGCGAGTAGCGGATTCGTCGCGCGATCCGTTCGGAATATGGAGACCTACGAGCGTTCATGGGGCGAGCTCGAAATTCCGGAATGCCTTTCGGACATTGGTGATGTCCTGCGCCTGCCTTCTACCTTGAGTCTGTGGGACGATCTGGAATCGGTCGCCGCGTTTGCGTATCATGGCGCGCACGGCGAAGCGATGGCCAAGCGACGTGAGTGGTTTATGGCCGCCAAAGTTCCGACCTACGTTGCGTGGTGGGTGGACAGTTCAGACCGAATCGACCCGAAGGAAGCGAAGGATCGCTTGGACCATTTGCACAAGTTTGGTCCCACACCGATGGCGTTCGATTTCAAGAAACCGTTCGACGCCGACGGCAACCCGATATCGCTCAGCCAACAAGCTGTGAAAGATAAGATTGCCGCCAACGCGAGCAACGCCTAACGCCTCACTGCTCGAAAAGAATTCGCTGTTTCTTCTGATAGATTGTCACTTTGAATTTGTGAAGGACACGCCCGCCGATGTTTGCGACGGGAAAGAGATCATTCAGTTCGATATCATGGATCGGTAATGGCATCCCGCCAATCGAGACTTGATCCTTTACCTTCACCACGTAAATGTCTACGGTGTTGAAGAGGGTTCGCGCGTGACCTACCTTCATCGGCTCGCCGTCGAGCGTCATGTCCGATTTGAACTTCGAAGGTATGGCTAGCCCGCCGTCGGCGCCGGAGTCCACGTGACCACCGATCTTCACCTTCCCTACTTGCACTTGCAGAAATGGGATACCGTGTTCGAGATCGTAGCGGACCGATTTGCGAACTTGATCCTTTGACATTCCGCCCGGGGTGAGAATGACTTGTCTGTTCGGATAATCGAGTGTAAGAAGTAGATCGTGGAAAGCGGCATAGCCGATGACGCCATCGAAGTACGCCTTCGATCCGTGGGGCGCGACGCCATCGTCAGACATCATGCGTACGCCGTGAAGAGTCGCTGCACCCGCTTTGATCTCAGGGACTTTATAAATCTTCACATCGCGGACGTTTTTGCCACTTGGATCGCCCGCGCGCACTACGCCAACCGGCTTGAGACCTAGGCTTTCGACAATGGCGGGTGAAATTCTTCCGCCGGTTGCACCGGTATCGAGGGCGAAGTGGTACGTCTTGCCACCGATTTCGAGATTGATCACAGGTGCCTGCCTCGCGCTGTCCTGCATCGGCAGGATGACTTGACTCGGGCAATCGATCCGGTCGACGACGGCGGGGATGTCTTCGTCTTGCTTAATGGCGAGGAGGGCGAAACAAACTGCAGCGATCATGATTAGTGGAACGTATAGATTTTGTAATTCGTTCCATAATTTACAAATACTTCTTGTCCGATGGATTGCAAGCTGTGAAATTCTGATGAATCTGAATGAGCGATCAAATGCTAAAAGGGTGATCAAGGTCGGCCGTGACCAGATCAAAGCACTCTCCAATCCGACGCGGCTGGAAATTCATACGCTTCTTCGAACGGATGGGCCGCTCACAGCCAAGGAACTGGCATCCCTCATGGGCACGGAGGAAGTCGGCCTCTACTATCACTTGCGGTTGCTGGCATCGAAGGGGCTGATTGCGGCCGAGCAGAGGCCCGGTACCACGAAGCCTGAGACGGTCTATTCGATACAAGGCAAATTCTTGGTAGAGAGTTTCGATTTGAATGTCGAGAGCAATTTGGAGGAGCAACGCAAGAACATCGACACTCTGGTGCGTGCGGTTTCACGAGAGCAACGACTAGCGGGTGAGGTCTTACGGAATGAGATGCACGATCGCTCCGTGATCGGCCGGTCTGCGGTGCGACTAGACGCCCGAAAGGCGCGCGAGTTACGAAAGAAGCTTCGCGAGTTGAGTTCGTGGTTAGAGGAGAACGACGG
>Ga0068865_100003048_pt1 | contig 10021 bp, 7 predicted proteins | sample KBSMisM12_FD_75293 | JGI IMG/M metagenome (GOLD analysis project Ga0068865, IMG submission 75293) | Miscanthus rhizosphere microbial communities from Kellogg Biological Station, Michigan, USA - KBS Miscanthus M1-2 | ecosystem: Host-associated > Plants > Roots > Rhizosphere > Soil ...
TATCCGCGATCCGAATCGTCTCGCCGTCGCGAGCGCCCAATCCTTCGGCGCCTATCGTCGTTGAAACCACCGGTATTCCAGCCGCCATAGCCTCGAAGATTTTCAGGCGAGTTCCACCGCCCACGCGCAAGGGCACGATGGAAACTTTCGATCCCCACAGCCACGGCCTGACGTCGGGAACCGTTCCTGTGACTTGAATGCCGGGAAAACGGGTGCTGAGTTCCTGGATCGCCCGCGGCGGCTTCCTTCCGACAATAGCGACGGAACAGTCCGGCTTCCGCCGGAGAATCAACGGCAGCACTTCGCGCTGGAACCAATCGATTCCGTCGATGTTCGGCGCCCAGTCGAGGGAACCCACAAAAACCAGGTCCGCCGCGGGCGGAACCGGAGCGCGGGACTGAAAGTAGTCCGCATCCACGCCGGTGGGCACCGCTTCCACGCGCTTCACTCCATACCATTCCCGCATGAGAGCGGCATCGGGTTCGGAAACGGCAATCACTTTGCGCACTTGACGGCAAACATCGCCTTCATAGCGAAGCATCCGATCCGCCTGGAGCTTCACGTACTGACGATGCAGCGGATCGGGCGCGTGTTCTGTGCGGCGTTTCCAGATGATCGCCTCCACATTATGTTGAAACAGGACGCACGAGGTCAGGTCGGGAAGGTTAGGCGCCGGAAACAGGAAATCACAGACGATGTGATCGAAGACTTCCTGTTGCATTAGCCGTTCGACTTGGGCGCGCATTTGCGCCGAATGGTAGCGCCGGACAGCCACCGGCATCCCCGAAAACAGTCCTACGGCCAGCTCGATTAGGAATGCGGGCGACCGCTTGTCCACCACGTGGTGGTCAATGGGGTAGGCCTTCGAGCAGTACTCGTTGGCGCGCTCTAAGCCCTCCGGTTCGTTCGGATCGTTGAACGCAACATAGTGGATTTCATGTTTCCGGTGCAGGCAGCGCAACAATTCCAGCGTGCGAATCTGGCCGCCTCTGGTCGTGGGATGGAGAAAATCCGTCTTCACCCATAACAGCTTCATACTCCGGACGCCGCCGACTCGGAGAGCAGCGCACCTTCCCGCCAACGCTCCTTACGTCCTGTAATGAAGACGTCACCCCAGATCTGCAGGTTAAGCAGCCGCCACAGCCGGTCCGTGGCATCTTCAAAACCGCTGCCCTGCCGTTCGATCAGCGATTTTACGGCATCGAGGTTCAAGTACGAGCCCAGGAATCCGTCACGACTACACAGCGTCTCCCATAACGGCTCGGCTTTCGGGTCGCGAAACCATTCGCTCAGCGGGGTGGGAAATCCCATCTTTTTCCGATGCAGAATCTGGTGGGGAATCAGATCCTCAACGGCTTTCTTCAGGATGTATTTTTGCGTGCTCCCATGAATTTTCAGATGGTCGGGAACCCGCATAGCGAACTCGACAAAAGGATGATCCAGAAATGGCACGCGGCTTTCGATGGAGCAGGCCATACTCATCTGGTCCTGTTTCATCAGAAGCTCCACCAGATATGTCTTCTGGTCCGCATAGAGCATTCGTTGCAAGCTGGACGCCTGCGGCCGGCTGGACCAGTAGCGCAAGTAATCGCCGTAGACGCCGGCTGGCTCGCGCCCCAGCAGTTCCCCCTGTTGCGCCGCGGAAAACGCGCCGTAAAAGCTGTCCAGATAGATCGATTCGAGATTCTCCCCACGGCCTACGAACGTATGGTTTAGCTTTCGCCGTAGCGACGCCGAAAGCATTGAGCTGCTCGCGATTTGACCTCGTACCCAATTACGCACTCCCGGCGGGATCGCACCGTAATAGCGCATGCCTCTTTCATTGAGCAGTTGCCAGGAGTAGCGCTTGTAACCGGCGAAAAGCTCGTCGGCGCCTTCGCCCGTCAGAACAACCTTGACCTGCTGGGCCGCCAGCTTGGATACAAAGTACAGTGATACGCTCGAAGGCCATGCGATCGGCTCATCTTCGTGCCAGATCAGTTCCGGAAGCGCCTGAAAGAAATCCTCCATGCCGATGACGGTCTCGTGGTGCTCTGTGCCGATCGCGCCGGCAACCTCCGACGCATAGGACAGCTCGCTGAATTCAGCTTCCCGATAGCCAACCGAAAAAGTCTTCACTGCTCCCGAGGTCTTGCGCCGGATCAGCGCGGCAATGGCGCTCGAATCCACACCGCCGCTCAGGAACATGCCAAGCGGTACGTCGCTCATCAGGCGCGTCTCGACTGCTTCTTCCAGGCGTTGTCTGCATTCCTGGATCCAGTGGCCGTCCGGACGAGCTTCGGCACGCCCTGGCTCCGGAACGTCCCAATACTGCACGATCCGCGGCTCGGGGTTTGAGTGTTTCAGATCCAGCAAAAGCCAATGTCCCGGCATCAGCTTGCGAACTTTCTGAAATAGAGTCCCTTCGCCTGTCAGGTATCCCGACGCGAGGTATTCCGGAAGTGCCGATTCCTCAAACGAAGCTGAGACAGTGGGATGCTCGAGCACAGCCTTGATTTCCGAGCCGAAGACGAACCGCCGTCCATCCCAGATGTAATAGAACGGCTTGATGCCCAGCCGGTCCCGGGCGCAAAACAGAACCTGGGCATCCTTATCCCACAGCGCGAAACTGAACATCCCGCGAAAACGTTCCACGCAGCCCGGTCCATACTGGCGGTAGGCATGCAGAATAGTTTCGGTATCGCTTTTGGTTCTATACTCGCAGCCGAGTTTCTGCAGTTCCTGCCGCAGCGCTGCGTGATTGAAAATCTCACCGTTATAGCAGAGCCAGAGCGACTCCGATGCATTGGACATCGGCTGCTGGCCGGTTGCCAGATCAATGATGCTCAGGCGGCGGTGGCCGAGATGCGCGTGCCGGTCCTCGTAGTAACCAAAGCCGTCCGGGCCGCGGTGCGCGATACGGTCCGTCATCCGGCGGAGGATCGCCTGGGGGCCGTCCTCAGGCGCGATTGTGACGTAGCCGGCGATTCCGCACATAGGTCGATACTTGAGGGTTCGGCGTCAGAGCAACCAGAGGCTGGGGCAAACGGGCAGGTACGATCGACGGTGCAGCGTTCGTCTCCTTACGGACGCACATGTCAAAAGCCTGTACCAGCCCTGCTAAGACAGGGAATTGAAACGAATAGGAATAATTCCCAAAGGTGGCGCAAATGGCGTAGATCACCAGCGCCATGGAAAGGCTCGCCGCCATCCGGGAAATAGCGGCTTGGGCTGGATCCTTACGCGTACGCCGATAAATCGAGACGGCCCGTTTCACGCTGTAAAGAAGGACGGCCACATAGAGAAGGAACGCCGGAACCCCCATTTCGGAGCCGATCTGCGTATAACTGTTATGCGCCTCATGCCAGCTCTGTTCCTGCCCGCGTTCTTTCTGGTCGTCTGCCAACGCAGCGCTGAAGATGCCCGGACCAACTCCAAACACCGGATGTTCCAGCATCAGGCGGACGCTCTCCGTGAACAGCATCTTCCGCGCCCTAGTCGACTCCACAGCGCTCAATTCATCCGATGACATGGAAGCGTCGTAGGAAGTGCCACTGAAGATCGTCGTATATCGCTGCAAGGTTTGACTTGGTACAGTGACGAGGGCAATCGCGACAAACGCGCCGACTAGCCCAACGATCTTGAACTTCGCCTTCGCTTTTCCCGCGAGGAACAAGATAACCAGGCAGACGGTCATCGTGACCAGCCCCGCTCTGGACCCGGTCTTAAGGGTCTTTAGCAATGCAAAGAGGATTAGCAAAGCGCACGCAATTGTTTTCCAGTTCAGCAGCGATTCGCTCTTGATCACTAAAACGGCGAAGGGAATCAGTAGCAGCAAGGAAAACGCCAGATCGTTCGGATTTCCCAATGAGCCGAAAAGGATCTGATCTCTGCCGCCGAACTGAGTGTCAAACAAAACCGTCGCCAACAGCATCGGAACCAGGGAAAATGCCAGTGCATAACAGGCTTTTCGGCACTGATCGAGGCTGGAAATCAGGCTGGGGATTAGGAGCACGCAGGCGTACGACGGGATCCAGGAGTTCGTGAGTGTCATCACGCTGCCCCCCCGCCATTGACTCGACAGGATGGTGATCAGGAACCAACCCGTGAAAGCTGTAAACATAAGTACTACGGGAGTCCTGACCGCTACCAGCAAGCCTCCCGTGAGGGCGGCGGCCGCCAGCGAAACCAACATCAGGGTCATGGTGATGTGAAGGTTCGCCCCGACTACCCTGGTCAGAAGCTCGACTCCGCGGCTGACCACAAGAAACAGATAAAGCAGCAGGATACCGGTCGCGACCGGGTGAGGCGAGCGGTCCACCGGGTTGGCGGCAAAGTTAGGTGCCGTTCCCGATACCATTTTTACCTGAGAAGACGCAAAATTCACACTTCACCCTTGGTGGAGCCGTGCAACTACGGTGCCAAATCCATCGCACCCAGCACGATTTGTCGATTTTACCATATATGCTCTATCGCCTTGGTTTTGTAGAACTTTAGCGTGTCGATAGGTTTTGCCTTACCCTTCCAAAGGCGAGTCTTGGCGAACACTCGTTAGGCGACGGGGGGCGTGAGCGATCTCTTCACCGTTAACCCGGAAACCTTTGAAAAGCACTCCCGAAGGCGGGCCGCCGTGGAAGTCCAGGGGATGGCGGCTAGTACCCGCAGAAACTCAACCTCAGGGGCGGGCGCTTCCATTCTGGGTGGGCCGGTTGCGCCACCGGTCGAGCATTTGCAGGAATCCGGGCGACACCCGGAGCAGCGCTAGAATCAGCGTGATTCTCAACGACTTGCGCTGCGCATTCGCGCGCGAAAGATGGCGGATCGCCGCATCGGCATCGCCGGCCCGAAATCCGCGTTTAGCCTTCTCAAGTTCCAGCCTGGCGCGCTCCGTTTGAATTTGCCGTTCTACGACTTCTCGTTGTGCCGCGCTCACGTTGGGTGCATTGGCGGTCTTGGCCAGAACGCCCAAGAAGCTTTCGATCATGGGAACCGGATCGGAGGACAAGCTGTCCCCGCGCCGGCGGTACTTACCGAGCACCCGCCGCTGATAACAAATCCGGCCGCCGTGTAGCGCGAGGCGCAGCCACATGTCGATATCTTCGGTCCGCCTAAGCGTGGGATCGAAAAGCCCGGCACGGAACAGAATCTCCCGGCGGATAACACACACACAAACCTGCACCGTGCAGTCTCGCGTGGCCAGCCGCTCAAAGGTGACCTCACCACGGGAAGGGGATAACTCCATAACCGTTCTTCCCGCGTCCGGCGCATCGCCGAAGATGCGAGCGTCGGCGTAGACCATGTCGATGGACGGATCCGCGTTAAACATGGCGATCTGCGCCTCCAGGTGCTCCGGGTCCCACAGATCATCGGAATCGAGCGGCGCGATGTACTCGCCGCGTGACGCCCGGATGCCGGTATTCCGGGCGGCGGCCAAGCCCTGATTCTCCTGACGCAGGTACATGATCCGGCTCTGGTAGGGTTCCAGAACCTTCTCCAGGTCCTCGCTATCCGGCGAACCATCGTTCACCACGATGATCTCGAAATCCCGGAACGTCTGTGCGAGTATCGAATCTAGCGTGGCGGCGATGTATTGTGCAACGTTATACGCGGGAACGATGACGCTTACCAAAGGATCTCTTGCTTCTGCCTTGGCCTGATCCATCATCGGCAGAATAGCATGTACCTGGAACACTGCACTGCTGGCGGCGCCGAGCTTCGTGACGGAATTCTCGGCGTCCCTGAGAATTGAGCTCGTTCAGCGGATGCGCAGGCTCGAAAGAACGATCTTCTGCATCGTAATTCGCTCGTCCGCGTCGAGACCGATGAAATACGTCAGGCCGGCGTACAAGAGGGCCAGGGGAGCAGCCGCCAACCCCAGCCGGATCCACGATCCAGGCGTCACATATCCCGCAACCATCGCGGCTGCACCCGCCAAGAGCAGACATGCGGTGAGGGCATTTCCCATTCTGCTTAGAAAAGTAGACCAGGGCTGATGGAGGATCGCTGCCGTGTAGAGGGGCGCAAAGAGGCCATTCCTTAGAATCGATGTGACCGCGCCAGCCGCCGCCACTCCGTATAGGCCCCAGTGGAAGTAGCGAGTTAGAAGAACCGCCAAAGCGGCGTTTCCCACACCAAACGCGAGCATCGACAGAGCCGGCACGCGGAGTTTGTTCGCTGCAATCGTGATCGCCGAAAGATGGTATTGAGAGGCTTCCACCGCCAGCGGCGCGAGCACCAGCCAGGAGAGCGGCGCAAGCTCCATAAATGAGGGTCCCAGCCAAGTCCCGAGCATCGGCCTGCCGAGTCCGCACAGAAGGCCGCAAGGTAGCGCTACCACCAGACCGAGGAACTTCGCCGCCTGGCGCGTTAGCTGCAGCAGGCCCTGCGTGTCCTGGCGCGCGTAGCGCACCACGATCTCCGGCGACAGAGTTCCAGCGATCAGTGATATTACGACTCGAAGAAGCATTACCCATTGAAGTAGCGGGGCGTAGCGGCCGCTGTCCAACGGCCCCAGCAGTATGTTGACCAACACCAGGTCGATGTTGAGGAATAATAGATTCCCAAGTTGACCCCAGAATAGCCACTGGCTCGTAGCCAAAAGTTCCGGCAATTTGCTGCGATCGAAGTCGGATGGGCGGACGCGAAGAGTCGGCGCCAGCCTGCGGCAGGCCACGAAATCGGCCAGCAGCACGAACGCGGCGACGGTGGGGATAATGATCGAGACCTGCCACAGCGCGGGCGCCCACAGCCGGAACGAGAGCAGAACCAGACCAGCCCTAAGCAGCGTGCTGCCGGCCTCGATCATGGCTCGCACCTCAAATCGATTAGCGACCCAGATCGAGGACTGGAATGTGTTTGCGATCGTCGAAATCAGAAATGCTCCGGCCACGCCCAGGAACACGTTTTTCGCGGCATGCTCCTGGCCCGGAGGTATGTTGAAGAACACGGGCAGAAAAAAGCTGAAGACGGCTGCAACAACGAACAGGACAGCCGCTAGGAGGGTGCCCACAATCAGAAAGGTATTGAAGTGCTTGTTGGCGTTTACGACGTCGTTGCGCGCCAGATCCGTCGTGATGTAGCGGGCCACCATCGTGCAAACCGCCGCGGTGACCACGGTCAGGTAATTGGTGATCGAACTCGCCAGCGGGACCAGTCCGTACACGGCGACGCCGAGACTCCTGATCATAAACGGCGTGTACCAAAGTCCTACGACGACGGTGACGATCAGGGATCCAAGGTTGGCCGCGACGTTGACCGCGAACCGTCGATGACTGGAGCCCGCGGCGGCAATCGCCGGGTTGGTTTCGCTAGCCATGCAGCGGAAGGTTGCGGATGGAACGGCGTGCGGACATCTTTGGCTAGTATATCGTCATGATCGGGGCTGACCATTAAGATGTGCGTCCATGTTGTTCTACAGCACGCTAGACCGGAGTGACTCGTTCTCGCTTTCAGGGCTGTTCTGCCGGGAACGGAACGGTCTTTCCCTCTCTTGGGTTGGGATTACCGGCGCCTCAATGCTGCGTGTGCTTGTGGTGGCCTTGGCTGGTTTCAGTTTGTACTTGCGGTCCGGTTTACCGTGCCGCGTGAACGTCGTACCAGCAGTGTTCCAGCGGAACGCCTGCGCGCATGAACGCATTTTTGTTACGTTCGTAGCGCTGTTTGGCCTGGCTTATGGTGAGCCACGGGCCGAATGTGTCCTCGCCGAATGGTCCCGATGTGCCTTCGTTAAATGTCCAGTTCCATTTTCGATCCTGATGAAACGTATCGAAATCGTATTTGAGCCCGTTTGGGAGCAACCGGCCGATTCGCGTCTTACGCAGGAGCCTCCAACCGACCTGGTTTTGGAAAATCGGTGTTGATGTGGTGAATGTTCCTTGATTGATGATCTTGAAGCGCGCGTACCCTAACGCGCCAAGTTCGCCAATGATGTCGCCACCATGCGACAGTTCGAGGGAGATGTACTTCGGCAGGTTCCCTGGATCAAGAGACTTTAGGCATTCCTGGTCCATGCCCTCGATATCGATCTTGAGGTATTCCGGCACTCCGTAACGATTAAGCAGGGTTCGCAATTTGGTCGAAGGCAGTTCGACCATGTACGCCTCAGTTCCCTCGCGCGCAGCTATGTCGCGGTCGAATGCGCTCCATGTGTCGTTATGTCGGTTCACCCAAAACTCCACACTCTTAGACTCAGACGGTCCGATGCAGACGTTCTCGACACACACGGGCTGACCGGCGAACCTTACCCTCAGGCGCTCCGCGAGCACAGGGTTCGCCTCCACCGTCACCACGCGATATCCGCGATGCAGGTAGAACGCTGTGTCGTCGCCATTGTGACCGCCGACGTCCATGATGAGCGAGCGCGTTTTCACGAAAACTTTTCTCCGTTCCAATCAATATATTAGATTACCCGCGTTAGAATGGAAAGATTAATGTCCGCTCTTACTTTCAAGGCCGTTCCACCCGTGATCGGAGCGTCCTTTCCCTTTTTGAGTTGGACCTGGACCACCGAAATTCGCACCGTGGTAACCAAAGTTGCGTGGGCCGGCCGCCTCGGATCGAGACTGGCCTGAATGGAAATTCGAACTTCACCGGCGCCTCAATGCTGCGTGTGCGGTCGCGCGGGCCTGATCGTTTACGAAGGATTATCCGACCGGGCCCATTTTATTCCGGGGTCTTGGCGGCACCTCCGCTGTACGGAATGTAATCTGGTCTGGCTCGACCCGCAACCGATACCCGAAGACCTGAGCCTGTGCTATTCGGATAGTTACTACACGCATGTTCATGGCGAGTCTGATGCCGTTAGCCTGGGACGTTCGCCCCTCATGCGGATGTTGCGGGGTTCTGTCCTCAGCGGAAAGTATGGTTACCACCAATTTCGCCCGGCTTTCCCCTTAAGCGATATGGCGGGCCGGCTGCTTGCCGTCATTCCCGGAATTGAATCGCGCGCTACCTACTCGTGGAATAACGCTCTGGCTCCTTGGCGCAGCGGAGGTTCCGTTCTGGACATCGGGTGTGGATCTGGCCGGTACCTCCGGACCATGCACGCTCTCGGTTGGAAAGTCTCCGGGGTCGAGCCCGATACCCGGGCCGCCAATCTTGCCCGCGACCGCGCTGGCGCCGACGTTTTCATTGGCGTGATCGGCTCGGTTCAACTGCCCCCGCGGTCCTTCGATGCGGTCGTCTCCATGCATGCGATCGAACATGACTCCGATCCACGCCGTTTCTTGACGCGCGCCGCGGAGTGTCTCCGCCCGGGCGGGTTTCTCTATATTCAGACGCCTAACTACAACAGTCTGGCCCGGCGTGTCTTCGGACGCGACTGGTACGCCCACGACCCGCCCCGTCACCTCACGCTCTTTACTCCTGCTTCTTTGGAGCGCCTGGCGCGCCAAACCGGTCTACTGCGCTCGATCCAAGTGCGAGCGATCTCGCGGCGGAGCCGCCGCGAAGCCGAGCACGTATATGCACTCAAGCAAACCGGCAGCTTTCATGGCGACCTGCGGCCGACCATTCCCTCCACCCTTGCGATTACGCTCTTTAGTTTGGTGGAAAAAGTAGGGAATTCGCTTTTGCCCATTGGTGAAGAGCTCGAACTCACCGCCGAGGCCTTATAGGCGCCGAACTACTTGCCGCTTAATTACCCCGCCGTAACCCTGCGCGCTTCAGCAGCGATTTTGCCGCACCTGCGCACGCCCACCCGAATAAGCGTACACCGGCCGCGATCACGCCGGGCGTTGGACTCAACTGTAGTGCGAATAACACGCTTCGAATCGCGCGCAAAGGCTGCCGGAGGAGGAGTTGTCCCCTCGCGACTTCCATCAGGCGCTGCGCCAGGCTGCTTCGGGCTTTGCCTCCAGGAGCCAGGTGGTCCTGAATGATGGCGATCCCCCGAACCTGATCCTGAAGGTCTTCCCCGAGCCGTTGGAGGCGAGATGTTTCCGATTTCGTATGCACCCGATAACAGGCCAGCGGTTCCGGTTCGTACCAGAACGGGTGTCGCGAGGCAAGCCGAACCCACATCTCCCAGTCGATTACATAAGGT
>Ga0068865_100003058_pt1 | contig 10008 bp, 8 predicted proteins | sample KBSMisM12_FD_75293 | JGI IMG/M metagenome (GOLD analysis project Ga0068865, IMG submission 75293) | Miscanthus rhizosphere microbial communities from Kellogg Biological Station, Michigan, USA - KBS Miscanthus M1-2 | ecosystem: Host-associated > Plants > Roots > Rhizosphere > Soil ...
CTGACAAGGAAAGGCCGGTTCTGATACTCACTCGCGATAGCGCTATTCGCTACCTCTCGACGGTCACGGTAGCGCCGATCACTTCGACCATTCGCGGAGTCCCCTCCGAAGTCCTGCTCGACGAGGAGGACGGGATGCAGCAACGCTGCGCCGTGAATCTGCACAACGCCGTGACGGTTTCGCAACAGCGCCTCGGGCGCCGGCTATCACGCCTGGGAGTGCGGCGCATGGATGAAGTCTGCGCGGCGCTACGCTTCTCCACCGGCTGCGATCGAGAGTGACAGATGCTTCCCTGCAAGCTGATTTATCACGCTGGTTACGATTTAAATCTGGGCGGTCACGTGTTTCCTTCGCAGAAATACCGGATGGTTCGGGAACGCCTGCTCGCTGAGGGATTCGCGGAACCGGCGGATTTTATCGAGCCGCCCCCGGCTACCGAAGAAGATTTGCTGCTGGTGCACGAGCGCGGCTGGATCACGCGGCTGCTGGGCGGAACGCTGGACCGCAACGAATTGGCGATGCTCGAAATCCCGTACTCGAAAAAGATGGCGGACGCGTTTGTGCTGGCCGCGGGCGGGTCGATTTTAGCGGCGCGCTGTGCGTTGCGCGATGGCGTGGCGTGCAATATCGGCGGCGGCTTCCACCACGCGTATCCCGGCCACGGCGAGGGATTTTGCGCGATTCACGATGTGGCGGTGGCCATCCGGCGCGTGCAAAGAGACGGACTGATCGAGCGCGCGATGGTGATCGATACCGATGTCCATCACGGCAACGGAACGGCTGCGATCTTCGAGCAGGATCCGTCAGTGTTCACGCTATCGATTCATCAGTATCACAACTACCCGCAGTTCAAGCCGCCGTCCAATGTGGACATTCATCTGGAGAACGGCGTGGGCGACGCCGAATATTGTCAGCGGTTGGGAGGGGCCTGCCGGAAGGCGCTGGCCGAGTTCCATCCGCAACTGGTAATGTATGTCGCGGGCGCCGATCCTTATCTGCATGACCAGCTCGGGGGACTCGCGCTGACCATTGAAGGACTGGAGGCGCGCGACCAGTTGGTGTTCGATCTGGCGCGGGAGCATCACGCCCCGATAGCAACCACCTTCGCGGGCGGCTATGCTCGCGACGTGGAAGACACGGTGACCATTCACGCCAACACGGTGAAGGCGGCGACTGCGGGTTTCTGGCACAATCAGCCTAGAGAATGATTACTGCCTCCGCCTACGATATACACGTGGAGAAACTATTCGACCGAATGAAACGGTTGCACGCCGCGTTGTCGGATGCGGGGATCGCGTACCGGATTATCGGGGGTATGGCCGTCTACCTTCAGGTATCGGAGCGCGACCCAGGGAAGGCCCGCCTGACACGCGATGTTGACGTCGCGGTCAACCGCGGAGAATTGGAACGGATCGCTGCGGCGGCTGTTCCCTTTGGATTCCACTTTCGGCATGTGGCGGGCGTCGATATGCCGCTCGACAACGCTGAGCCGCGAGCCAGCAGCGGCATCCATCTGGTATTTGCCGGAGAAAAGGTACGACCGGAATATCTTGAACCAGTGCCCGGATTCTCCGAACCTACTCGAACGGCGGAGGGCATTCTCATCGCACCCGTGGCCGATCTTGTGCACATGAAGCTCACCAGCTTTCGCTTGAAGGACCAGGTCCACATTCAGGATATGGACTCGGTGGGGCTGATCACGCCGGAGATCGAGAATTCGCTTTCGGCAGCACTGCGGGAACGATTGGAAAAAGTGCGGGCGACCGAATAGGACTAGGAGCCTTTAAGAAATCAGCCCCGGCATTGACCGGGGCTGATACCTCCGATGGAAGTTTAATGCACAGTGATCGGCCCGTTGTCGGACACTCGCGTGTTATTTGTATCGTGGGACTCTTTCACAAGCTTCTGATCGTCGGCAATCGCCGCTATATAATACAGTCCCGCCGCCACTGAGGCCGGTATCCCAACGCTGTTGCTTGTGCAAGATCCCGTTTGAGCGACATTCAGCCCGGCGATACTGCATGCCACTCCAAGGAAGGTGTCTTTCGTGCTGACAGACGATTTCTTTGAGAGATAGATCCCGATCCGAAATGCGCCAGCGGCAGCGCTGCCTTGGTTCTGTATCGTAACGGAGAGGTTTGAGAGTTGCCCGCCAGCAGCGCCGCTGATCGGCGCTGAAAACTGCGTGACCACCAAGTCGGGTTCGGCGTGCGGGTTGGCGGAGGCGATCGTGGTGAGGTCGCTCGCGCTGGCCGAAGCGGAGCCGCCACCGGATAGATTAACTTGATTGGTAACTTGCGCGGGCGCCTTGCCACTCACGTTGACGGTTACCGTGATGGACGGGTAGCTGCCGCCGCCTGCCAGGGCATCGCTGCGCGTGCAAGTATTCGTGACGCAGCCCCATCCCGTCCCGGCCATGGAGACTAGCGTCAAGCCGGAAGGAATGGTATCGATTACGGTGACGGTGCCGCTAGTCGGTCCGGCGGCGAGGGCATTGCTCACTGTGACGTCATAGATTGCGCCGGACTGTCCCTTGACGAAATCGCCGCTGTGGGTCTTTGAAATGCTGAGCGACGGTGAAGCGATCAACGCGGCCGCGAAATTTGCAGTCTGATCCGAGGAAAAGTTGCTTAAGGCTGCGTTGGGAGGGTTGAAGCTGTATCCGCTGCTCGAGGGCGTTACCGTGTAGCTGCCTGCCCCAGGCAAATTGGGGAAGGAGTAGTTCCCGCTAGCGTCTGTGGATGCAGTCCCAGTCTGCGATCCGCCGAGCGTCATCGTGACACCACTGAATGCCACACCGCCGAGCGTCACTTGTCCGGAGATGGCGAAATGGGTGGGGATGACGGCGAGGCTGCGGGCAAATGCAGGACCGTTGCCTCCGGCACGCAGTTGGCTATCGGCGAGCTTTGTAAAAGTCCCGGAATAAGGGTCTACAATCCCCCAAAAGTTAACACCGATGGCGTCCTCCAACTCGGAATAGAGCGTGCCACCCTCCGCATCCAGCGTCCCAATCGCAGCCTTATAAGGGCGGTCCGGTAAACTGCCCGTTGAGAGTACCGCGGTCGCACCGGTTGCAGGGTTCACCGCAAGGTATTGAACCGTGTTTCCGTTACCATCGGGAGGCAATAGCCCGCTGCCTATCTGAGCCTGGATCAAGAACCCATTCAGCCATGCCAGACCTGAAGGACAGGAGAAGCTGTTGGAGAGCGGACCGCACCACTCGGAAGGCAGAACACCTCGTATCGCCGTAACGGTACCACCAACGAGATCGATCTTCAGAATTCTACCTTGTGGTTCGGTTACGTAAACCGTTCCGTCCTCCGCGAATGCCATATCCGTGGGAGCCTGTCCGCCGATGACGTCATACGACACGATTGTCGGCCCAACCAGCGTGTAAGAGTTCGTGTCTGGAAACAACTGCGCCACCGTGAATGTGGTCCAACCATCGGTCGTCACAATTCCATAGAGTTGCGACGTGCCGGGTTTGAAAGCGATAGCGAGGTAAGTTGGCACGGTTCCCAGGAGGGACCCGGTTCCGGTTGTGAGGTCCACTTTATACAGGGTTCCCTGACCGACTACCGCGTAGATCGGATCGGCGCCGAACGCCGGGGTTTGCAAAGAGCCAAGCCCAAGCAGGGCGGCACACACGACCAGGCAACGGCCGATCGCGGCGGAAAATGTCGTCAATTTCAAGCGAAACCTCCATGAAATACGGGAATCGAGTCTTGCGTTTTACGGTAGCGTGAGTATATTCGCGATGGCCGCACACGCGCATCACCCAGTTGGGTGATATTGGTACTTAAAAGCGTGCTAGCCTGAATAAGCTTTTTAGAGAACCTTAAACTATCAAACAAATAGCCGGGGGATTTTTCGCCATGACCGGACGAACCGAAAAAACGATCCTCCGACTCGTCGAAGTCCTGTATGCGTGCGCTGCGGGTGAGTCCCCATGGCCCTCTTTTCTCAGTTCCCTCAGCGAAACCTTTGGCGCTTCGCTGGTCGGCCTTACGGTGAATTCCCGGCTCATTGCGTCTGTCGGAGTGGATACGGCGGAGGGACTACAATACGCCCAGCATTACGCCGCCCTCAATCCTTGGCTCAACAATCCATCGCACTACCCGGAAGGAGAGATGCTTTTTTCTGCCGAGATTCTGCCCCACTCCGCCTACTTAAAGACGGTCTTTTATAATGATTGGGGTAAGAGAAATCATGTGACGCACGCTCTGGGCGGCGCCATTCGAGCGCATAACAACAAAATGCTGTTCCTAAGTCTCAATCGTGGCGACTCCCAGAAACCTTATGATGAGGCGCAACGCGAGGCTGCACAGCTTCTGATGCCCCACCTCCAACGCGCTGTCGGCCTTTATGACCGATTTAGTCTTTTCGAGCAGCGGCAATGGGCCCTCGACACGCTTGCGTTCCCTATGATGCACGTGGCCACGGACCGGAGATTGGTGTGGGCGAATCGAGCGGCGGAACAAGTCCTCAAAGAGGGAGAGGGCTTGTTTGTGCGCGAGGGCAAGCTTCGTGCCGAATTGGTGGACCAGGACAATGCACTGCGGGCGATAATCTGCGCGAATCGGCACGCGATTGCGGAGCGGCCGTCTGGTTACGGGGGATGGTTGCGAATCACGCGGCCTAGCGACGGTACCGAGATGTCTCTATATCTGGTGCGCGCGCCGGCATCGGAGCGGCGATTTCCCGGAGCATCGTCGGATGGCGACGGATTCTGGGTGTTTATCATGCAGCTATCAGTGGACGACAACCTGCTAAGCGGGCGGTTGCGCGCTACCTGGGGGCTCACGCCCGCCGAGGCTGCATTGACAATGGAGTTGCTGGAAAGCGAAAGCTTACAGGCTGCGGCGGAAAAGCTATCGATTTCCAGGAATACCGCGAAAACGCAGCTTGCCTCGATCTTTCAAAAGGCCGGAGTACGCCGGCAGAGTGAGCTCGCCCGGAAGCTGGTTTTGCTGTCAGTGATCGGAGCTAACTCCGGGCTGCCGGAGAGAGAGCGCTGGGCGAATTCCAGATGAAACGCCCGTGCAAGATAGAGTGTGCACGCCGCCGCAGTCAAGCCTTGGGCGGCGGCAACACCGGGGCGTGGGTCAGCAGCATGTCTTCGAACGAATAATCCTGCTTGCCTGCAAGATTGTGGCGCAGGTACCACTTATAGGACTCCTGCAGGCCCGTGGCGAAATCGGTGGGCTTGAACTTCAGGACCCGCTGCGCTTTTGCGGTGACCTGCGTTATCGGCGGCATGTCCAGATAAAAGCCAAAATACATTTTGGGTCCCATCGGATGTCCGCCGGCGCGCAGCAGGTACTCGCGCGGAATGCGCACGAACTTCACCGGCTTGCGGCAGACTTTCGCCAACGCCTCCACAAATTCCGACTGCGCCACCGGCCGCGCGTTGGCGATATTGAAGGCGTGTCCCACTGCTGATTTTTCTTCCATCGTGCGCAGCGCGGCGCGCGCCACGTCCTTCACAAAGGCGAATTGCATCAGACGGCGGCCGTCGCCGGGAAGAATGATGGAGCGTCCCACACGCAGACGGTCCCAGAAGAATGCCTCGCGATACATGGGGTTTTCCGGGCCGTAAATGAAGGGCGGCCGCAGCGTCACCACCGGCAATCCCACGCGCTGATGCAAGCGGAACAAGGCCCGCTCACTGGTGGCTTTGTTGCGCACGTAAAGATCGGCGGCGTCGTCAGGCGCCAGAGCGTCGCCTTCGTGGTGGTTGAGCCCGTCGCCGTAAGCCGCGACGCTGGACATAAAAATATAACGATCGAGCGAGCCGTTAATCGCACGCACAGTGCCTTCGACCTGCGCCGCAGTCGTACCGCGCTGCCAGTCGTAGACGTTGTCGAAGACCACCTCGAAGCTTTTGCCCGCGAGCGCGGCCTTCATGGCCTTGGGATCATTGCGATCGGCAACCAGATTCTTAACCTTGCGCCCAAGCGTGTGCTTGGGCTTGCGATGCAGCACGGTCACGGCGTGCCCGGCTTTGAGCAACTCGGCCACAAGGTGGCGGCCGATGAACTGCGTTCCTCCGATAACCAGGCAATTCATGCGGAAAAATTCATGGGTAAAGCGAACCGCAAACGGGATTAATCGTAATACTCGAGTCCCAGATGCGTAATTAATTCTTCGCCGCGCATCCAGCGCAAAGTATTCTTCAGCTTCATCAGCTGAATGAAAACGTCGTGCTCGGGATACAGGCCCGGCGCCGTCATGGGCGCTTTGAAATAGAAGGACAGCCACTCCTGGATGCCGCGCATGCCGGAGCGCTGCGCCAGGTCCATGAACAACACCAGATCCAGCACTAGCGGCGCGGCCAGGATGGAATCGCGGCACAGGAAGTCGATCTTGATCTGCATGGGATAACCCAGCCACCCGAAGATGTCGATGTTGTCCCAGCCTTCCTTGGCGTCGCCGCGCGGCGGGTAATAGTTGATGCGTACCGCGTGGTACAGGTTCTCGTAAAGATCGGGGTAGAGCTTGGGCTGGAGGATCTGATCGAGAACACTGAGCTTGGTTTCTTCTTTGGTCTTGAAGGAGCCGGGATCTTCCAGCACTTCGCCATCGCGGTTACCCAGAATGTTGGTGGAGAACCAGCCGTTGATCCCCAGCATGCGCGCCTTGAATCCCGGAGCCAGCAGCGTCTTCATAAACGTCTGCCCGGTTTTGAAATCCTTGCCGCAAATGGGAATGTTGCGTTCACGCGCCAGGTCGAGCAGCGCCGGAGTATCGGTGGTCAGATTGGGTGCACCGTTAGCAAATGGCACTCCGGATTTCAACGCAGCGTAGGCGTAAATCTGACTGGGCGCGATCTCGGGATCGCTTTCGCACAAGCCTTTTTCAAAACTCTCAATGGTCTGATGCACGGCGGCGGCGCGGTGGAAAACTTCGGTGGATCCGCACCAGATCATCACCAGGCGGCTCGCTCCCGAGGTTTCGCGGAACTGCGCGATGTCGTCCATGAGCGCCTGCGCCTTGTCCATTTTGCTGCCTTTGGTCTTGACGTTGGGACCGTTGATGCGGCGAATGTATTCGGGATCGAACACCGCCTTCATGGGCTTGATGGCGGAGAGCGGCTCCTTCAACTGCGCGAGCAGCGTGGGCTCCAGGACCTTGGCGTTGACGGCAGCTTCGTAGGCGGTGTCTTCGTAGATGTCCCAGCCGCCGAATACCAGGTCGTCAAGACCGGCCAGTGGTACGAAATCTTTGATCTTAGGCGAGCGCCCATCGGTGCGCTTGCCGAGGCGGACGGTGGAAAGCTGCGTGAGCGAGCCGACCGGGAGTCCGAGTCCGCGTTTGATTGCTTCCACGCCGGCAATGAAGGTGGTGGACACCGCCCCGATTCCGGGGATCAAGATGCCTAGCTTACCTTCGGCGGGCGCAATCTGGACGTTATCTTTGGCGGGCAAAATTTTGGTGCTCCTAACTGATGTGTTCTCACACGTGGCAAGGGTCGGGTAGGACTTCTCGAAGAATGGCGCCTATCCTACGATATACTAGCACTTCATGGTGAATCGCGCGACCAGCGGACCTGTTAGCGCCACTTCCAGTGGCTCCGCGGGAGCGGCGCTGAGCCCCTCCGGCGCCACCATTTCCGCCGTACTGGTGGATGACGAAAAACTGGCATCGGACGAACTGGCCTATCTGCTCAAGGAGTTCGCAGACGTCGAGGTGATCGCTACGGCGTCGAACGGCCTTGAAGCGGTAAAGTTGATCGCCGATCTGGAACCCGAACTGGTTTTCCTGGACGTGCAGATGCCCGGTCTTGACGGCATGGGCGTGATCGAAAAGTTGCGCGCACAAGGCGTGCCGCTGCCCTACTTCGTGATGGCCACCGCCTATGACCAGTACGCGGTCGAGGCGTTCCGCTTGGAAGCGCTCGACTACCTATTGAAGCCCGTCGAAAAAGACCGCCTGGCGATGGCCGTCGAGCGTGCGCGAAAGGGCATCGCGGAAAAAGCTAAAGCCGCGACTCCGCCCGATGTCTCGCCCGCAAAGCCATCGCTGCAGCGGTCAAAATTGTTGGTAAAGAGCAATCATCGCAACTTCATCGTCGACGCGCAGGATGTGGTCTACGCCACCATCGACGATGGACTGATCACGGTAGTGGCGGCGAGCCTCGAAGGGCAATCCAACTACCGCACCATCGAGGAGTTGCAATCGAACCTCGACCCGGACATGTTCTGGCGCGTGCACCGGTCGTATCTAGTGAACATCCACCGGATCAAGGAAGTGATTCCGTGGTTTAAATCCAGCTTTCAATTGCGCATGGATGACAAGAAGCAGACTGAGATCCCGGTAAGCCGGGTACAGACTAAGCGACTGAGAGCGTTATTGAAGTTATAGGTAGTCCTACGCTGCTAACGTGTCACCTTGCCGCAACTCTCAGCAAATTGGCTCCGCAGATACTCGCACGCCGCATTTCCAATTGCGCTGTTCGGATTGAGCGATAACTTCCGGATCTCTAACTTGCAGTCTTCCCTACCTAAAATAAAGCACGCGTTCGATGCACTCGAGAAAAAATGGAGCGCATAATCTTCCGCATTTAAAGAATTCGCGTAAGGCGTCAAGAGCAGGCGGGCCAAATATTGTTCCGAATCCTCGCTCAGGTTGGAGGGCCACTGGCCTCGCAATGTGAGGAAGTGCACTCCCCCTCCCTCAAGAATCGGTCGAAGGTAGCCGCCTTCGATCGTCAAGAACCAAATGCGCATCACCGGCCCGGCGTACGGACTGCGGCCTGCTGGCAATTGAGCCGGCCTGCATTCCGGCTGTAGTGATCCCCAAAGATACTTATTCGTCGGAACCGGAGTTCCCCGAATGTATGCATCAATTCGTAGTTCACCTTCACACCAATAGATCTTTCGCACCGCTTCTGTGGCGTATGAAGGCGGGTCCGTTTTGCCGACTAGCTTCCCTCCATCGAGTTTCCCCACAACAATGTGGGACGCCTGTTCCCAAGTTCCATAGAGCCCAATCGATCCTTGCCTCCACTCGGGCAATATTCGCTGAGCATCGCAGGGCGTCTGGAACCTCCGCGACGTCAAAAATGAAAAACCCCGCACGACCTTAACAGGCCGCACGGGGTTGTTCCTAAGACTCGAATTTCAGCGTGAAGCAGCCGGTCCAGAGGAGGAGCGGCTTCGGCACTGAACCGAAACCTGAATTTAAGAGGTTCCAGATTAAGAGTCGGCCACCTCACGCGTGGTTAGAGTGCTGTAGTTACTACTACTTCCAGATATCATTAGACTGGACCACCTCCTTTTTCAGTGATGAAACCATAATATGCCGGGTCGGCGCGGCTGTCAAACATTTTGTGTGACTCGCGTTAGAGACACCCATTCCTGGGTGCGTGCGCGCACATCAGCGCCTTCGGTGAACAGGTCTCCGATGATCGCGACCGAGTCGGCGCCTGCGGCCAATACCGATTGAGCGTTGCTGCGTGTGATGCCACCGATGGCCACAAGCGGTCGATCTGTCAGCGGACGCAGACGACGCAACTCATCGATTCCGACGACGGGGTCCGGATTTTGTTTCGACGCTGTTCCGAAGATGGGTCCGAGCGCGAGGTAGTTTGCGGGCTCGGCCGCGGCGGCGCGGAGTTGACGTTCGTTGTGCGTCGAGAATCCGATGAGCGTCGCCAGGCCCACCACTCTTCGGGCTGAAGACGGCGTGAGATCATCCTGCCCAAGATGCAGCGCCGCGCCGGTGATGGCGGCGAGATCGGCGCGGTCGTTTACGACGAACTGGACGCCCGCATCGCGACACAGTTCGGCGACGCGCTCCAGTTGCGCGAACACTTCGCGCGAGAAAAATCCTTTGTGGCGGAACTGGAGAATTTTCGCGCCGCCTTCGAGGATTTGTTCGGCGGCGGCCACGGGATCGACGCCGTGTCGCGCCGCGATTTCCGGATCGAGTATCGGATAGAACCTAGGCAGCATGCGACAAAACCTGGTCCGGATCGGGCGTACCGCGCTGGCCGAAGCGCACGAC
>Ga0068865_100003067_pt1 | contig 9993 bp, 8 predicted proteins | sample KBSMisM12_FD_75293 | JGI IMG/M metagenome (GOLD analysis project Ga0068865, IMG submission 75293) | Miscanthus rhizosphere microbial communities from Kellogg Biological Station, Michigan, USA - KBS Miscanthus M1-2 | ecosystem: Host-associated > Plants > Roots > Rhizosphere > Soil ...
TACCAGCTTGCAATATAAATTATCCCATTTGATTCAACCGGCCGGCTTTGTTCTAATGAAATGCCATTAGTAGAGAATTGCCATTTTAACAATCCTGTAGTAATATCTATCGCATTCAAAAATCCACCCCGTTCGCCAATATAAACTACCCCGTTGGCAACCACCGGACTGGCCTCTACCGCTGTGGTAGTCATTGTATAATGCCACTTAATTGTCCCCGAAGCGGCATCAATGGCATACAGGTTGTTATCTGTGCTCCCAATAAACAGGACTCCATTACTCACTACCGGGCTCGAATCTACATTGCCGCCTGTTGCATATTTCCATTTTAAGTTTCCGGTCGCAGCGTCAGCAGCATAAACATTGTGATCATCACTGGCAAAATAGAGAATGCCATTAGCTAATGCCGGTGCAGAAAGAATGGAGCTTCCGGTAGTGAATTTCCATTTTACAGTTCCATAGGCTGCGCTGAATGCATATAAACTACCATCAACGCTCCCGGCATAAACAGTACCATTATCCAGCAGCGGGTTCGAATAGTGGAAAGTACCACCCGAAGTGTAATGCCATATTTCATCACCGTTCCTCAGGTCGAGCGCATAAAAGTTGGTGCTGCCACTGCCGGTATACAACAGGTTTTTCAGTTTATCCTGTTTAACCACCACAACATAAGTCTTTTTGGTACTGTCTTCGGCCGTCACTGTATAACTAACAGGTTTGGTAAAATCCTGAACGATACCGCTTGACGGAGATATTCTAACGCCGTTGATTTGAATAGTTGGCGAAAGTGAATTCACTATAGCTGTACCTGGCACCAGCACTTTAATACTATCGCCAACTATAGAAACTGTTTCATCACCAGAGTAAAAAGAAGAATTATTGGCCTTTAATAAGGTAAATGTCAGTATATCTTTGGTTGATGATACCTTATGAATGGTCGAGTCGTTGATCGGCGGTGGAATAATGGGAGTAACTTTATGTTCTTTTTTACAGGATGCTCCCAGCATTGCAAGAAGAATCACGAGGAAACACGTAAGTATTGGATATCGCCTGAAGTGGCTATGTAGGTTCATTGATAAGGTCGAATTGTACTATAATTATTCTTAATTTGTCTTAAAGATATGGTTTATTTGAAAAATAAATTAAACAAGGTTAAAGGACTGAATGTTCTGATTAAAAATGATCATCATGTGGCAGGAGCAAGACAACAAGCTTTATAAAGCTTTCACCTTTAAAGACTTCTCAGACGCTTTTTCGTTTATGTGCAGGGTCGCTTTACTAGCCGAAAAAAGCAATCATCACCCCACATGGACAAACACCTGGAATAAAGTAGAAATCTGGCTTAATACCCACGACGCCGGAGACATTGTAACCGATAAGGACCGCAAACTGGCTGAAGGAATAGATAAGCTGGTTTGATTTCTGATTTACGATCTTAGATTTACGAATTACGATTTTGGCTTTTCTGATTTAGAGCTTAGTGTTTAGGATTTCTGATTTACATTTTAGGATTTAAATTCTTATCTTTCAGGCTACAACGACTTTATCATGAAGCCATTACTTGTGCTGCTTATAGCTTCGGCCATTGTTTTAATGATCACCCATGCCATTTCGGGAGGGTGGGATTATATTATTGCAGGTAATTTGGGTATGGCTGCAATGCTTGTATTTACAGCAATAGGGCACTTTATTTATTCGCAGGGCATGATGCTGATGGTGCCTAGTTTTATCCCCGGTAAAAAAATGCTGGTTTATGTTACGGGAGTAATAGAAGCATTATTTGCTATTGGTTTGTGCATTCCATCAACCCGGCGCCTTTCGGCTGACTTATTGATACTTTTCTTCCTGCTCATTTTACCCGCCAATATTAATGCGGCTTATAAAAGTGTTGACTACCAGACTGCTACTTACGATGGCAGAGGCGTCAATTATTTATGGCTGCGCATACCCATGCAGGTATTCTTTATAGTATGGGCTGCATACTTTGGGCTGATCGTTGAGCAGAACTACTGATTAGTTTCCGCAATAACTAACACTGCCCCGAATTTTCAACAAATACGGCAATCACAGGCCAATAAATTAACTTTAGCCCTTTAATAAAAAGGACAAACTATTGGCAAAGGATTCGGGCAAAGAAACGCCGTTGATGCAGCAATACAACCAGATCAAAGGGAAATATCCCGGTGCGTTATTGCTGTTCCGTGTGGGTGATTTTTATGAGACATTTGGCGAGGACGCCGTAAAGGCCGCCGGTATATTGGGCATTGTACTAACCAGGCGTGCCAATGGCGCGGCTACCCATATCGAGTTGGCCGGTTTTCCGCATCATTCTTTAGAAACCTACCTGCCTAAGCTTGTAAGGGCGGGGCAACGCGTTGCTATCTGCGATCAGTTGGAGGACCCTAAAACTACCAAAACCATTGTTCGCCGTGGCGTTACAGAACTGGTAACTCCCGGAGTAGCAGTGAGTGATAGTATCCTTCAGCAAAAAAGTAACAACTACCTTGCCTCCTTATATTTTGAAAAGAACAGCATTGGTATAGCGCTGATTGATATTTCGACAGGCGAATTTCATACTGCTCAGGGAAGCGGCGCTTATATCGATAAACTGCTGCAAAGCTTTAGTCCGAGTGAAGTGATTTTTCCTAAAATTCGTTACCACGATTTTAAGGAGTTGTATGGTGATAGGTTTTATACCTACATGCTGGATGAGTGGCCCTACAGCGGAGATTATGCGCAGGAAACACTACTCAAGCATTTCGGCGTAAAATCACTAAAAGGGTTTGGTATTGATAAACTGAATCTGGGCATCGTGGCTGCAGGTGTGGCCCTGCATTACCTGAACGAAACGGAGCACCGTAATTTGCAGCATATCTCTGCTATCAGCAGGGTAGAGGAAGACCGTTACCTGTGGCTTGATCGTTACAGCGTTCGGAACCTTGAATTAATAGGTTCATCTAACGAAAATGCCCATACGCTGGTTGAGGTGCTGGATCAAACCTGCTCGCCAATGGGTGCACGTTTATTAAGGCGATGGATTGTGATGCCTTTGAAGGAGATTAAGCCAATTAACGACCGCTTAGGAGTGGTTGAGTATCTGGTGAACAAGAGTGAACTGAGGGACGACCTGCAACAACATATCCGCCAGATAGGGGACTTAGAAAGGTTGATCTCGAAAATTGGCTTGCAAAAAGCTAACCCGCGCGAGGTTTGTCAGCTTAAAAAAGCTTTACGGGCTATTGAGGCCATCAAAAAGCAATGCGAGGAAACGGATAATCAACCACTAAAAGCTATTGCAGAGCAGTTGAACCCGTGTGCGCTGATGAGCGAAAAGATAGAAAAAGAATTGCATCCGGAGCCACCAGTTGCTGTGATTAAAGGTTCGGTGATCATTACAGGGGTGAATGAAGAATTGGACAGGCTGCGCAAAATTGCTTTCGGTGGTAAAGGATACTTATTAGAGATACAAAAACGCGAAGCGGAACAAACAGGCATACCATCGCTTAAAGTAGCTTTTAATAATGTTTTCGGCTATTATTTGGAGGTGACACATGCGCATCGCGATAAAGTACCTTCTGACTGGATACGAAAGCAGACGTTAGTAAACGCGGAACGATATATTACCCCAGAGCTTAAAGAGTACGAAGAGCAGATTTTAGGCGCTGAGGAAAAGATATTTGCGCTTGAATCTCAATTGTACAATGATTTGCTGTATTCGCTTACCGAATATATCAAGCCGATACAACTAAACGCGCAATTGATAGCTAAGCTGGACGTGTTGCTCAACTTCGCTACTATTTCCATCAAAAATTATTATGTAAAACCCGAGATCAACGAAGGGCGGGTTATCGATATCAAAGGCGGTCGTCACCCGGTGATTGAAAAGCACCTGCCGCTTGGCGAGGAGTATATTACCAATGATGTTTTTTTAGATAGCGAATCGCAACAGATCATCATCATTACCGGGCCTAATATGGCGGGCAAATCTGCTTTGTTGAGACAAACCGGATTGATTGTATTGATGGCGCAAATGGGCTGCTTTGTTCCGGCCAAACAGGCTTATATTGGTTTGGTTGATAAGATATTTACAAGGGTAGGAGCATCTGATAATCTTTCATCAGGGGAATCAACCTTTATGGTGGAAATGAACGAGACGGCAAGTATATTGAACAACTTGTCGGATAGAAGTTTGATCCTGTTGGATGAGATAGGCAGGGGTACATCGACTTACGATGGTATTTCCATTGCCTGGGCCATTGCTGAGTATTTGCACAACAATCCTACTGCACGTGCCAAAACCTTATTTGCCACTCATTACCACGAACTGAACGAACTGAGCAATTCGCACCAGCGCATCAAAAATTTCAATGTAACTGTAAAAGAAGTCGGCCACCAGATCATCTTCCTGCGCAAACTGGTTCCAGGAGGAAGCGAACATAGCTTTGGTATACACGTAGCTAAACTGGCAGGTATGCCACCGAAAGTATTGGCACGTGCCAATGATATACTAAAGAAGCTTGAGAACGAACGTACCGGCGGAGAGCATATTAAGGAAAGCATCCGTAAAGTGCAGAAACAAGCCGTACAAATGCAGATGTTTAGTATTGATGATCCGGTATTGGTAAAGATCCGCGATACTCTAAACAACCTCGACGTAAATACTCTTACTCCGGTTGAGGCTTTAATGAAGCTGGATGAGATACAGCGTTTGATTAAAAGCTAGTTTAATTTACGATTTTAGAATTACGATTACCTGGATTGATTAAAATCTAAAATCGCACATCTAAATTCATAAATCAATTTATCTTAGTGGTTCAAACCTGTCACCATGGACGCACTTTATGTTATTCTGCTGATTGTGATCATTATTTTGCTGATCTCGAATCAAGCCAGTTTGAGTAAAAAAATTAATAACCTGGAGTTCCTGGTTAGTACTCTTCAAGTTTTAGTAAAAAAGCTGGGTGAATCCAGCCCGGCAACAGATCAACCTAAACCTACGGTGGTTGCTGAAACCAAGCCAACCATAATTCCGGAAGCGCCGAAGGAAGTTGTTGAGCCTGTTAAGCCAACGCTCCCGCCGCAACCGGCTCCACCTGCGGTTGTAGAACGTCAAAAGGAAGTGATCAACGATCCGCTGGAAAATTTAAAAAGAAGCCAGATCAAATCTCTTTATGAACAGCAGGCAAAACCTCGACCTCAGCAACCAAAACCGTCCTTTTTTGAACAGCATCCCGACCTGGAAAAGTTTATTGGTGAAAACCTGGTGAACAAGATAGGTATAGCCATCCTGGTACTGGCAATTGGCTTTTTTGTAAAATATGCCATTGATAGTAATTGGGTTGGCCCGGCAGGGCGTGTGGCAATCGGTATCGTTTGCGGTGGTATCCTAATAGGTATTGCACACAGGCTGCGAAAAAGCTATAACGCGTTCAGCTCAGTTTTAGTAGGTGGCGGTTTAGCGGTGTTCTATTTTACCATTACGCTTGCGTTCCATCAATTTCATCTGTTTAGCCAAACCGTATCATTCATTATCCTGATTGTTATTACCTGTTTTGCAGTAGCATTATCATTACTTTATGACAGACAGGAACTAGCTGTTATTGCTTTAGTAGGCGGTTTTTCTAGCCCATTTATGGTCAGCACAGGGGCAGCTAATTACAATGCTTTATTCATCTATCTGATCGTACTTAATGCCGGTTTGCTGATCATAGCCTATAATAAGTCGTGGCGCGTACTGAATATTACGGCATTCGGGCTCACTGTGTTGGTATTATCAGGTATCATTTATACTTTACCGGCAGGCGCGTATTTTATTTCTTTCATCTATATCACCATTTTATACCTGTTGTTCTTCTTTATCAATATTGCCAACAATATCAAAGAGAATAAGAAGTTCATCGCTTCGGATTTTACCATATTGTTAAGCAATGCGGGATTATACTTTGGTACAGGTTTATACCTGTTAACCATGATGCACGCAGAGCAATACCGGGGATTGTTCTCGGCAAGTACCGCTGCCCTTAACCTGTTGTTTTCATTTGTGCTGTTCAGAAGTAAGAAGGCGGAGATCAATATTCTGTACTTGCTTATTGGCATTACGCTCACCTTCATATCGCTGACAGCGCCAATACAATTGCACGGGCATTTTATTACGTTGTTCTGGGCTGCTGAGTGTGTGGTGATCTACTGGCTTTATGTAAAATCAAAGATCAAGTTGACGCAGATCGCTTCCACCGTTATTTGGGGAGCAATGATATGCAGCTTGTGTATGGACTGGATAAATCTTTATTCATTCTCTGGTGCTACTTATATAATTATTGCCAACAAAGGTTTTATAACGACACTCGTATCAGCCATCAGCTGTTTTCTGTTTTCGGCGCTGGTGTCCAAAACAGAAAGTTTGATGCGTGTGCTGCCGGCTGCTGTTTTTAAATTTACAGGCCTGATCCTGCTTTTTGCGGCAGGTGCATTCGAAATCAATCATCAGTTTCTGAACCGTTTCCCTGGTACCGGGCTAAATATATTGTACCTGATGTTGTATTACCCGGCATTTGTTTATGCATATTGCCAAATAGCCGACAGGATACCTTCAATGGGCATCGACCGACGCTTATTGGCGCTTAAACTGGGCGGAACAGTATTTGTATATCTCGTTGTTCTGTCGGAGGCATTTAACCTGCAAGATGCAATGCTCATTCAGCATAAGGTGGACCCATCGCATTTTATTGTTCATTGGTTATCTGCGATAGTAATAATACTGATCATTTATAAGTTAATCGTGATCTGTAGAGAAGAGTTACAAACTGTTATTAAACCGATAAGCTGGGTCATATCAGCTGCTATTGTGATCTTCTTAAGTCTTGAATTTAATTTGTTGTCCAACAGGTTGTTCTACACCAGTGGAAACAGTTTTGATAATATTACCACAGTTTATATTAAAACTGCACTGCCTGTATTATGGGGCCTGTCTTCATTCGCACTGATGTGGCTTGGTATGCGTTATAAAACAAGGGTTTTGCGTATCATATCATTAACATTGTTTAGTGTTACGCTTGTTAAGTTGTTTGTATTTGATATTGAAAACATACCCGCAGCCGGTAAGATAGCCGCATTCTTTTGCCTGGGTATATTGCTGCTGATCATATCATTCATGTATCAAAAGGTTAAAAACATAATTGCTGATGATGAGAGTAAGCCAAAAGTGTAAGATCGTTTTCATTATAGTATGTGTTTTTCGGGTATTACCCGTGTGGGCACAAAGTACATATCCTTATAGGGCTGATATAGCAAAGATTGACACCAGCGGAGTTTACAAAGTAGAGTTACAACCACAATTTCTATCGAAAAGTACCGGTAAGGGTCTGTACGATGTCCGTATAGTAGATGAAAGTGGAAAGTTTGTTGCCTATACTATTATCAGTAACCCATCTGACAAAGCTAAGCCGGTTTTTGTGGATTTTCCGGAGGTAAAACAAAACGTAAATGGCGATACCATTACTTATTACATTGCCGAAAATAAGGATAAGGCCAAGGTAAATCAATTATGGTTGAAGCTGAAAAATACAGCTGTAGACCGTTTGGCGGATATATCCGGCAGCGATGACCTGCAGCATTGGTTTGCAATTAAGGAGAATATCCAGCTGCAAGATGCAGCAATGAATAATGATGCCGATTATGAACAAATGCTGAGCTTTCCTACAAGTGATTATCGTTATTTCAAAATACGCATTGGCAATAAGAATAAGGATTTTGTAAAGATCACAAGGAGTGGGGTATACCTGGATAATGCCGCTGGAAATGTACAATATATACAATTATCATCTGTAAAGCTGACCAGTAAAACGGCTAATAAGCAGACAAATTATTATGTAGGTCTTGACGGCAATTACATTGTCAATAGTTTGAAAATTGATGTTTCTTCACCCAAATATTATAACCGGCACATTACTATTTATGATGCCGGAAGTAAGACGAACGAGGTGCTTTACGATGATAGTATATCATCGTCGGTTTCTAAGGACATCACTTTTTCTGCAAAAACAAACAAATTACGTATTGACATTGCGAATGGCGATGACAATCCATTAGTCATCAAAAACATTTCAGCGTTCCAGCTACAGGATTTTGCTGTATGCTACCTGGAGAAGGGGCATAATTACTATTTGCTTACAGGTGATACAACAGCAAACGAAGTGAGCTACGACCTGAGTTTCGTTCATTCCAGGCCAATATCCCAATTCCCGGTTATTGGTCATTCTGATGTATATAAAAACCCTGATTACTCTACCAAAAAAGCAGAGACGAAGAATCGTTTTACACTTTTGCTTTGGTTAGCTATTGGAGCAGTTCTTATATTACTGAGCCTGTTGACCTGGAAAATGGTGAAGGAGATCAATTCAAGACAGGTTTGATTTACGATTTTAGATGAACGATTTACGATTGTCGGAGATAAAATCTGAAATCGTAATTCGTAAATCTAAAATTTGGATGTTAATATGTTAGCAATCTTCTCAATTAACTTTTAAGCAATGTTTGTACTTTTAGGTCCATGATCAAAAAGTATAACCTGATTATCCTTTTCGCAGTAACCATTATTTTTTCCGCTTGTCACTCCCGACGTGCGGTGATGAAGGGCGAACCAGGTGAGGTAGTGGCCCCGCAACCGTCTGTTGCAGAAAAATATTCAGCTATGATGGGAGTAGATATCAATTCCATACAAAACGGGCGCTTGTATGCCTTTATTGATCAATGGATGGGCACTCCATATCGTTTCGGTGGCTTGGATCATGACGGTATTGATTGTTCCGGATTATCTTTCCTTTTACAACAACAGGTGTATGGCATTAATATTCCGCGCACTACTGGTCAGCAAGTCCAGATCATCAAAAGAAAGTATGAAGAGGAGCTACAGGAAGGCGACCTGTTATTTTTTGATTATGATGGCAAGAAATTCAGCCATGTAGGAGTTTATCTTCAGAATGGGTACTATGTGCATGCCAGCTCTACCAAAGGTGTCACCATAACCAAATTGCGGGACCCTTATACCTATAAGTACTTTTCAAGATGCGGTGCCGTAGTGGGTGCCAATGAGGTTGCCAATAGTCCGGACAGCAAGTAATACTTAAATTACGTAACTTTGTGGTGCTATGCCAGAAGAAAAGGAACGTTACGATTTTTGGACGAAATACAAACGCTTCGCCAGTACCGAAATTTTGCTTTATGTGATTATGGTAGTGGGCATTATCCTGGGTATCATTATCTTCAGCTAATCATTGCTTGGTCAGCACTACGTTATACTCATCAGCATCCACTACAGATTGAAAAAAGTCGACGATATCCTGGTAAGTTTCCCGGCTATAATTGCCATCTTTTAAATGAAATGTCCGGTGGTAAACCAGTTTGTCGCCATCGATGCTCATCGACATTATGAAACTTCCAAAAGGTTTATTCATTTGCTTTTTTATAGGATCTGATTGTAAATGGTAGCCTTTGGGCAGAACGTAGGTGATATTATCTTCTTCGGTATAACCCCTGTTAATGCAGACCGGGTTTGTACGGTTTACCAACTGGCGCAACGGCCGTGCCCGGTCGAATGAGTTTAGTGAAAAGTATAATTTACCATCATTCAGCGCTGCATATTCTTTTGCTGACAATTCGATATTCTCAGTTGTGTTGGGCTTCAGGCTTTTATCCTGTTTGTATTCCAGTTTTCTTATCTCCATGTTGTTGATAGGGTAGTATTTTTTGACGTCTTTGATCTGCTCGGTTAAAGCGCCATCAATAATACCCTCCCGGTCATCATAATCTGTTCCTTTAAATATTGTCTGCATTTTTCCGGTAAGTTCACCTTCCTCGTTCAGTGTAAAATCGGCATTTCTTTTCTCCAGGTTTTCTTCAGATGTGTATTTGGGAGTGTGCATTAGTTTGCCACCCTCGGGGGTACAAGCCAGCACGATGCGGTCGTCAGTAAAGTCACTTAAAAACCCAAAAGGT
>Ga0068865_100003085_pt1 | contig 9968 bp, 5 predicted proteins | sample KBSMisM12_FD_75293 | JGI IMG/M metagenome (GOLD analysis project Ga0068865, IMG submission 75293) | Miscanthus rhizosphere microbial communities from Kellogg Biological Station, Michigan, USA - KBS Miscanthus M1-2 | ecosystem: Host-associated > Plants > Roots > Rhizosphere > Soil ...
TGACCCTGGCGGCGGCGATGTTGGCGCCGGGTGCCTTCGGCATCGTCAGGGTGGCGTGCAGGGCGGGGAAGCCGGCGCGCCTGGTCTGGCCCTTCAGCGCCAGGTGGAGCATCGGCTTGAAGCCGAGCGCTCCGCATTCGCCGACCTGGAAGCGGGAGGCGGGGGTGGCGGTGGCGCCTTCAGACCCCCCCACGGTGGCGGTGATCGCCATCGGGTTGCAGGAGGTGGGGTTGAGGGTGAAGTTGGGCCTGGTCATGTCGAGCCTGATGTCGCGCAGGTCGAGCGGGATGCCGTCGAGGATGGTGGGCAGGGGGTCGGAGACGGCGGTGATCTGGGTGGTTTCGGGGTCGATCTGAAGCGCCACACGGACCACGACGTTGCCGAGGTCGAAGGGGCCGGCGAGGGCCGGGGTCACTATGGCCAGACTGAGCGGGGCGCCTTTGTAGGGGCCGGCGAGGTAGGCGCGGCCGGTGTCGAGGTAGAAGGGGTCGGCGCCCGCTCCGGCGCCGGCGGTGACGGTGCCGAGCTGGGAGGCCGCCGGGCAGGCCGGGTTGGCGAGCTGGGCGGCGCCCTGGCCGAGGGAGCCATCGCCGGTGGGGACCTGGGCCAGGGCCGCATCCGAGCAGTAGGGGATGCCGGCGAGCTTGCCGAGCAGGCCCGGGGGCAGGGTGGTGGTGAGGCCAGCGAAGCCCTGTTCGCCGTCTTGGCGGGTGAGGCGCAGGTGGAAGGGGGTGAAGGCGCCGGCGATCGGGCTGGCGGTGCCGGCGGAGAGCTTGGGGGCGAAGGCGGCGGGCTTCGGCGGGCAGGGGGCGCCGCCGGGGCCGGAGGTGATTTCGAAGCTGTCGGCCTTGACCTGGGCGGGGTTGCCCGACCAGGGGGTGAGCTTGGCCTCGGTCGTGTAGGTGCCGCAGGTCGGCGGGTTGATCAGCGGGGCGCGGGGGCCGGACTTGAGGACGACGTGGAGGTTCGAGAACGGCGTCTGCGGCCCGTTTTCGACCACGGTGCTGAGGCGCCCGGTCTGCGGGTCGGCGATCACCCGGGACGGCAGCTTCAGCCAGAAGCCGGGGCCGTGGACGACGAGGTAGAGGGCGAGCAGGGATTTGAACGGGTTGTCGCCCTGCTGGGCGAGATAGACCGAGCCGTGCAGCGGGTCGGGGACCGGGTGGCCTTCGGCGTCGAGCACCGGTTCGCCCTGTTCGTCGTGGAGAGCGAGCAGCGGGGTTTCGACTTCGACCGTGCCGATCTTGGCCGAGTCGGGGCAGCTCGGTTCTTCGTTGGAGAAGCGGATCGGGTTCGGCGCCGCCCCTTCGGTGGTGAGCAGGCCGATCTGGGAGGCGCTGCAGGCGCCGAGGCCCGCGGCGGAGGAGGGATTGACCGTCATCCCCGCAGGCAGCGTCACTTCGGCTCCCTCGAGGTCGGATTCCGAGATCGCACCGGGTTCGGTCAGCCCCTGCTGTGGCATGGTGAGGCTGAAGTCGAGGCCGGTCGGCGAGGCGGCTTCGGGGGTCGTTGGCCGGGCTTCGACCGAGGGCGAGAAGGGCACCTCGGCGCAGCCGCTGTTGCCGAGCGGCGCCCCCCATTCGCCGGGCAGATGCGGGTAGCCGGGCGTTTCGTGGGAGACGATCTCGGCCGAGTGCCAGGCGGGGTCGGAGAGAATGGGGACACCATCGGCGGTCTGGGCGCCAGGTTCGGGCCAGGAGTCGGCGTGCAGCGCCCAAGGCAGCGGGCCGGTGCAGGAGGTCGGGAGGCGGAGGAAGGCGAAGGGCTGGGCGGAGGAGGCACAACTTGGGCCGGGGATGCTGGGGTCGAAAGGGCCTACCGCGCCTTCGCAGGCGCGCTCGGATTCGTGGGAGAGATCGGCGGGGTCGCCCCAGAAGTCGACGGTGGCACCGTCGAGGGAGATCCCCTGAGAGATGTCCCTGGAGTTGACCGAGAGACCGTAGTCGCCGGTTGATCGCAGGGTTGCGTCGAAAGTAACGACCGAGCCGGCGAAGTTGAACCCGAAGTGGGCCACGGCGTCCGCAGGCGGGGCGAGGTTGTAGACGGCGATGGGACCGGGGGCAAAGCCCGCGCCCTGCAGGTTGGTGCGCAGGAGGATGGTGCCAACCTGGGACTCCGGCGGGCATTCGATTTCCGGGGCAAAGCTGCCATGACCGACAAGCCGCACGGGATCGCACTGGGGAACGAAGCCCGGGTCACCGAGCAGGCCGGGGGGCAGCTCGGCGATGACATCGCGGACGGCAGCGACCGGGAAGGCGGCACCGGCGCCCGGGGCGATCTGTTGATCTTTGATGGTTTCCTCGGTGGTGTCGAGGTCAAAGGAGGTGGAGACGGAGTCGGGGTGACCGCCGGCCTGGGCGAAGGGCTCGCCAACAGGGCCGAGGAGCTGAGAATCAAAGGCATCGAGACCGAAGGCCGGCGGATCTTCGGTGAGTTCGGTGGGATCGACGGTGGTCGCCGGGGCGGCGACGCTGCCCCCTTCGACCAGAAATGAGGCGGCGACGACACCGCTGCCCGAGGGAAGGTTGACGAAGAGGAAGATGGACTTGGAGCGGGTACTGTTAATGGAGGCAGAGGAAGAGCAGGTAAAGGTGGTGAGACCGGCTACCGGGCAACCTTCAAACCCTTCACCCTGGATGCCCTGGGCGACGGCGCCAGCAGGGAGGGCGATGGAGACAGTGTAGGGGCCGGAGGTGGGAGCGTCGCCGACGTTGGTGAGCTGGAGGAGGTAGGCGAGGCTGCTCCCCGGGGCCGCGGTGGTGTTAGACACAGAGTCGATCCGCCACTGGGGGCCGGCCGCCGCAGCCGAGCCGGCGATCGGTAGGAGAGCCGCGAACGTGAGTGCAGTTAGGTAGGCCAGTCGACGGGCGAAGCGGAAGCGGAGCGGGCTCACGGTGTGGTTCTCCTTGGTCACGGTGCAATCCGGGCGGGGGCGGCTTGGGCGGCGGTTCACTTGGAACCTCCACGGTTGCGACCGGCTCTGTGTGACTTGAGATGCTTCTTCTTGACGCATTTGCCGTGCTTGAGGATCTTGCCGGGGTGGCAGCGCTTGGGTTGGGGGTCGGCGGGGCCGGAGAAGGTGGCGCTGGCGAAGGGTCCTGGTTGCGGCGACGAGGTGACGGCCGGCTGACAGATTTCGCCGGCACAGGGGGCTGCGGCGGGCGGCGGTTCGGGGAAGCCGCCTTGGACGCGGGCGTCGTAGAGGTCATAGTTTCCGTCGGGGTCCCAGCCGAGCAGGCGCTGAGAAGTGGTGAAGAAGGCGTCGCGGCCATCGTCGGAGGCGTCCATGAAGTAGGAGCCGTGTTCATCGGTGCCGGAGGAGAGGAGGTGGAGCGTGCCGGTTTCGGTTGCGTAGGAATAGACGTCGGAGGCGTCGTTGGTGTCCTCGGGCACCAGGGCTTCTGCGGTGGAGAAGAACACGTAGCGACCGTCGGCGGAGAGTGGGTGGTTGAGGTGCCAGGTGTCGCGGGAGGCGCTGGCGCTGCGGCGCGTGTTGGTGGTGGCGTCGAAGGAGGCGGGGGTGCCGCTAGGGTTACACGACGCACATGCCAGCTTGTGTGTTTCTGCGCTGTACACATAGACCTCGGCACAGCCAAGGCCGCTGCAGTTGGCCTGGTCGTAACCCAACAACCCCATGCCACGATGCGATAGGAACATCATGTGGCGTCCATCAGCCGTTACCCGCGCAGCAAATGGCGTCAGACCCGAGGTTCCTGGGAAATCGAGGTTCGCGTCGGCACCAGCATTGGGCAACTCACCAACGTACGACACTACGCCGCTGTGCCACTCATAGATACCGCGAGCCGGTCCCAGCGCCGGAGCCCCGGGCACAAGCTGTCCCGCGGAGACGAAGTAGACGTAGGAGCCGTCGACGCTGGCGCCGATGACCCCTTCTACTTCGCTAGGGGGATCGGCAGGTTCGCCATCTATGGAGAGACGGGTGAGGTGGTGCCCGGCCGGTGCGTCGACTTCGTACATGTAGAGGTCTCTATTCCCGTTGTCATCGTCGTTGGTGAGCTGCTGGGAGGTGGTGAAGAAGACACGGGTGTCATCGGCGGAGGCGCCCCAATAGCGGGTGGTGGCTTCGCCCGCGCCGGTGCCGCCCTCAGGGACATTGAGCTGGATGGTGCTTTGGTGGTCTTCGCGAAGGTAGAGATCGCCGTGGTATTCGCCGGGGGCGTCGGTGAAGACGACGCGGTGCCCGTCGGCGGAGATCGTGTTGAGGGTGTAGAAGCCGCCGCTACCGCCGACACCGGCGTCGGATTCGTCCGCTGGAATACAGGCCGGGCCGGAAGGGCCGCATTCGGCCTGGCCTAAGGGGGGAACGAGGCCGACGAGGCGGAGGGTGCCGTGGTCGGATTCGTAGAGCTTGGGCCCCGAACCAGCAGCTTCACCGGTCAAATTGAACTTGGAGGTGAAGATCACCTGCTGGTAGTCGGCGGAGGCGCCGTCGAAGCGGGGGAGCTGGTTGTTTGAAAAATTGAGCGGCAGCGGAGTTGCGCAAGCGGAACAGGGGCTGAGGAGCGAGTAGGAGCCGGGACCGGGGACACGGAGGTCGGTGCGGAGGTAGAGGTTCTGGACCTGGTCGACGTCGGGGTCAGCGCCGGCGGCGCCAGGGATCGGAGAGTAGGCACGGAAGATGCCGCGGTCGAGGTTCGGCGAGAACTCACCGTCGTAGACAGGTTCGAGGAAGTTGGTATTGGAGATGAAGTCGAGTGATCGCTGCGGCGGGGTAATGGCGTGGGTCGACCAGCCGCTGTCGCCGGGTTCGGGGTCGGAGGAGCGCTGCGCGAGGTAGTCAACCGCGATCCCGGTACCGCGGGCGTCGGCGAAGCCGCCGAGGGAGGTGAAGGAGGCGGCGGAGCCGTCGGCGGCGGCGCGGGTGCGGGTCGAGGAGACGAGGACGCCGTTGCCACCCTTGTCGGCCGGCGAGACGATCTCATAGGCGCGGCAGTCGGGGAGGAAGGCGGAGTGCTGTTCTTCGCGGCGCTCCTGGTTGGGGCAGGATTCGGCGGGCGGCGAGGTGGTGGTGAAGGTCTCATCGGAGCCGGCGCTGAGGCCGGCGGCGTTTTCGGCGATGAGGCGATAGTGGTAGGTGGTAGCAGGCCCGAGCCCATAGATGCCTTGGGCGGCGAAGTCGATGCCGTTGGCGACGCCTTCCGGAGTCGCGTCCTTGGTGGCCGGCACAGAGGTGCAAGAACTCGAGGCGCAGTCGGCGGGGCCGTATTCGAACCAGTACTTGGTGGCCGAGTTGTGGGGGTTGACGCGACCCATAAGCGCCGCGTGTTCGGGGGCGAGGTCCTGGGCCGGGTCGGTGGTGACAGTGGGGGCGATGGCGTCGGTGGTGAAAGTGGCTTCTTCGCTGGCCGAGCCGGCTTCGTTGCTGGCGGTGATCGTGACGGTGTATTCGGTGTGGGGCTGCAGTTCGCTCGATTCGTCTGAGACCGGGTGGGGGGCGCCGTCGGTGGCGACGGCGCGATCGCCCTGCAGGCCGGGGCATTTGGGGGCGCAGGAGAAGCGGTAGGTGGTTTCCTGGCCCGCCCCGGCGGTGCCGGAGGAGACTTCGGCTTCGAAGTGGGCGGAGTGGTCGTCGACTGCGCTGACCGCGAGGCCGGTGGCGGTCGGGGGCGTGACGTCGATCGCGGGGCCGAAGAGCGCGACTTCGGAGACGCCGGTGTCGGCGACGTAGAGGTTGCCGGTTTCGGAGTTGACGGCGAGGCGTTCGGTCGAGCTGAGGTGGCCGGCGCCGAAGCTTTCCTGCAAGGCGCCGGCGGCGTTGTAGAGGTTGACGTGGTTGCCCATCGCGGCGTAGAGCGCACCGGCGGCGGGGTCGGCGGCGACGCCGGTGGCGCCTTCGGCGATCAGTTCTGAGCTTTTCGGTTCTTCTGCTTCGAGTTCGATTTCACCGGAGCCGTTGGCGGGGTAGCGCCACAGGGCGTGGGAGTAGCTCTCGACGAAGAGGTCGCCGGCGGCGTCGAGGGCGACCGAGCTCGGTTCGCCGGCGGTGGCACCCACGACGATGTTGGCGGTCTCGTTGCCGGCCGGGTCGAACTCGATCACCGAGTGGCTGCCGTAGTTGGCGACGAAGACGTCGCCGTCGGTGTCGACGGCGACGCCGAGCGGTTCGCTGAAGGCGGGGCCGGGGCTGGGATCGAGTTCTTCGGCCAGTTCGTAGCTTTCGCTGCCGGGGTTGCGGACGTACTTCTTGACCGCGGAGTTGCCGACGTCGGCGACGTAGACGGCGCCCTGCGAGGCGCTGGTCGGCGAGTTGTCGACGGCGACCCCGCTCGGTTCGTTGTTGAAGGCGAAGCCTTCGACCTTGAACGGCGCCACCAGCCCGGCCGGCGCGCCGCCTTCGGGGCCGAAGATTTCGAGGGCGCCGGCGCCGGAGTCGCTGAGGAAGACGTTGGCCGAGGCTTCCTCGACGGCGACGCCGGAGGGGTGGGCGAAGGAGCCGAAGGAGGTGAGGAAGGGATGGACGGTGAGGGCCATGGCCGCGGGCGAACCGATCCCGGCGAAGGCGAGCAGGCAGAGGGCGAGGGCGCCGAGGATGGTGCGGTTGCGGCGGGCGGCCAGACGGCCGGTGCCTGCGGCGATGCGTGCCCTTGCTTTCAACGTTGTCTCCCTCTGTCCCTCGAGCCGCGTGCCCCACCGGAACCGGGCCTTGCGGACCGTGCGGTGGGTGGCTCTGGTTGACGTTCCCTACATGCCCTCCCTGGGGCTTGCCGGGACGAAGCTAGAGGACGCGGGCTACAAAAGTCAAGGGATCGTTTCCGACCCTCATACAAGTGTGAACACACTGCGTTTGCGCGGGTAACTTTGGGTCTCCAGGCGGCGCCTGAAGGGACGCCGGAGTGGGCAGGAGCGCCGCTTGAGCGGCCGCCGAAAAAAAGGCAGATGTTTTTAGAGAAACCCGGCCGCTAGGGCTTCTCGCGGGCCACCCGGGCCGCCTCTTCGCGCCCGAGGAAGGGGGTCAGCGCCAGCTCCAGGAGCACCGGCAGCAGCTCTGAAAGGCGCTCCCCCTCCCCCGCTTCGACCTGTTTGACGACCAGCGCCGCGCCGCCGCCGACCAGGGCGTGCTCGGCGGCGCGGGAGGGCTCACGGGAGGCGAGCTCGGCCGGAGCATCGCCGACCAGCTCCTGGCGGGCTTCGTCCATCGCCCGGCGGTAGCGCTCGGCGATCTCCGAGCCGGCGCGGGCGGGGGCGATGAGGACGAAGCGCGCGAGGTCGGGGTTCTGAGCGAAGACCTCGAGCACGGCGGCGAGGCGGGCGCGCACCCGCTCGGGCCAGGGCTCGACCCCCTTCCCCGCCTCGACGGCCGCCTCGCGCAGGTGTTCGGCGATCAGGTCGTAGGTGTCGAAGAAGCAGTCCTCCTTGGACTCGAAGTACTTGTAGAAGGTGCGGCGGGAGACGCCGGCGGCAGCGGCGATCTCGGTGATCGTGGTCTCGTGGTAGCCACGCTCGGCGACCGCGGCGATGATCCCGGCCGCCAGCCGCGAGCGCTGGTTGGAGACGACGAACTCGCGCGGCAGCCCGTGGCGGCCCGGGGGCAGGCGCCCCAGCCAGCGGGCCTCCTCACTGCCTCCCCCGCTCTCGGCGTTCACGCCCGGCAACATATCGCCGCTTCAGACCGCGGCGCGGCGCGATTGACCCTTGCGTGCGCGATTGTCTTCACGACGGCGCCGGAGGGGCGACCCAGGCGGGCGCCGGCAGCTCCAGCTCCTCGCTGGCGGCGGCCTGGCCCGCGTACGGCAGTACCGCCACGTACATCATCTGGCGGACCGCTTCCAGGCCCGCGTCTCCGGCCAGCTCGCCGTTGGCGAAGGCCGAGTTGATGCGCTCGTAGATCGCTCCCAGCACCGCCTCGGCGCGGTCGCGGGAGAGCGCCTCGGGGTCCTCCAGTTCGCGGCGGCCGAGGTCGACCAGCTCGACCGCCTCCTGGAAGAGGAGGTCGCGGCGGGCGCGGGCCATCTCGTTGGCCTCCAGCACCTCGACCAGGAAGAAGCGGCTGCGCTCGGGGTCCTCGGTGAAGAAGCCGAGGGCGACATGGGCGGCCGCGCGCAGGCCTTCGCGCCAATCGGTGCCGTTGACCATCGCCGACCAGAGGCGCGAGAGCAGCTCGTCGGAGAGGTCCTGCCAGACGCCGGCGAAGCACTCCTGCTTTGTCGCGAAGCAGGCCTCGACCTCGGCCGGCCGCAGGCCCGCAGCGGCGGCGATCATCGCGGTCGTGATCTCCTCGTAGCTGTGGCCGGCGGCAAGCTCGACCAGGGCCTGGCCGATCCGGGCCCGGTGGCCGTGGGCGGCGGCGTCGAGCGGGCTCATCAGCGCGCCCCGGCGGCGGCGAGGCTCGGAGTGGCGTGAGGGCGGGCTAGGCCGCGGCCGCCAGGCTGCGGGCCTCGGGCTCGCCGAGGTAGGGGCCGAGGGCGATTTCGATCGCCTCCGGCAGCAGCGCCTCGATCCGCTCGGCTTCGTCGAAGCTGAGGCGGTTGTGGATTAGCCAGGCGAGCCCGGCGGCGACCGCGTAGCCGAGGCCTGGCGGCGGCGGCGCCTGTGACGAGGCGCACTCGCGCCCCTCTTCGAGCTTGGCTGCGGCGGCTTCCAGCAGAGCGTCGTAGCGCCCGCGGGCGACGGCGCCGGCGGTCGGCGCCTCGATCAGCGCCAGCTTCGCCTCCATCGGGTGGGCGGAGACGAACTCGAGCAGCGCCCGGATCGCGGCGATCACCTGCTGGGGCCAGTCGCCGTCGGGGGGCACCGCCTCCTCCAGCTGCGAGCGCGCCTGGGCGAGGATCCGGTCGTAGGCGGCGAGGAAGCAGCCGTCCTTGCCGTCGAAGAGCTCGTAGAAACGGCCGACGCCGCTGCCGGTGGCGGCGACGATGTGGTCGACCGTGGTCGCCGGATAGCCGCGCTTGGCGAAGACCTCGATCGCTGCCGGGAGGATGCGTTCGCGCTGCTTGGCAGAGAGCTCCTCCCGGGGGAGCCGCTCGCGGCCGACCTCGATCGGCATCAGATGGTCTGGCAACGAGACCATTGCAAAAGGATAGCCGAGCACTTTGTCGCCCCTTTGGGCCTGCCGCGCGGCGGTGGCGCCCGGAGGCTCGTTTCAGCCGTAGGAGAGAATCGTCTCCAAATATGAGTATTGTCGTTTTCGTAGAAGGGCGGGCCGTCACGGATCCCCCACCCGGCCGGCCCGGCAGGAGACATGCGACCCCACCCAAGCGAAGATGGCAACGCCGCGTTGCGGCGCCGGATCTGCGAGGCGATGCTCGAGTGCTGCGGCGAGAGCGGCTACGCCCGGGTCTCGGTCCAGCGGGTGCTCGAGCGCAGCGGTTGCAGCCGCTCGCGCTTCTACCGGCTCTTCGCCAACAAGTCCGAGTGCTTCCGGCTCGCCTACGAAGAGGAGGCCAATGCGCTGGCCGAGCGCCTGCTCGGTCACTGCCGTGAGGGCGGCAGCTGGCGGGACGGCGTGGTGGCCGCGTTCGCCGAGCTCGGCGAGTACCTCTGCGAGCAGCCGCTGCGGGCCCGGGCGCTCATCCTCGAGGTGCACGTCGCCGGCGGAGCGGCGTTCCAGTTCCGCGACAGCCTCTTCTCCCGCTTTGCTAAGGCGCTCGACGGCGCCCGTTCTGAGCGTTCCACCTCGCGTTACCCTCCACCCCCTCTGGCGGCGACCTTCATGGTAAGCACGATCGACACCGCCGTCGCCGCCGTTTTGTCCAACGACGAACCGGCCTCCTTCGCCACTACGGCCCTGCCCTCCCTGCTTTTCGTCCTCGACTCCGCGTATTTCGGGGAGGACGCGGCGGACCGGTACCTCAGCGGTGATGGGGGTGGTGCCGGCCGTTCCCCCGGCCGTTCCCCTTCCCCCCCGCCCCGCAGGCGTCAGTGACCTTCGCCACCGAGTCGGCGGTCTTGCCGTTCTGGGCGTCGAAGGCGATCGAGGCGCGCTGGGTGGAGAGGCAGAGGTTGCGGTT
>Ga0068865_100003092_pt1 | contig 9958 bp, 10 predicted proteins | sample KBSMisM12_FD_75293 | JGI IMG/M metagenome (GOLD analysis project Ga0068865, IMG submission 75293) | Miscanthus rhizosphere microbial communities from Kellogg Biological Station, Michigan, USA - KBS Miscanthus M1-2 | ecosystem: Host-associated > Plants > Roots > Rhizosphere > Soil ...
GCCGATGCGTTGGTGACCATGCGGAACGTGCCGCAGATCGCAATCCTCGGGAATCACGATCATTGGAACAATGCCAACTTCGTCGAAGGCGCGTTAAGAGAGCGAGGGATCGAGGTTCTACGCAACAGGTCGATCCCCTGGGAGCGCAGCCAAAGTCGAATCTGGATTTCGGGTGTTGACGATGTTTTTGTTGGTGCTGCCGATTTGGCACAAGCGCTGAAATCTGTTCCATCGACGGAAACTACAATCTTGTTGGCTCACGAACCCGACTTTGCGGATCACGCGGCGCAATTTCCCATCGATGTGCAATTCTCAGGTCATTCTCATGGCGGGCAAGTACGGCTCCCGGGCATAGGCGCGCTTGTGCTTCCTGCTATGGCACGCAAATATCCCGCTGGACTGAACCGTGTGGGACGACTTCAGGTCTATACCAACCGCGGGCTAGGAGTCATTAATCCTCCCATACGCTTCCGCTGCCCCCCGGAGGTAACATTTGTGACCTTAAAACACCAGTCCTTCGTTTGACGATGTTCTCCTTCTGTCTTTAAACTCGGGAATGTGAGCCCTGTAGAGACCAGCAATAAGAGAGAGATTTCGGTTGAGATTCCCGTCGAGGAAGTCAACCGCGAGACCGAAGTCCTAGTACAGAAATATCAGAAGCACGCCCGCCTGCCGGGCTTCCGCATCGGACATGTGCCTGCCTCCGTGATCAAGCAGCGCTTTGCTGAAGATCTGAAGAGCGAAGTGGTGGAAGCTCTGGTGCCGCGCTACTTCCGCCGCGAGGCAGAGAAGCAAGGTCTGCGGCCGGTGTCGCAGCCGCGGGTTTCTGATCTCCATATCCATGAGAACCAGCCGCTGCGCTTCAAGGCCAGCTTTGAAGTCATGCCCGAGATCAGGGTCGAAGGCTATAAAGACCTTCGTGCGGACAAGCCTGAGGTCAAAGTGACCGATGAGGAAGTCGAAGAGACTTTGAATGGACTACGCGAACAGCACGCCACCTTCAGCTCTGTCGAAGGCGGTACGCTAGCGGATGGCGACTTCGCTCAAGCCTCGCTCGATGGCAAGCCCAAAGACGACGCCGAGGGCAAGCCCGTTCACATGGATGAGGTTCTGATCGAGATCAACGGCAAGTCGACGATGCCGGAGTTCACCGAAAACCTGCGCGCAGTTTCCGCTGGCGAAGAGCGCACCTTCGATGTTGTCTATCCCGCGGATTCGCAAGACCAGCGTCTCGCCGGCAAGACATTCACCTACACGGTGAAAGTCGGCGCGATTAAGCAAAAGACCTTGCCCGAACTCAATGACGACTTCGCCAAGCAACTGGGCGAGTTCGCCACATTAGCAGAAGTCCGCACGCGCATCCGCGAGGGTATGGAATCGGAGCGCAAGCACACCGCCGAGCACGAAGCCAAAGATAAATTGATGGCGGAGTTGATCAAACGCAACGACTTCGAGGTGCCTGAGGCTTTAGTAGAGAATCAGGTCGATGTCCGCCTGGAGCGCGGCCTGCGCGCGTTGGCTGCTCAGGGCATGCGCCAGGAAGACATCAAGAAAATGGATTTCAACCGCCTGCGTGCCGGACAGCGTGATCAGGCGGTGCAGGAAGTGAAAGCTTCCGTGCTGCTCGACAAGATCGCTGACGAAGAAAAAATCGAAGTCAGCGATGAGGAGATCGACAAAGAAGTTGCAGCATTGGCCAGGCAGTCGAAGCAATCCGAAGCATCCATCCGCGAACGGCTGAACCACGATGGAGCTCTCGAAAGAATCCGCGCCAGGATCCGCAGTGAAAAGACCCTGGACTTTTTGTACAACCAGTCCGCGTAAGCGGCTTTAGCTCGTGAAAGGACCACACGCAATGCTGGTACCCATGGTGATTGAGCAAACCGGGCGGGGCGAACGCGCCTATGACATCTATTCCCGGCTCTTGCGCGACAACATTATTTTCATCGGCACGCCGATCGACGACAACATTGCCAACCTGGTCATCGCCCAGATGTTGTTTCTGGCTCAGGAAGATCCCGAGAAAGATATCCAGCTTTACATTAACTCGCCGGGCGGCTCTATCACCGCCGGCATGGCCATCTACGACACCATGCAGTATGTAAAGAACGACGTTACGACCATTTGCATTGGCCAGGCGGCAAGCATGGCGGCGTTACTTTTGGCATCAGGAGAGCCCAAAAAGAGACTCGCTCTGCCTAATTCTCGGATACTAATACATCAGCCCTCTATGGGTGGACTATCCGGTCAAGCGACCGATATTGATATTCATGCGCGAGAAATTTTGCGCATGCGCGAGATTACGAATCAGTTGCTGTCGAAACATACAGCACAGAAGCTTGAGAAAGTGGAAAAAGACGTGGAGCGCGATTTCATTATGAATGCGCAACAATCGAAAGAATACGGAATCATAGACGATATCATCTACAAGACCAGATAAGAGTATGATCTGCTTTTCGCACTCAAATCTGGTCGCTTAAAGGAGCAACGCGAGTGAAAAATAGGACCGGCAACGAAGAGATGTTGCGCTGCTCGTTCTGCCACAAGTCGCAAGATGCGGTGGCGAAACTGATTTCCTCACCCAGCGACTATCCTCGCGCTTACATCTGTGATGAGTGCGTCGCGGTCTGCAACTCGATCCTTGAGGACGACCGCGCAGCGACACCTCCGACTACGACCCCGAGTCAGCTGCCCAAACCGCAGGAAGTGAAGACCTTCCTCGATGAGTACGTGATCGGGCAGGAACAGACCAAAAAGAAACTCGCGGTTGCCGTCTATAACCACTACAAGCGGATTTATATGAATCGCCAGAAGACCGGCGATGGCGTCGAGCTCACCAAATCCAACATCATGTTGATCGGGCCGACCGGCACCGGCAAAACTTTGCTGGCGCAGACCCTAGCTCGCATGTTGGATGTTCCCTTCGCGATTGTTGACGCCACCACGCTCACCGAAGCCGGATACGTTGGTGAAGACGTCGAAAACATCATCCTGAAGCTGTTACAGGCTGCCGACGGTGATGTGGCCCGCGCTCAGACTGGGATCATCTACATTGACGAAGTCGATAAGATCGGCCGTAAGGACGAGAACCCGTCCATCACCCGCGATGTCTCCGGTGAAGGCGTGCAGCAAGCGCTGCTGAAGATTCTGGAAGGCACCGTTGCCAACGTTCCGCCGCAGGGTGGACGCAAGCACCCGCACCAGGAATTCACCGCAGTTGATACCACCAACATCCTGTTCATCTGCGGTGGAGCTTTTGTCGGCCTCGACAAGATCGTAGGCCGCCGCAAAGGCAAGAAATCCCTAGGCTTCAAGACCGATGAAGACAGCAAGAAGGCCGCTGAAACTAGCGCGGAAGCAGCCCGCAAGCAGAATTTTGAACTAATGAGTGAGGTCCAACCCGAAGACCTCATTAAGTTCGGTTTGATCCCAGAATTTGTGGGCCGTCTCCCAGTGGTCGGAGTACTCGAAGACCTCGACGAATTTGCCCTGATCGAAATCCTGACCCGTCCAAAGAACGCTATCATCAAGCAATATCAGCGGTTATTTGAGTTTGAAAACGTCCGCCTCAAGTTCAGCGATGACGCTCTGAAAGCGATCGCACGCCAGGCGATGGCCCGCAAAGTCGGTGCCCGCGGCCTGCGTATGATCCTGGAAGAGCTGATGCTCGACCTCATGTACCATCTGCCCAGCCAGAAAAAGGTCAAAGAATTTGAAGTTACGGGCTTAATGGTCGAGAAACGGGACGTTTCTATTGCTATGATGGATAAGGCGGGCTAAAAGCCTTCCCGGCTCTTAGCAGGTAGCTCTTCGCTATAAACCAGCCTGCCTCCCCGGGGGGCGGGGTTGGCTGTTTTAGCCAAGACCTAGAAGCTAAGAGCTCGTCGGAGTCATAGTGACCACACCCAACAAGGAAAAATTCGAAACACGCAAAATGCCCATGATGCCCATTCGGGACGTGGTCATTTTCCCCTACATGATGACCCCGTTCGTGGTGGGACGGGAGTCGAGCGTTCGTGCCCTGGAAGACGCACTGGCTGCGGACAAGAAAATCTTCCTGGCCACCCAACACGACGCCAGTGTGGACGAGCCCAAACCCAACGAGATCTATCAGGTCGGTACGGTCGTGAACATCGTGCAGAGCCTCAAGCTGCCCGATGGCAATATCAAGGTCCTGGTCGAAGGCATCGAGCGCGGCAAAATCCTGCAAATCACAGAAACTGAAGGCTTCATGCAGGCCTCGGTGCGGGTGGCTCGGTATACGGTTGAGACTACCCCACAGATCGAAACCGCCATGCAGCGTGTCACTGGGCTGTTTGAGCAGTATGTGAAGCTATGCCAGTCTCTGAACTACGAGACCATGATTGCCGCGGTACGCATGGAAGATCCGGCAAAGTTGACCGACACCATCGCGGCAAACCTCCAGCTTTCCATTGAAGAAAAACAGGAGCTGTTGGAGATTTTTGATCCGGCCGAGCGCCTGAACCGAATCGGCGATGTGCTGGATATCGAAATCGAAAAGCTGAACATGGATCGCACCATCCAGTCGCGGGTGAAGCGGCAGATGGAGCGGGCGCAGAAAGAGTACTACCTCAACGAAAAGATCAAAGCCATCCAGAAAGAATTGGGCCGCGGCGAAAAGAGCGAGTTCGACGAGCTGAAGAAAAAGATCGACGCCGCCGGTATGCCGAAGGAAGTCCGGGAGAAGGCACTACAAGAATTGAAGAAGTTGGAAGCCATGCCGCCGATGTCGGCTGAGTCCACGGTTTCGCGCAACTACCTCGACTGGCTGCTGGCTGTACCGTGGAAGAAACGCTCGAAAGAGATCAAGAACATCTCGCGAGCTGAGAAGGTGCTCAACGAAGACCATTATGGTCTGGAGAAGATCAAAGAGCGCATTCTGGAATTTCTGGCTGTACGTCAGTTGGTGAAAAATCCCAAGGGCTCGATTCTCTGCTTCGTCGGACCTCCGGGCGTGGGAAAGACTTCTCTGGGGATGTCCATCGCCAAGGCAACCGGACGCAAATTCGTCCGCATGTCTTTAGGCGGCGTGCGGGATGAAGCCGAGATTCGCGGCCATCGCCGCACCTATATCGGCGCCTTGCCGGGACAGATTATCCAGATGATGAAGAAGGCAGGCACCAAGAATCCGGTCTTCATGCTGGATGAAGTGGACAAGATGTCCATGGATTTTCGCGGCGATCCGTCGGCCGCGCTGCTCGAAGTGCTCGACCCCGAGCAGAACTTCATGTTCCAGGACCACTATCTCGACGTCGAATACGACCTCTCGCAGGTTTTCTTTGTGGCCACCGCCAACGTGATGCATACCATCCCCGCCGCCTTGCAGGATCGCATGGAAGTGCTGCGGCTGCACGGTTACACGGAACCGGAAAAAGTTGAGATCGCGAAACAGTTCCTGGTTAAGAAACAGATGGACCAGACCGGCCTCACCGAAAAGAACATCAAGTTCACCGATGATGCCATCACCAGTTTGATCCGTTCCTACACGCGTGAAGCAGGCGTCCGCAACCTGGAACGCGAAATTGGCAATGTTTGCCGCAAAGTGGCCCGCAAGGTAGTCAAGGAAGGCGAGAGCTACAGCATCACCATCACGGCGGAAAATGTAAACGACTTCCTCGGCGTTACCAAGTTCCGCGACATGCTGGCCCACGAGAAGAGCGAAGTTGGCCTAGTCACCGGATTGGCATGGACCGAAGTCGGCGGCTCGATTCTGAGCACCGAAGCCAGTGTCGTGGACGGTAAAGGCAAGCTCACCCTAACCGGAAAGCTTGGCGACGTGATGCAGGAATCAGCGCAAGCTGCCATGTCGTATGTGCGTTCACGCTCTCTGCGCCTTGGCCTGACTCGCGACTTCTATCGTACCCTCGACATTCACGTGCACGTACCGGAAGGAGCCATTCCGAAAGATGGCCCCTCAGCCGGAATTACGATTGCGACGGCGATTTCCAGTGCTCTGAGTAAGATTCCCGTTCGCCGTGATCTCGCGATGACCGGTGAGATTACTCTCCGCGGTAAAGTGCTTCCCATCGGCGGCCTGAAAGAAAAGCTGCTGGCGGCCCATCGCGCCGGACTGTTCGAAGTGATCCTGCCAAAGGACAACGAAAAAGATTTGGCTGAGGTTCCGGAGAACCTGCGCAATGCGATGAAGCTGCATTTCGTCGAGACCATGGACCAAGTCTTAGCCATCGCGCTCGAGCAACCTTTGCCGCAGATCGACGAGACGGTCGAGCCGATTGCTACGATTCCACCCTCACAGGAGCCTCCTGCGGCACATCAGTAGTCAGAATCCTGTTCTTAACAGGGCCCGCTGCGGCGGGCCTTTCGTTTTGCCGCTGGGATGGGCGTAGAATGAGTCGAGGCCTATGAATGCTTTTAAAGGCACGCTTGGATTGGTGGCCGCGGCGGTCATCGTGGTCGTCCTGCTTGTGGCCTTTCCTGCTTACCGTTGGTTCTTTCTGATTAGCTTGGGCATTGGCGTCGCGGTGTGGGGCATTCTCCACCTCTGGCATCGTTCTCATCCCATCGAGGAAAAGGATGTTCAAGATACAAAACGTCCCCTCGGGTTGAGTTAATTTCATCTTCTTGCCAAGTTTTGGCATCACATTACAAACTAGTTTATGCGTGTCCTTACGCGATTCCTGTTATCAGCAGCCAACGTCAGTCACTTCCCGGAGGCAAGTTTGCCGGAGGTGGCATTTCTTGGGCGCTCTAACGTTGGCAAGTCGAGCGTGATCAATTCCTTGCTGGGAACAAAAGTTGCCAAGACCAGTTCCACTCCCGGCCGCACACAGGCCATCAATTTTTTTGAAGTCCGCTGGCCGGGGAAGCCGCAACCGGAGATGCTTTTCGTTGATTTGCCCGGTTATGGCTACTCTCGTGTACCCAAAGAAATTTCGGCACAGTGGTCAGGCTTTATTGATCCCTATCTGACCGCGCGGCCGTCACTCGCGCTATGCGTGGTTCTGGTTGATCTCAACATTCCGCCGCAAGCAAGCGATAAACAGCTTTTGCAGTTTCTGCAAGGCGCACATCGTCCAACGCTCATCGTCGCAACCAAGAGCGATCGTCTTTCCACGAATCGATTACCCAACGCGGTCGCCGAATTGGCGCATGAACTTGGCAACCTGCACGTAGTGCGTTATTCGGCCAAGACCGGGATCGGACGGGAAGAACTCTGGCAGGAGATTCGCAACGCCGTGGCCGATTTCCGCGTGCCCGAATTAGGTGTAAACTTCGGGTAAATCGGCTGTTCGGAGGTGATCTGTGCAACGCCTCCTCGCTGCACTTCTAGTTGTCGTCTTGGTTTTTTCCAGCATCGGTTGCGAAAATGTTTTCATCGGCGGAGCTATTCGTCCAGGAACCACTTCGGTTGACGGGTTCGTCAGCATTCTGCAAATCAGCACCGTCAACGGGACGACGACAGTCACGTTTGTGACGTTGCTTAGCAACGGCACATCCTCCACGTTCGGATTCTGCGGCGATCAGCGGCCACGATTTCCCATAAACCAGAATGTGCGCGCTGAATTCCATCCCGGGACTCCATGCAATAGCCTCGTCACCATTGTGGTCCTTTAACCAAATCGCATCGTCACATTGCTGTCGAGCACCGGGGGTCGGCCATCCATTATGATGGACGCGCATGGTCACTTATCTAGTAACGGGAGTTGCAGGCTTTATTGGATCAGCGCTGGCGCGCGCGGTGCTTGCCCAGGGAGACAAAGTCCGCGGGGTTGATAATTTCTCCACCGGCAATCGCGAAAACGTTGCCGAGATTCTAGATCAAATTGATTTTCGGCAAGTCGATTTGCTGGATGCGCCGGCTATGAACGATGCCTGTCAGGGCATTGATTTTGTCTTTCACCAAGCAGCCATTCCGTCAGTCCCCAAATCGGTACTCGATCCAGTCGCCAGCAATCGTGCGAATGTAGATGGGACGTTGAATCTCCTGGTCGCCGCGCGCGACGCGAAGGTCAAACGCGTGATCTATGCGGCGTCATCTTCGGCGTATGGCGATACTCCGACATTACCAAAGCGCGAGGACATGACGCCGAACCCAATTTCTCCATATGCAGTAGCCAAGCTGGCGGGCGAACACTACATGATTTCCTTCTTCCGCTGCTATGGGCTGGAAACGGTGTGCCTGCGTTATTTCAATATCTTTGGACCGCGACAGGACCCGTCTTCGCAATATTCGGGGGTGCTGGCTAAATTCGCCTTGCAAATGTTGAAAGCTGAACCGCCAACCATCTTTGGAGATGGTACACAAAGCCGCGATTTCACTTACATTGACAATGCGGTGAGCGCAAATCTGCTGGCGTGCAAAGCACCCGCCGCCGATATTGCGGGCAAAGTGTTCAACTGCGCAACCGGCAAACGCTCCGATCTCAACCAAACTTTCCAAATCCTCAAAAAGCTCACCGGATACAAAGGTGAAGCAAAGTATGGGCCGGAGCGCAGTGGGGACATCAAGCACTCCCTCGCAGATTTGTCCCGCGCTGAAAAGTATTTGGGTTACAAACCTCAAGTCGAGTTCGAAGAAGGTTTGCGGCGCACAGTTGAATGGTACAAGAAACAGTCGCTAGTCTCTGGTGGCTAGTCGCTGACTTATTCGTCCGGTGTTTTTTTGGCGAGCGACCAACGGCTAGCGACCAGCTACCCCACGATTACTTTAGTGATCTTAGTAAACCCGTCCTGCCAGACTACAGTGTCATCTAATGTCTCTTTCATCCATGATCATTTCGCGCGACTGGCAGGAAGTCAGCGTGTTGGAATGCATTCTCAGCGGACTTCAGATTGACGTGGATGTTGAAACCGAACTGGAACGTGCCTGGATTCGCCTCAAGAAATCAAAAGTGGACGCAGTGATCGTTGATTGCGACTCCGACGGCACACGCAACTTCATGCGCAAATTGCGTATGTCGTTACCGGGAGCGGCGCCGGTGGTCATCGCCAGCGGATCGCCCAACAAAAACGGCCTTCGCGGTACTGGCGCAACCTTTATCGTGGAAAAACCAGTTTCGGTCGAGAACGCTGTCCACACTTTGTCTGCTGCCCGCAACCTGATCATGAACGAGCGGCTTCGCTACTATCGCGAAGCGCTGGATCTTTCCGCTTCACTCACTCGCCATTCAGGAAAACGGATGAAAGCGCGCGTGATCAACATCAGTAAAGGCGGAGTCAAAATCCTATCCAGTCAGCCGCTGTCGTTTTCTGAAAACGTGAAAGTCAGTTTCTCGCTGCCGGATATGAAATCTTCGATTCAAGCCGAAGGAAAAGTGGCTTGGGCAGACCATCATGGCGGTGCCGGTGTGCGCTTTCTGCAGATTGAATCGCGCCTGGCAAAGAAGCTGGAGCTTTGGGTGGAACAACGGTACTTTCAGGTCCACGATCCTAGCTAATTCCGGCAAAACTCCATTGGGCAAATCGAGCAAGCCCTATTTTTTACACACTACATTTTCTGGAACTTTTTAGGAGGCAGTCCGCTGCTCGGAAGAAAGCGGTTCGAGAGGCATCTCAGCCACTTTTGACCTCTCCTGGGTGATCAGTCGGTTGAGGTCGTAGCTAAACGGGCCGTAAGCACGGAAGGTTTTTTCGTCGAATAAACGCTTGATTCCACAGCCTAAACATACCTGGTAGGAGTACTCCTGAGCGCGCACTGGCCAGCTCATTTTGCCATGCCAGCAGCCACGGAGAAGTACGACGGCAGCTCCTGCGACACCGGTAGCGACGAGCCCTAAAGGCCAAAACCAGCCCTTTTTATTCTGTTTTTCTTTATTAACCACAGCCCCTGGTACCGCTCTAGAGTCAGGATATCTTGATCCGGAAGCCCCGGCAATAGCCGTTAAGTGGCCCCCAAAGGTTCATATCGTAAATCTGCTCCCTTCGTGCTGAGGAATAGGTTGCGATTGCCTGCAAACCCTTGTAATTTAAGTATGAA
>Ga0068865_100003103_pt1 | contig 9937 bp, 11 predicted proteins | sample KBSMisM12_FD_75293 | JGI IMG/M metagenome (GOLD analysis project Ga0068865, IMG submission 75293) | Miscanthus rhizosphere microbial communities from Kellogg Biological Station, Michigan, USA - KBS Miscanthus M1-2 | ecosystem: Host-associated > Plants > Roots > Rhizosphere > Soil ...
GCAGGAGGCTGCGTTGGCCTTCGACGGTTACCGTGAATTGGTGTTCTTCAACGCTGTGCTCGACCGGATAACTCATTGCTGGTGGTGCCTTCGGTGGCGGCGGTTGCTTGACGCCAGCATACCAAAACAGGCGTGAGGTGCTTGTGCCAGGATGGCTGCTGCGCTAATCTGGCATTATGTAATAGCGCATTAGTACATTACGATTAGTATTTCGCCCCCGTAATTGATGGACCACAGCCGGCAGACAGTGCATGAAACGGCGTCACCTTGAACCTGAAACCAGCCCGGATCGCGCCGAACGCAGCCTGTGTGAGGCGTTGCTCGCTTGCCGTACGCTCGAGGAAATGCGTGCGTTCCTGCGCGATCTGTGCACGCCGTCCGAACTCGAGGCGCTTATCGACCGCTGGCGCGTGGTGCCGTACCTGCTGCGCGGCATGGCCTATCGCGAGATCCACGAGCGCACGGCCGTGAGCGTGACGACGATCGGCCGCGTCGCGCGCTTCCTGAGTCAGGGCAATGGCGGCTACCAGGCCGCGGTGGCGCATAACGCGGTTCCGGCGCTGGGCCGGCGCGCGAAGTCGGCGTCGAGCGGCCGCGGCGATGCCGCGCCGGTGAAGTCCCGGAGCACGCGATGAGCCCGGTCTCGGCGACGAAGTCGCGCGAGCGCCTGCGCATCGCGATGCAAAAGTCCGGACGTCTGGCCGATGTCTCGCAGGATCTGCTCGCGCGTTGCGGCCTGAAGTTCCGCCAGAGTCGCGACAAGCTGTTCTGCTTCGGCGAGAGCCTGCCGATCGACCTCCTGCTCGTGCGTGACGACGACATTCCAGGCCTCATCGCCCAGGGGGTATGTGATCTTGGCATCGTTGGCCGCAACGTGCTGCGCGAGCAGTCGCTGGCTGCGATGGCGCGCGCGGAACCCGAACCAGCGCGTGAATTGTGCGCGCTCGGATTCGGCCGCTGCCGACTGTCGATTGCGGTGGGGCAGGATATTGAATACTCGGAGCCCACCCAGCTTGGCGGCCTGCGCATAGCGACGACGTATCCCGCCCTGCTGGGTACCTGGCTGATGGAAAACAACGTCGACGCCAGCGTCGTCGTGCTGTCCGGCTCGGTCGAGATCGCGCCGCGACTTGGCACGGCCGACGCGATCTGCGATCTGGTTTCGAGCGGCGCCACGCTGGCGGCGAACCAGTTGCGCGAAGTGGCGACGATTCTCGACAGCGAGGCGGTGCTCGCCGGTGCCGTAAATGCGCCCGCCGATGCGCGCGGCGAACTGGCTGAACAGTTGCTGCGCCGGATCGAAGGCGTCACGCGTGTGCGCGAATCCAAGCTCGTCATGTTGCACGCGCCGCGCGCCTCGCTGGCGACGATCGCGCAACTTCTGCCTGGCGGGCAGACCGCCACGATCATGCCTATCGAAGGCAGCACGGACCAGGTGGCGTTGCAGGCGGTGTGTCACGGCGCCATCACCTGGCAGCACCTGGAAGACATGAAGCGCGCCGGAGCGCGGCAGTTGCTCGTGCTTCCGGTCGAGAAGATGCTGGCATGACTGCGCCTGCCGACATCGGCTTCGCCGGCACGATCTTGCAGTGGAGCACGTTGGACTCGACCGCTCGTCGCGCTGCACTGCGCCGTCCCGCCCTGGTGCGCAGCGAGGAGTTGAGCAGCACCGTCGCGCGCATCATCGCCCAGGTGCGCGCCGATGGCGACGCGGCCCTGCGCGCGCTGACGCGCCGTTTCGACTCCTGCGAACTCGAGCAGTTTGAAGTCGGCGCGGGCGAATTTGCCCAGGCAAGGGATCGTCTCGACGTCGACACGCGCAACGCAATTGACGAAGCCTACTCGCGCATCGACACATTTCATCGCGCTACAGCGCCACAACCGGTCCGCCTCGAAACTGCAGCGGGTGTGACCTGCGAGCGCATCTTGCGTCCGATCGAGCGGGTCGGACTCTATGTGCCAGCCGGTGGCGCGCCGTTGCCTTCGACAGCCCTGATGCTCGGCGTGCCGGCGCAGATCGCGCGTTGTCCGCAGGTGACCATCTGCACTCCGGCGGGCAAGAACGGTCGGGTCGACGCGGCCGTGCTGTATGCGGCCGCGCGCTGCGGCATCACGCGGATACTCAAACTCGGCGGCGCACAGGCCATTGCGGCGATGGCCTTTGGCACGGAAACGGTGCCGAAGTGCGACAAGATCTTCGGGCCGGGCAATGCGTGGGTGACGGAAGCCAAGCGCCAGGCCGCCAACGACATCGCCGGCGCCGCGATCGACCTGCCCGCCGGACCCTCCGAAGTGCTCGTGATCGCCGACGCACGCGCAAATCCCGAGTCGGTTGCCGCCGATCTGCTCGCACAGGCGGAGCACGGACCGGATTCGCAGGTGGTCGTGATCTCGATTGATCGCGCGGTGCTGGCAGCCACGATCGAGGCCGTGCGCAGGCAGCTGGCCGACTTGCCGCGCGCCGGCATCGCATCGGCGGCGTTGGCGCATGCGCGCGCGATCCTTGCCGACTCTCTCGACGAGGCCATCGCGATCAGCAACGCCTATGCGCCGGAACACTTGATCCTGAACGTGGATTCGCCACGGCTCTGGCTGGAGAAGGTCGCAAATGCCGGATCGGTCTTCCTCGGTCCGTGGTCGCCCGAATCCATCGGCGACTACTGCAGCGGCACCAATCATGTGTTGCCGACGTATGGCCATGCGCGCGCTTCGAGCGGCGTATCGGTGGCGAGTTTCCTGAAGCAGATCACGGTGCAGGAACTGACCACTGAAGGCCTGCGCGGCATTGGCCCGTGTGCCGCGACATTGGCGCGCGCCGAAGGCCTCGAAGCGCACGAACGCGCCGTTACGCGGCGCCTCGCGATGCTCGGAGAATCGGCATGAGCATCGTCGATCTGGCACGGCCGGAAATCCGCGCGCTGAAACCGTATTCGTCGGCGCGCATGGAAGCCAGCGGTGGGTCGGTATTGCTCAACGCGAATGAATCGCCATGGCCGGCGGTGATGATCGGAGGTGCGGCGCTGAATCGCTATCCCGATCCGCAGCCGCAGATACTGATCGAAAGGCTGGCCGCGCTCTACGCGGTGGCGCCGGCGCAGGTGCTCGTCGGGCGCGGCAGCGACGAAGCGATCGACCTGCTCGTGCGCGCTTTCTGCCGCGCCGGACGCGACGCCGTGCTGATCTGCCCGCCGACCTTCGGCATGTACGCGGTCAGTGCCGGCATCCAGGACGCGGCAATCGTCGAAGTGCCGCTGCGCGGCGATTTCTCGCTCGACACCGATGCACTGCTGGCGCGTGTCGACGCGAACGTCAGGATCGTATTCCTGTGTTCGCCGAACAATCCGACCGGCAACCTCGTGCCGCTGGGCACGATCGAGGCGATCGCGGCAACGCTGCGCGACCGCGCGCTCGTCGTTGTCGACGAGGCCTACATCGAGTTCGCCGGAACGCCGAGTGCCGCAACGCTGCTGGACCGCTACGACAACCTCGCCGTATTGCGCACGTTGTCCAAAGCGCACGCTCTGGCGGCCGCGCGCGTCGGCACGCTGCTGGCGCACGCGGAAGTCGTGGCCCTCCTGCGCCGGATCCTGCCGGCCTACCCGCTGCCTTCGCCGTGCGTCGACGCCACACTCGCGGCGTTGACTCGTGAAGCACTGGCGGCAACGCGCGTGCGCGCTGCCGGTCTCGTCGAAGCGCGCGAGCGACTGGCGCGCGCCCTGGCGCGCTCGCCGGAGCTGCGCGGGGTATTGCCGTCGGCGGCCAATTTCATTGTCGTCCGCTGTGCCGACGCCGACGGCCTGTATCAGCGTCTGCTGGCGGCCGGCATCGTGGTGCGCAATGTATCGCGCTATCCTGGAATGACCGGCTGTCTGCGCATCAGCATCGGCAGCCCGGCGGATCATCTGCGCCTGCTCGCGGCGCTCGGCGTGCACGAGCAAGCGGCATGAGCACCGCCACGCGCAAGATCCTGTTCGTCGATCGCGACGGCACCTTGATCGTCGAGCCGCCGGATCAGCAGATCGACAGTTACGAGAAGTTCGCGCTGATCGACGGCGTGATCCCGGCGTTGCGCCGTTGCGTCGCGGCCGGATACGAACTCGTCATGGTGACAAACCAGGACGGCCTGGGCTCGCCGAGTTTTCCGCAGGCCGATTTCGACGGCCCGCAGAACCTGCTGCTGCGGATATTGCGCTCGCAGGGCATCGTCTTTCGCGACATTGCCATCGACAGCAGTTTCGCGCACGAAGGCAAAGACACGCGCAAACCGGGCGTCGGCCTCATGCGCAGCTATCTCGCTGCCGACGACTGGAGCCGCGCCGCCTCGGCGGTGATCGGCGATCGCGAAACCGACCTGCAGTTCGCGGCGAATCTCGGCGTGCGCGGTTTCCGCCTCGGCAACGACTGGACATGGGATGCGATCGCGCATGCGCTGTGCGACGCGCCGCGCATCGGAACGGTCGAGCGCTCGACGAAGGAAACGCACATTCGCGTTTCCGCCGACCTCGATCGCATCGGCGATGCCACGGTCGCCACCGGCATCGGGTTTTTCGATCACATGCTCGAGCAGATCGGCAAGCACGGCGGATTCGCCTTGACACTGACTTGCGCCGGCGACGGCCATGTCGACGAGCACCATATCGTCGAGGACAGCGCACTGGCGCTCGGCGAAGCATTGCGCCGTGCGCTCGGTGACAAGCGCGGCATAGGTCGCTATGGAGCGGCTGCAGAAGGTGGCGATGGCGACGCCGGCATCACCGTCACGTTGCCGATGGACGAGACCATCGCGCGTGCCGTGCTCGATCTATCCGGCCGCCCGTACTTCGTGTTCGACGGTGCCTTCCCGCGTGACCGCGTCGGCGAATTGCCGACCGAACTCGTGCCGCACTTCTTCCGTTCGCTGTGCGAGACGCTCGGCGCGAATCTGCACCTGGCCGTGCGCGGTGAGAATGCGCACCACATGGTCGAAGCCTGTTTCAAGGCGACCGCGCGTGCGTTGCGCCAGGCATTGCACCGCGAAGGCGAAGCGCTGCCGAGTACCAAGGGCGTGTTGTGACCGTCGATGTCGTGCTCGTCGACGGTGGCGGCACCAACATCGGATCGGTGCGCTACGCGCTGCAGCGGCTAGGCGTCGATGCCGAACTCTCGGCGAACGCCGATCGCATCCGGCGCGCGACACATGTGATCCTGCCGGGAGTCGGCGCTGCAGGCCCCGGCATGACGAAGCTGCGCGAAGCCGGCCTGATCGACGTGCTGCGCGACTTGCGCCAACCGCTGCTGGGCGTCTGCCTCGGCATGCAGTTGCTGTTCGAGCGTTCCGAAGAAGCCGACACGCAGTGCCTGGGCCTGATTCCGGGAACTGTGCGCCAATTCCCGCGGCGCGTGGGCCTGCGCGTGCCGCACATGGGCTGGAACCGCCTGGACGTGACTCGCAACGATGCATTGCTCGAGGGCATCGGCGACGAGCCGTACGCCTACTTCGTACACAGCTACGCGGCGCCCGGAGGTCATGCGACCATCGCCAGTTGCGACTACGGCGGCGCGTTCAGCGCCGTCGTCCGGCGCAACAATGTCTGCGGCATGCAATTCCATCCGGAACGTTCGGCGGCAGTCGGCGCGCACCTGCTGCGGAACTTCCTGGGTCTGTAGGCGTGGAGATCATTCCCGCCATCGATCTTCGCGCCGGCGGCGTCGTGCGCCTGGCGCAGGGCGATTACGCGCGCGAGACGCGCTATCCGGTCGAACCGCTCGAACTCGCGCGCACCTATGCCGCGGCCGGCGTGCGCTGGCTGCACGTCGTCGATCTCGACGGTGCGCGTGCCGGTACGCTGGAGAACCTGCGCACGATCGAAACGCTGGCCGGAACGCCGTTGCAGATCCAGGCCGGCGGCGGCGTGCGCGACGAAAATGGCGTGCGGCGCCTGTTCGACGCTGGCGTCGCCCGTGTCGTCGTCGGCAGCGTTGCCGTGAGCGATCCGGGCAGCGTCGAGCAATGGCTGTTGCGACACGGAGCGGAAAGAATCTGCGTGGCGCTCGATACGAAGGCCGACGCGCAAGGAGGCTGGACGCTGCCGGTAAAGGGCTGGACCGAATCGTCTGACGGGGGCCTGGACGAGCTGGCTGCACGCTATGTGCGTGCCGGTGCGCGCCATCTGCTTTGCACCGATATCGCGCGCGACGGCATGTTGTCGGGACCGAATATCGATCTGTACTTGCACCTGCGGCAGGTCGTTCCTGGCATTTCGGTCCAGGCCTCCGGTGGCGTGCGCGACGTGGACGACCTGCATGCCTTGCGCGCTGCCGGCGCGGCCGCCGCGATACTCGGGCGCAGCCTGCTCGAAGGCCGACTCACGATCGCCGACGCGCTGCGATGCTGACGCGACGGATCATTCCTTGCCTCGATGTGCGCGACGGCAAGGTCGTCAAGGGCGTGCGCTTTCGCGATCACGTCGTCATGGGTGGGATCGAGGATCTTGCCGCGCGCTATCGCGACGCCGGCGCCGACGAACTGGTGTTCTACGACATCACCGCCAGTCCGCAGGAGCGTTCGGTCGACCGCGCCTGGGTCGAGCGCGTGGCGCGCATCATCGACATCCCGTTCTGCGTCGCCGGCGGCATTCGCAGCGTTGCCGAGGCACGCGCTGTGCTGCACGCCGGCGCGGACAAGATTTCCGTGAATTCGCCGGCGCTCGAAACGCCCGGGCTGATCGATGAACTTGCCGCCGCCTTCGGCGTGCAATGCGTCGTGGTCGGCATCGACAGCCTGCGCGACGCCGATGGCGAGTGGCGCGTACGCCAGTACACCGGCGACCCGGACAAGACGCGCGCACTGGCTCGGCGCACACTGGATTGGGTCGCTGAGGCGCAGCGACGCGGGGCAGGCGAGATCGTGCTCAATTGCATGGGCTCCGACGGCGTGCGTGCCGGCTACGATATTGCGCAATTGATGGCGGTCCGCGCCGTCTGCGACGTGCCGTTGATCGCTTCCGGCGGCGCCGGCGCGGCGGAACATTTTGCCGAGGTATTCGAGCGCGCCGACGTCGATGGCGCGCTCGCGGCGAGCGTGTTCCACTCCGGCGCGATCGTCATTGCGGATTTGAAGCGCAGCTTGCGCGAGAGCGGCGTTGCGATTCGGCCATGAATACCTGCTCGCCACCACGGGCTGCGGATTCGGGTTCGACCATCGATCAGGGCGACGGCTTGTATCGGGAGGCAGAATGACGAAATTCGGGTTGGACATCGATCGTCTCGACTGGAACAAGGGCGCCGGCCTGCTGCCGGCGATCGTGCAGCACTGGCGCAGCGGCGCCGTGCTGATGTTGGGCTACATGAATCGCGCAGCGTTCGAACAGACGCGACAAAGTGGAAAAGTGACATTCTGGAGCCGCAGCAAGCAGCGCCTGTGGACCAAGGGCGAGACGTCCGGCAACTTCCTCCTGCTCGAATCGCTGCGCATGGATTGCGATGGCGATACGTTGCTGGTGCAGGCGCAACCGCAGGGTCCGACTTGCCATCTCGGCACTTCGAGCTGCTTCGGCGATGCTTCCACGCCGCCGCTGGCGTTCCTGGCCGAACTCGACGCATTGATCGCCGAACGTGCCGAGCAACGCCCGGCCGGCAGCTACACGACGACGCTGTTCGAATCCGGACCGCGCCGCATCGCACAGAAGGTCGGCGAGGAGGGCGTGGAAACGGCGCTGGCCGGCGTTGGCGAGGACGACGAAGCCTTGCTCGGCGAAGCGGCCGACCTGCTGTTCCACGTGCTCGTACTGCTGCGCTCACGCGGCAAGTCGCTCGGCGATCTCGCGCTCACGCTCGCGGCGCGCCACGCCGGCGCCAGGCCGGCGTAGCGAGAATTATCTCTATTTCGCCGGCGCGGGCACGGGCTCAGTCGAGGCATGGTCGACGATGTACACCCAGCGTCCGTTGCGCCTCTCCTGCACGTCCGTGTATCGCCCGGCCATCGGCACGGTCTTGCCGTCGGACTTCTGTTTCAGCGTCAGTGAAAAATTGCCCCAATTCGTGCGATGCGCCACGTCGCCGATGTGATGGCTGTTGCTCAGCGCAGCGTCGACGACCGTGTACGTCTCGAACAACGACTTGTACGACTCGCGTATCGCCGCGCCGCCATTGTGCTGTGTCTCGTCGGGAAACCAGGCCACCGCATCGGTTGCATAGAGCTTCACGACGGCTTCGAGATCATTGGCCTTGACGGCCTCGACCCAGGCGGCTCCGACGCTGTCGGGAAAATCCGTCGTCGAGTCGGCAGCGGCCAGCGGTGCAGCTGCTGCGGCGAATATCAGCAGTGCCAGCATTCTGGCAAGATTGCCATTGCCCAGAGCAGACATCATCGGTTCCCCCCCCATGTGGATAACGAATTGCTGCGTCGGCGAGTCTGGCGGTGCGTCGCTACAGGCGCAATTTCGCGCGCGCGCGACGCTGCCGATGCGCAGGATCGTTCGATGCCGCTCTGGCGCACGCTGAGCGGCGCATTGCCGCGCATCATCGCCCACCGCGGCGCCAGCGGCTACCGGCCCGAGCACACGCTCGATGCCTACGTGCTCGCGGCGCAGCAAGGCGCGGATGCGATCGAACCGGATGTCGTCGCGTCGCGCGACGGCGTGCTCTACGCGCGACACGACCTCGGGCTTGCGCGCAGCACGGACATCTCCTCGCGCCCGGAATTTGCCTTCCGCGCGCGCGAGATTGCCGGACAACGCGACTGGTGGATTGGCGATTTCGATGCGCACGAAGTCGACATGCTGCGTGCGATTCAGCCGTTTGCCGGACGCAGCAACGCCTGGGATGGCCACTTCGTTGTTCCTCGCCTGGGTCAGATCCTCGGTCTGGCCCGCGAACTCGGTGTCCAGCGCGGAGCACAGCTCATCGTCGACGTGGAAATCAAGCAGCCGGACTTCTTCGCAGTCTCGGGCATCGACGTTCTCGGCGCCTTGTGCCGGGAAATCGATGCGCACGCTGCCGCAGGACCCCATGCGCCGTTCTGGCTCGAGTGCTTCAATCACGAATTCCTGCGCAGCGCATTCGATCGTCTCGGCAACCCGTGCTTCGCCGCGGTCGAGACGTTGCCGGCAGAGAATCCCGACCGCGACGCGCTGTTGCGCGAAGTCGCGACGTGGGCACGCGGCATCGCCCCCGCCAAGCACCTGCTCTGGGACGGCAGCGGCAACGACAGCGGCCTGGTCGACGCGGCGCATGCGCACGGCCTGCAGGTGCATGCGTGGACGTTTCGCGATGACCGCTCACCGGCACCGTTCGACAGTTCCCACGATGAGCTGTTCGCCGTTTTCGCTCTTGGCGTCGATGCCCTGTTCTGCGATTTTCCGGACACCGCCGTCGCGGCACGCGCGGACTACGCGGCGGAAATCGCGCGCTGGCCCGCAGTCATCGTGAACGGCGTCAACGCGCGGCGGTGAGCGTGCGCGCCTTGGCGGAATGAGACCGCGGGCGCGCCGTATTGAACGGCACCGGCGGGCCCGGGTGAATGGCGTCGCGCCATGCCTTGAGCTGGCTCTCGATCTGCGCCGACGTCGAGATCTGCGGCTCCGAGTGCTCCTCGCCGGCGCGGGTTTCCCACTGGCCGACGAGCTTGCGCGCCTCGGCAAATGCCGCCGGGAAGCTGTCGTTGTCGTTGAGCCCGTTGGCGAGGAAAGCCCGGCCGAAATCGGTGATCGCCGATTGCGTGCCGCAGCCGAACGAAGCGCGATCGGCGCGCGACGCCGTGATGATCATCGTCGTCGGCCCCTTCAACGCGTCGATGAAGCCGCCGGAATAGCAGGCTGAAATCACGATGACCTTGTTGTGGATCTTCGTGTCGGTGAAGAGGTCGGCCACGTCGTCCGGTTCGATCTGGTCCAGCGGCAGGGGATCCAGGGCGACGTAGAGTTCGTGCTCGCGCGAGCCGTGACTCGTGAGGAACAGC
>Ga0068865_100003111_pt1 | contig 9924 bp, 8 predicted proteins | sample KBSMisM12_FD_75293 | JGI IMG/M metagenome (GOLD analysis project Ga0068865, IMG submission 75293) | Miscanthus rhizosphere microbial communities from Kellogg Biological Station, Michigan, USA - KBS Miscanthus M1-2 | ecosystem: Host-associated > Plants > Roots > Rhizosphere > Soil ...
GGTCGCGCAGAAGTTGCAGGTGAGCGGGCAGCCCGACTGGCTCGAGAGGCAGATCGAGCGGCGGCCGTCGCGGTAGCTCATCAGCACGGCCTCGATCGGCCGGCCATCGCCGGTCTCGAACAGCGCCTTGCGGGTGCCATCGACGGACTTGACCTCGTGGGCCGTCACGAGCGTGGAGAGCGGGAGCGCATCCTCGAGCTCGTCGCGGAGCGACTGCGGCAGGTTCGTCATCTCCGCATAGGTGCGGGCGCCGCCGGCCAGCCACTCCCAGACCTGGCGGGAGCGGAACGCGGGCTCGCCGCGGGCGGCGAGGAGCTCGTCGAGTCGGTTCAGGTCCACCGGGGAAGTCTGGCATCACCCCGACGCCCCGTCGCGCCGCTCCCAGAGCTCGAAGAATCCGACGTCCTCGAAACCGAGCCGCGCGTAGACCGGGGCGCCCGCGCGGCTCGCCTGGAGGCTGCCGGTCCGGATGCCGCGCTCGGCGGCCGAAGCGAGGAGCCGCGAGATGATCGCGCCGGCGAGGCCGCGGCCGCGATGCCCGGGAAGCGTTGCGACGGCGCTGACGCAGGCGTCGTCGCCGTGGTCGAGGACGAGCGCGCAAGCGACCGGCTCGCCGTCGGCGACGGCGATCGCCGATTCCATGGCGAGGTCCGGCTCGTCGATCATCGCGGTGGCCCAACCGGGGCCCTCGATGCCGTAAGCGCGGTCGTTGATGGCGCCGATCGTCGCCATCGCACCGGGGACGAGCTCGACGCCGGCGGGAAGCTCGACCGCCCTCAGGTCACTCAGCTCCAGCGCCATCGCCCGCGGTGCGCCGTCGAGGACGTGGCCGCGGGCGGCGAGGAGCTCGGCGCTGCGGCGGTCGTCGTCGGGGACCCAGACGGTCCAGGCGCGGACGCCCGCCTCGCGGTAGATGGCGCCGAGGTCGTCGGCGGCGGTCGCGAGGGCGTCCGGGCCGCTCGCGGTCACCGAGTTGAAGATCGAGCGATCGGCGGTCGGCGGCGAGACCGATGCGAGCGCCCCCGGCAAGCGGGCGACCGACGTTTCGTCCGAGCAGCCTCCGAACAGGGACACCTCGATCTCGAGCCCTTCGATCACCCGCCGCCGCAGCTCCTCGCGCGTCACGGCGACGAACCTAGATCATCTGGATGGGCACCGCTCAGGCGTAACGGCCGGCGGCGCGGCCGGCGGCGGCACCGTAGCCGCCGCCGAACAGGATCGCGTGGACGAGCAGCGGCTGGATCTGCCAGAGCGACACCCGCTCCTCGTGTCCGGGCGCGAGCGGCCGGACCTCCTCGTAGGCGGCGAGCGTCCGGGCCGGGACCGAGCCGAACAGCCTCAGCATCGCGAGGTCGATCTCGCGGTGGGCGCCATGCGCGGCTGGGTCGATCAGCCACGGCCGTCCGTCGGCGGCGGCGAGGACGTTGCCGCTCCAGAGGTCGCCGTGGACCCGCGCCGGCGGCTCGTCGGGACCCGCCAACTCGGAGATCCGCTCGACAACGGTCGCAATCGCGGCGGCCGCGCGAGCGTCGAGCCGCCCGGCATCGCTCGCCTCGGCGGCGAGCGCCTCGATCCGGGCGCCGTAATGCTCGGCCCAGGGCGGATCGGCGGCCGCTCCGCCGGCGGGGAGCTCGACGCCGCCGAAACGCAGCGCGACGTCGGGGGCGCCCGGCGGCAGCGCTCCGAAACCCGGCGCTCCCGCGGCATGGATCCGGGCGAGGCCGCTGCCGAGCAGCTCCTCCCCCGCCTCGTCGAGACGGCCCTCGTCGACCCACTCGAGGACCAGCCCGCGGGCCCCATCCTCGCCGACCACGCCGAGGACGCTCGGGACGGGCAGGCCGCCGGCGACGTCCCCGAGCCACTCGAGCCCGGCGGCCTCGAGCTCGTACTCGCCGTCGCGGGCGCCCGGGCGGCTCTTCAGGAAGGCCTCGGTCCCGTCGGCCAACCGGAGCTGCCAGGCGTCGTTGATGTCGCCGCCGGCCACCCGGCGGGCCCGCTCGACCGGCGTGCCGAGGGCACGTCCGGCGGCTGCGATCGTCTCCTCGCCGCTCAACCGCCGGCCGCGGTCGCCGAGCGGATCTCGGCGATCAGACCGTCGCAGGCGCGCTCGATCATGTCGAGCACGTCCTCGAACCCCTGATCGCCGCCGAAGTACGGATCGGGGACCTCGAGGTCGCCGGACTCGACCGCGAGCGGGTCGTACTCGCGGAACAGGTGGAGCTTGCCCGCCGCGGCCGCATCCGGCGCCAGCGCCCGGACGTCGGCGAGGTTCTGGCGGTCCATCGCGAGGATCAGGTCGAACTCGTCGAAGTGCGACGGGTCGAAGCCCTGGGCGCGGCTCTCGAGCGCGACGCCTCGACTCGCCGCCGCCGCGCTCGCCCGCCGGTCCGGCGGACTGCCGATGTGCCAGTCGCCCGTCCCGGCGCTCTCGACGTCGACGTCGGCGCCCAGTCCCGCCGCGGCGAGGCGGTGCCGGAGCACGCCCTCGGCCGTGGGCGAGCGGCAGATGTTGCCGAGGCAGACGAACAGGATCCGCATGGCCGGGAGGGTAGAGCGGGTCAGCGCAACAGGCGCTCGCGGCCCGCCTTGCTCATCCGCCGGTAGCCGCCCTTGCGTGGGTCCCAGTACCAGGCGGTCGGAGGCGTGGTCGGCAGCGGCAGCCCCTCGGCGGCGAGCGGGCCGGTGATCGGCCGGTACCAGGTGGTCAGCGGGATCCGGTCGACGACGCGGAGGACCCAGGGGATGCCGCGGTCGCCGAGGTCGGCGAGCGCCGCTTCGACCTCGTGGAGGTCGAGCTCGTGGCCGGCGCGCAGGGTCACGGCCGCGCAGGGCACCTCGGCGCCGTCGTCGCGGGGAACGCCGTAGGCGACGGCGAGCGCCACCGATTCGACGTCGCCGAGGGCGTCCTGGATCGGTCCGGAGTAGACGGCGCCGGAGGCGGCGCGGATCACCGAGGGGGCGTGGTCGACCAGCCAGAAGTCGCCGTCGGAGTCGACGACGAACAGGTCCCCGGTCTCGAGCCAGGCGTCGCCGGGCTCGAAGACGCCGCGGAGGACGCCCTCGCCGAGGCCGATCGCGTCGTGGCGGACCCGGGCGAGGAGCATCCCCGGATCGGTCCGCGCGCATTCGATCGCGAAGCCGTTGTCGCCGAGGACGAGGCCGCGGTCGAGCGGGTCGTAGGCGGCGACCCGGACCTCGGCGCTGCCCGGCAGCGGCCGGCCCTTGCAGCCGGCCTTCAGGCCGGGCACGTTGACGAGTACGGCATCGCCCTCGGTCGAGGCGTAGAACTCGAGGACGCGGGCCGGCGCGAAGCGCTCGCTGACGCGCTTCCAGAGCCCGCGCGGCATCCCCGAGCCGATGAAGAGCCGGACCGGATGGTGGCGCTCGCCGGGATGCGGCGGCGCCTCGGCGATCTCGTCCATCATCGCCCAGGTGTAGGAGACGACCGTGGCGCCGTAGCGGCGCACCTCGTCCCAGAAGATCGACGGCTCGAAGCGGGAGCCGACAGCGAGGCGGGCGCCGCCGGCGACGACGCCGCCGACGCTCATCAACAGCGCCGAGGGGTGATAGACGGGGCTGGCGCTGTAGACCGTGTCGCTGCGTGACAGCGACGCCGACGAGGCGGTGCCGAATGCGGAGAGCGCCCAGCGGCCGTTCGTGATCCGGTTCGCCAGCGTCCGCTCGCCGCTGCCGGTGAAGAGGATGAACGCGAGATCGCCGGCCCGGCCCGGGTTCGGCTCGTGCCAGGCGGGGACCTCGACCGCGTCCGGGTCGATCCGCTCCATGTCGATCAGCCCGCGCGGGAGCTTGCGGTCCTTGCCGCCGCCGCCGAGCACGTAGACCTGAACGCTGGTCGCGGCCTGCGCCGCCTCGCCGTTCTGGGGGTCGGCGATGATCCGGCGGACGCGGGCGAGCTCGGCCTCGATGCCGGGATCGCCGTCGGGGCGCATCAGGACCGCGACGGCGCCGAGCCGGTTCAGCGCCGCGACCACGGTCAGCGCGCTCGGCCGCGTCTGCATGAGGACGCCGACGAGCTCGCCCTGGCGGACGCCGATCTCGAGCAGCCCGCGGACGACGTTGTCGATCCGGCGCTTCACCGCCTCCTGCGTGTGGGCGCGGTCCTCGAAGAGCAGGACGACGTCCTCGGGCTCCTCCTCGGCGCGCTCGTCGAGAAGTAGCCCGAGCGAGATCCGGGTTCCCGGGTTGAGGTTGCCGAGCCGGTTGAGCTGCTCGAGCTGGCTCGCCCGGTCGCCGATCACCTCGCGCAGCGTCCGGGTCGCGCCGATGGCGGCGCCGGCGAGCGACTGCACGGTCCCGATCCCGGCCCCGAGCGCGAGCTGGGCCGAGGCCGCGAGACGGTCCTGGCCGCTGATCCCGTCGTCGGGGCGCTCGACCTCCTCCTCGACCTGCCGGATGCCCTCGGGAAGCTCGCCGCCGTCGGCCCGCCAGTGGGCCCAGGCGGCGACCGTCGGCCAGGTCGTCTCGACCGCGGTCGAGCCGACGACGAGCCCGAAGTGACCGGCCGGGAGCGTCACCTCGTAGACCTCGGAGCGCGGCGCCGCCCAGCGCGCCGCTCGGACCGACTTCGCCGGGGCGATCTCGTCGGTCTCGCCGACGAACGCGAGGATCGGGCAGGTCATGTCGGCGAGCGTCACGAGCCGGTCCTCGATCACGAAGCCGCCGGAGACGAGCCGGTTGTGGACGCCGAACTGGCGAATCACGTCGGCGAGCGCCGGGCCCGGCCACGCCACCCAGCCCTCGGCCTCGAGGAAGCGTCGCTGGCGCTCACGGGGAAGGAGCGCCTCGCGGTCGTGAAGCTGGCGGAGGAAGTCGAGCCGCTGGCGCATCGTCTTCGCCGGGTCGAGGAGCCGGAAGCCGGTGCGGCTCATCCACGCCGGGACGCCGGAGGTCGCGAAGACGTGCTCGGCGAGGAACGAGGCAACCGCGATCGCCGTGTCCTCGGGGAGGCCGAAGCTGAGCGTCCCGCGGGTGTCGACCGGGCTGCCGAAGGCGACGATCGAGTCGATTCCGCGCGAGCGGCGGTAGGCGGCGACCTGGTAGCAGAACATCCCGCCCTGCGAGTAGCCGCCGATGTGGATCCGGTCGTGGCCGGTCGCCTCGCGGACCAGGTCGATCGCCTCGTCGAGCGCGACCACGTGGTCGTTGAGCGAGCGCTCGAGGCCGCCCTCCTCGTGCTCGGGAGCGCCGAAGTCGACGACCCAGGGATCGACGCCGTTGCGGGCGAGGATCTCGACCGCGCTGGTCGACGGCGCGACGTCGTAGATGTCGGCGGCGAGCATCATCGGCGGCACCAGCATCAGCGGCGGTCCCGCGCCTTCCTTCTCGCCCGGCGCCGGCGGGTAGTAACGGCGGAGCCGGTAGACGGGCCGGGTCGCGACGACCTCGAACGGCGAGGGCTCCTCGTCGGTCTCGAAGCCGCCGAAGCGCGCCACTTCGAGCGCGTTCTGCGCCACGTCGGCGAGCCGGCCGGCCGGCGCAGTGAACAGATCGCTGAGTGGTGACATTTGATTCCCCGAGCGCCCGGCGGGCGCTGAGCGGCGCCAGGGCGACTCTACCCCGCCCCGCCTGCAACCGATCTCGCATCCGCGGCGTCGTGGAGTCGTACGATCGCCCGATGCTTCGCCGTGCCGCGCTGATCGCCGTGCTCGCCCTCCTGGCGGTCCCGGCGCTCGCGGAGGCCGGCGCCTACCCGCCCCACGGCAAGGAGCTCTACGCCGGCGTCTCCGACGGCGGCTCCAAGCAGGACTACTTCGACTTCGCCGGCGCGGTCGGCCGCCACGTCCCGGTCATGCAGGCCTTCGAGACCTGGAACTCCTGGAGCCAGGAGGCGGTCAAGCGCTGGAAGCGCACCGAGACCCGCGGCATGCTCAGCATCTCGACCTCGCCCTGCTACGGATGCAGCGGCGTGATCAGCCCGCGGGCGATCCGCAAGGGTCGCGGCGACCGCTACCTGCTGACGATGAACCGCCGGCTCGCACAGTGGGGCCGGCCGACGTACGTGCGGCTGCTGCCGGAGATGAACGGCCACTGGAACCCCTACTCCGCTTTCGAATCCGACGGCTCGCGGCGCGGCAGCGCGTACAAGACCGCGCAGTTCCGGAAGGCCTGGAAGCGGACGGTCATCGTCGTCCGCGGCGGCCCGCGTCGTGAGATCAACCACAAGCTGAAGGCGAACAGGATGCGGCCGCTGACGACCGGCCGCAACAGCGCCCACCCGCCGAAGAACATCCCGCAGCCGAAGGTCGCATTCCTGTGGGTCCCGCAGACATCCGGGTCGCCGGACCGCAAGGGCAACGGGCCGCGCGCCTACTGGCCGGGCGCCAGGTACGTCGACTGGATCGGCGCCGACATCTACGGCAAGTTCCCGAACTTCGGCGGGCTCAACCACTTCTACAAGCACTACAAGCGGCTGCCCTTCGTGCTCGGCGAGTGGGGACCATGGGACGTCGACCACGCGGCGTTCACGCGTCACCTGTTCCGCTGGATCCGCAAGCACAAGCGGGCACGGATGGCCGTCTACTACCAGGGATTCGGGCCCGGCAACCCGTTCGAGATCGACCATTACCCGCGCAGCCGTCGCGCGCTCCGCAAGGAGCTCAAGGGCAACCGCTGGGTCAAACGGGCCCCGGATTCGCGCCGGCCCGACGGCGGCGGGCACTCGCGCGGCGGCCCCGACGGGATCCCGCCGTCGCCGGAGGTGCGCAGGCTGCTGCGCTGATCGGGCCTGCGAGACTGCCCGGCGTGACCCCGACCGAGCAGCAGCAGGGGGACGAGGAGCGCCCGCGCCTCGAGGAGTTCGTCGAGGACCTGGCCGAGGAACACACGGGCTGGATCCCGATCATCGCCGCGATCACGTGCGCGCTGTCGGTCGTCGCGCTGGTCCTGCTCGTCCATCCGCTCCGCCATGCGGCGACCGATGCGCTCAGCGGCGACACCGCCTCGCTGCGCCACGACCTGAAGGGGTTCGGCGTCGGCGGGGTCCTGATGGTCCTCACCCTGGCGATCTCGCACGCGGTGCTCTTCTACCCGGCCGAGATCCTCGACGCCGCGGTCGGGTTCGTCTACGGCGTCTGGTTCGGCTTCCCGCTGGTCATGTTCGGGTGGCTGCTGAACGGGATCCTCTGCCATCAGATCGGGGTCCACGCGGCCCGCCCGGCGCTGGTCCGGATGTTCGGCGCCGAGCGCTTCGACCGCTACGAGGGCGTCGTCGACCGCGGCGGGGTGACCCTGCTCCTCACCTGCCGGATGGTCCCGATCGTCCCCTTCAGCCTGTTCAGCTACGTGGCCGGATCAGCGCGGGTGCCGCTCTGGACGTTCATCTGGACGACCGTGGTCGGCTACATCCCCCTGACCCTGCTGTTCGTCTATCTCGGCAGCCGGCTCGAGTCGCTCTCGCCGAACGACCCGGCGATCTGGATCGGTGCCGCCGCCCTCGTCTTCTTCGTGCTGCTGACGCGGCGCGTGCTCCCGCGGCTGAACGGCCGGCCGCCGGAGCCGCCGCCACCGCCCGCCGTCGACAAGACGTAGCGAGCGACCCGGCCTCGTCTACGGCATCGCCGCGCCCTCGGCCGCGACCGCTCCGCCGCGGGCGCCGGCTGCAGCGCCAACGTCCCGGCTGAGCCGGTTGGCGAGGTAGACCGGGATGATGGAGATCAGCACGACGAGGACGGCGACGACGTTCACGATCGGGAGCTGGCTCGGCCGTGAGAAGTTGGTGAGGATCCAGATCGGCAGGGTCTGCTCGCCGGCGCCGGCGGTAAACGTGGTGACGATGATCTCGTCGAAGGAGAGCCCGAATGCGAGCAGCCCGCCGGCGACGAGGGCGGTCCGCATGCTCGGCAGCGTCACCCGGCGGAAGGTCATCCATGGCGTCGCGCCGAGGTCGGCCGAGGCCTCCTCGAAGTTGCCGGAGACGCGACGGAGCCGGGCGACGACATTGTTGTAGACGACGACGATGCAGAACGTGGCGTGGCCGACGACGATCGTGAACAGGCTGAGCTCGACCCCGAGGATCTGGGTGAAGCTCGTGTTCAGGGCCACGCCGGTGACGATCCCCGGCAGCGCGATCGGGAGGATCACGAGGAACGAGATCGTCTCGCGGCCGAAGAAGCGATAGCGAGCGACGGCCATCGAGGCGAGCGTACCGAGGACGATCGCAACCGTGGTGGCGAACGCCGCCGCCTCGAGCGAGAGCAGGAAGGCGTCGCGGGCACCGCTGTTGTCGAACGCCTCCCCGAACCACTTCGTCGTCAACCCGTCGGGCGGCCAGACCTGCGTGGTGGACGCGCTGAACGCGTAGACGAGGATCACCAGCAGCGGCAGGTAGATGAAGGCCAGGGTCGCCACGGAGGCGAGCTTGAGCAGGCGTTCGTTGCGTCGCGTCAGCCGCACTACCGGCTCACCTCAGACATGTTCGAAGGCGCCGAGGCGCCGGGCGATCAGCAGGTAGACGATCATGATCAGGATCGGCACGATCGAATAGGCGGCGGCGAGCGGCAGGTTGGTGGTGATGGTCGACTTGACGACGGTGCCGATGAACTGCGTCGAGCTGACGAGGGTCGGGGCGATGAAGTCGCCGAGGGTCAGCGAGAAGGTGAAGATCGAGCCGGCGACGATCGCCGGGAAGACGAGCGGCCAGATCACCCGCCGGAAGGTGATCCAGGCCTTCGCCCCGAGGTCCTCGGACGCGCTCAGCACCGAGTCCGGGATCCGGTCGAAGCCGGCGTAGATCGGGATGATCATGTAGGGAAGCCAGATGTAGCTCATCACGAGCCAGACGGCCAGCGTGCCGTAGCCGGGGCCGGACAGCCCGAGCGGGTCGAGCGCCCAGTTGAGGATCCCGTCCTCGCTGAGGATCGTCCGCCAGGCGAACGCCTTGACGAGGTAGGAGGACCAGAGCGGCACCAGAACGGCGACGACGAGCAGGCTCTGGCGGCTCGGCTTCGCCACCTTCGCCATGTAGAAGGCGAGCGGCAGGGCGAGCAGCGCATCGGTGACGGTGACCGCCGCCGCGATCCCGACGGTGCGCAGCGTCACCGTCCGGTACACGGAGTCGTCGACGATCGTCTTGAAGTTGTCGAGGGTGAACGAGCGCTCGACCTCGCCGCTGAGCTCGCCGAGCGTCCAGAAGCTCGCGATCAACAGGATCGCGAGCGAGCCGAGGTAGCCGATGACCAGCCAGCCGACCGGCCCGGCCAGCAACGCCCCGGCCTGAAGGCGCGGACGACCGTGGAAGAGGTCGGCGAGCCTGTGGCCCACCGACCTCCTCGGCGCTGGGGCTCCCAGCCCAGTCGCTTCCACGGTCGCCTCGCGTTCTTCCGGGTCGGCCTAGCCCTTGACCTCCGTCCACCCCTGGACCCAGTCGTCGTACGTCTTGCAGACGTCGCCGCGGTCATCGCCGCAGTCGGAGACAGGAGTCGTCCAGTAGTAGAGGTCGTCGAGGTACTTCTCGCCGGAGGCGTCGTACTTCTCGCAGTGCTTGACGTCGGGGAAGGGTCCCTTCTTCAGGTACTGCGGCTCGCACGCCTTGCTGTTCGCCGGTGCCTCGCCGAACCACTCGGCCACATCGGCCTGGACCTGCGGCTCGGTGATGTGGTTCATCCACATGTACATGCAGTTCGGATGCTGGGCCTCCGAGCTGATCATCCATGTGTCCGACCAACCCGTCGATCCCTCCTCGGGGATCGTCGTCTTGACCGGATCGCCCTCGGCCTGCAGCGCCAGGTACTGGTACGGCCAGGTCGTGCCGACCGTCGTGTCGCCATTGGCGAACGACTGGATCTGCTTGGCGTAGTCCGACCAGTACTCGCCGATGAACTCACGCTGCTGCTTGAGCAGGTCGATCGCGGCGTTGAACTGGTCCTCGTCCAGCTCGTAGGGGTTCGTGATCCCCAGATCGGGCTG
>Ga0068865_100003112_pt1 | contig 9923 bp, 9 predicted proteins | sample KBSMisM12_FD_75293 | JGI IMG/M metagenome (GOLD analysis project Ga0068865, IMG submission 75293) | Miscanthus rhizosphere microbial communities from Kellogg Biological Station, Michigan, USA - KBS Miscanthus M1-2 | ecosystem: Host-associated > Plants > Roots > Rhizosphere > Soil ...
CCGCCGCCCATGGCCTCGTTCAGCGCCTGGCCGGCGGTGAGCCGTGGCCGCATCGCCGGGTCCACCGACATCAGGAGGTTCTGCACCAGCACCTGGCCGTCGGCCGCGTCCGGCACAGCCTGCTGCACCAGGGCGAAGTCCTCCGGCTTCGGCGCGCCGGTGGGACGCTGGACGAGATGGACTTCGCGGCTCTTGGGCATGGGAGGCTCCGGAAATGCTCGAATGAAATGCCGCGCAGTTGTGGCCCCTGCGCCGCGCGGCCTCAATCCCAGACGTCGCCCCAGGCCAGCCGCCGGGCGCGGGCGAAGGCGGCCTTGTCGCGCTTGCCGACGAGGAGCCGTTCCGCACGGCCGTCCGGCGCGCAGAGCTTCAGCTCGATCCCCGGCTTGCCGGCGCGCGGACGGGCCAGCACCCGGGCTTTGGGAGGCGCGGCGGCGGCCGCGCCGGGCCGGGCGGCGACCAGATAGGCGAACTTCTCGTCCTCGAAAGGCAGCGCCGCGCCTTTGGCCAGGCGATGCTCGCGCGAGCGCGGCAGGCGGACCGAGAAATGACACCAGTCGGGCGCGGCGAGCGGGCAGACCTGGGCGTGTGGGCAGGGGGCCAGGAGCGCCGCGCCGGCCGAGATCAGGGCGTCGCGCGCGGCCAGCAGGCGCGCGTGGCCCGCCGTCGTCCCGGGCTCGACCAGGACCAGCACGCCGGCGCAGGCGGCCCACAGCGCGGCCACGACCTCGGCCTGCCGAGCGGGCGCGATCTCGGCCAGCGCGTAGCTGGCGACGACAAGGTCGCACGTCGGCCAGGGTCCCGCGGCGGTCAGGTCGGCGCGGCGGGCCTCGGCATCGCTGAGCGCCCGCGGGCCGCCCACCGCCAGGCGCTCGGCCAGGGCCAGGAACGGCGGGCTGGCGTCCAGCCAGGTCGCGCCGGCGATCCGAGGCCAGGTTTCGACAGCGGCCCAGCTCGCAGCGCCCGTTCCGGCGCCGGCGTCAAGCAGGGTTCTGGGATCGAATCCAGGCGCCGCACGCGCCGCCTCCGCGAATACCGCCGCGCAAGCCGCGTAGGTGGCGGGCAGGCGGGTGAGAGCATAGGCGAGCGCGTCGTCGGCGTCGCGGATCACGCCTGTCGAGGCCTTTCCGGCGCGATAGGCGTCCGATGTCCGCGCCGCCCGCTCGGCGAGGCCCGCGCGCGGCCGGCCCTCCAGGACGCCGTCCAGGGCGGCGCGCAGCGGGGCGGGCAGGTCGGCGCTCATATTGCCCTCATGCCTAGGGGTTCAGGGCGTCTCTGGCTATGGGGCCGCCCGCGCCATCGCCTCGCGCTGGAACGCCAGCAGGGCGGCATGCACGTCGCCGCGCAGCGCGATGCGCGCCAGCCAGCCCGGCACGGAGAAGGGGGCTGCGATGTGCGCCTCGTAGCTCACCCGCACCTGGCCCTCGTGCGGCTCCACGCGCCATTCTCCCTCGAACACCGCGAGATCTCCGCCGGTGCGCCGAAAGGTGATCTTCTGGTCCGGCTGGTACTCCGAGCGGAAGATGTTGCGGACCGGCGGCAGGACGACGGTGGGGCGGCTGACAAACTCGCGCACGTCCCAGCGTCCGGCGGGGTCGCGCTCGAGGATGCGGCAGCTCTTCAGGTTGGCCACCATCCGGGGCGCGAGATCGCAATCGGTCATCACCTTCCACACCACCTCGACGGGCGCGGCGATGTCGATCACACCTACGACGGCGCCCGACGATCCATCGGTGTCCGGGCGGACGTCGACGTAGGGGCGGCCTCGTTCCAGGACGGCGGTGGCGCGCGGCGGCAGGTCGAGAGCCTTGGCGGATGTCGCAATGGCGAGAATCGTCAGGATCAGGAGCGCGCGCACACTCTTAATGCCGCTCAGGCCGGAGTCGGTTTCTTCAGCAACTCATCCAGCACGCCGGGGTTGGCCAGTTGGGCGGGATCGCCCAGGCCCGCGAGGTCGCCGGCGGCCACCTTGCGCAGGACGCGGCGCGCCAGGTGCCCGGCCTTGGTCCGCGGCAGGGCGCTGACAAAACTCAGGCTGGCCGGAACGGCCGCCGGGCCCACCTCGCGGCGGACCAGGCCCTTCAGCTCGGCCTCCAGGATGTCGGTCGCCGCCGTGTCCGGGGTCAGCACGACGAAGGCCCTGACGCCGTCGGCGCCGGCCGCGCAGGCCGCCTCCAGGACGCCGTCGAATGACTCCAGGATCTGTTCGATCTCGCCGGCCGCGACCTTGTGGTCCCCCAACTCGATGATGTCGGGCGCGGTGTCGTCGGCGCGGTTGCGGACCAGGTCGTCGACGACGGTGGGATCGGCGAGCGTGGTGGTGTCTCCGAGGTTGCCCACGTCGCCCTCGGCCACCTTGCGCAGGATACGGCGCATGATCTTGCCGGAGCGGGTCTTGGGCAGGCCGGGCGCAAACTGGATCACGTCGGGCGAGGCGAACGGTCCGATCTCGCGGCGCACCCAGTTGCGCAGCTCCGGCTCCAGTTGCGGGGTCACCTCGACGTCGGCCTTCAGGGTCACGTAGCAGTAGATGCCCTGGCCCTTGATCTCGTGCGGGTAGCCGACGACCGCGGCTTCGGCGACCGAATGATGGCCGACCAGCGCGCTCTCGATCTCGGCGGTGCCCAGCCGGTGGCCGGAGACGTTTATCACGTCGTCTACGCGGCCGGTGATCCAGTAGTAGCCGTCGGCGTCGCGGCGCGCGCCGTCGCCGGTGAAGTACTTGCCGGGATAGGTCGTGAAGTAGGTCTCGATGAAGCGCTTGTGGTCGCCGTAGACCGTACGCATCATCCCGGGCCAGCTGTCAGTGAGGCAGAGATTGCCGCTGACGGCGCCCTCCAAGACCTTGCCGTCCGCGTCCACCAGCTGCGGCTTCACGCCCGGCAGCGGCTTGGTGCAGGAGCCCGGTTTCAACGGCGTGGCGCCCGGCAGCGGGCTCATCAGGCAGGCGCCCGTTTCGGTCTGCCACCAGGTGTCGACGATCGGGCAGCGCTCCTCGCCGACCACGCGGTGATACCAGAGCCAAGCTTCCGGATTGATGGGTTCTCCAACCGTACCCAGCAGGCGGATGCTCGAGCGGGAGGTGCGTTTCACGAAGTCGTCGCCCTCTCGCATCAGGGCGCGGATGGCCGTGGGCGCAGTGTAGAAGATCTCCACCTTGTGCTTGTCGCAGACCTCCCAGAACCGCGAGGCGGTGGGGTAGTTCGGCACGCCCTCGAACATCACGCTGGTGGCCGCGTTGGCCAGCGGCCCATAGACCACATAACTGTGGCCGGTCACCCAGCCCACGTCGGCGGTGCACCAGAAGACCTCGCCGGGCCGGTAGTCGAACACCAGCTCATGGGTGTGGCTGGCCCAGGTGAGGTAGCCGCCGGTCGTGTGCAGCACGCCCTTGGGCTTCCCGGTCGAGCCGGAGGTGTAGAGGATGAAGAGCGGATCCTCGGCGTTCATCGGCTCGGGATCGCACTGGTCCGAGACCGTGGCCTTCACCTCCGAATAGAAGACGTCGCGGCCTTCGGTCATGGGAACGTCGGCGCGCGTGCGGCGCACCACGATCACGTCGGTCACGCCGGGGCAGGTCTTGAGCGCCTCGTCGACGTTGCGCTTCAGCGGCACGGGCTTTCCGCCGCGCAGGCCCTCGTCGGCGGTGATGACGATCTTCGAGTCACAATCCTGGATGCGGCCGGCGATGCTGTCGGGGGAGAAGCCGCCGAAGATCACCGAGTGGATGGCGCCGATCCGCGCGCAAGCCAGCATCGCGTAGGCCGCCTGCGGGATCATCGGCAGGTAGATGGTGACGCGGTCGCCCTTCTTGACGCCCTTGGCCTTCAGCACATTGGCCATGCGGCAGGTTTCGGCGTGGGCCTGGGCGTAGGTGATCTTGTCGCTGGTCTCGCCATCGTCACTTTCCCAGATGAAGGCGACTTGGTCGGCACGGTGCGGCAGGTGGCGGTCCAGGCAGTTGACCGAGACGTTCAGAACGCCGTCGGCGTACCAGCGCACCCGGAAGTCCTCCTTGTCGAAGGAGACGTCCTTCACCTGCGTGAACGGCTTGATCCAGTCCAGCCGCCGGGCGACTTCGGTCCAGTACCCGTCAGGATCCAACTCGACGCGGGCCGTCGCAGCGTCATAGGCGGCCGCGTTCATGAGGGCCTTGTCGGCCCAGGCCTTGGGAACCGGGAAAACTTCGTTGTCGGACACCTGGACGCTCCGGGGATTTCGGCTGTGGGAGGCAGTATGCGGAGCAGGCCCGCGGGCGCAACAACCTCGCCGCTGAAGCTTGCCCCGACTCTCGGCCCTCGCCATGGTCCGGCGCATGTTTCGCCGCGTCTGCGCCATCCTCCTCGCTACGGTTGCTCTCTCAGGATGCGGGCGATGGTGGATGAACCCGCGGGCCGATGGCGCGCGGGGCGTTCAGGAATTCTTCGCAGCCGTGCGGTCCGGCGACCGCAAGGCGTTCGAAGCGGCGGTCGACCGCCCGGCCCTGCACGCCGACCTGCGCGGTCAACTCGCCGACGTCGGTCGCCAGTACGGTCTGGAGGTCGAGGGCGGGGCGTCGGAGTTCTCCCTTGACCGGCTGATCACGCCTCAGGCGTTCGTGCTTGTGGACGCCAAGACCGGACAGCCGCTGACAGGGCCGCCGTCGTTGGCCCAGATCGCCAACAGCCTGAAGATCAGCGACCGCGGCCACGTGTGCCTGATGACGACGACCACGCGATCCTGCGTCCTCCGCTTCACCCGGCATGGGGGCGTCTGGCGGCTCACGGGCATGCCGGCGCGGCAGACGCCGATCGCCTTGCCGCACTATCCACGGGACCGGACCTAGCCGTCCGCCCCGACAGGCTCTAAGCCGGAATGACGGAGGCCTGACCCATGCTGCTGCACCTTTCGACCTGGCAGGAGATCGAGGACCAACTGAAGCGCTCGAAGACGGTGGTGATCCCCATCGGCTCCAACGAGCAGCACGGGCCGACGGGCCTGCTCGGCACCGATTGGCTCTGTCCCGAGATCATCGCCCACGAGGCGCAGCGCCAGCATCCGGACCTGCTGGTCGCGCCGACCTTCAACATCGGCATGGCCCAGCACCACCTGGGGTTTCCGGGCACGATCGCGCTCCGTCCCTCGACCTTCATGGCGGCGATCTTCGACTGGTGCCGCAGCCTGGGTCTGGCGGGCTTCGAGCGGCTCTATTTCCTGAACGGCCACGGCGGCAATGTCGCCACCATCGAGGCCGCCTTCTCGGAACTCTACGCCGAGGCCACGTTCTCGGGCCGCAACCGCGGCTTCGCCTGCAAGCTGAAGAACTGGTGGGAGCTGAAGGGCGTGATGGCGATCGCCAACCGCCAGTTCCCCACCGGTCATGGCAGCCACGCCACGCCCAGCGAGATCGCCGTCACCCAGTGGGCCTATCCCGACGCCATCAAGTCAGCCAATTACGCGCCCCAGATCGCCCCCACCGGCCCGATCCGCGAGGCCCTGGACTTCCGCGCCCGCTATCCCGACGGCCGCATGGGCTCCGACCCGGGTCAGGCGAGCCCTGAGAAGGGCGGCGAACTGGTGGCGGCGGCCGCGGCCGGGTTGGTCGAGGACGTCGCCGCGTTCAGCGCTGAACCGGCGCCGGCTTCTTAGGCGGCCCGAACGGATCGAGCAGCTGGCCGGTCATGTCGGCGGCGATCGGGTCGCGCACGCCGTAGTCCTCCGGAAGGTGGCGCGGCAGATAGTAGGTGCCGAAGACGATGTCCATGATCGGCAGGAGCGTGGAGTAGTTGCGGTCGACGTGGTCGGACCGCGTGTGGTGCCAGTGGTGGAAGGCCGGGGTCGCAACCAGCATTTCAAGCGGGCCAAACCGCCATTTCAGGTTGGCGTGGACGAAGAAGCCCCAGATGCGGCCGACAATCACGAAGATCAGCGGCGCCAGGTCGGTGGACTCACCCGCCGATTGGGTCAGGCCCAGGGCATAGAGCGGGATCAGCCCGAAGAAGTGGCCGAAGGCGATGTCCAGCGGGTGGGCGTGGGTCGAGGTCAGCCAATCGACCTCCTCGGGCGCGTGATGGACGGCATGGAAGCGCCACAGGAAGGGCGTCTCGTGCATCCAGCGGTGGCTCCAGTAGTAGGTGGCCTCGCCGAGCACCAGGCCGGCGCCCACGCGGACCCACAGGGGCAGGCTGCCGGAGAAGGCGTAGACCTGCGCCGGCACCAGGAAGTGCAGCGCCCAGCCCAGCAGGGCGATCGGCGGGATCATCAGGATCGGCGCCAGGTAGTTGTTGAGGAAGTAGTAGCCGATGTCGGACCAGAAGCCGCGGCGCAGGATCCGCCGCCGCCGCGCGGGGAACAGCAGCTCGAGCGGCACGAAGATCGCCGTGAGCAGCACGAGCCAGACGCACAGCTTGAACAGGTCAAGCGCCACGCTCGGCAATTGTTGAGAGAGGGCGTTCATCCGGACCGCAGGCTACTCACGCAACGATGAACGTGTTGTAGACGAAAACGGCCGGGCTGGAGAACTCCAGCCCGGCCGCATATCGCGATCGGTTGCGAGATCAGGCCGTAGCGGCGATCGCGCGACGCCGGCGGACCATGGCGCCGATGCCGCCGAAGCCCACGATGATCATCGCCCAGGTGCCCGGCTCCGGCGCGCCGCCTGTCAGGGAGACGCCGTCCAGAAGCGAGAACGGCGGCACGGCGGCCCGCGGACCACCGGTGGCCAGGAACGACAGGGTTTCCGTCGGGCCCGTGGCCGTGAAGCTCATGTTCGCCAGCTGCCAGCCGGTGAAGCCGTGGCTCGCGTTCGGGACCGGGCCGACCGAATGGGTCTCGGAGCCGAGGCTCACGTCCCAGCCTTCGAAGGTCGCGCCGGTGAAGCCGAACTGCTGAGCGCCCGCCCACCAGAAGCTCAGGTTGTAGGTGCGCCCGGAGACCAGGCCATTGATGACCTGCTCGATCGCGCCCGGGTGGAACTGCGGCTCCGCGGCGACGAAGTTTCCGCCGGCCGGGCTCGCGGCCGGCAGGCCGTTGGCCGCGCCGTCGCCGGGACCCCAAAGGCGAAGGATCGCCGCGGTCTTCGGGAGCACCTCGGCAATGGCGCCGGTGGTGTCGGCCGTGCCGGGGCCGAAGACGAAATTGTAACCGGAGGTCGTCCAGTTGGTGATCTGCTGGGTCGGGAACCGGCTGCCGAACTCGGACGAGATCGGCAGGAGTTCGCTCTCGAAGCCACCGTTGGTGACGAACTCGGCAGCTTGGGCCGAGGCGCCGTAGGCCAGGGCGGCGAGAGCCGAAACGGCCAGGAGGGCTGTCTTGGACTTCATGGCTTTCCTATCCGCGCCTAGGGCGCATACTCCAGATTCGTAAGGGCGGCCGACCCCGGTTTTCCCGGCTTGGCCAGTTGATAACTTAACTTAAAGTTTATTGATCGGTGTTTGCTAGTGGATTCCCCCATAACGCGAATGAAATTTTTCGCGAGTTGGTTAATCCGCCTACGCCGTGAACACGTCACCGTCGCGAATCGCGATGGGCCAAGGTGCTAAGTGCTGGCCAACACAGGGATTTGTGACGCCCTCACCGCTCAGAGTAAAGAGGCCGCCGTGTCCCGCGCAGAGGATGCGGTCGCCTGACTTTGTAAGGTAGCGGTCGTCGAAAGCGCCCAGCGGCCAGCCGGCGTGGGGGCATTGGTCGACATACCCGGCCACCAGATCGCCCGCGCGGACCACGAACCCGGCGAACAGCCGGCTCCCGTCCCGGAACCGAAAGCCCTTGGCGCCCGGGTCGGCGATATCGCCCAGCGCGCAGAGCCGCTGGCCGGCGGGCGGGCGGGCTGGGTTCTCCATGCGGGCTATTCCTCGCGCAGAGGGCGAGCGAGCAGGCCGCGGATGGCCTCGTCCACGCCCACCTCGCCCGCCAGGATGGCGGCCGTGGCCCCGCAGATCGGGACGTCGACGCCCAGCCGGGCCGCCAGGTCGCGAACGGCCGGGGCCGAGGCGACGCCCTCGGCCACCGAAAGCTTCCCCGCGAGCGCGTCGTCCAGCGACTGGCCTCGGCCCAGCGCCAGGCCGACGCTCATATTGCGCGACTGCGGCGACGAGCAGGTCAGCACCAGGTCGCCCAGGCCGCAGAGGCCGGCCACGGTCTCGGCCTGTCCGCCCAGGGCGACCGCCAGCCGGGTCAGCTCGGAAAAGCCGCGGGTGATCAGGGCGGCGTGCGCGCTGCGGCCGAGGCCGCGGCCCTCGACGATGCCGCAGGCTATGGCCAGCACGTTCTTCACCGCCCCGCCGGCCTCGGCCCCGATCATGTCGGTGGCGAAGTAGGGTCGGAAGGTCGGCGTGGCGATCGCCTCGCCCAGATCCTGGGCGCAGCCTTCGTCCGCGCAGGCCAGGGTGACGGCCGTCGGCAGGCCGCGCGCCACCTCGCCGGCGAAGCTGGGGCCGGACAGCACCGCAGGCGCCGCGTGCGGGATGGTCTCGGCCAGCACCTGGGTCATGAGCTTCAGCGAGCCCTGCTCGATCCCCTTGGCGCAGAGCAGGATCGGCAGCCCTTCGCGGGCGTGGGGCGCGAACGCCGCGAGCGCAGCGCGCAGGTGCTGGGCCGGCGCCACCGCCAGGACCAGGTCGGCGGACGCCAGGTCGGCGAAATCGCGCGTCGCGCGGATCGCCGGGTCCAGCTCGACGCCCGGCAGGAAGCTCGTGTTCTCGTGGCTGCGGTTGATGCTGGCCACAACGTCGGCCTCGCGCGCCTGCAGGGTCGTGGCCAGGCCCGCCCGGGCGCAGACCTGGGCCAGCGCCGTGCCCCAGGCCCCGCCGCCGATGACGCCCGCCGATTTCATGCCTTCGCGCCTTTGCGGCCAGGAACGTGGGTCGGGCTGGCCGCGGCGGCGGCCTCGTCCAGCGGCCAGCGGGGCCGCGCGGGCGCGTCGAGCGGGTCGCTGATCCCGAGCGCCAGCCGTTCAACCCCGGCGAGAGCGATCATGGCGGCGTTGTCGGTGCAGTAGACGAGCGGCGGAGCGGTGAAGCTGAAGCCGCGCGCCGCGGCCACCCCTTCCAGCCGTGTGCGGACGGCTCGGTTGGCGGCCACCCCGCCGGCCACCACGAAGCGCAGACCACGCCCCACGTGCTCCACCGCATAGGCGGCCATGGCGCGGTCGCTTCGTTCGGCCAGCTGGCCGGCGATGGCGGCCTGCACGGCGGCGGCGAGGTCGCGCTTCTCGGCGTCGGTCGTCAGGCCCTCGGCGATCCGCGCCGCGGCGGTCTTCAGACCCGAGAAGGAGAAGCTGAGATCCTTCCGCCCGAGCAACATGCGCGGCAGGTCGAAGCGGCCGGCGTCGCCGCCCTCCGCCAGGGCCTCCAGCGCAGGGCCGCCGGGATAGGGCAGACCCAGGGTCTTGGCGATCTTGTCGAAGGCCTCGCCGGCGGCGTCGTCGATGGTCGAGCCCAGCCGGCGACAGGCGCCTATTCCGTCCACGGACAATAGCTGGCAGTGCCCGCCGCTGACCAGCAGCAGGAGGAACGGATAGTCCACCTCCGCGGCAAGCCGTGCGGAGACGGCATGACCCTCGAGGTGGTTCACCGCCACCAGCGGCAGGCCGCGGGCCAGCGCCACCGCCTTGCCGAACGACAGGCCCACCATCACGCCGCCCACCAGACCCGGCCCGGCGGTGGCCGCGACGCCGGTCAGGTCGGCGAACCGCACGCCGGCTTCGGCGAGCGCACGGGCCGCCATGGCGTCGATGCTCTCAACGTGGGCGCGAGCGGCGATCTCCGGCACCACGCCGCCGAACGGCGCATGGGCGGCGATCTGGCTGGCGATCACCGAGGACAGGACCTCCACCCGTCCGTCGGGCGCACGGCGCACCACCGCCGCGGCGGTCTCGTCGCAGCTCGTCTCCAGGCCGAGGACGGTTTGATGGGTGTCGGGGGTCATCCGGTTGCCGGGGGGCG
>Ga0068865_100003113_pt1 | contig 9921 bp, 8 predicted proteins | sample KBSMisM12_FD_75293 | JGI IMG/M metagenome (GOLD analysis project Ga0068865, IMG submission 75293) | Miscanthus rhizosphere microbial communities from Kellogg Biological Station, Michigan, USA - KBS Miscanthus M1-2 | ecosystem: Host-associated > Plants > Roots > Rhizosphere > Soil ...
ACGGTGGGCTGATGGATCGCCTCGACGGCTTCATCACGGCCAGCGTGGTGGCCGCGCTGATCGGATTGCTGCGCGGCGGGTTCGAGGCGCCGGGCCGCGGTCTGCTGGTGTGGTGAATTGATGAAGTCGGACACGTCGCCCCTTGCTTTCGACCGGTCGACGCCGGCGCCGACCGAGCGCACGGTGACGCTACTCGGCGCCACCGGTTCGATCGGCACCAGCACCATCGACCTGCTCAAGCGCGAGCGCGCCCGTTTTCGCGTGGAGGCCGTGAGCGCCAATACGAACGCCGAAGCGCTTGCCGCGCTCGCGCGCGAACTGGGCGCGCGTTTCGCGGTGGTGGGCGATCCGGCTTGCTATCGCGATCTCAAATCTGCGCTGTCCGGGAGCGGAATCGCGGCGGGGGCGGGCGAAAGCGGTCTGATCGAGGCGGCCGAGCGACCGGCCGAATGGGTAATCGGCGCTATCACCGGCGCGGCGGGCCTTAAGCCGACGCTTGCCGCGGCCGATCGCGGGGCGATCGTCGCGCTCGCGAACAAGGAAACGCTTGTCTGCGCGGGAGCGCTGTTCATGCGCCGAGCCGCGGCCGCGGGGGCGACCGTGCTGCCCGTCGACTCAGAGCATAACGCCCTGTTCCAGGCCATGAGCGGCAGCCGGCGCCAGGACGTGCGCCGCGTGATTCTCACCGCCTCTGGCGGCCCGTTTCGCACCGCCAGCGCCGCCGCTGTCAGAGGCGCGACAGTCGAGCAAGCACTCAAGCATCCCAACTGGTCGATGGGCGCGAAGGTGACCATCGACTCCGCAACCTTGATGAACAAAGGGCTCGAACTCATTGAAGCCCATCACCTCTTCGCGCTGCCCTCTGAGCAGATCGACGTCCTGGTGCACCCCCAATCGATCGTGCACAGCCTGGTCGAATTTTGCGATGGCTCGCTGATCGCGCAGCTGGGAAGCCCCGATATGCGGATCCCGATCGCGTATTGCCTCGCTTGGCCGGAACGGATCGCCGGACCGGCGCCGCGACTCGACCTCGCGCGCGCGGCAACTCTGACATTCGAGGAACCCGATCTGGCACGCTTTCCAGCCCTGGCGCTTGCGCGCCGGGCGCTGGAAGAGGGCGGGGCCGCGCCCACCGTGCTCAACGCCTCGAATGAAGTTGCTGTCGCCGAATTTCTCGCCCGCCGGCTGAACTTTGCGGGAATATCGGCCCTAGTCGAGGCGACTCTCGAGGCTGCCGTGTCCCGCAACTGGACGGCAGAGCCGCAAAGCGTCGAAGAAGCACTGTTTGTTGACCATAATACAAGATTGTTAGCGCGCGATCTTCTGCCCGAAATTGCCGCAAAGGCATCCTAGACACTGGGGTTCGGACGAGGGCGCGGGACTGGGCGGGACGAGGATTCATGGATTTCGGTTTTATGTCTGGGATCAACGCGCTAGGTGGCGGCGTGCTGGGCTATCTCATACCGTTTCTATTCGTACTGACCGTCGTGGTGTTCTTCCACGAGCTCGGGCATTTCCTGGTTGCGCGCTGGTGTGGCGTGAGGGTCCTGGTGTTTTCGATCGGGTTTGGTCCTGAGCTCTTTGGCTTCAACGATCGTCACAACACCCGATGGAAGCTGTGCGCTGTTCCACTCGGAGGATATGTAAAATTCTTCGGTGACGACAATGCCGCAAGCGTGCCCGACCAGGCCGCGATTGCCGCCATGAGCGAGGAAGAGCGCCGACACAGCTTTATCCATCAACCAGTAGGGCGAAGGGCGGCCATCGTCGTTGCCGGCCCGGCGGCGAATTTCGTATTGGCTGTCGTTATTTTCGCCGCTCTCTTCATGATCTTCGGCAAGCCGAGCACATCGCCGCGGGTCGACGCCATCCAGCCCGGCAGCGCCGCCGAGGCGGCCGGCTTCCGGCCGGGCGACGTGGTTGTTTCGATCAATGGGCGACCGGTCGACAGCTTCCCGGACATGCAACAGATCGTCAGCACCAGCGCCGGCGAAACGCTGGCGTTTGAGGTCGATCGTGGCGCCAGCCGCGTCACCCTCAAGGCCGTGCCCGCCCTCAAGGAATCCAAGGACCGATTCGGCAACGTGCATCGCATCGGCGTCCTCGGCATCACTCGCTCGCCTTCACCTGAAGATACAAACTTTCAGCCGGTTGGGCCGATCAAGGCGATCGAGCTAGGCGCGCAAAGGACTTGGTTTGTGGTCGAGCGCACGCTCTCGTATATCGGCGGCGTCATTTCCGGGCGTGAGGCGGCTGACCAACTGGGCGGCCCGATTCGGATCGCCCAGGTGTCGGGCCAGGTGGCGAGCGAAGGCCTTCCGTCGTTATTCAGCCTTACTGCAGTGCTGTCGGTGTCGATCGGGCTGCTGAACCTGTTTCCGGTGCCGCTGCTCGACGGTGGTCATCTTCTGTTCTACGCCATCGAAGCGGTGAGGGGAAAACCGCTATCGGAGCGGGCGCAAGAGGTGGGATTCCGGATCGGGCTCGCGATCGTCGTCATGTTGATGATCTTTGCGACCTATAACGACATCCTGCATCTCGCCGCGCAGTGGACGGCATCGTAGGACGTTGGCAACGTTTCGGGGGTAAAGGGGTAAGTCGGGGGAAGGACGGGGTTGCAAAACAGGGAAAAGCCTGTACAGGCAGTGCCGCCTGTATGGGCTTTCTGGGGTTAGCGACGACCTTTCTCGTGGGTGCCCAAATCTAGTGGGTGCTCAAAGGGGACGACAAAGGGCGTGGGGAATGAAACTTTGTAGGTGGTTTGTTCGCGGGCTGGGCATCGCGTGCCTCGCTCTCGGGGGGATTTCGTTGGGTGTCGGTGTGGTGTCGCTTGCGGCACCCGCTGCCTATGCGCAGACCGTCAACTCGATCGCGGTTCAGGGCAACCAGCGGGTCGAGGCTGACACCATCCGCTCGTACTTCCGAGCGGGACCCAACGGCCAGCTTGACCCTTTTCAAATCGATGAAGGCGTGAAGGCGCTTTTTGCCACCGGCCTGTTCCAGGACGTTCGCCCGACCATGCAGGGCGGACGGCTGACCATCACCGTCACCGAAAACCCGGTCATCAACCGCATCGCCTTCGAGGGCAACAAGAAGGTCAAGGACGAGCAGCTCAAAACCGAAATCCAATCAAAGGAGCGCGGGACGCTGTCTCGCCCCGTGGTGCAGGCAGACACTGCGCGCCTGGTCGAGGTCTACCGGCGCAGCGGCCGCTTCGACATTCGCGTCGAGCCGAAGATCATCGAGCTTGCCAACAACCGGGTCGATCTTGTCTTCGAAATTACCGAAGGCGCGAAGACCGGGGTCAGGCAAATCAACTTCGTCGGCAATCGCGCCTATTCGTCGTACCGTCTCAAGGACATCATCAAGACCTCCACGACGGGGCTCCTCGCCTTCCTGCAGACCGGCGATATCTACGATCCCGACCGGGTCGAAGCCGATCGCGAGTTGCTGCGCCGCTTTTACCTCAAGCACGGCTATATCGACGTACGAATCGTCTCGGCAATCGGAGAGTACGATCCGACTCTGCGCGGTTTCGTGATCACCTACACGATCGAAGAGGGCGAGCAGTATCGCGTCGGAACAGCCGAAGTTCAGTCGACCATTCGGGCGCTCGATCCCGCATCGCTGCGCTGGCGGATGCGGACCTATCCGGGCGATGTCTACAACGCCGAAGCGGTCGAGAAGACCGTCGAAGACATGACCATCGAGGCGGCCAAGATAGGCTTTGCCTTCGCGACGGTCCGTCCGCGGGCGACCCGCGATCCGCAAACGCGAACGGTGAACCTTGTGTTCGCCGTGGACGAAGGACAACGCGCCTACATCGAACGCATCAACGTCCGCGGTAATACCCGCACGCGCGACTACGTGATTCGGCGCGAATTCGACCTCGCCGAGGGCGACGCCTACAATCGGGCCCTCGTCAATCGGGCCGAGCGGCGCCTGAAGAATCTCACGTATTTCAAGAGCGTGAAGATATCGAGCGAGCCGGGGTCGGCGCCCGATCGTGTCATTCTCAATGTCGACATTGAGGAACAGTCGACCGGCGAATTCTCGGTCTCCGGCGGGTATTCGACCGCCGACGGATTCCTCGGCGAGGTCAGCGTTGCAGAGCGAAATCTGCTCGGTCGCGGCCTGTTCGGAAAGATCGCCGTACAGTACGGGCAGTATACGCGCGGTGCTCAAGTGTCGTTCGTCGATCCGTATTTTCTCGGGTACCGCGTCGCGCTCGGGCTTGATCTCTTCTACAAGCAGCAGAACCCGACGAGCTATGTCTCCTACCAGACGCAGACGGTTGGCTTCGGTACGAGGCTCGGCTTCGCCTTGCGGGAAGACCTCGGCCTGCAGCTGCGGTATTCGCTCTACCAGCAGAGGGTGACGCTGCCGCCCAATCTGATGAACTGTAACAACATCAATCCCGACTTCGTGAATACCTTCCCCACCGCGGGCTCCGTTGGCACCACTCCAGCGCTTACTCCGCCGTTCGGATATACCGGCATCGCGAACTGCTACTCGGACGGCGAAGCGTCGCTGGCGGTGAAGCGCGAACTGGCGGGGGGGGCGGTCCTCACTTCATTGGTTGGTTACACGCTCACGCACAACACGCTCGACAACAACAAGAGTCCGACGGCCGGAACTTTGACCGAGTTCAGGCAGGATTTCGCCGGCGTGGGCGGGGACGTCAAGTTTGTCCGTACCAGTGCCGACGTCTGGGGCTACCACGAGGTGGTGTCGGACGTGGTCGCGGCCGTGCATTTGCAAGGCGGGCAGATTGCGGGCTGGGACGGCGGCTTGCGAATGCTCGATCAGTTCCAGATGGGTCCGAACCTGGTTCGCGGCTTTGCGCCGGCCGGCATTGGACCGCGTGACTTGTCGCAGTTCCCGTTCACCGGGGTCTACGGCGATGCGCTCGGTGGTAGCTACTACTGGGGCGCCAGCCTGGAACTGCAGACACCGCTGTACTTTCTGCCCAAGGACACGGGGGTCAAGCTCGCGGCATTTGCCGACGCCGGGTCGCTCTGGAATTATACAGGTCCGACGACGTTCCCGGCGACAGGCGAGGTCATCTCGGGATCGCTGTGTTCCACTCCGCCGTGCCCGGTCGACAACGCCATGCACATTCGCTCGTCGGTCGGCGTGGGCTTGATTTGGGATTCGCCGTTTGGTCCGCTCCGGTTCGATTATTCGTTCCCGCTGTCGAAACAGTCCTATGATCAGGTGCAGCAGTTCCGCTTCGGTGGCGGGACGAAATTCTGATCGGGCCTGCGCGGGCCGCGGTTCATGACATGACCGAGCCCTTTTTCTTCAATCGGGGGCGGGGGCTTACCGTGCGTGAGATCGCCGCCCTTACGGGCGCCGAGCCGCAGCCCGGCGCCGATCTCGATCGTCGAATCACCGGAGTTGCCGCGCTTGATCGCGCGGCCCCCCACGATCTCGCATTTCTCGACAAGCCGAAATATGCGGCCCAGCTGTCCGCTAGCGGCGCAGGCGCCTGCCTGACGACGAAACGCCACGCCGGCGGTGCTCCCGCCCATATCAGCGTGCTCTGCGTCGCCGAACCCTATCGCGCCTTCGTTGAAGTGACGCGGACGCTGTTTCCGGACGCGATCCGGCCATCCTCCTTGTTTGAAACGAGCGGTGTAGCGACAGGCGCCTTTGTGCATCCGAGCGCGCGCCTGGAAAGTGGCGTGACGATAGATCCCGGTGTCGTCATCGGGCCTCGTGCGGAGATCGGGACCGGTACCGTGATCAACGCCGGCGCCGTCATCGGACCCAGGGTGCGCATCGGGCGAGACTGTGCAATCGGTGCCAATGCTTCGATCACCAATAGCTTGATCGGCGACAGGGTGGTGGTGCACCCCGGGTGTTCCATAGGACAGGACGGATTCGGCTATGTCATGGGAGCGGCCGGTCACCGTAAGGTGCTGCAGGTGGGTCGCGTCATCCTGCAGGATGATGTGGAGATCGGTGCCGGCACTACGATCGACCGTGGCGCCAATCGCGATACCGTGATCGGCGAGGGTACCAAGATCGACAACCTGGTGCAGATCGGACACAATGTTTCGATCGGTCGCCATTGCATCATCGTCTCGCAGTGCGGCATCTCCGGTAGTGTTGTCATCGAGGACCACGTGATTCTGGCCGGACAGGTCGGGCTTCCCGACAACGTGACGATCGGCGAAGGCGCGATTGTCGGGGCGCAAAGCGGCGTGATGTCCGATATCCCGGCGGGCGAGAAGTGGCTCGGCTATCCGGCTATGCGCGGTCGCGAATTTCTTCGCAACATGATGGCATTGCGGCAGTGGGTGAATGAAGACGGTGCGGCTCGCGACCGCGACCAGCGCGACGCCGATAATGCTGTAGACCGAGAGGGGCCGGATGAGAAGGGGCGAAGCCGATGAACGAGGCTGCGACCACGCTCGAAACGGCCGACATTGCGGCGATCCTGAAAGCGCTGCCGCATCGTTATCCGTTCTTGATGGTCGATCGCATCATCAACATGCGCGGCGATGAATCCGCTGTCGGAATCAAGAATGTGACCGCTAACGAGCCGCAGTTCCTCGGGCATTTCCCCGGCAATCCGGTGTTTCCAGGAGTGCTGTTGATCGAGGGAATGGCGCAGACCGCCGGCGCCGTCTGCGTGCTGTCGCAGATGGGCGGTGACCGCCCCAAGCACGTCTATTTCCTCACCATCGACAAGGCCAAGTTCCGCAGGCCGGTGGTGCCGGGCGACACCGTCGAATATCACGTGAAAAAAATTGCACGGAAAAAGAACATGTGGTGGTTCCGCGGCGAGGCAAAGGTCGGCGGACAGATGGTGGCCGAGGCGGAAGTCGGCGCCATGGTCGCGTGAACCGGTCATGATCGATCCAACCGCGCGCATCGAGCCGGGCGCGGCGATCGGGCACAACGCGTCGATCGGACCTTATTGCGTCGTGGGGTCCCACGCGGTGCTCGGCGACGGCTGCCGGCTGGTGGCGCACGTTCATGTCGCCGGCCACACCACGATCGGGCCCCGCACCGTGCTTCATCCGTTTGCCTCGCTCGGGTCGCCACCGCAGTCCGTGAAATACCGGGGCGGTGCAACGCGGCTTTTGGTCGGCGCCGACTGCGACATCCGCGAGGGTGTCACGATGAATACGGGAACTGAGGATGGTGGCGGCGTCACCGAGGTGGGGGATCGCTGCTTTCTGATGGTGGGTTCGCATATCGGGCACGACTGCGTGGTCGGCAACGACGTGACCTTCGCCAACAACGTCGTGCTGGGCGGCCACGTAACGATCGGGGACTTTGTCGTATTCGGCGGTCAGGCGGCGGTGCGCCAGTTCGTGCGCATCGGCGAGGGTGCGATGGTCGTAGGTCTGAGCGGGGTGCGCGCCGACGTGATTCCGTTCGGTCTTGTCCAGGGTCCGCTCGCCAATCTGATGGGTCTCAATGTCGTGGGCATGCGCCGGCGCGGATTTTCCAGAACCGACATCCATCTACTCCGGCGCGCCTACGAAGCAATGTTCTTCGGCGCCGGCACCTTTCGCGAGCGGCTTGATCAGGTCGCCGCGCAAAGCAGCAGCATTCCGCTCGTCGCCAAGGTAATTGCCTTCATCCGTGCCGGGTCGCGACCGTTGACTATGGCCATCCGGCGCGGGTCAGCTAACGAGGAGCCATGAGCGACGCAGGCCCTGCGCACGGGACGGACAATGGTCCGCTTGCCGTGATCTGCGGCGGTGGAGCACTGCCGTTTGCGGTCGCCGACGCGGTGGGCAAGCGCGGACGCCGCGTTGTGCTGTTCGCCATTCGCGGTTGGGCTGATCCGCAACGGGTCGCTGCCTACCCGCATCATTGGGCCTCGTTCGGGCAGTTCGGCTGGTTCTGCCGGGTCGCGCAGCGCGAGGGCTGCCGGGATGTGGTGCTCATCGGCTCGGTGGTGCGGCCGGCGATCTGGAAAATCAGGCCGGATTTCAAGACGCTCCGGCTACTTCCTCGGATCGTCGGTCTGTTGCGCGGCGGCGACAATCGCCTGCTCAAGGGCGTCGCGGCAATTTTCGAGGAACACGGCTTCCGGCTGGTTGGAGCGCACGAAATCGCGCCGGACATTCTGATGCCGGAGGGGCCGCTGGGCCGCGAGCGACCCACAGCCGGTGACCAAGCCGACATCGCGACGGCGCTCGCCTTGCTCGATGCGACCAGTCCTTTCGACGTCGGCCAGGCCGTGGTGGTCGCCGACACCCGTGTGCTTGCAATCGAGGCCGCGGAAGGCACCGATCGCATGCTTGCGCGGATCGCCGAACTTCGCCAAGGCGGCCGAATTGCGGACGCGCGCCGCGGCGTATTGGTGAAGGCGGCGAAGCGCGGTCAGGATCGGCGCGTCGACCTGCCTTCGATCGGGCCTCGAACGGTCGAAGGCGCTGCGCGGGCAGGGCTTGCCGGGATTGCCGTCGTTTCGGGCAGCACCATCATCGCCGAGGCCGGACTCACGGGTGCCGCCGCTGACCGTGAGCGACTTTTCGTGATCGGTGTGCGCGACGAGTTGGCGACGCGATGACCGAGTCAGCGCAGCCCAGGCACGCTGCCGAAACAATTGATGTGTTTCTCGTCGCGGGGGAGGAATCGGGCGATCGGCTGGGCGCCGCGCTGATGCGGGCGTTGCGGGAGCGGACTGCCGGGCATGTGACCTTTGCCGGCGTCGGCGGGCGCGAAATGGCGACCGAAGGGGTTACCAGCCTCTACTCGATCGATGACCTTCCCATTATCGGATTCAGCGCCATTCCGCGCCGCATCCCCAAGATCCTGCGCCTGATGCGCTTTACCGCCAAGGCGGTGGTGGCGAAACGGCCGCACGTTCTCGTCGTCATCGACAGTCCCGGCTTCACGCGCGGCATTGCCCGCCGGGTGCGAGCCGCCGACCCCGCGATCGCGATCGTGGAATATGTTTCGCCGTCGGTGTGGGCCTGGCGCCCGGGGCGTGCGCGGGTCATGCGCGCCTACATCGATCACATCCTGGCGCTGCTGCCGTTCGAGCCCGAGGTTCACCGGCGGCTCGGCGGACCGCCCTGCACCTATGTGGGGCATCCCCTGGCCGCAGAGGTCCATGATCTGCGTCCGAATGCGCAGGAGGCGCACCGCCGGCTCGCCGCACCGCCGGTCTTGCTGGTGCTGCCGGGAAGCCGGGTCGGCGAGGTGGAGCGGCTGCTTGGCGTGTTTGCCGACACCGTGGCATTGCTACGCGATCGCGTCGGGCCGTTGGAAGTCGTGGTGCCGACCGTTCCGCATCTCGCCGAACCGATCCGCGCCGCAACCAAGCAATGGCCGCAGCCGCCAAGGATCGTCGTCGAGACGGCGGAGAAGCAGGCTGCGTTTCGCATCGCCCGGGCCGCGCTGGCGAAGTCCGGCACCGTCACGCTCGAGCTCGCAGTCGCGGGGGTTCCGACCGTCGGTGCTTACCGGGTGTCATGGCTGGAGGCGGTGGTGGGACGTCGCCTGATCAAGGTCTCGTCGGTAATTCTCGCCAATCTGGTGCTCGGAGAGAACGTGGTGCCGGAATTCATCCAGGAGGCTTGCACCTCGGAAAACCTGGCGGCGGCGGTGCTGCCGCTGCTCGCTGACACGCCGGCGCGGCGACGCCAGATCGAGGCGTTTTCCCGTCTCGATGCAATCATGGAGATTGGATCGAAGGCGCCAGCTACCCGCGCCGCCGATATCGTGCTCGCCGCCGCTCGGCGCGCGATGCCCTCGCGATAAGCGTGCTCGACAGCTTGTTGTCCGCCGCTCCCGGCACACAGATGATGCCGGGCCGATACGGTTGCATCTTCATTACTTGCGGCGCGAGATCGGTACGTAGTCGCGCTGAGTGGCGCCGGTGTAGAGCTGGCGCGGGCGGCCGATTTTCTGGTGCGGGTCCTCGATCATTTCCTTCCACTGGGAAAT
>Ga0068865_100003117_pt1 | contig 9920 bp, 10 predicted proteins | sample KBSMisM12_FD_75293 | JGI IMG/M metagenome (GOLD analysis project Ga0068865, IMG submission 75293) | Miscanthus rhizosphere microbial communities from Kellogg Biological Station, Michigan, USA - KBS Miscanthus M1-2 | ecosystem: Host-associated > Plants > Roots > Rhizosphere > Soil ...
CAGGGATCATGCATTTGTAAACGCTGTAAAAGAAATACGTCATGAATTGTTAAACCTGGCGCATGTATCACAGGCGGCAGGTTATGAGTGTGTAATCATACAAGGTTCCGGAACCTTCGGTGTGGAAAGCGTTATCAGCAGCGTTATTGGCAAAAAGGATACACTTCTTGTTATAGCAAATGGAGCATACGGAGAGCGGATTGTCAAAATGGCCGGCATTCATCAATTGAATCATTATGTACTTCGGTTCGATGAAGACCAGGTTGTAAATCCCGGATCGGTCCGGGAATTCTTACAGGTTCATCCGGATATTACACATATCGCCTGTATTCACAGTGAAACAACAACAGGTTTATTTAATCCAATAACTGAAATCGGCGCTGTTTGTAAAAAATATAACAAGGTATTTATTGTAGATGCGATGAGTAGTTTTGGCGGCGTGCACATGAATATGAAAGAAATGAATATCGATTTTCTCGTTTCATCATCAAACAAATGCATCGAAGGAGTACCCGGTTTTGCCTTTGCGCTTTGTAAAAAACCGGAGCTGGAAAAAGCAAAAGGCCAGGCAAGAAGTTTAAGTCTCGACTTATACGAACAATGGAAGGGGCTCGAAACTAACGGCCAGTTCCGTTTTACTCCGCCTACACTCAGCATTATGGCCTTTCGGCAGGCAATAACCGAACTTGAAGAAGAAGGCGGAATAGAAGCAAGAGAAAAAAGATACCAGGCTAATAAGAAAATATTGGACGAAGGGATGGCCGACATGGGTTTTAAACAATATCTCACGCCCGAAATACAAGGGCATATCATTACCTCATTCTTATATCCCGCTGATCCAAATTTCAATTTTGATCGTTTCTACCAGAAACTGAATGATCGCGGCTTTATAATTTATCCCGGTAAACTAAGCAAGGCTGATGCTTTCCGGATCGGTAATATCGGCCAGATTTTTCCTGACGATGTAAGAAATCTTATTGTTGCTATCCGGGAAGTATTGGAAGAGGAAAAAGTAAATGTGGAATTGGCGTAATAACGGGTTACTGATTATTTGTTATAAAGAAGTATACAACAAGCATCAACGCTTCTGTTTTACCGATATTGGCAAGTTTGTGACTTAGCCGGCTATCGAGAAACAACGAATCGCCCTCTTCAAAAAGATACCTTTTATTATCGATAAAGTATTCCACCCTCCCCTTGATCATATAATTGAATTCGAAAGAATCGGTTTTTACCATTCGATTCCGTTTCGCTCCTTTTTTCAACTCAAGAATGATAAAATCGACCGGACCGCCCTGCATATTTCTTGTAAATGCGCGGTGATAAAAAAATCCTTTTGAATTTTCCCTTTCGAATACCTGGTAATCGCCTTGTTTTTTGAAAATAACAGGGTGTGGGTTTTTCTGTTGCCGTGAAATGTCTTTAAAAAACTCATTAAAGTCCAGGTTCAGGGCGAGGATAATATTCATCAATACCCATAATGAAGGTACTGTCCTGTTATTCTCGATTTGTGAAATCAGTCCCTTGCTGACTTGTGCTTTATCGGCCAAGGTCTGAACTGTAATCTTTTTTTCAAGCCTTACCTGCTTGATACGTGTGCTAATCTGTATGAGTACATCCTCATTCATAACAAGGAAATTGAAACGTGATACAAAATACTCATTATCCAATTACAAATAGTGCATAAACAATTATTTAATAAATGTAATAGTGATACAAAACAAGAAACCGGCTGATGAACAGCCGGTTTCTTGACACGTATAAATTATTTAAATAATCAGGAAATCTTTTCCACCTGCATATAGTTCAATTCTACAGGTGTAGAGCGACCGAATATTTTTACCGTAACCTTCAATTTCTTTTTTTCATCGTTTACCTCTTCTATCACACCGTTAAAATCATTGAAAGGTCCTTCAATGATTTTAATCGTTTCGCCAACGATAAACGGCTCGCTGATACTCACGCCACCGGCTTCCGCCATCTCATCCATTTTACCCAGCATTTTGTTCACCTCCGCTTTGCGAAGCGCAATAGGATTTTCTTTACCAAGAAAATGAATAACGCTGTTTGTATTTTTAATCGTATCACGGAGATCATCACCCAATTTCCCTTCCAGTATTTCAATCATCACATAACCGGGATAATAGTTACGTTCCCGCATTACTTTCTTCCCGTTTTGTACTTTATATACTTTCTCTACGGGAAGGAACACCTGCTTTACAATTTCTCCCCAGCCGCCCCGGGATATTTCCTTGTCGAGGTATTCTTTCACTTTACGCTCTTTACCACTTACCACGCGAAGTACATACCACTTCGTTTCCTGCTGCTGCGTTGTATTTGTTGCTTCCATTGATTAAAACAATTTATAAACAAACTTCAAAACTGAACCGGCTGCAAAATCCATTACCCATACGAGGGCGGTGATCACCAATGTTGCCACAAGGACGATCATTGTTGACTGCTGGAGTTGTGCCCACGTCGGCCAGCTCACTTTCTCCATCAATTCTTTGTACGATTCTTTGAAATAGATAGCGATCTTATTCATCTGTTTAGGTTTAGGGTTTAAAGTTTAAGATTTAAGGTTTGTTCTTCGCCATGAAAAACTTTCAACCTTCAACATTAAACTATTAAACTTTTTCGCACGGGCAGAGAGATTCGAACTCCCATCAACGGTTTTGGAGACCGCTATTCTGCCATTGAACTATGCCCGTAAAAGAACTTTCCCAATTTTTTTTGAACCCAATCAATCACACTGGCGATACTGGACTATTCTGCCTCCCGATAGCTATCGGGAGAACTATGCCCGTAAAAGAACTTTTCCAATTTTTTTTGCACCCAATCAATCACACTGTGGAACCGGACCATTCAGCCTCCCGATACCAATCGGGAGAACTATGCCCGTAGAAAGCTAAAAGCTATTCCGTGTTACCGAAACAGCTTTTAGAGTCTTATGTTACAAAGATATAAAATCTTTGCAATCCGCCTCGGGCGGATAAAGCTAAAAGCTTATCGCTTATCGCTTATAGCTTTTTGTTTTATTTCAAAATCTCAGTTACCTGGCCCGCACCTACTGTACGACCACCTTCACGAATAGCGAATTTCAAACCTTTTTCCATCGCTATCGGCTGGATCAATTTTACAGTCAATGAAGTATTATCACCCGGCATTACCATTTCGGTACCTGATGGTAATTCAACTTCACCTGTCACATCCGTTGTACGGAAGTAGAACTGGGGACGGTATTTGTTGAAGAACGGAGTATGACGACCACCTTCTTCTTTGCTCAATACGTACACTTCGCATTTGAACTCAGTGTGCGGAGTGATAGAACCGGGTTTGCAAATAACCATACCACGACGGATCTGGGTCTTTTCAATACCACGGAGCAGAAGACCTGCGTTATCACCAGCTTCACCTTCGTCAAGCAGTTTGCGGAACATTTCCACACCTGTAACAGTTGAAGTAAGCGGAGCAGCTATCAATCCTACGATTTCAACGCCTTCACCCACTTTAATACGACCTCTTTCAATACGACCGGTAGCAACAGTACCACGACCTGTGATGGAGAATACGTCTTCAACAGACATCAGGAACGGCTGATCAACCGGGCGCGGAGGCAGCGGAATATAGCTGTCCACTGCGGCCATCAGTTCATCGATAGCACCAACCCACTTGGCATCACCAGCCAGTGCACCTGTGGCAGATCCTTTAATGATCGGTGTGTTATCACCGTCAAAACCGTAGAAAGTCAGAAGATCACGGATCTCCATTTCCACCAGTTCTATCAATTCAGGGTCGTCTACAAGATCGATTTTATTCATAAAAACAACAATCTTCGGAACGCCTACCTGGCGCGCCAGCAGAATGTGTTCTTTTGTTTGAGGCATCGGGCCGTCAGTAGCAGCTACCACGAGGATAGCGCCATCCATCTGGGCAGCACCGGTAATCATATTTTTTACGTAGTCAGCGTGACCAGGGCAGTCCACGTGAGCATAGTGACGGTTAGCCGTCTGGTACTCAACGTGAGCCGTGTTAATCGTGATACCACGCTCTTTTTCTTCCGGAGCAGCATCAATTTCATCATACTTCTTAGCTTCTGCCATACCTTTCTTAGCCAGAATGGTAGTGATTGCGGCAGTCAAAGTAGTCTTACCGTGGTCAATGTGGCCAATGGTACCTACGTTAACGTGAGGTTTATCCCTCTTAAAGGTCTCTTTTGACATTTTTATCCTTTTTTAATTGTGGTTTTACCAATAATTATTGTTTTCTGTTTTATGTAGTCGGCAACAGAATTACTATTAAGCTTCCGTTGCGTCGCACACTTGTACATTCTGTCCGCTTTTCACCAATCTGCCGGTCTTTCGTCTGACCGTTACACTGAAAGTCCGCATCCAACGGAGACCGTCAGACGCTCAGAGCCGTTAAAGGGAATTGAACCCTTGACCTCTTCCTTACCAAGGAAGTGCTCTACCACTGAGCTACAACGGCTTTTTGAGTCATTGAAGTCAGCGGGTCATATTTGCCAAATAAGTAAGCCTAACCTGATGACTTATTTGACTCATTTGACTGATATGACTCAATCAGAGCGGAAGACGAGGCTCGAACTCGCCACCTATAGCTTGGAAGGCTATCGCTCTACCAAATGAGCTACTTCCGCGTTATTAATGTGCAGATAAGCTGATTGGCTAATTTGCCAATTTAACCAGCATATCAAACCTATTAAAGCAAAGAACTTACAATTTATCAGCCTGTCAGCAAATTAGCTGATCAGCAAATTAATTGAGTGGGCAAGGATGGATTCGAACCACCGAACTCGTAAGAGGACAGATTTACAGTCTGTTGCCGTTGGCCACTTGGCTACTTGCCCGGCTTGATTTCCTTCTGCCAGTTGAGATCCCGAATCAAATCCGAAATCCAACTCTTCGATAGTAAAATCAATGGAGCCACTTGTCGGAATCGAACCAACGACCTACTGATTACAAATCAGTTGCTCTACCAGCTGAGCTAAAGTGGCTTATAAATAATCTATTCTTATATCTACTTTAACTTAATGACCTCCCGAAATAAATCGGGATGCACTACCAGCTGAGCTAAAGTGGCATAAAAATATCCGCTTTTTCTCAGGTTTGCAGCGGAAAAGACAATAAAGAGCTACCCAAAATTTTGGGAATGCAAAGGTAAAGGAATTTGTGAATTGAAAAAGTTTTTGAAGTTTTTTTTATCCTGAAAATCAGAATGAAATCAAATAAAAAAGACCCTTGCGGGTCTTTAAATAAGTTGATTGAGTTAAGCTGCTTTTTTTTCTTTTTGTTTTTTTATTTGAATAACCAATGATTCAAATGCATTGTCAAATGAAGTTTCGAATGATTTACTGGTAGCTTTCACAAACAGGCGGTGGCGGGGTACGTGTACTCTGATCTCTGCGATTTTGTCTTTAATGGTATGAACCACGTTGTCGAGTTTCAGAAACACATCTACTTTAATGATGCGATCATGAAAAGTGTTTAATTTTTGCAACTTTTTACTGATATAATCCACCAATTTTGAGTCCGCATCAAATCGAACAGACTGAATTTTTACGTTCATAACAATCGCAATTTTTAAACGGTGAAACAATATGCAAAGAACTTCGGTTTATATCGGTTAAAGCCCGATAACCTTGTTTTTTTCTATTGATATGAAATTAAACCATAACAAAGGGTTTTCAAAGAAAATGAGTGAAAATTTTTACCTAAAAATCATGTTTTTGATCACGCTTTAGGATGAGCTTTTTTGTATACATTTTTTAACTTTTCAATGGTATTGTGTGTATACACCTGCGTCGCTGCAAGACTGCTGTGACCCAGCAATTCTTTTACCGCATTCAGGTTGGCTCCATTATTCATCAGGTGTGTAGCAAAAGTATGTCGCAGCACATGCGGACTTTTCTTATCGAGCGTTTTTACATTGTCATTCAACACCGCATTCACAAGCAGGTAAGCATATTTGGAATACATTTTTTTCCCTTTCTCTGTAACAAGTAAGGTATCTGCCGAATGCTCAAACTCCTTTTTCTTTTGTTGAATATATTCCTTAACCACCTTCAGCAATTCAGCCGTAACAGGAATTATTCGTTCTTTATTCCCTTTTCCCAACACCTTGAGTTGACGCCTGCTGAAATCAACCTGGTTTTCCTTCAGATTAACCAACTCACTCAACCGCATACCGGTTCCGTAAAAAAGCGAAACCAATAAATGTGTATTCAGGCTTTTCCAGTCTTCCGTTGCTATCAGGGATGCGTTTATTAGCTTACTCGTATCTTCTTCTTTAATAAAAACAGGAAGCCGCTTGCTGATTTTGGGCGAAATTATTTTGCCCATCGGCGATTGTGTAATGGTTCCCGCCTTCAGGTGATATTTAAAAAAAGATTTCAGGCTGGATATTTTCCGGTTTATTGATTTGGCCGAAATATCATTTTCTTTCAACTGGGCCAGCCAGCTTCGCACGGTAACATGGTCTGTTTTAACTATCAAAATTTCGTCGTAATCTTTTTTCAGGTATTCTCCGAATTGCCGCAGATCATCCTGGTAAGAGCGTATCGTATGAGCAGAATATCGCCTTTCAAACTTCAGGTAATCGAGAAAAGATTGTATTTCAACAGGAATGGATATAACAGTCATGACCTCATAAAGCTACGCCATTATAAATAAAAATAGCTACCCCGAACTCCGGGATAGCTATCATTAAATATTATTTAGCGAAGGAAATTATCCTTCAATTTTGCCGCTGGAAATCTTCTGACGATAAATTGCTTTGAGCACTTCACCCCTGCGTTTTACAGAAGGCTTGGTGAAACTTTGTCTTTCGCGCAACTGAAGCAGGACTTTCGATTTTTCGAATTTCTTCTTGTATTTTTTGAGCGCCTTGTCAATGTTTTCGCAATCTTTTGAATCAATAATGAGCATATCTTATATACCTCCTTTGGTACTTTTAGGACGGCAAAGATAGGAAAAATAAACAAAGAGGCAAATAGTTCGGGTAAGTCAGTTTAAAGGTTCACCTCCCAAAATGCGCGATCCCGACCCTAAATTTGCAGCATGTTTACAGGCATCATTGAAACCGTTGGGACAGTTACACAGGTGACGAATACCGGCACAAACCGGAGTTTTTTCATAGAATCTCCTGTCTCTGACGAATTAAAAGTGGATCAGAGCGTGTCTCACAACGGCGTATGCCTCACCGTTGAGGAAACAGGTCCCGGCTGGCACCGGGTAACAGCAATTGAAGAAACCCTCAAAAAAACAAGTCTCGGAAATTGGCAAACCGGGACGCTTGTAAACATTGAACGCTGCCTTAAGTTAGACGGTCGGTTAGATGGCCACCTGGTCCAGGGTCATGTCGACACAACCGGTATTTGTATCGGCAAAGAAGCAAAAAACGGAAGCTGGGTATTTGAATTCGAATTCCCTAAAAAATTCGCTGCATTGATTATTGAAAAAGGGTCTATCTGTGTAAACGGCATTTCGTTGACCGCCTTCGGGGTTGGCAAAAAGAAATTCAGTGTTGCGATCATACCCTACACATTCGAACACACCAATATGCAAAATTTGCAGGAAGGAGATACCGTGAACCTCGAATTTGATCTTCTTGGCAAGTATATCACCAGAAGTTTATCTTTGAATAAATAGTTACTAACCCATCTCTGCTTAATGAATTCTTCTGCCCCATCAAGGCAATATTACCCTGCCCTGGACGGATTGAGGGGCATCGCGATTATCATGGTTGTGATCTTTCACAATTTCAATTTTACCAATTACTTTTTTTTTGGCTGGCTGGGGGTCGATTTATTTTTTGTTTTATCCGGCCTTTTAATTACTGAGATTCTGATCAAGACATCCGGGAAACCAGGTTTTCTGCGAAACTTTTATCTGCGCAGAATTCTGCGGATCTTTCCGCTATACTACCTGATTCTTATTATTTGCATCATTATTCTGCCTCTCTTTCCCGCATTAAGAGACAACTTAAAGTACTATACGGATCATCAATGGTGGTATTGGTTATTAATTGAAAACTGGCTCTATATTGTCCATCCGCCGGAAAAATATAACCTGCTGCTGCATCTCTGGTCCATCGCGGTAGAGGAACAATTTTACATCATCTGGCCGTTCGCAATTCTTTTTATAAAAAACCGGAAAATCTTGCTGGCGCTGGTTGTCACGTTGCTCGCCGGTATTATGCTGACACGTTCATTGCTTTGGATAACGAACACAGAGGGCCTCCAATACTTCAACCTGTATATTTTCACAAGAATCGACGGTATATGCCTCGGTTGTGCCCTGGCGTTATTGCGTACAATAAATCCGGATTTCCTTAAAAATAACACAGCTATACTGGTCATCTTCTTTGCTGCGCTCAATTTTATCTTTTTTTTCATCAACCGCCGCAGTGATTTCACGTTTCCGTACTATCCCTTTATCGGTTACACAACGTTCGCCATTTTGTTTACGATTTTGGTAAACGAATGCATCGTGAATGATACAGGCTGGATCGCTTCAATATTTAAAATACCGCTATTGAAATTCTTTGGAAGAATTTCATATGGATTATATTTAATTCACTGGCCTGTTTACAAATTCAGCAATGATAAATTCATCCTGCTATTGAAGCAGTTTAATTTATCCGGCGACAATTTAATCCGGATAATCAGCGCTGTTTTGGCAACTATCCTTGCAATTATCCTGAGCGTTTTTAGCTATTATTATTTCGAAAAAAGATTTTTAAACCTGAAGGAAAAATTAAAGCAACAAAACTGATGATAACCAGGCGAAGAAGAATTCTTTTCAAGCTCATTACACTTGTTATCTTTTACCTGTTGTTTGAGCTGGTTTGCTTTGCGTTTATCCGGTCAGGTTATATACCCGCTAAATTGCCCAATTTTCATTTTGTATGGAAAAATCCTGAGTATCCTATACCCATGGCCGACATTGATTCAATTTGGGGCACATGGCATTACCGCGAAAATTTCCGCTCGCAAAACGGCTGCATCTACCTTGATTATAAAATAAACTCTTATGGCGCACGCGATATAGAAAGACAAAAACAAAGTTCAGACAAGAACCGCGTCATCGTGCTCGGCGATTCCTTCACTGAAGGTTATGGGCTTGAAGAAAATAACCGGCTTTCCAACCTGCTGCAAAGTAAAACAGGACATGAGTTTTTAAATTTCAGTTGCGCTGATTTTGGCACCACGCAGGAATTTCTCGTTTACAAATACCTGGCCAGCCAGTTTGATCACACTACTATTTTTATCGGTTTTCTTCCGTTCAATGATTTCGAAAACGATGACAACCTTTTCCTCAGTGAGCAGAAGCGGTACAAACCCTATTTTGTGAAAACAGATACCGGTTATCATCTTGAATATCATAAACCGTCGTTGAGCGAGTCGAACCTGAACAAGCAGTATTACGAAAGAGTGAGTAACACATTTACAGGTATTATTGCCCGTTTTCTACGCGCATTTACATGCTGGTATAATATTGTTGATTATATTAAACACAAAGACGTTCAAAATAAATATTTCACATTTAAAAAGAAAAAAGTTGTTTCTTATTACTATGATTACACACCGGAACAACTTGACCGGCTGAAATTTGTATTAAGCCGTTTCCGGGAAGCTGCACCTGGAAAAAAAATTATTTTTTGTATGATTCCGGTGATTCCTGATTTAATGCGAAGGCATGAAGCAGGTGAACCGGGATTACCGGCAGAAATTAAAAAGATTTGTGAGCCTTTAAATATCGAATGCGTAGACTTGTTGCCTTCCTTTTTAAAACTGGAAAACTACCGGAATTATTATTTCTTTTGTGATTCGCATTGGAATGAAAAGGCAAATGTATATGCAGCAGATATACTGTACCCGTATTTGAGTGATAAACATGAAA
>Ga0068865_100003123_pt1 | contig 9906 bp, 5 predicted proteins | sample KBSMisM12_FD_75293 | JGI IMG/M metagenome (GOLD analysis project Ga0068865, IMG submission 75293) | Miscanthus rhizosphere microbial communities from Kellogg Biological Station, Michigan, USA - KBS Miscanthus M1-2 | ecosystem: Host-associated > Plants > Roots > Rhizosphere > Soil ...
CGGCGCCCCCGCCGGCCTCGCTGCCCGGCAGCATGAGCGACGGCACCACGCTGCTGCCGAACGGCTGGCGGATTCAGCCGGCGGGCAAGCACGTGCGCGTCGGCGACATGCCGCTCAACCTGCTCCAGACGCCCGATTCGAAATACCTCGTGGTCACCAGCAATGGCCTGGCGCGCCCGTCGTTCTCGATCATCGACATCGCGACCTGGACGGTGAAGAGCACCATGCCGCTCGACCACGCGTGGTACGGCCTCACCTGGCATCCGGACGGCACCAAGCTGTACTCGGCCGGTGCGGGCCAGAACAACGTCCAGGAATTCAACTACGCCAACGGGGTCATCACCCGCGCGCGCAGCTTGGCGCTTCCGGCCATGGCCGGCCAGAGCTTCGCCGGCGGCGTGGCCGTCACGCCGGACGGCAAGACGCTGTATGCGACCCGGGTGTTCGCGCAGACCGTCTCGGCGATCGACCTGGCGTCGGGACAGGTGAGCAAGACAGTCACATTGCCGGCCGAGCCGTACGGCACGGTCGTCTCGGCTGACGGACGCATGCTCTACGTGTCGCTCTGGGGCGGCGCGAAGGTGCAGGTCTACATGCTGCCGTCCCTGACCCTGCTCGAGGAATTTGCGACGGGAGAGCATCCGAACGCGATGGTGCTGGCGCGCGACGGCAAGCGCCTGTTCGTCGCCTGCGGCAGCAGCGCCTCGGTGTGGGTGTTCGACACGTTTTCAGGAGAAGCGCTCGAACAGATTTCGATGAGCCTGATGCCGGCAGCGCCGGCGACGGCGACGCCGAATTCGCTCGCGCTCTCGCCAGACGGCCAGACGCTGATCGTTTCGACCGCGGACAACAACGCGATCGCGATCGTCGATGTGAGCAACGGCGGACGCAGCTTCGTCAGCGGGTTCGTCCCGACCGGGTGGTATCCCACCGGCGCCATCTTCAGCAACGACGGCAGGCAGATCTACCTCCTGAGCGGCAAGGGGCTCGTCTCCGCCGCCAAACCGACCGATGACGACGGCCAGGTGCGGCTGCAGGGGGCCGTCTCGATGCTGCCGGTTCCCGATCGCGTGGCGCTCGCGGACTACACCCGCAAGGTGCTGGCCGTGACGCCTTACAACGACGCCATCAAGATGAACCCGACCGTGCCGGTCGGCTCGCCGATCCCGCGCGTGGTCGGCGGCAGCTCGCCGATCAAGCACGTGTTCTACGTCATCCGGGAGAACCGCACCTACGACTCGATCCTCGGCGACATGAAGCAGGGCAACGGCGACCCGGGCCTCACGCTGTTCGGCGCCGCGATCACGCCCAACGCGCACGCGCTCGCCTCGCAGTTCGTGCTGTTCGACAATTTCTACGTCGATGCCGACGTCAGCTATGACGGGCACGCGTTCTCGACCGCGGCGTACGCGACCGACGTCATCCAGAAGCTCTGGCAGACCTACTACGCGAACCGGGGCGGCGTGTACCTGAGCGAAGGCATGGGTTACATGCGCAACCCGTTCGGCAACCTGTCGGCGCCGGAGTCGGGTTACATCTGGGACTACGCACAGCGTGCGCGCGTCAGCGTCCGCAGCTACGGCGAGTTCGTGCAGAACGTCTCCAAGTCCGCCGGCGGCGACGTGGTCGCGACCGAAGCGGTGCCGGGGCTGAAGAACCTGGTGGCGCCGGCCTTCGCGGCCTTCGACCTCACCATCACCGATCAGAAGCGGGTCGACACCTGGCTGCAGGAGTTCAACGGGTTCGTGCAGAACGGCAACCTGCCGCAGCTGTCCATCCTGCATCTCGGCAACGACCACACCCAGGGCACCACGCCTGGCGCACCGACGCCGCGCGCGATGATCGCCGACAACGATCTCGCTCTTGGACGGGTCGTCGAAACGATTGCCAACAGCCCCTACTGGAAGGACTCGGCGATCTTCATCGTCGAGGACGATGCGCAGAGCGGCCCGGACCACGTGGACTCGCACCGTTCGGTGGCACTGGTGGCCAGCCCGTTCGCGAAACGTGGATTCGTGGACCACACGTTCTATTCCACGTCGGGGATGCTGCGATCGATGGAGCTGATTCTCGGGCTGCCGCCGATGAGCACCTACGACGCCGCCGCGACGCCGATGTTCAACGCGTTTCAGGCGACGCCCGATCTGTCCGCCTACCGGCGCCTTAACCCGAACGTCGCGCTGGACGAGAAGAACCCGGCGACCGCCGCCGGCGCCGCGCTCTCACGCGACATGAACTGGGCCGACGCGGATCTGACGCCCGAAGAGCCGCTCAACGAAATCCTGTGGCGCTCGGTGAAGGGTCCGGACGTCCCGATGCCCCCGCCCCGCCGCAGCGTGTTCGTCCGCCCGTAGCGTCCGCGGCGCTTCTGCACACCGCTCGTCCTGAGCTTGTCGAAGGACGAGCCACCAATCAGGGCTCATGGTTCGACGGGCTCACCATGAGCGTGCATGGGGACATCAGCCTCAGGACACTATTCCCCTGGCGCAGGCACGCGGCGCACCTGGATCGTCGACGCCGTTGACGCGCCCGAGGTCCATGCGACGACCGTCGCGCCGGCCGTGGCGGCCACCACCGGATACACCGCGGCATCGCCGACCAGCGTCCGAATCATCGGCGAGGCGGCCGCCGCGTCCGCTGACGTCTGGGCGATCGCCGCGCGACGCTTGCCGTTGGCGCCCTCGTCCCACGCGATCGTCAGCGACCCGTCGGGGCCAATCGCGATCTGCGGGTGATGCGGCATCCCTTCGGTCGGCAGCCGCTTGCGAGGCGTGAAGCGCCGGCCGTCGGACGACATCGCGTAGAACAGCGCGATGGTCGGCTCGTCAGCATTCTTTTCCGTGATCAACGTCGGCCACACGATGTGCACGCGATTCTTCGCGTCCACCGCCATCGCCGGCCCATCGTCCGGGCATCCTTCGAGCACCCATTGATCCTCGCTGACGCGCAGCGGAGCCGAGAACGTCCGGCCGCCGTCGCGCGACGAGGTGAACGCGATGTCGCGGATGTTGCCCGGATAGACGTGGCGCCACGCCGCGAAGACCGAGCCGTCGGCCGCGGTTGCGAGCGCGGTCTTGCAGCAGTAGCACACGCCGCCGGTGAGCGGACGCGGCGCAATGGCGCCGTCCAGCGACGTCACGTACAGCTTCGATCGCAGCGCCATCGCCACGCCGTCCGGCTTCGAATCGGCGGCCGCGCGCGGCGCGGCAGCGCCACCGTGCTGGTGGTGCGATGCGGCCACTGCGCCGTCCTGTTGCGCCAGCTCGCGATGATCGAGCCACACGGCGTAGACGCGGCCGCTGCGATCGGCGACCGCGTTCTCCCAGCCGCGGTTGCCGGCCGCATCGGCGCCGGGGACCATCGTCGCCTTGGAATACGTCAGCCCGCCGTCAGTCGATCGCGACTGCACGAGTCTCGTGCCAGCGGCGGCCTTGGTCGTCCAGACCACCGTGACCGTCGTTCCACGCACGGCGACACGCGGCGGCTGTTCGCCGTTGAGGCGGGCGTCGCCGTCCACGTCGTTGACGCGAACCGGCGATCCGAAGATGCGTCCGCCGTCGCGGCTGACGGCGGTATACACGTCAGTCGCACCGGCGGGCGTCGACGCGCCCCACGCGATCACGACGATGCTGCCGTCCGCAGCGATGGACGGTGTGGAATTGGACCGCCCCGAGACGGCGAGGGTCAGCGAGGCGCCGGGAACATCGGCGGGACCAAGGACCAAGGACGGACCAGGGACCGGACCAAGGACCAGGGACGGACCAAGGACCAGGAACCAGGGACCAAGGACTTTCAGAAACTCCATCTCACCCCCAACTGCAGCTGGCGCATGTCGCCGACCGCGGTCACCTGCTTGAACGTCGCCGCCGGCGCGGCGCCGTTGCCGATCGTGTTGTTCACGTTGACCACATTGGCGCGGTTGAACAGGTTGAAGCCCTCGAGGATCAGCTCGACCCTGTTCGTCGCCGAGAACGAAATCGCGCGCGACACGCGCATGTCGAACGTCGCCACGCCGCACGCCTGGCTCAGATCGTTGAAGCACGGCATCCGCGCGGAATTGCGGCCGACTCCGGCCGGTCGATCGTTGACCGTGGTGTCGCTGTTGTTGTCGGCGCCGGTCACGACGTTGAAGGGAAGCGGCGTGCCGTACGAGTACACCCACCCGATCTGCATGCCGCCGAGCGCGCGTCGAAACGACGCGCTCGTTCCATCACCCAGCGTGCCGCTGACCACGAGCCGATGGCGCTGATCGTTGTCCGACGGCCCCTTGTCGGCGAGGATGTCGTTCTGCGTCTGCGGCGACTGGAAGAATGCGTTGCCGGCATCGTCCTGGGCGTCGGACAGCGTGTAGGAAACGCGCACCCCGCCCCACGGGGCCCGGCGCGTCTCCAGCGAGAGCGTCAGGCCGTTGAACCAGGCGTCGCCGATCGCGTCGTACTGGGTGATGTTGCCGTAGTTCGGGTTCGGGCGCCCCAGGTTGGCGACGCCGAGCAGCGCGGCCTGCGCGACCGTCAGCGTCGGAACGTTGACGTTGTGCGACATCAGGATGCCGTGGCCGCGGACGTATGAGTAGCCTGCCTGTGCCGACAGGAACGAGCCGAGCGCACGCTCGACCTGCACGCCCGCCTGCTGGTTGTGCTGGTTCTGCACGTCCGGGTTGATGTTGTTGATCGACACCAGCACGCCGGCCGGGAACGACGGCAGCACGTTGGGCCACGCCGGCGCGCCGATCTGTCCGAACGAGAGCACCGCGGTCTGGTACTTCGTCCCGTCACGCTGGATGGCGTTGGACGTCGCCCGCAACGGAATGCGATCGAAGTAGAGGCCGGCGCTCGCCCGGTAGACGGTCTTGCCGTCGCCCGGGGCGTAGGCGATCCCGGCCCGCGGCGACACGTTGTTGGCGTCGAGGTTGATCGGCTGCGGCAGCCACTGCAGATCGTAGCGAAGGCCCGCATCGATCGTCAGGTCGTTGCGCAGCCGCCATTCGTCCTGGGCGAACAGCGCCAGGTTCGGGTTCGACTGCAGCAGCGACGGCGCGCCGAACGCCTGCTGGTACTGCGAGTAGATGCCGCGCTGAAAGTTCTGGAGCGTCGTAAACGTGTAGCTCCCCTGCAGCGCGCCCGGGAACGTGATGTTGATCCGGTTATAGAGCAGATCGACGCCGGTCTTCAGGAGATGCGATCCGTGCTGGACCGTCACCGTGTCGATCGCCTGCAATACGTCGGTATCGCGCCCGGTTGGCGAGGACGTGGCGGTGCCGAAGTTGGCGACGCCGGCGATCCCGACCGCCGGACCGATGAGATCGTTCACCGGCGCGCCGAGGCGGCTGTGCGTGTATTGCGCGCGCACCTCGTTGATCATCCCCGACGACCGGGCCGTCAGCAGGCTGGCGGCCACGGTGTGATCGGTATCGTCGAGCGCGGCGCCGCGGCTGACGTCGCTGAGACCGCTGACGTTGCGCGCGTTCGCGCTGGTCACGTTGTAGACGTTGTAGCGGAACTGCAGCCGGGGCCCCGACGCCGCCTGATGATCGACGCGAACGAACCCGTTGGTGCTGGTATATCCGGTGGGAAAGTTGCCCGTCGTGATGCGCGGTCCGCGGTAGCCGACCGTGTCGAGCGCGTTGTTGACCGCAATCACCGACGCCGGCGCGATCGTGACGATGCCGGTGCGATCCTGCTGCGTGCGCTCGAGGTTGCCGAACCAGAACGTCCGGTCGTGGACGATGGGGCCGCCGAGCGTCAGCCCGAACTGGTTCTGGTTCAGCGGATCCTTGCGCAGCGCGAGCGGGTTCTGCTCGTCGAACCGATCGTTGCGGAAGAACTCGTAGGCACGGCCGCCGATGCGGTTGCTGCCCGACTGGGTGACCACGCTGATCGTGCCGCTCGACGCGCGGCCGAACTCGGCGCCGCCGCCGGAGGTGACGACTTCGAATTCGCGCACGACCTCCTGGCTCAGGTACATGCCGGCGAGATCCGCCGCGTCATCGTTCGCCGACAGGCCGTCGACGACGAAGTTGTTGTTCAGATTGCGCTGTCCGGCGACGGAGACGCCGGTGCCGGGAATCGCCGACGTTTCGGCGAACCGATCCGTCGAGCGCAGGTTGGTCCGCGAGACGTTGGGCGCCAGCAGCGCGAGATCGAGATAGTTCCGGCCGTTGAGCGGCAGGCTGTCGACCTCGCGGGGTGTGATCGCGGACGCCAGCTCCGTGCGGCGCGTCTCGACCAGCGGCGCGGCGCCGATCACGGATTCGGTGACGGCCAGCCCCGAGGGCTTGAGGACGATCGGCACGTCGATCTGATCTCCGACCGAGAGGCTCAGATTCACGTTCGCGGTCGTGAAGCCGAGCAGCTGCGCCGACAGATGATAGTCGCCGACCGGGAGATACAGAATCCGGAAGCGGCCGTCGGGATCGGTAAAAGTCTGCGAGACCTGATTGGTCGCATGGTTTCGGATGTCGACGGTCACGCCCGGCACGACGAGGCCACTCGAGTCGCGGACGACTCCCGTCACGCTCGCCGAGGCCACGGTCTGTCCACGGGCGGCCGTCGCCCCGCAACAAAGACACACGATCGCCAGCCAGAAGACCGGCGACCAGAATTTCGATCGCATGAAACAACACCTCCGGCGGGTCCGCAAGGACTCGCCTTACACACGTTTTGGTAAAAACGGGTCGGATCCTTTCGGATCCGGCGTGCGTCGGGTGTCAGGCGCGAGGCGGGGGCGATTCGGGGCGGTCGGTGCGCAGGATGGCGGGCTGCGGCGCGAGGCGCGGCAGATCACCAAGTTCGAAAGTGCTTACGACAGACGTTGACGCCGGGATGGCGCCAAGGCCGCCGGCCAGTTCGACGATCGATGCATCGGAGCCGGTGCAGACACTGCGCATCTTGCAGGTAGGCTCGCCTTCCTTGACGTGATGCATCGGGCAGACCTGCCCGGGCAGCAGGCCCGGACAGCAGGCGTCCTCGTCCTCGGCGGTGGCCACGTTCTGGCAACAGAACGTCAGCGGCGCAGCCGCCACGTTGGCGATCTGGCACAGCAGCCACGCGCCAACCAGCCACGACAGACGTCGGCGGACAAGGGACATGAACAGTACCAGCTTAGCATGCGCTTCCTCGCTATGATGACGCGAGGTTTCTTACGATTGCGATCGATCCAAATTATCGTGCTCATCAGCCTCCTGGCGCCCCGGCTCTCGGCCCAGGACCAGCCGCCGGCCCCGGAACATCCCCCCGAGCATCAGCATATGGCCATGCCCCCGGCCGATCAGGGCTGGAGCTGGATGACGGACGCCAACGTTTTCGTCGGCTACAACTACCAGCTGCGGCTGTTCGCTGACTTCGCCGCCGTCGAGTCGCAGAACTGGTTCATGGCCGCCGGCACGCACAAGGCCGGACCCGGCCGCCTGACCCTGACCGGGATGTTCTCGCTCGAACCGCTGACCATCGGCCGGCTCGTCTACGCGGGCGACGACGGCATGAGCCGCGTGTACGCCTTCTCACAGACCGGGCAGCAGGTGCCGTTCGGCGGATCGCCGCAGCTCTTTCAGACCGGCGAGAGCTATCAGCAGGTGCCTTACGTCAACGTGCAGCATCCGCACGATCTGTTCATGGGCCTGGGCGTGACCTACCGCGTCGAGCGGCCGCGCGTCGCCTACGTCTTTGGTGCGGACCTCGTCGGCTCGCCCACGCTCGGCCCGACGCCGTTCATGCACCGGGAATCGGCGCGGGACAATCCCCAGGTGCCGCTGACCCATCACGACATGGACTCGACCCACATCACCGAGGGCGTGTTGCGCGCCGGCGTCGAAACCGGGCCGATGACGTTCGAGGCGTCGGTCTTTCGCGGCGAGGAGCCCGACCAGGACGACAACCGCTACAACATCGAGAAACCCGCGCTCGACTCATGGGCGGCGCGGGTCAGCTGGCATCGCGGACCGTGGCAGGCGCAGTTCTCCGGTGGACACCTCCGCAACCCGGAGTGGTTCGAGCCGTATGAAACGACGAAGTTCACCGCGTCGATCGCCTACGACGGCGCGATCGCCGCGCGACCGCTGGCCGCCACGCTTTCATGGGGTCAGCATCGCGAGGACAACGGCTTCAACGATCACGCCGACGGGTACCTGCTCGAGTGGGATCTGCGCGCGACCGACCGAACCGCCGTCTACGGACGCCTGGAGGTGGCAGCCAAACAGATCTTCGGGCTCGGTCTCCATCCTCGCGGCTTCAACCATCAGCACACGTATTCGCACATCGATGCCTTGACCCTCGGCCTGGTCCGCGACATCGGTCCCAGGCAATGGGGCCGCTTCGGTGTGGGCGCCGACTTCACGGTCTATCGCATGTCGGATGATCTGATCCCGTTCTTCGACGGCTCGCGATCGTTCCACGTCTTCCTGAGGTGGCGTCCTTTACGCACTTCTATGGCTCATGTGCACTAGAAATACTGTTATGCTTGATCGCATAGCGATGCCTCCACTCGGGGACACATGTCAGTCGTCGCCCTGTCCGAACTGCTCGGCGCTTCCGTGCGCGACGCTTCCGGCGCCGTACGCGGACGGGTGCGTGAAATCGCGATCGCGCCGCAGGATCACCCGACCCGCATCGCGTTCCTGATCGTCAAGACCCCGAGCGGCGAGCGGATGCTCCCGCCCGACGCCATCACCTCGGCAGGCGCCACGGTTCGCGCCGCCGAGTCCGCGCAGTGGGAGCCGTTCTCTCCGTCCGACGGCCTGCTCCTCCTCAGGCGCGACCTGCTCGATCAGCAAATCATCGACATCCACGGCCGCAAGGTGGTGCGCGTCAACGACGTCGAGCTCGAGTCCACCCCCGTCAACAGCCACCTGCTGATCAACGTCGTCGCGGTGGACGTCGGCGCCCGCGGCGCGGTCCGCCGGCTCTCGAAGGGGATCGTGCCGTCGTTCACCCTGCGGGCGCTGCTGGAGCGCATTCCGCCGCGGGTCATCCCCTGGCAGTTCGTCGATCTGCTCGAAACGGATCCGGCGCGGCGCGTGAAGCTGAAGATCGCCTACAAGGGACTGGCGCAGCTCCACCCGGCCGACATCGCCGACATCGTCGAGGATCTCGCGCCGGCTGAACGCGAGTCGGTGTTCGAGACGATCGACGAAGAAGTGGCGGCCGAGGCCCTCGAAGAGATCGAGCCCGACATCCAGGTGTCGATCGTCGAGTCGCTCGACAAGGATCGCGCCGCCGACATCGTCGAGGAAATGGATCCCGACGCCGCGGCCGACCTGCTCGGCGAGCTCACCGAAAAGCAGTCGGACGAAATCCTCCAGGAGATGGAGCCCGACGAACGCCACGAGGTCACGCAGCTCCTGGAGTTCGGCGAGAAGACGGCGGCCGGGCGGATGACGACCGAGTTCATCTCCGTCCCGGAGACCTCGGTGGTCGACGATGCCATCGAGGCGCTGAAGGCGTTCGAGGGCAGTGCCGAAGCGGTGGCGACGATCTATCTCACGGGGCACGGACAGAAGCTCGTCGGCGCGGTCCCGCTCGTCAAGATTGCGATCTCGTCCCCGGCGATCCAGCTGTCGGAGCTGAGCGATCCGTATCGCGCCTGCGCCCCGGACACGCCGCAGGACGAGGTCGCGGCGCTGTTCGACAAATACAACCTCATCACCCTGGCTGTGGTCGACGAACACGGCCGGCTGGCGGGGATCATTACGGCCGACGACGTGATCGCGATGCTGCGGCACAGGGACTGACGCGCGATGAAGTTCCTCAAGAGCTGGCGCGCGCGAATCGTCCTGCTGCTCGCGGTCATCGGTCCCGGCTTCATCACGGCGAACGTCGACAACGACGCCGGCGGCATCTTCACCTACTCACAGGCGGGCGCGCAGTTCGGCTACTCCCTGCTGTGGACGATGATCCCGATCACGATTGCGCT